>WNFK01230363.1_pt1 | contig 26729 bp, 29 predicted proteins | sample 5400281 | NCBI WGS metagenome assembly WNFK01 (sample SAMN13153350, study PRJNA577476) | soil metagenome | isolation source: 20 cm soil on Douglas fir-dominated hillslope | place: USA:California | collected 2013-09-17
GACATCGCTTGCTTTTAGGGAAAACGTTACCGGCACTCCGACTGGAATATGAATTTCGTTCGCGGTAGTGAAAATGCTGCCGGCATCTACATTGAGATAGCGCACTTCCCACCACCATTGATGACCAGTGACTTCAATTACCACGCCTTGCTTGCGCGCGAGCTCCGCCGTCAAGCCGCGACCAACAAGGAAACTTTCCAGCAGAAAGATGAAGAGTATGACGGTGGTGAGAACGGTCGCACTGACGACCAGGTTATGTTTCTTTCTTTCGCTTTCAGAAGAAGGCATTAGTTCTGGAGCATTGTCTGCCAGCGCCGCGTGTCTCCGACCAGCAGCGATAGCCAGGAAGAGGAAAATCATTACCAGTACAAATACCGCTGCCGAAACATAGAACATCAACCACCAAAGTTTGCTGATGTGGTTAGCTTGAGGACCAGCCGGATTAATTGCTGATTGCAGACCACCGCAACCGTTCAACATAATGGTGGCCAGAACTAGGAAGCCACGAAGCTGCAATGCCCGGGTTGTTCTATCGCGATCCATCACGGTTGCTCAGCCGACTTGGGAAGACCTGAAGCTTGTGGCTTCTTTTCTTCGGAAGCTTGTTCGGATTTGTGCACATTCATATCGTCGTTGCGTCCGGGAGAGACGTCTTTGGGCAGTTGACCGCTCAGTGAGCGAACGTAAGCGGCGATCTCCCACACTTGATTGTCGGAAATTTTGTGTCGAAAAGAAGGCATACCGTTGGGCCGACCTTCAACGATGGTGGCATAAACGTTTGCCGGTTCGCTGCCATAGATCCACTTCTCATCCATCAACGCTGGTCCAATACCGCCGCCGCCATTGAAGTGACAACCGGAACAGTTGTAGGAGGTATAGAGTCGCTTGCCCTCCGAAACGGCGTAGGCGCTGTCTTCCGCGGGGTTTTTGATAGGAGCTTCCGGAGCTTGAGCACCTGGACGGAGTTGGCTCATCGTGATTACAGGGTTGGGATTCGGAGGCGGCGGCTCGAACTGACGCTGTTCACGCTTGCAGGAAGCGAGTGGCAATGGTGCGCAAACGAGTAGAACGAGAATCAGGTATAGTCGGAGCTTAAGATCCAGCATTCGTCGCCCCTTCCTTGCCGTTGTCCACGCGCGGCACGCCGTAGTCGTCAAGAATCTTTTCCACGTCGCTTCGTCTCTTGTCTAAGATTTGTTCCAGTTGGTCCTTGAGAGCTTGATCGCCTCGTCGCACACCCAGGGAAATGTCATAGACAAACGGCAAGAAGGGTTGATCGACTTGCGGCGTCACAGGGATGACCGTCAGCGGCACCGGTTCATGCTTGCCGAAGTAACCGGCGAGGGGCCCCCAGACAATTGCCACGTCGATGTCCCTGTTTGCAACCGCATCGATGATTCGAGCCGGCGGGTTCGCTTGCGAATAATCACCGTAGACCGTGTAGCCTCTAACGTTATCAATTATCTTTCGGTTTGAAAGCGCGTGTGCTGGTGGGCTGTTACTGAAATCGTCCCCAATCAACTGCACGCCGACCTTCAATCGACGCAAAATAGGATCGTCGAACGACTTGATATTCAGCTTGCTATCTTTGCGAGAAACAAAAACGTAAGTTGAGCGATAGTAAGGAACCGTGGTCAGTGCCATTTCGAATCCGGAAGGCACACCGAGCACAACATCGCAAGCGCCCGCCTTCAAGGTGTTACGAAAAAAACCTCGTCGCTGGGCCCACCAGGTGTATTCGACCTTCGCGTTCATCTCCTGGGCTATTAGTACAGCCAGTTTGTTCTCAAATCCCTCCAGACGCTCATTCGAAAACGGCAGGTTGTTTGGATCTGCACAAACACGAAGCACCCCCGGGTGTTGCCAAGACGGCGCGCTCTGGACGGAGAGCGATTCCATCCTCCTGGCGCATGAAGCGGACACGATCAGACAAAAGAAGGAAACTGCGATCTGAGTCTTCTGACAGAACCTAAGGAAGGGCAAAAACATACAGCATGCCTCCTTTCGTGGTCGCTTCTGGAAGATCCGCCATCGCCCCGTTGAAACCGAGCGCACCGGTTGCATCTCTTGGATCTAAACCACCGGCTACGATTGCACCGGACCAGCCACCTACTCCCGCCAGGATTGCGACGTATTGTTTCCCGTCTGGTCCTTTGTAGCTTATAGGCTGGCCGATGATTCCCGACCCGCACTTGAACTGCCAGAGCAAATTTCCGCTGTGGGCATCTACAGCTTTGAACCATCCATCCATCGTGCCGTAGAAAACCAAATCGCCGGCCGTTGCTAGAGCTCCACTCCAAACCGGAAATTTTTCCGGTAAGGCCCAGACCTTTTGCCCGTTGACGGGATCCCAAGCCAGAAATTCGCCGCGATTGCCACCGGGCCCTGCATACATGCGAACGTTCATGCCGACATAAGGAGTACCTGCGATGTAGTTTGCTTCCAAACCTTCCGCGTCCATGCAGAGATTCTGGTGCGGGATATATACGAGACCGGTGCGCGGTGAAAATGCTGACGGTTGCCAGTCTTTGGCGCCAGGGGCTGCTGGACAAATTTCCCGGATCACCTTTCCGACCTCGGGTTTTTTTTCCTCGTTCTCGATTAGCTTCCCTGAATTAAGGTCGACCCCTTTTGAAGAGGTGATATAGGCGAAAGGATTTGCTGAGAGCACCTGTCCATTCGTTCGGTCCATCACGTATACGTAACCGTTGCGCTCCGGTCGCACGAGGACTTTGCGGGTCTGACCATTTACAGGCAAGTCGAGCAGAATTTGTTCGTTGATTCCGTCGTAGTCATGCAGATCATGTGGGGTGAGCTGATAAAACCAGAGTGCCTCTCCGTTGTCAGGATTTCGCGCGAAGATACCGCAGGTCCACTTATTGTCGCCGGGCCGCTGGTCGGGATTCCATGGTCCAGGATTACCCGTTCCATAAAAAATCAGGTTCTGCTCCGGGTCGTAGGAGATCCAACCCCACATGGTGCCGCCACCGATCTTCCACATGTCCGCCGGCCAGCTAGCCACCCCCAGGTCTTTGCCTTGGTCCTGTCGATAGAACGGCTTGAAGTTTGGACCGATAAGAACGTCCGAGTCAGGACCCGTGTGATATGCCCGCCACGAGATTTGACCACTGTCGGCATCAAGAGCGGTTAGCCAGCCCCGCACCCCAAACTCGCCGCCACTGTTTCCGACAAGGACTCTTCCTTTGACGACCAGGGGCGCCATCGTAATCGACTCGCCTTTATTGATGTCTCCAACCTGCGTCTTCCAGACTTCCTTGCCCGTGGCTGCATCGAGTGCAATTGTGTAGTCGTCAAGCGTGTTGAAAAAAATCTTTCCGTCAGAATAAACGACCCCTCGGTTGACAAGATCACAGCAAGCCACACCCTGAGCGGCGGCAGCCGGATTAGACTCATATTTCCACTTGATCGGCGCACCCGGCTGCGTTAGATCGAGCGCGTAGACAATGTTGGGATAGGGTGTCACGATATACATCGTGTTGTTCGCCACGATAGGAGCGGCCTCATGTCCTCGCAACACGCCGGTGGAGAAACTCCATGCGAGTTTCAGGTCCTTTGCGTTGCCGGTATTGATGTCGGTCAATCCGCTAAACCGCGTGCTTGCATAATTCTTTGCCGGCATGGTCCATTGACCATCTTCGGCAGCGGTTGTCGATTGCTGAGCACCTGTAGGTTGGTTTTGTACGCGATTAACTGAGGTAGAGGATGGTTCGCCCTTGCGCGCAGTACAGCCGAAGAGTAGGAGTGCCGGTAGGAAAGTGCTCGTTAGAAGTGCAATACAAATGCGAAACCCTGCCCTTGTACGTTCCATTGCCAGCCTTCCAGCGGCCTTCGAAACAGGTTGGAAACTCACAAGTCGTTGGGCCGCCTGTAGGGCAAAACTTTACATGAAAAACCGGAAGTACTTTCTTGTGAGCCTCTAGAATTATTTTGTCAAAATAGTGGTCACTGGTAGCTAAGCTGCCGCACTTTTCCCAACCTTCATGGCTTGAATCTCTTGGCCCAGACGCAACAACTCTTCTTCACCCAGAAGAGCCTCAGCTTGAGGAAAGAGTTCCGACTCCTCTTCTTCCGCATGCTGTTCCACCTTGCTTCTTAGCTCGGAAATCTGATCGTCCCACGTGGAGCTGCCTGGAGTCATCGATGCCATCAGCGCATCGATTTCTTTGTGCTCCAGGTAAGACTCTTCTATCAGGTGCTTCGTCTCCGGAAAGGACCTTAGAGCCGGATAAAAAATTGCCTCCTCGACACCGGTGTGTAGTGTCAATGCGTCTTTCACTCTGCCAAACAAGACCGCATCCGTCGCGTCCATATCGTCGGCTACGAGAGTGTCGAGCATAGTCATTACTTCTTCATGATCGACCATCAAGAGTTGCGTTGCCTTCATTTGCCTTCCTCCATGTTCCCGTTATGTTCGATATGCTTTAGGGGTCTTTGGTTTTTGGTCTTTGGTCTTGGGTCTCGGGTCTTTCAAGTGCAATCACTCGATCAAAGATCTAAGACCCAAGACCAAAGACGCATATCGGCCATTAGCAGCGAACAAATCCCAGGAGCCAAAACACAATGATGAAAATTAGAATTGTCGAAATACATCCGCCACCGAATTTCCAGGCGGCGGCTCCGGCTAGCAGCCCGCGTAATGGACCTTCCATATCTTATCCTCCCATATTGCCATCTTCTTTCGCTCGAATTTACTACGCCGACTTTGCGGCGCGTTGTTCCTGCTTGGCCTTTTCCAGGCGAGAACCGAGAGTTTGAAGGTCTGCGTCACTAAGAACCTTCCGTGCCTTCTTAAACATCTCGTCCTCTTCTTCCTCGACGTGATGCTCGATGCTTTCCTTCAGCACGGTAAACTTTGCAGTCCACTGGTCGTCACCTTTGTCCATCGACTCCAATTCCGATAAGAGCTGCTTGACCAGGCGATGTTCTTCGAACGCTTCCAGCGTGATATCGCGCGTCTCTTTTGCTTCTTCCAGGGCTGGATAGAAGATTGTCTCCTCGATCCGCGTGTGGACATCGAGTTCGGTCTTTAGTCTTGTGAAAAGCTCCTCGCGAGTCTTGACTCCCCGCTCGGTTGTGGCATCAATCCTTTCGAGAAGGTCAGCAACTTTTTCGTGGTCCTCTTTTAGAAGTGTGAAAGCATTCATTGTTTTCTCCATTCAACAGAAACTTTGCACCGAAGTCAGACAGCTTTCCCGTAGCAAGATTCTGCTTCGCAACCAACATGCCATTCGATTGGGTCCGCTTGATTCGTGTCAGCTCGCCGTTAAGCAATGACCAGGTCGCCACCGCCTTAAGCGCTCATTTGGGGGCGTGCCGCTTCAAGAAGTTGAGCAGCGATTTTTCTGTCGGGTGTAGCTTGCCACGGTGGTGTGACACAAAGCCTTCCAAAGTTTGAAAGTGGTTATCAATTATTTTTCCCTGTTCGAAGCTGCTGAGAATCTCTGGACAAATGTACGAACTGCGACAAACCGCAGGTGTGTTTCCCAGCGTCTGAGCGGTCTCTTTTATTGCTGCCACAATCTTCCGTTTCCGTGCCGTAGTTCTCTCTTCAATTTCAGTTCCCGCACGCGCCAGTGCGCAGGCGCAAACTAGTGTGCCGGCCCAGGTGCGGAAGTCTTTGGCGCTGAAATGCGCGCCCATCACTTCTTTGATGTATTCATTGATGTGCCGGCTCTTCAGATCGACAAACTGGCCTGACTCATTCTTGTATTTGAACACCTCAACGCCCGGTACTTTGAGAATTCCTCGTACTACTTTCGCGACTTGGCGATCGCGAATTTCTTGAGCTTGGTGCACCCCCGACTTACCTGGAAAATCAAACGTCACCACGTCACCTCTTACGTTCACGTGTTTTCGCCGGAGAGTTGCGAGGCCATAACTACCATTCTCACTCGCATACACCTCGCTTCCGGGTCGCATGAAACAGGTTGAGAGGATCCGAAGCACACACGCAAGCACGCGCTCCCGGCCGAAATCTCTTTGCCTCAGGTGTTTTGCAACAGTCGTCCGCATCGCCGGCAGTGCTTCAGCAAACTTGATGAGCCGCTGAAACTTTCGCACTCCCTGCAATCGAGTGTGATTCTCGTGATAGAGGTACTGCCAACGGCCGGCAGCATCTTTCCCGACTGCCTGCAACCTTCCTTTAGCAGCCGCATTAATCGCAACAGCCGTCCACGCCGGAGGAATTTTCAGGCTTTCAATCCTCGTGCGGTCGGGGGCGGGTACGTTTTTTCCACTTGCAAGCTGGTAATGAAATCCTCGCTTAGGCGTTCCGACTCGGCGAATCCCGTTGCTTTGCAGCCGTTCGATATGTGTCATTGAGTGTCTTGTCAGTTCGCTGGGGAACGAGAATTGTTTGTAGCGTGGTGATCGTTTAGTTTTTGGAAGAACAAGGATTAAGGGTTTTGTTTTTAGTCGGGAGCGAAAAGATGGGTTCGCGGGATGACTCCAAGGCAAGCGATAGCCCCGCGCCTGGCACCTTCGAGGTAGTTTGCTCCTCGTGTGGCATCCTCATCAGATCGAGTGCGACGGCAAGCTCCGAGCAGATGTGTTTGATCTGTCATGCACGCATGCTGAACGACTATTTTCAGGAATTGCGAAGGCAAACTGCTCATAAACATAGTCGTGCACCGAAGACGGGCATCTGAATTACCCTTTAATCCCGGGAAATTATTTCTTTTTCTGATCACCTCGGTTGCCTTGTCCCGGCGGCACCTTGTGCTTCGCTTGTTGTTTTCGATCCTGAGTAAGAGAGCGCCCCACATCGGAAACATCCTCAAACTGTCCTGTCTCATCTCGTCTTACAAAACGCTTGTCTTTGCCAGTATCGATCAATTCTCGTCGGCTTTTTGAACTCTTATCGGCCATCTTCATTTCTCCCCTTGTGTAGGTTTACTGTACAGCGCCAGGCTGCGGTTGTTTAGATCCAGAGCACTGCGGAGCCGCATCACGCCTAATTTTCGTGGGCCGCAAGCAGGGTGCCAGCCTTTCCTCCAGAGAAATTTTGCGACTAGACAGTAAGTAAACTCAAGATAGGACTGCTGTGCACCTGCTGGGGGCGCGTAATTTGCATCATGGACCATCAGTTGAGGGGGTTGTGATCAAGCGTTTGGAGGCTGGCAATGGTGCAATCAAGAGAATCAGTACGAGAAGCTGTAGCTCTCGAGTTTGAAGCGGCCGAAGGGATCGATGCTGCGCGCAGTGAGCAGAGCCGCGGACAGCCGTCGGTCTCGGTCGGACTACTACTCGACGCTATTGAGAAGGAACGAGACAGCTTGAATCTGTTGGAGCAGGGCGTGGAGACCTTGCGCCAGTCTATGGAGCAAAGGCGCCGAGCCATCGATCAGCAATTGGAAATACTTAACGATTTAAGCGAGTGTTTACGCGGCTGACCAGGCGCAACTTACAGGAGGAAAACTCATGGCAGACGGTGATGGTGGAGGAAGTGCGGGAGTTGTGGCAGTGCTCGTGATCTTCGTGATCGTGATTGTCGCTGCTTTATTTGTATTTGGCGGTCGACTCTTTACCGGTAACAAGAAGGTTGACGTAAATATATCGACACCTTCTAAATAAACTGGTTCTGACTCAATATTTTCAAGACAGGGCTGGCAAAGTACGGCCTGCTAGTCAATTCACAAGTTCCAGGGTTTCCGAGTGGTGTCCTAATTTGTAGGGGAGTCCCTCCGTGGGCGTCCCTCCTTGAGTGTCAGATCGGCAAGAATGGGGCGCCACGGAGGAACGCCTCAACAAATTAGGACACTACCGGTTTCCAACCGGTTTCCCGGGCGCGGTGTACGGAAGCGAACATATCTGGTATAGTCTGCCGTCAAGTTAGCAACGGCATTTTCATTTGATAATAGATTCCGCTCCCTTCCGTGAGGCAGTCGTCCCTTTTGTCGCATCCGATTAACGGCCACGAGTGGTAGAGACAAATAAGTAATGCGAATTCTCCTTTACAATCCTGATAATGGTGTGACCCGAAACTTCATGCCTCACCTTTGGATGTTCTTGTTACAGACGCTCACACCTGCAGGACACGAAGTCTTTCTGGTCGATGGGAATGCGAAGGCGATGAGTAACGATGAGCTGGTCGATTTGGTGCGCCGGGAGAACATTGGTCTCGTGGGGATCGGCGCCATGACCAGAATGATTTCCAAGGCCTATGGTGTCGCTGACGCCATGCGCGAAGCCGGCATCAAGGTGGTAATGGGCGGCCCTCATGTTACCGAGGTACCTGATGAAGCGCTCGGCCATGCTGATGCGATAGCACTCGGCGAAGCCGACGAAACGTGGCCTCAGATCGTTGAAGATGCAGCTCGCGGCGAATTGAAGGAAGTCTATGCGCCGGTTGATAGCGCGGGCAAAGAGCGTAAACCGTGTCTGGCAAGCTATCCGACGATTCCATGGGAATCTCTGGATCTCAAACAGTTTAATGTGGTGCCGAGCGTAATACGGTCCATGCTCTCGCGCGTAGGTCCGGGTTGGGGAACATTTCGCATTATTCCAATTGAATCCGGCCGCGGCTGCCCTTACGGTTGCGAGTTCTGCACGGTCACCGGTTTCTTTGGAGACTCAGTTCGTTTTCGTTCGAACCAAAGCATCGTCGACGAGATGCTAAGACTGAAGGCGCGCGCCAAGAGCGAGCGGGGACAGATTGCGGTCTTTTTCGTCGATGACAACTTCGCGATCAATATCAAGCGCACCAAGTCGCTCCTCCGCGACATCATCGCGGCTGGCGCGCAGCTTCCCTGGACCGCCCAGATCAGTGCAAACCTGTTGCGCGATGAAGAACTCGTCGATCTAATTGCAGAAGCTGGTGGAATGTTGGTCTTTATCGGCATGGAGTCGATAGACCCGGCGAATCTGGCTGATGTTAACAAGAGCTTTAATAAACCCCACGAGTATGCGGCCGTGCTCCAAAGGCTCGCGGATCGCGACCTCTTTGCGATTACATCGTTCATCTTTGGCATGGACAATGACACTCCCGGAGTCGCAGACCGAACGTTGGAGCAGATCCGAAGTTGGCCTCCGGGCTTACCAGTCTTTGGCCAACTGACTCCTTTTCCGGCAACGCCTCTATATGACCGGCTAAAGAAGGAAGGCCGCCTTACTCGACCAACGCATTGGTTGGATTTTGCCCCGTATCAGATGGCGCACACGCCGTTGAAAATGTCCATTGCTCAAGCCCAACTAGAGCTCGAGCATGCTTGGGAGTCGTCCTACAATGCGTACCGAAACGCTGAGGCCGTGGCAGCGATGAGTGATAAATCGGTGGGCTGGAAGATCTATCACTTCATCATGCGAATCTCTTTTCGGGGTATCTACTTTCCGCAAATGGGTTGGGGTTCCTGGCTCAAGGTCTTGAACCAGAATCGAAGCACGATCTTCAAGCTGGTCCGGGAAACCTTTGGTGAGATTGTTGCTCGCAAAAAAAGATCGACCCGAGAGGAGCGTGGCGTACACGCCGGACTTCATCACTTATCAACAGTTTCAGACGATGGACGTCCACAAGAAGCAGCGTCCCTTCATCACTGAAGAGACGCTGCCCGCTGTGGACGATGCTCTGGCGTTTTCCACCAGGGCTCCTCAGAAGCCGATCGCCTGCTTGACCGATACCCCCATCCGCCTCATACAAAAAGGACACGAGCAGCCGTTGCAGGGTTAGTTTAACGGTCTCTTCTGGTCCAAATACAAGCTAGACCGCTCTTCGGCCCGTCAAGAGATTAATGACCAATACAATTGCGGCTATGACCAATAGCAAGTGGATCAGTCCGCCGCCAACGTGGGCAAGTAAACCGACTAACCAAAGTACGAGCAAGATCACAAGAATTGTCCACAACATAGTAGTCTCCTTTTGAAAGTGTCCTCCGAGATCTTCGCTCCGTTGGAATCCTCATACGGAGTAGAGCCTATAACCAGAAAAAGCAATGTCCATGCCAGTTTCCTGGTTCAACGCAAGGGCCTGATAACGGTAGAGTTTTTTGGAGGAATTACCGGCATGCTGCTAATGGAGTCTCGACGCCGCTGCATTACAACAATTCGGTTTCCCAATCCCATTGACTGGTGTGTTTGAATTCCGGTCAAAGCTCTGTCCGTGGACCACGAACCTAAGCCGAAGCGAACGAATCGAATGGGAAATCAAACGCTCTTGGGTCTTAGGGCTTTGGTCTTTGGGGTTGCGGGTTCTGTGAATTCGAGTATGAACAAAGGCCTAAGGCCAAAGGCCAAAGACCCCAAGATCCAACAAACGCTTGAAGAGAAGCCGGCAACTGTCTATGATACCTGCCTGATTATTGGGAAATCAGAAGTTCTTCTTGAACTGATCTCATCTCAACGTTGGGCCCTTAAACAGTACCCCAACTGCAGGCCCGGATTCGGACACATTTAAATGACTCGCGAAACGGAACAAACTCCAGTCGAGACTGGGCCAGAAGGCAAGTACGTCTATTGCATTATCGAAACGGCCGAGCCACGCTCGTTTGGCCCCATGGGAATTGGAGGCCGAGGTGACGACGTGTACACGATCAGGCACCAAGGCCTGGCCGCCGTTGTCTCTAATACGCCTCTTGTCGTCTATGACCCTACTCGCGAAAACGTCTTCGCCCACGAACAGGTCAATGAAACCGTGATGCACGAGTTTACCGTGTTGCCAATGGCTTTCGGCGCACTGTTCCGTACTGAAGAGGACATCATCGAGCTGATTCGCGGTACTTACGATGCATTGCGCGACGTGCTGTCGAAGATGGAAGGTAAAGTCGAATTCGGTCTAAAGGTCAATTGGGATCGCGACAAGGTGACATCAGAGCTTGAAGAGACAGATGACGAGATTCGTCATCTCAAAGAACAGATCACTTCCCGTACCACTGGCTCAACTTATTTTGCACGCATGCAACTGGGCCGGCTCATTGAAACGGCACTCACCGATCAGGCCGATGCCTATATTCGCGAAGTCTATTCGCTATTGCGCGATACTGCTGTCGCTTCGCGTGCAAACAAGCCGATTGGCGATCGCATGATCATGAATGCGGCGTTTTTGATAGAACGTGAGCGGGAGGTTGAGTTTGATCAAAAAGTTAAGGAAATAGCTTCCAAATACGAAGGTAAACTCTCGTTCAAGTACACGGGCCCGTGGCCTCCTTATAATTTCGTGCACATTCGCCTCAAACTGGAGCGTGGCGAAGGCACCACTGAAGCGGTGGCGAGCTAAGCAATGTTCCTGGTAGACGACTTACTGCTGGCGCCGGTTAACGGCTTCAAGTTCATCCTGGGCCAAATTCAGAAGATGGCTAACCAGGAGTTGAACGACGAGACAGTCATTAAAGAGCAGTTACTCGAATTACAAATGCGTCTCGAGCTGGATGAAGTCTCCGAAGCAGAATATAAAGAGCGCGAGGCAGAACTGTTTGCGCGCCTCCGTGTAATAAAGGCTCGCCAACTCGATTTGCTTCACGAGGTGCACACCGCGGACTCGACGAGCTTTGAGATTGAAGTTGGCGGCGATGAGCAAGGCGGTTTTTGGGAACCCGGCAGAAGGGACTAGGGCGTGACACTAAAGAGAGGGAAGGCTCCTCTTCGCACCGGGCAAAGGCGGTGTCGGCAAGACCACCGCTGCGTCCGCCACCTCGCTCTTTCTCCTCGACCGTGCCAAACGCGGCGACTCGATCCTGCTGTTCTCTACTGATCCTGCCCATTCGCTGTCCGATAGCCTCGGTATCGAGATCGGCGATCGTCTTGTGGAAGTCTCTCAACGTGGTGGCGCCAAACTAATCGCATACGAAATGGATGCGAGCGCAGCACTTGAGAAATTTCGTGCGACGCATCGCCAGGTGCTCGGTGAAATTGCGGAACGTGGCACTCTACTGGACGAGGCTGACATCAATGAACTGCTCAACCTTTCTCTTCCTGGCATGGACGAAGTGATGGCGCTTTTTGAGTTGAGCGAGTTGGATCGCGCCGGAGCGTATGCACGCATAGTCGTCGACACGGCCCCTTCAGGACATACGTCACGTTTGTTACGGCTGCCACTGGTTTTCAGCCAGCTGCTAAATGCACTCGATCGCATGGCTGACAAGCATCGCTACATCGTTGCTCACTTCTCCCGAGGGGGCGTGCGTCAGGACGAAGTCGATCTTTTCCTCGCTGACCTCAGCCAGAGAATCGTTCAGGTGCGCAGCTTGCTGTACGACCAAAGCCAGACGAGTTTTATACTTGTTGCGATTCCAGAAGCGATGAGCGTGCGGGAAACGGAACGATACCTGAAGTTGCTGACACAGGAAGGAGTGCCGGTCACTGATTTAATCATCAACCGCATCGAGCAGGAGCACGCTGATTGTCGCTATTGCCGTGCAAGAGTTGCCAGCCAGCGGCCCTGGCTCAAGGAGATGGCGCGTGTGTTTGGGCCTCTGCAGCATCACTTGGTGCCGCTTTTACCGCAAGAAGTGCGTGGAGTCGAACCTTTGCGGCTGTTCGCCGGATTAACGTGGAACTCGGCACGAGCGGAAGCCCCCAAGATAACTCTAGCCCGAACTATACAACCCACTCCGCCGGTCGAAAACAGAAAGACAGCGCAACGAATTGAAGCATTTCCTTTTGCCTCGCGTAGCATTTTTATCTTCGGAGGCAAGGGAGGCGTTGGCAAGACCACTGCTGCGGCGGCTTTCGCACTGGCGCTTGCCAAACATGACAGGCAGCGACGTTTGCTAATATTTTCTACCGACCCTGCACACTCTTTATCCGATGGTTTTGACGAGCCTGTAGGTGAGTTAAAGCGGAGAATTGCGGGCTCCAGAAATCTGGACGCGATGGAAATCAATCCGGGTAAGAAGTTTGACGAACTAAAGCAACGCTATCGTTCCTGGACAGACGATTTGTTTGACTCCTTGTCTGGGGGTTCACGATTGGAGATCAAGTTTGACCGGGAAGCAATGCGAGAGTTGGTTGAGCTGACACCACCAGGTATCGATGAGATTGCTGCGTTGAGCGCCATTAGCGACTTGCTTGACCGCGGAGAGTATCACACCACGATTCTTGACACTGCCCCCACGGGACATCTCATTCGCTTTCTGGAATTACCACAGGTGGCTCTTTCCTGGGTAAGGACATTCATCAAACTGCTGCTAAAGTATCAGCACGTAGTTCACGCGAACCGGGTTGCCGAGGAACTCATTGCGCTATCGAAGAGCATCAAGCGGGTGATCGCTTTACTGACTGATCCGAACCTGGCCGAGTTTGTCGGTGTAGCAATTCCAGAGCGCATGAGTCTGGAAGAGACTACGGCACTGGCGGCAGCGTTGAAGAAGCTGAAGATTCCGATGGTCAGGCGTCAGTCTCAGCTTGCCATCGTAGAGGAATTCCGCAGCCGATTTGCTCGTTCCGTTGAACTCTTTGTGGCGCCCCAACAGCCACATGAAATTCATGGCAAGAACGACCTGCTGGAACATTTCGCACACTGGCAGGCGTTAGGTACTCCGCTTAGTGGTCGCACTCCGACGCGCGGGTTGCGTACGCACAAGCCGCCGGTAAAGAGTATACAGCGCACACGCAGAGCAAAGAGATGACTGAACTAGGACAGAAAGACAGTGGGGAGCCGCAGACACCCGGCTTTTACGTTTACTGCATTGTCGAAACAGTTGCGGCGCGGCAGATACTTGCCGACTCTTTACCTTCGGCTATTGAGGATGAAGCCGGTGTCGAACTCATCGCTGTTGATCAGCTCGCAGCAGTTGTGAGCCGTGTGCCGTTGGCGGTCTATGGCGAAGAGGCTTTGACAGAACACTTGACCGACCCCACCTGGACCGCCGTGCGCGCCATGCGTCACGAGCAGGTTGTCGAACACTTTGCCCGCCGCACGAGTGTCGTACCGCTCCGCTTCGGCACGATCTATCTGGAACAAACGGGCATTGAGCAGATGCTCGCAGAGAGACAAACGGAGCTGGCTTACATCATTCAACGACTCAGAGACTGCGAAGAGTGGGGTGTAAATATTTATTGCGACCGCACAAAACTAATGTCGAGCATAACGCTATTGAGTTCTCGGCTGCGAGACTTGACGTCGCAAGCTGCTAAAGCTTCACCGGGCCAGTCGTACCTGATGCAGAAAAAGATTGACACAATGCGAACCGATGAGGCGCGGGCGGAAATCAACCGTGTGGTCAGCGAAGTAGAGACTAAACTGCAGGAGCAAAGTGACGCCGCCAAACGTTTGCGCGTACTCAAGGGGGAAGCTTCAGAGTTTGGCGAGCTTAAAGCGAAGTTTGCTTTTCTGATAAAGCGTCAGGGCTTTGTGGCATTTCAAGACGCCGCGGAATGCCTGGCAAGGGAATATGAAGCTGCCGGGCTCCGGCTGGAACTCACCGGACCATGGCCCGCTTATAATTTTGCAGTCGAGTCCTAATCAGTAATCTATCAGATCATGGAAACTCGGAACGGAAGACGAGATCAATAGCATGCGCTCTCCCTTCGAAGAAGTTTTGGTCGATGGCGAAGTCGATAGCCTTGGAGGGAGCGATCTATCCTTACTGGAGACTCTCGATCACGTACTTAACCGCGGGTTGGTAATCGCCGGCGAAATCACCATTGCGGTAGCGGACATTGACCTGGTTTTCGTCGGCTTAAACGTTCTTGTCAGTTCCGTGGAGACTGCGCATGAAGTGTTGCGCGAGCGCGAGCAACAAGCGACTTTGCCTGCCAGTAATCCGTCTGAAGTGAGCTGAGGACGAAAGCTGCCTGAGATCGAATGAAGTTATACGTCTATTATCTAAGCGGGGGTTCAAGTGTTCAGGAAGCAGAATCCGTTAGCGGTGTTGCAGGGGGCGCCGTTCGTTTAATGAGTGCTGGCCAACTAACCGTGGCCGTAAGTGAGTTTGCCGGCGATGCGGTGGCGATTACGCGCGAGAATGTCTTAGCTCACGAACGGGTAGTTCGCAGCGTGCTTAGACACACTACCCCGTTGCCCTTTCGTTTCGGCACGCTGGCGACGGAGGCACAGCTACAAAGTTATCTGCAGTCTCAACAGGAGCTCTTGCAGTCCAAACTGCAGTTCGTGAGTGGCTGCGTCGAGATGAGCGTCAAAATAATCTGGCCGGGGGCGGATGCGAATAGGGAAGTGCCAGCATTTCGTATTAACCATTCCCTCGACTCTCGAAAAGACGGAGCAGGAGCGGCTTTTCTCAAGGCAAAACGCCGGGAAGGGCTGGGCGAGCAGATAGCGACTGCTAAAGCCACAGAAATTGCTTCCTGGCTCAAGGCGAGGCTCGCTCCCAGCATCCGGAAAGACCAGGTCACTATTCGTTCGCAGGATAAATTGGTTCTGGCTGCGGCTTACCTGGTAGATCGTTCTTTTCTCGACAATTATCGATTGGAATTGAGGAAGGCCCGTGATGAACGCCCGGATTTACACTTTTTGACCAGTGGCCCATGGCCTCCTTACAGTTTTGTGAATATTGATCTTGAGTTTAAAACACAGTTCGGAGTAAGCTGATGACGCTTTCCCCCGAAGACCCCCATTCGGCTGACCCAGAATTCGAAACCGCGCATGCAGAGGAGTTCGTGCAGCAACTCCGTCAGATTACTGACACTCTGCCGTCGCGAATAAATGTCGACGCACAGAGTGTTGAGCAAGGGTTAGCAAAACTCGTCCTTACTTTGATTGAGTTTATCCGTCGTCTGCTTGAGAAGCAGGCGGTACGGCGTATGGAAGGCGGGGATCTCTCGCCTGAGCAGATCGAAGAGTTGGGCCTTGCGTTAATGAAGTTGGAAGCCAAGCTGCAGGAACTGAAAGCGCAATTCGGATTGGCCGATGAGGATCTAAATCTCGATCTTGGTCCTATCGGACGCTTAATATAACGACTCGAAGTCTTGCTCGATAGACGATACGATGGTGGCGGCCATCAACGCTTTCTTACTGAAAGCCGCCCCCTAAGAGTGGAGGGCGAAAGTGTCCAGCGAGCGGTCTAGCCTGATATCGGCCCGTCCCCCGGGCCTAGTGGATGTTCTCGACCGGATTCTTGATAAGGGTCTGGTAATAGCGGGCGACATTAAAGTGTCGTTGGCTAATGTCGAACTACTAACGTTGCAAATTCGTCTGTTGGTCTGCTCGATCGATAAAGCTGAGCAGATTGGCTTGAATTGGTGGCGCTACGATACAAACCTGACGACGCGAGCGGAACGGGCCGAAGCGGAGAATGTCGAGTTGCGGGAGCGTTTGAGTGCGCTTGAACGTGAAATCAAGAAGCTTGGCGCCGGCACCACGACAGCGAATCGAGAGAAGCGGCCAGCGGCCGACTTTCGCAATCCAAAAGGTGGAGTGCCGCGGAAACCCATGGGGAAACGACGACCTTGATGAAATAGCTCCCTCAGCGGAGCCAGGGAATTGATGTGATGATGCGCAACATCATCCTTCGCGCAATGTGCGGGTTTTCAAACCTCTAGAAAAAGGAAGTAAAGCAGATGGCTGTCGAAAGAGCACCAGGCGGTACTAGTTTGATCGACGTTCTCGATCGTGTGCTTGATAAGGGCATCGTAATCGACGCGTGGGTACGGATCTCACTGGTTGGTATCGATTTGATCACAATTGAAGCTCGCGTAGTAGTAGCTTCGATCGATACCTATCTCAAATACGCTGAAGCCGTGGGCTTAACTCCCGCTGTCTCACGGCCCGCACTAACTCCCGGGACCGCCGAACCACTCGAGGGCGAAGTCCGTCGCCGGGTCAGTGTGGAAGTTGAAAAGAAATAAATGGAAGCAGCAGTCAGTAGAGATACTCAACCTGCTGCTTTACTGGGTCAGCGCTAGACTATGGGAGAAGTCCCCACAGAGTTGGTTTTTCCAGCACCAGCCATCCCGGATTCCGAGGGATTTAGCTCGTATCTTCGTCAGTATGACGTCTTTATTGAGACGACGACGCAGATGCTTGCTACCCCCAAGCTACAGGAGCGGCTATTGCTTGCCCTCGAAGCGATAGCCAACGTCTTCGGTTATCCCCAGTCAGCAATAGCAATTGTCAATGAACGCGCAGCAGTGCTGCGTGTCCGCGCAGCCGTGGGATTTGACGCAGAGCAAGCGGCTACACGTGTGGAAATGCCGCTTGATTCAAGCGCCGCCTGTGTGCGAGTGATTCACGATCCGCAGCCTCTATGGATTCGGATACAGAACGACGCCGCTTCCCGCGCGCTCTTCGAACCGATGCAGTGGGAGCAAGACGTGCTGGCGCTTCCTCTCTTTGGCTTCCCGGAGATGTCGGAAAAGGACGGACGTGATGGTGCGTCTGCCTCTCGTCACTATTGGAGTTTTGAACCCGGATCTCGGCTTGGAGTGCTCTACATCGGTGCGCCACAAGATAGCATTGATGCCGTTTCCTTGAATCTCTTGAAGCGCTTTGCGGATCGTATTGGCGTTGTCGCCTCATCAGCAGCGCAGCAGGAACGACTCGCTTCCACGGTCACTAAATTACAGCGTGAACGCCAGTGGATCGAGTCGATCATGAAATCGGTTGCAGATCCAATCGTGCTTACCGATCTCGACAACCAGATACTCCTGCAGAATCGCCGCGCTGAAGAATTGTTTAGCGGTTCAGCGAATGCGGGAGAGGGAAAACGCAGGGCGCTAAAGATGAACGACTTGCTTTTTTCCGCATATCTTTCAAGCGCCACCGTGTCATCGTCAGAGGTTATTCAACGCGATATCACGTTGGTCGATCCGATCGAAGGTTCCGACATTCACTTTGAAGTAATCTCCACCCCGGCTGTAAACGCGCGCAGCGAGCCACTCGGGTTGGTTTCGATCTTCCGTGATGTGACGGATCTCCGCGAAGCCAATGAAGAATTGGCGCGCAACTTCGACAAACTTCAGCGAGCTGAAGGCGAATCGCGCCGCGAACGAGATCGCCTGGATCTGATTATTGAAAACGTCGGGCATCCAATCGTAGTGTGCGATGCCTCCGGGAATTTTATCCTCTTCAATCGACGAGCTGAGTTACTGTTTCAACAAGAGGATTCTTTCCGCTCGCGAGCTGCTTCCGCAGTCCGCGCCAACGCCGTGAAACTGACGTCCTTTATTTCAGGTCTGGCCTCTGCTTCCGAAACTGGCCGCCAGGCTGAGATAGAACTAATTGACCCGGAAGCTGGACGCTCTCTCCCGATGGAGATAACCGCTCGAGAGATTCTCGATGTAAGCGGTCAAGTGACCGCCGTAGTGTCGATCTTGCACGACCTGACCGAGATTCGTGAGTTGGAGCGACGGCGTGTCGAACAGCAGCTTTTCGAGTCGGAAAAACTCGCGGCTGTGGGACGTCTTGCGGCGTCCATTGCTCATGAGGTTAACAATCCGCTCGAGGCAATCAAGAATTCGCTCTACCTGATGCAAACAGGTTTCGAAGATGGCAAGAACACTCGTTTTCTCGAGATTGCCAGAAAAGAAACCGAGCGCGTATCACACATCATTCGCCAGATGCTCGGATTCGCTCGTCGTTCTGGGGAAGTCGACTGGGTTGATGTCAATCAGTTGCTGGAAGAGACATTGGTCCTGCTTGAAAAGAAGTTGAAACAGTCGCGTATTCGCGTGGCACGAATGCTCGATGCGCAGCTCCCGCAGGTGCGCGCTCGTGCGGACCAATTGCGGCAAGTTTTTCTCAATTTGATTATTAATGCGCAGCAGGCGATTGAGAGCGACGGCGAGATAAAGGTTGTCACCTCGCGTTACGAACAAGCCTTGCAACCGTCAATTCTGATTCAGATTAGCGATAGTGGAGTGGGTATCTCAGAAGAGGATCTGTCGCGCATTTTTGAACCTTTTTTCTCCACTGGTAAGAAAGGCACGGGACTGGGATTGTGGGTAACTCAGGACATCGTGCGGCAGCATGGGGGTCGCATCGATGTCAACAGCTTTAAAGGTCGGGGCACCACGTTTAGCATCATGCTTCAGGTAGATTCGCCAGTTCTTGAAGAAGCGGAAAAGAATAAGTCTCGGTAGTGACTGCCATGAACCACTCATTCGACCAGAACGGAGCCGGACTGCCCAACGGGGAAAACAATGCGACGGCGGCGCCTTTTCCAAACGAAGGGCGTCTGCTTGTAGTTGATGACGAAGAAAGCCTGCGGATTACTACAGCCGCGATTTTGGAGAAGGAAGGTTATCTGGTCGACACTGCCGCACTGTGTTAAGCGAAGTCCGGCGCCGGTCGCCGCTAACTATCTCCGTCGTCCTCACTGGTTTCGCTTCAGTTGAATCGGCAATTGCTGCCTTACAAGAAGGAGCCTACGACTACCTCGTCAAACCCTGCGACATCGATAACATGAGACACACCATTCGCAGGGGAGTCGAACACCGCCGCCTAATGCTGGCCGAGCAGAAGGCGCGTGCCGATCTGGAACAGCTAAACCGAGATCTCGAGTTGCGGATTGCTGAACGAACATCTGAGCTTACTCGACTCAACGAAGAGCTGGCCGATGCGAACCAGGCCAAGGACGTCTTTCTTGCCACTCTCTCGCATGAATTAAGAACTCCTCTGACGCCCGTTGTTGGCTGGGTTAAGCTGCTTCGCAGCGGCAATTTGGACAGTCGCGGTGTGGGTCAGGCCCTTGACGCCATCGAGCGCAATGCCTGGCTGCAGTCACGTTTGATCGATGATTTGTTGGACACCTCTCGGATCGCCACTGGTAAGTTGCATTTCGAGCCTCAACCTACAGACCTGAACATAGCGGCGAGGTCTGCGGTGGACACCGTTAGAGCTTCAGCCGCATCACGAAAGATCGATTTGAAAACCAGTTTCTTTGCATCTCCGTTGGTTGTCTTAGGTGAGCCGGTACGTCTACAACAAATCGCCTGGAACCTCATTTCCAACGCTATTAAGTTCTCGGAAAACGGGGGCACTGTCAGCGTAATAACGGACCGTGATGGATCAGAAGCGCAGCTGATTGTCGAAGATAGCGGCATTGGTATCGCAGCCGACTTTCTGCCGCACGTGTTCGATCGATTTCGTCAGGCTGATGGTTCGACTTCACGGGTTCATGGGGGCCTGGGTCTGGGACTGGCAATTGCCAACGCACTGGCAAGAATGCATGGCGGCAGCCTCGAGGCGCACTCAGAGGGAACAGGCCACGGCTCGCGCTTCACTCTTAGCATTGGGTTGGCGCGAGAAGTGTCTGTCCCTTCGGAGCCGGCACTGGAGCAATCTCATTCGTTGTTGGGGCTGGATGTTCTAATTGTTGAAGACTCCTCCGATACGTTGGCACTGCTCAATACAATTTTCACACAAGAAGGCGCACAGGTTACCGCGGTGACCTCCGCCAGGGACGCCCTGAGCGCAGTTGCCAATAAGAGACCAGCCCTGATCATTTCGGATATTGGGATGCCAGATACTGATGGCTATGATTTCATGCAAGAGGTTAAGAGCCAGCCGGAGCTGAGGGATATCCCGGCGATCGCGATTTCCGGGTATGCAGGCCAGGAAGATCGGCAGCGTGCGCTCAAAGTGGGATATGCAGCGCTGGTGTCGAAGCCAATCGATATAGATGCCCTCTTTGCTCTCATTCACGAACTCCGGGCCGGGGCCTTGTCTCCCACCGAATAAGTGAGAGCAACCTCCAGCGCCCTCACAAACATCTGTAGCCATGGGTTAGCCAAGTTTTGTGAGCATTTTGTATTCTGAGTCTTTATTGGGTCTCCGTGCTCTCCGATTTTCGCCCCTACCACCTCCAGGATTTGACAAATTCTAAATTGTAACTATAATTGTTACAAAAAGGCGATCCCCGATTTTAGAGGACTGCATTATCTTATGTCGACTAACAGCCGCTTTGCTGTAGCGGTTCATGTTTTAACCCTTATGGCGTGGTCTGGCGACGAACCGCTCAAATCTGAGCAGGTGGCTGAGAGCGTTAATACGAATCCTGTCGTAATCCGGCGAATGTTGTGTGAATTGGCGGAAGCCGGCCTGGTAATTTCCCAGACTGGTTCGATGGGTGGATCCCGACTGGCCAGCGACCCGGCCGAAATGACCTTGCTTGATGTCTACCAGGCTTTGGAATACAGGGGCGTTTTTTCGTTGCACCGTCAGCCTCCGAGTCAGGATTGTCCCGTGGGCGTCAATATCGAGACCGTTCTGGGTGAGGTCCTGGAGGAGGTCGACTCGGCAGTTGAACACGTGCTCGCTAAGATTACGATAAATGATGTTGTGCAGCGTCTGAAGCCTTGCGTCAGCACTGTAGAGAACAAGAGAAACCATTACAGCAGAGAGCCAATCGCTTTGCCCCATTTGCGCGCTGGAGCAAAGAGTCGGAGGGCAAAAGCTCTCCGCACAACTTGATACACGCGAGAAAGGACGATCGCATTTTGTCTAGGATTGAAAAAGATCAAAGTGGTATTGAGCTGATGAATTCGGTCAAAGGTGAGTTTGTCAACCTGAGTGAGGAACTTACGGACGATGCCGTCTCGATAGAAGACATCGACGAAGTTCTACAGACGCTCGAACGGGCAAATATCGTTGAGGCGGAAACCGAGGAACCCCTGATCGAAGAAACATCGTCTTCCGTGGAAACCGATGAAGCTTTGGGAGAAGAAGTGGAGCTCGATCTTTCGGCGGGGGAGATGGATAAGACCTCGGATCCGATTCGCGTTTACATGCGCGAGATGGGCGTGGTCCCATTACTCACGCGCGAGCAGGAAGTATCCATTGCGAAACGAATTGAGCGAGGTCAGAAGCGGGCCGAGAAAGCGATTGCCCGCTCGCCCATCGCCGTCGTTGAACTTTTCCGGATTGGAGAGGAACTCGCCGCGGGCACTCTTAACATTCGCGATGTTGTGGCGTTTTCCGATCAGATGGAAACTGAAGAGCACGAAGATCGGAGTGAAGAATATCTTCAGTGGACGATCGAAGGACTGCAGAACATACGTCACGAACTAAAGATCTCCCGGGGCAAGCGTTCAAAGAAACTGCTTCGCTACCGGCGGAAACTGGGGAGAACAAGGCTGGAAGTAGCGCAGGAGATTCGGGGGCTTCACCTGAAAGAAGCAGCCCGTCAACGGCTTATTGCAGCAATTGCCGCGGTGCACAAAGAAACGCGCACGCTCGAGCGTGAGATAGAAGGCTTCACAGAAAAACTACGCCGGAAAGGCACCAAAGCGGAGAAGCAAAAGGAATTTCGCCGTCACATCGCGGTTGCCAAGCGACGCCTCAAGGATATCGAAGCCGAGCATCATTTGGCTCCCCTGGAGATCAAGCGTTGTCACCAGATGATTGTGATCAGCGAAGCACAGACGGCTCAGGCCAAACATGAGCTGACCGAGGCCAATTTGCGCTTGGTCGTATCCATTGCGAAGAAGTATCAGAATCGTGGGTTACAGTTTCTGGATCTAATCCAGGAGGGTAACCTGGGGCTGATGAAGGGTGTTGATAAATTCGACTGGCGGCGTGGCTATAAATTCTCAACTTACGCCACGTGGTGGATTCGGCAGGCAATTACGCGCGCGATCGCCGATCAGGCCCGCACGATTCGCATCCCGGTGCACATGATTGAAGTAATTAACAAACTTAAGAACACGTCTCGTGAGCTGGTGCGCGAACTGGGTCGGGAGCCAACTACCGAAGAGATTGCGAAGAAGATGGACACTTCGGTGGAGAAGGTGCGCAAAGCCCGAAAGTTAATGCAGGATCCGATCTCACTGGAAACACCAATCGGTGAGAATGGCGACTCGCAGCTTGGCGACCTAATCGAAGATAAGTCGAGTGAAAGTCCTGCTGCGCGCGTAATCACTTCCAACCTGCGAGAGATCGCCGGCGATGTGCTGCAAACGCTGAGCCCGCGCGAGGAGCGAGTAATACGTCTGCGCTTCGGTCTCGATAATGGAGGCCATGAACGAACGCTGGAAGAAGTAGGTCAGAACTTCAATGTTACCCGCGAGCGTATCCGCCAAATAGAAGCTAAAGCTTTGCGGAAATTGCGACACCCGTCGCGTGCGCGTCTACTTAAGAATTTTCTCGAAGGCGAGCAATAAAATCTTAGAAAATAACTAATGAACCAGGAGCAACAAGATGAGTGAATTGGTCAAGGAAGTGAGCGATGGCTCTTTTGAGAAAGACGTTTTACAGGCCGGCAAGCCAGTGCTTGTGGATTTCTGGGCCGAATGGTGCGCACCCTGTCGTATGCTTGCACCTACTGTCGCCGCGGTGGCAGAACACTACGGTGAAAACGCCGGCGTGGTTAAACTAAACGTCGATGATAATCCGTCCACGGCGCAGCGCTACGGCATAAAGGGAATTCCAACTTTGATTCTATTCAGAGAAGGGAAGGAAGTTGAGCGCGTGGTGGGAGCCACCAGCAAAGAGTCAATCACGCGGATGATTGAAAAGTATGTAGTCGTCGCGAAGGCGTAACCGCCAAACTCAAAAAGCTATCAACCCGCTATCGAAGGCCGAGTGTTACACACGCTCGGCCTTTGAATTTTTCGGATGACAAATAATATAAAGAGACGTCCGCAGACAGAGAAGACACAGGAGGCAGGAGGTCTTTGGTCTTTCCTCACTGATAGATTCAAGTAGTGGGGAGCGAACAAGAACCAAAAACCAAAGACCAAAGACTCCCTGCCTCCTGTGTCTTCTCTGTCTGCGGAGGCTTTCCCTCTTTGCATCTCAGGCCACAGTCCGCGAAAATAGGGCTTATGCAAGAACCCAAACCAACACGACTAGTAGTTGGTATTACAGGCGCCACGGGTACCATCTTCGGAGTGCGCCTGTTGCAGATGTTGCACGGCTCCGGAGTCGAAACGCATCTAGTGATGAGCAAGTGGGCTGCACGCACACTGGCGCATGAAACACCTCATACGGTTAAAGAGGTCCAGGCGCTGGCCAGCCGGAACTACGGTGTAGGTGATCAGGGAGCGGCGATCTCCAGCGGTTCCTTTGTCACCCTGGGAATGGTTGTAGCCCCTTGCAGCATGCGCACCCTTGCTGCCATTGCCCATGGTCTTGGAGATAATCTGATCCATCGCGCAGCCGACGTGATTTTGAAGGAACGGCGCAAACTGGTTCTGGTAGTTCGTGAATCGCCCTTCAATGAGATACATCTGGAAAACATGTTGAAGTTGTCGCGCATGGGTGTTGTCATCTTGCCTCCGCTGCCCGCCTTCTATAATCATCCACAGAATCTTGACGACATGGTAAATCACATCACAATGCGGATCATTGATCAGTTTGATATTCATCTGGATGTTATGAATCGCTGGGATGGCGTGCTCTCTCATGAAAAGCAGGGCCGAAATGAAGGAGGCTAGAATTTTCGACACTGCTTCAGCGAAACTAGTCGGCAAGGACTGACCGCCACGCAGCTATTAGCTACTGGACGAATCCAGGAGGTTCATCGTGGGAAATATGGTGGAGTTTTCAAGTAATGGTGGACAAGCAAGCGGCTACCTCGCAGTGCCGGACAAAGGGAGTGGACCGGGCGTAGTCGTGATCCAGGAATGGTGGGGACTTGTAGACCACATCAAGAACGTTTGTGATCGTTTCGCCGCGGCTGGCTATGTCGCATTGGCCCCCGATCTCTTTCACGGCAAAATTGCAAAATCGCCCGATGAAGCGGGGAAGTTGATGATGGCGATGCGGATTGATGAGGCGGAAAAGGATCTGCGTGGCGCCATTCAGTTCTTACTCGATCATGAGGCAACAACTGGAAGCAAGGTAGGCATAATAGGATTCTGTATGGGTGGTGCTCTATCGCTTTACGCGGCCACCAAAAATCCTCAAGTGGGTGCTTGTGTGGTCTTTTATGGTGGACATCCAAACGTCAAACCCGATTTGCCAAACCTGCAAGCCCCTTTGCTAGGTATCTACGCAGAGCGCGACAGATCCGTGACTCCCGAATCCGTCCGTGAGTTGGAGCGACAGTTGAAATCCCTTGGCAAGTCGGTCGAGGTGCACATCTATCCGGGCACCGATCACGCCTTCTTTAACGACGATCGTCCCGAGGTTTACAACGAGAAGGCCGCCGCGGATGCATGGCAACGCGTCCTCGAATTCTTCGCCAAGCATCTCTGACAAGAGGTCGTGCGTCAAGACTTTGCTCACGAGTCAAACTAATGTTAGTTTAGGCATCCATTTTAGTTTGCAGTTCTGCTTGATTTCCGAAACAACGTAAATTGCTACTGGTTGTGCGGCCGCTTCTGCGGGCTCGTCTCTTAGCACTCTGCTGTAATGCTGATCGCTTTCAAACGTCTCTACTCAACCAGAAGGAAACTAGTTCACATGTCTATGTGCATAGCCTTGAAGTCAACTCGTCTCTTCCTGCCAATCACCATCATCGCTCTCTTGTTCATTGTTCCTTTTACCGGTTTCGCTCAGGAAGAAAGGGCCGCGGAGAAGGCTGCTGTCCAGAAGGCCAAAGAGGAAACAGCCAAACAACAGCCGTCTCCTACGACAGCGACGGACACACCAAAAAAAGTTGAAGACGAAAAAAAATCTGACGATGAAAACAAACCCAAGAATCCCATGTCCTCGCCCACTTTCACTGCGCTGAAGTTTCGCTCGCTAGGTCCGGCATTCACTTCAGGTCGCGTGAGCGCTATTGCCGTTGATCCCAACAATCCCGCGCGCTACTTCGTTGCCGCAGCTTCGGGTGGAGTATGGAAAACCATCAACAACGGCACCACCTGGACTCCAGTCTTCGATAACGAAGGTTCCTATTCCATCGGCGCAATTGTGTTGGATCCGAAAAACCCACTGACGGTTTGGGTGGGCACTGGCGAGAACAACAGCCAACGCAGCGTTTCCTACGGCAATGGGCTCTATCGGTCAGATGACGGCGGCAAAACGTGGAAGAACACCGGGCTGAAAACATCCGAGCACATCGGCAGGATCGCAATCGATCCCAAGGATTCAAACACGGTGTATGTGGCGGCACAGGGACCACTGTGGGGCCCGGCTGGAGAGCGTGGTCTCTTCAAGACAACGGACAATGGCAAGACATGGAAAAATATTCTTCTCATCAGCGAAAACACGGGCGTGACTGACATAGTCATCGATCCCCGGAATCCGGAGACACTTTACGCCGCCTCCTATCAACGCCGTCGGCACATGTGGACTTTGATCGATGGCGGCCCGGAAAGTGCTATTTACAAATCAACTGACGCCGGCGTGACTTGGAACAAGTTGAAGGCAGGCTTACCGGCAACCGAGATGGGACGCATTGGACTGGCAATTTCGCCGGTTGATTCAAACGTGATTTACGCCACGGTTGAAGCCGCGGATCGCAAGGGAGGGATTTTTCGTTCCAGCGATCGCGGTGGTAGTTGGGAGAGACGTAACGAGTTTGATATCACGGCGATGTACTACTCTCGCATCGTCGCTGATCCCAGGGAGGTCGATCGCATTTATGTGATGAATGTCTTTCTCATGGTTTCTGACGATGGCGGGCGCACACTCCGACGCCTGGGCGAGAAGTCGAAGCATGTGGACAATCACGACATCTGGATCGATCCGGCTAATACAGATCACTACCTGGTGGGCTGCGATGGCGGACTCTACGAAAGCCATGACCGCGGTGTGAATTGGGAGTTCAAACGCAACCTGCCCATAACCCAGTTCTACGATGTGACCACCGACAATGCCACGCCCTTCTATAACGTGTTTGGCGGGGCCCAGGATAATTTCAGCTTCGGTGGCCCCTCACGGACACGCAGTGCTTCGGGTATTACGAATGACGATTGGTTTGTTACAAACGGCG
>WNFK01033311.1_pt2 | contig 26646 bp, 23 predicted proteins | sample 5400281 | NCBI WGS metagenome assembly WNFK01 (sample SAMN13153350, study PRJNA577476) | soil metagenome | isolation source: 20 cm soil on Douglas fir-dominated hillslope | place: USA:California | collected 2013-09-17
CCGAAGGCAAACCCAGCGGACCTGTCCTACGGCTTCCGGAAGTTGGCACGCTATCCGGGTTGTCGCTGGGAAACGTAGGAGCAGTTGTACCATTCGGTGGCCGGCGTATTACATCGAGCGTTGGTAATTGCGGCACTGACTCTTCTGATTGTTCCCGTGCTATCCGCTCAGTTTCTGCTCTCGTCTCGTAACGTATCGGATAGACGATCACTCCTTCTTCATCCAGCCCTCGGACGGTGTCATCGAATGTTGCTTGATCACTATGCCAATCTACTCCGTCGGTGAAGATAACGATCGCCTTACGACCTTGAATCCTTCTAATATTTGCCAGCGCAAGGTCCATCGCATCATAAACCTTAGTTCCCTTGCCCGACCGCGTCCCATTGATTGCCGCTCTCAAAACAGTTCTGTCACTTGTAAAGTCGTTTAGATCGCGAACCTCATCATCAAACGAAATTATCTTCACGCGATCCGCTGACTGGAGTTGCTCGACGAAAGCATTGGCGGCTTGTTGAATCAGTCTGAGTTTGTCCTGCGTGCTGGCACTCGTGTCGAGCATCAGAATCACATGGAAAGGCGCCGCGACCCTGCCGAAGAAGGCTACCTCCTGTTTGACTCCGTCTTCCGCTATGCTGAATTCTTCCTGCCGCAGATCCGGAACATAGCTCCCATTCAAATCAGTCGCAATGACAGGGACAGTGACTAAGTCAGTATCCGTCTTGAGAGTTTCGACGTCCTGGGGCCCTTCGGTCTTGTCAGCTTCGGCCGAGTTGTCGGTTTTCTGAGCAGGCTTCGGCTTCTGTGCCGTGGGCGGTGCTTGTGAAACGGCAGCCAGCGAAAAGAAAACACAAACAAGGACTACAAAACAAAGTCGCCGGGTAAGGGACATCATTAAGTTCTCAGAATAATAAAAAGTGAGTCTCACGCGTAGACGAAAGCATTCGGGGTTACGATGTCCAGGGTCAGAATAACGTTTGCCCCCGAAAGTAGCTAGCCAGGCTTTCTCAACCTACAGAACAGGAAGCAGTAGCGATTGTGTGAGAAGTCAGAACCATTCTCAAGAGTGTGTGGTTGCGCATCATTGATTACGGATCGTTGCCTTGCTGGCAGAAAGTGCATCAACTAGAATGGATTTCTGAAGCGATTTATCCCTGATGAGACCCTTACTACTGGCAGTCCTGGCGGCTTATCTAAACGCCGCAATTCATTCAATCCTGGCGTTTGTAAACAAGCGCCGTTCACTACAGCGCGTCGCGGAATTGTCGATCGCGGCGGGATTTATCCTTCATACGGCCGCGCTCATTGCTGACTGGGCGATCGACGGTCATTACCCGCTATTCTACCTTCGGGAGACCTTGTCGTTCCTGGCTTGGACGCTTGTGGCAGCATATGGATTGATACTTTACCGTTATCGGGCACAGGCGGTCGGCGCTTTTACAATGCCAGTTATTTCAGTTCTGACTTTTATCGCCATCCTCATTCGGTCAGGACCCAACGGCGAGCCGGCAGCCACCGGTGTTGGGGCAACCTGGTTCTTTCCCATCCATACCACGCTGTGGATCTTTGCTTACGCCGCCTTCTTTGTCGTTTTCATGGCCAGCGTCATGTACCTCCTGCAGGAACGGGAACTCAAACTAAAGATCTTTAGTGCTAATTTTCACCGGCTGCCTTCACTTTCTACAGTCAACGAACTCGCCACGACGGCAGCCGCGCTTGGTCTGACCCTGTCAACCGTGGGCATAGCAACAGGAATGCTTTGGTCCTCCACCCGCTATGGAAGATTCTGGCACAACGACCCTAAGGAAATTTTCGCTGTTCTGACCTGGCTCCTTTATTTACTGCTCATAATCTATCGCTCCTCCGCTCGTTGGCGGGGACGTCGCGCAGCATGGCTTGGTGTGGTAGGGTTTGCCCTGGTGCTTTGCACGTTTTTCGGCACACGATTGTTGGGAGGCTATCACGTTTTCGGTTAATCAAACTATTGTGGTCTGTTGAATAGTGGTTTGAAGTAATTATTTTGAAACCGGCAATTTCTAACGCCATGTCCATCGTCCTGGTCGGAGTAAATCACAAGACTGCACCCGTGGAGGTGCGGGAGCTTCTTGCCTTCTCCGAAAAGGCTTCGACGGAAGGACTGCGAGGCTTGGTCGATGGTGAAATCATTCGTGAGGGCCTCATTGTTTCGACCTGTAACCGAGTAGAAGTACTGACCGCAACGACCACCGAACAACTACACCTGGGCACGCAGCGCATCACTGAGTTTCTTGATAGTGCCCGAGGTTTGCCAACCGGTTTTCTCAGCAAACATCTGTATAGCCATACTGACGATCAGGCTGTGCGCCATCTTTTTCGTGTTGCGTCTTCGCTTGATTCAATGGTGGTCGGGGAGCCACAGGTGCTGGGCCAGGTACGCCGGGCATACTCTTTGGCGGTGGAAGCCGGGACGGCGGGACGCGTTCTTAACCGGCTTGTGCACCACACATTCCGGGTTGCCAAACGCATCAGGACCGAGACTGGCATTGCGGCAAATGCCGTTTCTATTAGCTACATGGCCGTCGAACTCGGTAAGAAGATCTTCAACTCTTTGAAAGGTCAGACCGTCATGCTGATCGGGGCCGGCGAGATGGCTGAACTCTCCGCCCGGCATTTGGTCAATGCAGGCGTAGGGCGCGTGCTCATAGCAAACCGCACAGAGGAAGCTGCCCGGCGTCTGGCGAATGAATTTGGCGGCGAAACAATCCCTTTTGACCAGCTGGCGGAGTTTCTGCCGGAGGCAGACGTGGTTATCTGTTCCACAGATGCCCCCAACTACGTGGTGACAGAACCACTCACGCGCCACGTGCGCGAAAAACGCCGGAACAAGCCAACATGTTTCATTGACATAAGTGTGCCACGAAATATTGATCCGGCTGTAGGTAACCTGCCAAATGTATTCGTTTTCGATATTGATGATCTCGAATCAGTTATCTCATCGAACATTCGTGAGCGTGAGCGAGAGGCCGAACGTGCTGAGTTGATTGTTCAATCGGAAGTGATGCAGTTTCAGCAATCGCTCCGCGCGATGGACATTGGGCCCACTATCGGGGCACTGCGACAAAAGCTTCAGGAGCTTGCGCGCGCAGAAATGGACCGCCACCGTAACCGGCTTGGGTCGCTAACTTCCGAACAGGAAACGGCGATTGAGGCATTGCTGATGTCGACTGTCAACAAAATATCCCACCCGGTATTAAATCAAATGCGGCGCTCTCATGAAATTAGTGACTCAGACACTGTGCAGGCCCTGCGCGATATCTTTGGTCTTGAAGAATGATTTGGTCTTCCTAAAAATGACTCATTCCCTGGTGATTGGTTCACGCGGTTCTAAGCTTGCCTTACAACAATCGGAGCAAGCCAAAGCACGTCTGACCCTGCTCAACCCCTGGCTTGATATCCGCATCCAGGTCATCAAGACGACCGGGGACGTAAAGACTGACCCACTGGCCCTGATCGGCGGAAAGGGTGTCTTCACAAAAGAGTTGGAAGATGCTCTGCTTGACGGACGCATCGACATTGCGGTTCATTCGTTGAAAGACCTGCCGACAATTCTTCCTGACGGGCTGACGCTCACTGCGATCTGTGAGCGCGAAGATCCGCGCGATGCGTTGGTTCTGAGTAGTTACAACGAAGCCTCCAATATGTCTCTTGACAGTTTGCCCGACAGGGCTGTGGTCGGGACATCAAGCCAGCGCAGGCTTGCGCAATTGAAAGCACTGCGTCGCGATGTCGTCGTCAAGGATCTGCGGGGCAACGTGGATACGCGCCTCCGTAAACTCGATGAAGGGCAGTATGACGCGCTGATTCTAGCGTCGGCAGGCCTGCGGCGATTGGGTTTGCAAAACAGAATCAGTGTGGCGATTTCGACGGCCGAAATGCTGCCGGCCGTGGGCCAGGGCGCGATAGCGATTGAAACGCGGGCTGGCAATGAAGTTGCGGTTGAGATAGTCACCAAGCTGAATCATGAAGAAACCCGCTGCGCTTGCATAGCAGAACGAGCGCTGCTGCGCAGGCTGGGTGGCGGATGCCAATTTCCCATCGCCGCTCACGGGGTGGTTAATCAGCGGGAGCTAAACTTGTCGGGGTTGGTCGCGAGACCTGACGGGTCGCAGATCCTCCGTGACAACGTGTCGGGTTCAATAACAGACGCCGAACAACTCGGCGCCGAGCTTGCGTCTAAACTAATCGATCAGGGAGCCGACTCAATCCTGCGTGAGCAATAGTGTCATGGAGCAGTCGCTTGCAGGACGAACGGTCGTTATCACTCGAGCGTTTGCTCAATCCTGCGAATTTGTAACCGAACTGGAACGCTATGGAGCGAGCGTTATTGCCTGTCCTACTATTGAAATCACAGACCCTGAAAGTTACGCGCGCCTCGACGAAGCTATCGATCACCTCTATGGATACGATTGGCTAATATTTTCCAGCACCAATGCGGTAGATTTTTTTCTGCGTCGGTTAAACGCACATAACCTGGAAATTAGCGAATTGGATGAACTGAAGGTTTGTGCTGTTGGCGAGGCCACTGGCGAAAAACTTCGTCAGGCGCAAATCCACGTGGATGTCCTGCCCACTGAATTCAAAGCTGAAGGGGCGTTTGAGGCGCTTACTGAGTTTGTAGGTGGTCGCGAACAACTGCACGGCTTGAATATGCTGTTGCCCCGAGCCACCGTCGCCCGCGACTATCTGCCCAGGGCTTTGGAACAGGCTGGTGCGCGAGTCGACGTGGTACCGGCTTATCGCACTGTGCTTCCCGAAAACCTCGACCGGGGACGACTGAGCGCCATGCTTGCCGGGAGTGCTGATTGCATCGCCTTCACCAGTTCGTCGACAGTTAAGAACCTGGCAATGCTTTTTGATACCCATGACCTTGGTGAAACACTAAAAGGACTTGCGGTGGCCTGCATTGGCGACATCACCGCTGCGACTGCTATAGAATATGGATTGCAAGTCAACATTCAACCTCAACAAGCCACTGTTCCATCGTTAGCCCAGGCCATCGCAGAACACTATGCCGTTCAATCGCCGAAAATGAGGTCAGTACCGTGACGCGTAGCGTCGGGTCAACCACTCGCCTCTCGACTCGCAGCGGTATAAGGTTCACTTCCGGTACGGACCTCATTGCCACTGGGTGTGTGGCTCTGCATGATTGACCCGACGCTACCGCGTTGCGGTACTGGCCTCACCGCCACTGAGTGTGTGGTTGCTCATCAGTGACCCACTGCTGCCCGCCCGGTGGAATGCAACTACACTTAGTACCCAACCATACCTGTCGGCGGCTTTGCACAGGTCGGCGTGGTCAATGATGCCTGTGCTAAACTGATCTCCGATGTCGTCGCGCAGCGTGCTTATCTTAGAAAGGGATCCCGATAGCGGTGCTTTATTACGCGATCTCGTCGTCAAATGGGGCTATCGAGCATCAATTGCCGCGGATATTTCGGCCGCATTGAAAGCAATAAATGAACTCCGACCAGCGGTGGTAGTTGACAGTAGTTCGACCGAGTCAGCCGAAGATTTTGCTCTCGTACGCGCCATCCGTCTGCAAGGCGTCGACGTGCCTGTAGTTCTGCTCACGAATCACCATTCAGTTAACGATGCCACGGAGGTCACACACCAGGAGGGCGTCTACCATTATTTTGAAGAGCCATTGGACCCCATCAAGCTCCGTCTGATTCTGGATCGCGCCGTCGAGCTTGCAGACGCCAAACGCGAAAATGAATTGCTCAGAAGGCAGCTTCGAGACCGGGGAGCCTTCGGGGAGTTGGTCGGGAATTCCGATTCAATGCGGAAGGTCTATACACTGATCGAACAAGTAGCTTCTTCGTCAGCGTCCGTTTTGATCACAGGAGAGTCCGGCACCGGCAAAGAACTTGTCGCTCGTACACTTCACAAGATGAGCCCGCGGAGAGATAAGCCGTTTGTCGCTATCAACTGTTCTGCGATTCCCGAAACACTGATGGAATCGGAACTCTTCGGACACGAAAAAGGCGCCTTCACGGGAGCGGCGTCTCGCAGACAAGGGTGTTTTGAATTGGCTGATGCGGGCACGCTACTATTGGATGAAATCGGAGAAATGCCTGCGCTGCTTCAAGCAAAACTGTTGCGCGTTATCGAAGAGCGCGCGGTGCGCCGTCTCGGCAGCCGGAAAGAGGTTGAGGTCGACGTGCGACTGCTGGCGGCGACAAATCGCAATCCTCAAGAAGCGATAGCAGACGGTAAACTCAGAAGCGATCTCCTGTACCGCTTGAATGTCTTTAGTATTCACTTGCCGTCTCTCGGTGAGCGAAAAGAAGATTTGCCGTTACTCGCACAGCACCTGGTAACTCAACTTGCAGAGAAGCATCATCGCCCCGCCCGTTTTCTGAGTCCCTCGGCGTTGGATGCCCTCCAGTTTCATGCCTGGCCCGGTAATGTGCGTGAGTTGCGCAATGTAATCGAGCGTGCCGTCATTATCTGTTCCGGCGAGCAAATCGAAAGACATCACTTCGCTCCATACCCAATCGAGCAACGCGAAAGGATGAGGAATGAAGACACTATTACGCTGCCTGTGGGAACGCCCTTGGAAGAAGTGGAGCGGCAGATGATCATGCGCACCTTGCAGAAGACAAAAAATAATAAAACCCGAGCCGCCGAGTTGCTGGGAATTAGTCTGAAGACCCTTCATAACAAACTGAATCTTTACCGCGAACGTGGCCTGCTTAATGACGACTGAGCTTTCGGTTTTGCTGTTTTTTATCGACGGCCTGGGCATTGGCAGGCGAGGCCCCTTTAATCCCTTCGACAATCTCGAACATGCCGTTCCATTAGCGGTCTTTCAAGGCGAAGAGTACGAATCTTTTCTGGACGGGATTGTGGTCGCCACCGATTCACGTCTCGGGGTTGAGGGGCGGCCCCAAAGCGCTTCGGGACAAACTACTATTCTCACAGGCATCAACGCACCCGCAGCTATCGGGTATCACAAGCAGGGATTTCCAAATAAGGCTTTACTTGAAATCATTCGGCAACACTCAATCTTTCGCCAACTGATGCAGGCAGGGGTAACTCCTGTCACTTTCGCCAATGCTTATACCCAACGCTTCTTCGAAGAACGGCCGCGCTGGGTTTCGGCCACAACCGCGGCCGTTGAGGCAGCGGGTTTATCGTTTCGCACCGTTAAAGATCTGAAAAGTGAATCGGCTGTTTATCAAGACTTCACCAACCGTGTCTTAATCGAACGGGGTGAGGATGTATTGGAACGAAGTGCGCAACAAGCTGCGACTGTACTGGCCAGGATTACTGCTGAAAACCGCTTCACACTTTACGAATACTTCATTACCGACAAGGTGGGCCACTCGCAGGATATGGAGACTGCACGGCTGGTGCTCTCCAGGCTGGCGCTATTCATACGAGAGTTATTGGCAAGGCTTGATCTGCAACAGACTATAGTTATACTCACCAGCGACCACGGGAACATTGAAGATCTTTCATCACGCAACCACACGCTCCACCCAGTACCAACTATTATCTGGGGCGCCCAGAGCGCGCGAATCGCAGCCCGGATCAAAACACTTGCCGACATTACGCCTGCCATTGTTGATTCGCTGACGCAGAAGCTCGAATCCAATCGATGAGTCCTGCAGCATCGGAGACCGCAGTCTTGCCACCCATCGACCGCAGTGACAAAAACGACCCGCGTGAAATCTTTGGCTGGAAGATGTACGACTGGGCTAACTCAGCCTTCTATACGACCGTTGTGGGTGCTCTCTTCAGTCCTTACTTAACTCGGCTTGCTCAGGATGTTGTAGGAGAAAACGGGGTTGTGCTGGACTTGGGGTTCCTTGGGGCCGTAACTGCAAAGTCCTTCCCGAGTCTTTGTGTTTCCATTTCTGTCGGGGCCCAGGTATTTCTGTTGCCCGTGTTAGGTGCGTTGGGCGACTACTCTGACTTAAAGAAAAAGCTGATGGCCCTCTTTTGTTATATCGCCGTCACGGCAAATTGTCTGCTGTTTTTTATCAAAGACGGTTTGTATTTATGGGGAGGGCTGCTCTTCATCGTTGCCAATGTCTGCTTCGGCGCCTCCATCGTTTTCTACAATGCGTTTCTGCCGGAGATCACAACAGAGGATCAGTCTGACAAAGTGTCGAGTCGAGGTTATGCGTATGGCTATCTCGGGGGTGGTCTCCTGCTGGCGCTCAATCTGTTGCTGGTATTAGGAGCTTCGCACTTAGGAATCTCTACCGGGTTGGCTGTTCGCTTATCCTTTCTCTCCGCCGGTCTTTGGTGGGGCGGCTTCGCGGTCATCACGTTTCTACTCCTGAAAACACGACCGGAAAGGAAGAAACTACCACCGGGCAGAGGTTATCTCACCGCCGGCTTCATAGAGCTCGCCTCAACCTTTCGTGAACTCCGCCGGCTACCTCTAACGCTGCGCTACCTATTTGGCTATTTAATCTACAACGACGGCATTCAGACCGTGATCTTTGCTTCCAGCGCCTTCCTTGAGCAGGAACTCTTTAAGAATGGCAACCCCACTTTCCTGCTGGAAATTTTTCTTATGGTTCAGTTCGTGGCAGTCTTTGGAGCACTCTTGTTTGAACGACTGGCATACATAATAAATACCAAAAATGCGATCCTTGTTTCCCTCGTACTCTGGTCCGGAGTGGTGATTTATGCTTATCGGTTCATGCATACAGTGACCGAGGCGTGGATAATGGCCGCCTTAATTGCCATCGTGCTGGGGGGATCCCAGGCACTTTCTCGCTCACTCTTCTCACGCATGATTCCTGCCGGCAAAGAAGCCTCATTCTTTGGACTCTATGAGGTTTCGGAACGTGGTACGTCCTGGATGGGTCCGCTCCTTTTTAGCATCGTCATCGCAAGAACCGGTTCTTACAGGCAGGCACTGCTTTCGTTGATATTCTTCTTTGTCGTGGGATTGGTGATTCTGTTATTCACAAACACCGACCGGGCCATACATAATGCAGGCAATTTGGTTCCGGGAGAGGCCGCCCGAACATAGCTTATCCTGCAAGCTTTCTTTCCTTGGCAGTAGCTTTCTTTTCCAAACATTCACGCGAACAGTAGGTCGAAAGACCTGCGTTCAAAGTGATCGCGCGGTCGGCCGGTATCCACGTTCCACAACTAACACAGCGGATCAATTTGTGTTCAGCGTTGACGGTCGCCTTTCTCGATTGGGAGGACACGGACGAATTAGATCCCGCTGATTTGCCTATGACTGTGAGAACCTTGCGGACCAACTGTATGTACGGGCGCAAGCGTGAGTAGACAATGACGAGAAAAATGCCTGCCAGCGTCGCTATGATTAGATATTTCAATTGTTGTTGAGAAGGTCGGTTGCGCTGGGAATATTGGAGCTGAATCACCATCAGCGTTAACCGTGATGAGATTGATTAACTCTTATCATCTCCCGATTTGCTTCCCCCGGTGCTGTAGGCTTCGTCGTTAGCACGGCGACGGGGCACAGGATCGGAGGAGCGACGGCGTGGTTGCGTTTCTTTCGCGCGCCGGTCGATGCTTCCCGCAGGCAGGCCGCGACCGTGGACCGCCTCTTCCAATATTCGCGTAATCTCCTGCGAGAGCGTTCGATGCTCAGCAGCTGCTCGACGACGCAGAGACTCTTTCAAATGATTTGGTACATATGCACCGATGAAAACGCCTTTACGATTTGCCATCTCTCGTCGCCCTCTCCTTTGGGGTTCCGCAAATGCTCTCCTTAGTTATTAAGCCCTGCAATTGGGAACAGGTCTATAAGCCGAATTCTGTACTCCGATCTCAGATCTGAGATCTCAAATCTGAGATCGGAGCGACGATCATTCATCTAGTCCAGCCGTTGCCGACTGGCTCCAGCGACCTACCCGGAGGTCGTAGCAGCCTTCTGAGATCTCAGTACGAGACCGAAATCTCAAATCCGAAAGCTGCTTTGGGCGGGCAGCCCTTGTGACGCCTCCCTATTTGGTCTTGCACCGCGAGGAGTTTGCCTGGCCGCGCATGTCACCACACGCGCCGGTGCGCTCTTACATTAAGCCCCTTACGGGACCGCACCGTTTCACCCATCACCTGCCTCAGCTTTCCGATCCACATTACCTTGCGGCATGCCGACTGGCGCCTTAAGAAGCAGGCTGGTCTATTCTCTGTTGCACTTGTCGTCGCCCTAATGACTGCAAATTCGAGGTTTAGACCCAAATTTTGGCCTTCATTCTGGCGCCCCGCCGTTAGCGGGCTCGCTGCCCTGTAGTGTTCGGACTTTCCTCTCCCGGTTTTTGATCCTTGATCTGAAGTTTCAAATCTGAATTTTTCCGGCAGCGACCGTCCGACCTGTTCCCTTTGCAAGGCTGGCGAATTATAGCAAACGTGTGTTCAACGGGTATAGTACGCAGGCAGACTGCTTTAAACCATCCACTGAATATGCGGGCGGTCAGCCAAAGTATTTAAAGCCTACTCGTAGACTATTGATCACATCAGGCGGAAGCGCGAGAGCCACCGTGATCGAGGCGATGGTGTGCGAGGCAGCCAGTGCAAACAGGTTAGGATGTCGCTGGTAGACAGCAGCCCAAACCAACCCTCCTACAAGAGTGAGAACGCTGAGTGTTGGATTTGGAAAGTGAACCACGCTGAATAGAAGAGCCACCAGAAGAATGCTTTTCGCCCCCTTGCCAAATACAATTTGGGCACGGCGGTTGATATATCCCTGAAGCGCATATTGCTGAAATAGAGCCCACAATGGGGTTAGCAAGAATCGGGGTCTCAGTAACTGCGTTGAGGAATGCCCATCCCGCATTAACCATCCGACAACGAGAATCACGATTACTGCAACCAGTGTGGGCAAGATGAGCACACGCACCGCGGTAACAAAGTTGTCAAGACGAAACCCCATCTGCCTAAAGCCTTCACCATAACTTCGGTGCGAGGCGATCATCAGTACGAATGCAAACGAGATCGGGACTGCGACCAGCCACCTGTTTCTTCCAAAGAGCGACAATACCACCCATTCGGCAATGAAACAGGAAATAAGCACCGACGCGATCTCCCACAATGCTAAGGCGCGTTGGCTGACTAGCACAGTTGTTGTTTGGATTTGTTGTGGCATTGGGAAAGTATTTGACACTTCACGGCTGCGGCGATTCCTTCTTTGAAAGGTCGGTCAGACCGCCATCAGCGCCCACAACAAAGTGGATTGGATCGCCGATCAACTGCAATGTATACCGCGCGCCGCGCGCGCTTCCGTGCAGGGCGTAAACCCGTGCTTCGTGTGAACCTTCAGGCAAACGCGGAACGCTAAAACTGTAACCATGCCACTCGTCGCGAGACCACCCTGCCGCTTGAACGTCAGACCGTGACAGTCGCGCAGCGTCAGTGGCGATGAAGCTACCGTCGATGAAAAGCTGCACTTGAACACGATCCCACGGCGCTGCATTGTTTACAACCCAGCCGGAGATTGAATGTTTCGTAGCTTCGCCCCATCCATGGAAATAAGGAGGGAAGGCGCTAATGTAGAACCCGACCGCCAGTGCGCCCACGAGCACTGTGTCGAGGATCGACTTACTAATCAATAGATTGATCAGCTTCGTCGACGAACTTTTCATTTGCTGATTTAAAAACTTGGGCTGGCTGATGTCATGATCGGAAACCGGGAGGCATTATAAACAGTTTATTCAAAAGTGCACTGATCGTCAGCTATCAGGTGGGCGAGCTGGCAGGGCTTTCGTCGAAAAAAGTTGTGGCCAACGGGCTCTAAACTCGCGCCGGATAATCTCTTCTACCTCATCGGCAGTGGCACAGTCGAGACAACTAATCGCAACCGTATGGGCCTCTCGTGAGTCGATCTCAGATAAGGTGGACCTGACGCGCGGGATTGAAGCCGGAGTCATGCTTAAATCGACGGCTCCAAGGCCCAAAAGCAAAACGGCGTAGGCGGGAGTCGAGGCCATCTCTCCGCAAACGACCGCCTGTATGCCCGCTTCATGCGCGGCTTTCAGGCTACGCTGAATTCCATAGAGTACTGCCGGATGAAGGGTGCGAAACCACTCCGACACGTCATCGTTTCCGCGATCGACCGCCAGCGTGTACTGCACGAGGTCGTTAGTTCCCAGTTCAAAGAACTCGACTTCGGCGGCAATCTTCTCCGCTGTAAGAACTGCCGCAGGGACTTCAATCATCGCCCCTATACGTATTGAGCCAAACTGCGTCCCGTCCGCTTTCAGTCGAGCTTGCTCTTCTACCAGCACTTTCTTTGCCATCCGAATGTCGCCCACGTCTGCAACCATTGGAATAACAAGGTCCAGACGACGACCTGCAGCCGCTCGCAGAATTGCGCGCAGTTGCTTCCGCATGACTTCCTTATGGCGTAAGTCGAAGCGTATCGCTCGCAGCCCTAAGGCAGGATTCTTCTCTGCACGCTCGAGCGGTTCGCCGCCTCGTTCGCCGCCAACGTCGAAAAGGCGGACTATGGCGCCGTCTGTTCCAGCAGCTTCGGCTAGTGCGCTATAAGCGAGGTACTGGTCTTCTTCCGACAACATCCCGCCGGGTCTTGACAACAGGAACTCCGAGCGGAAGAGTCCGACCCCGCAAGCTCCAAACCTTCTCACAGCCTCAAACTCTGTCGGCAATTCCACGTTGGCCCGCAGCGCCACCGTCACGCCATCTTTTGTCGTTACTGGCCCCTGCTCGTTGACCACCTCAGTCGACAGTCCTACCACTGGCCCCTCAGCCTGAAATTCGTACTGTTCAATTGTGGCAGGCAATGGATGCAGAATGACTTCTCCCCGGCGAGCGTCGACTATAATCTGATCTCCAGTGCGCGTACGGTTATAGAAATCGCGCAAACCAACTACCGCCGAAATGCCCAGCCCTCTTGCAATGATGGCCATGTGAGAAGTCCAACCGCCTGTGTCGGTAGCTATCGCTCGCACATGACTAAGATCCAGTTCTGCCACCGTCGAAGGCAGCAGGTCCTGCGACACAATCACCGCATCCTCCGAAAGGCTGCGATACTTTCGACCCTCCCCCGTAAGATTGGCGAGCAGACGCTGGATTACGTCTTCAATATCTGACCCTCGCTCACGAAGATAGTCGTCATTGATCTGCGTGTAGATCGACAACAGTCGGTCGCCAACAACTTTCGCTGCCCATTCGGCGTTTGCCCGCTGGCGCACGATGTAGTCTTCAACATCTCTGGTGAGTTTTGCGTCTTCCAAAAACAACAGATGCGCGTCAAATATATAGGCGTGGCCTCTGCCAAGCTCTTTTTCCGCGCGTTCTTTGATTGTTTCCAGTTGACGTCGAGACAAACGCACGGCGGCGCGAAAGCGTCTGCGCTCGCGCTCAATATCCCCCGGCTCGATTTGAGCTCGATAAACATTTCGGGTGCCATCCTGCATCCGTAGCACCCGGCCAATGACAATTCCTTCTGATACACCCAATCCCTTGCAGCGTAGTTCCACGGTCGCGGAAGTCGTTTGCTCGTGATCAACTCTGTCGCTCTCGTCAAAGTCCTTGGCAAAGATGCTGACGACCGCGTCGAGGGCATCTCCCTCATCAAGCCCGTTAGCGATGACCCGCAGATCGGTACCGCGGCTCGCTGCGAGCATCAGAATACTAAGAATGGATTTGGCGTCGGCTCTTACACTGCCATCGAGCCGCTCGAGAGTGAGGCTGCTTTTAAACTGGCTGGCAACACGGACCAGGTTTGCGGCAGCACGGGCGTGCAGTCCAAGACGGCTTGTCACGCGGGGTGTTCGTTCAACCACTTCAATCGGCTCCGCTTTTTTCCGGAGGTGCGAGCAAAGCCCCCGCCAGGTAAATTCCCTGCCGCCCCTGATCGCAAATTCTACGAGCAATCTCCGCAAGAGAGTCTTGACCGCTATAAGTTGCCAGTTTGATTACCATTGGCAAATTCACGCCGGTCACTACTTCAATAACACCCTCATCTAAAAACATTGACGCGATGTTTGTCGGAGTGCCACCAAACATATCCGTGAGCAACAGGACACCATTGTCCTGCGAAACTCGGGTGATCGCACGCTGCACCTCGTCGCGGGCGGCATCCACATCGTCATGCCAGCCTATTGAAACTGCGGTGATATGGGAAATGGGGCCAACGATCATCTCGGCGGCCGCGACTAATTCTCCGGCAAGATGCCCATGCGTAACAATGACCCCGGCTACTTTATGTGTTTCTCCAGGCTGAGACGAAGACTGCTGAGGATTGTTGCTCATCTGTGCCTCCTGGCGGACCTGGAATAGATGCGATTGAGGTTATTGTGCCGTGACTCAAACGCTATCATAGCCAGTCTTACCAAAACTCTCCAAAGACAGAGCTCAGCGAGTTGCCTTCCTGACGTCGCGATGTGCGGCATGCGCATCGAAGCCTGCACGTCGCAGCGAACGGGCGAGCGCGTTTGCTATCATCACGGATCTATGACGACCGCCCGTGCAGCCGATTCCCACGGTGACATACGACTTACCCTCGCGTTTATAGAGAGGCAGAAGATACGTAAGCAGATCGGTAAAGCGATCGAGAGTCTCTTGAACCTCGGTGTGAGATCGCAGATATTTAACGACGCGTCTGTCATGCCCGGAAAGCTTTTTTAGATCCTTAACAAAATGCGGATTCGGTAAGTGTCTAACGTCAAACAACAACTCCAAATCACCGGGATTGCCATACTTGTGACCAAAACTCAGTATTTGCACGCGCATCGGCGCGCCCTGGCCATCAGGACTGAAACGCTCCAACAAAAAACCGCGCAAGGTGTGGACTGTGTGTTCTGACGTATCGATGATTTGATCGGCTAAGGAGCGGATGCGAGCCATCGCGGCCCGCTCGGCGCGGATTGCCGAGAGGAGACCCTGTCCTTTTTCAGCGGGATGCGGCCGGCGTGTTTCGCTGAAGCGATGCTGCAGAACATCGTCAGACGCTTCAAAGAAAAGCACATTCACACGCAAGCCGGATTCGCGCAAGGCTGCGAGTTGTTTTTCAAAGGCAGCGAGAAAACCTCCTTCGCGAATATCGATAACCAGCGCAGCTCGTCGTATGCCCTTATCGTCCTCGTCAGTCGTCACGAGCCGGGCGAATGTTTGCAACATTGTCGTCGGGAGATTGTCGACGCAGAAGTAGCCGAGATCCTGAAACGCATTTGTCGCCGACGACATACCTGACCCGCTCAAGCCGGTTATGATTACGATATCTGGCACAGTTTGGCTTTTTTTTGAGCTCTGCTCGTTAGTTGTTCGCGCCATAGAGAACACAGCTCAGGTCAGTACCACCCCGCGGTAAGCGGGTGGGTTCAGCGGTCAGCATCCTCACTGCCAACTTAAGCGACGATGCGCTGTTCAGGCACAACGCACACTTAGCCGACACTGAGTAAGCGTCGTGGTGAGTATTCAGCCAGCTCCTCAGAAACAAAAAGAGATTCAGTGCCAGGTGATGGGGCGACGGTGGGGACATTTCGAGTTACGGTTGAATCAGACCGAAATTCCCATCTTTGCGCTTGTAGATAACTCCCAGCCGATCGGTATCGGCGTCGCGAAAAAGCAGGAACTGATCTGGTTCGGTCGAAAGACGTAAGGCAGCTTCCTCCGCGGTCATAGGCTTAACTGAATAGCGCCGCGCCGGTATGATCCGCGGTGGCCGCGGGGTGGCTTCCAGATGACCATCAGGTTCCGGCGCAACTGCCGCGGTTGGTCGCCCGCCTTGTTTTCTATCAATGATCTTTTTCTTAAGTTTGAGAGCCTGCTTTTCTATCTTCGCCATGGCGCGACTCAATGCCATGTACATGTCGGCATTTGTGTCCTTTGCCGTTAACGTGTGATCACGCCAGTGCACCAGAATCTCCGCTATTTGACGATTTTTTTCTACCTCGATAATTACATGAGTGCTTACTGTTGAATCATTAAAAATATGGTCCAGCTTCTTGAAATGATCTTCAACGTGGCGACGAATAGCTGGCGACACCTCCACGTGGCGTCCTGTGTATTCAAATTTCATCAGCCAAAATCCCTCCTCGTGCTACTTGGAATATACGAATGCGCCGCCACACCTCGACCGGGGGTCTGGCAATTCGCAACAATCATTGTTACTAAACCTGAGTTTCTGCGTCGTACTTCGAAGGGCGTTAAACTACAGCGCGACGCTCGCGCGAGCCGGGAATCTGCATTTGGTCGCGATACTTGGCGACTGTCCGGCGCGACAATTTTATTCCATCTTTAGCCAGGATCTTAACAACCTGATCGTCCGTAATGGGGCTATGAGAATCTTCTTCTTCGATTAGTTTCTTAATCTGCAGCTTGATAATTCGCGTCGAGATTTCCTCACCGTCTTCGTTCATCATTCCTTCAGTGAAAAATCTGCGCAGCTCAATTACGCCCTGCGGCGTATGGGCATATTTCCGGTTGACTACTCGGGAAACTGTCGACAGGTGCATGCCAATATCTTCCGCAATATCCTTCAGCATCATCGGCTTGATGTATTGCACTCCATGATCGAGAAACTCACGCTGACGCTGAACTATCGATTCAACCACCTTGTAGATTGTTTGCCGGCGATGCTCGATATTTCTCAGCAGGTCCACCGCTGAGCGCATCTTTTCCCTGATGAAACTCTTGGTCTCGTTGCTTACTCCGGTCTGACCGAGCATATGCTGGTACTGTTGACTGACTCGGAGTCGAGGGCTGCCGTCGTCGGCAAAGTAGATCACGTAATCATCGTCATTCTCGTCGAGCTTCTCGATATAGATTTCGGGACTGATCAGGATTGGTTCTTCTGATGAGTAGCGCCGGCCAGGATAGGGATCCAGAGTGCGAATGAACTGCAACTCACTTACTAGCGTGTCAACCTCGATGCCGATCTGCTTTGATAAATGTGGCAGCTTGTGCTGCTGTAGGTCTTGCAGGTGATCGCTAATCAGTCTCGCGGCAAGGCGTTCGCTTTCGCCAAGGACCTCGAGTTGCGCCAACAGGCACTCCCGTACGTCCCGCGCACCACAACCTACAGGGTCCAAACGCATGATGACTTGGCGGGCCTCTTCGACAACCTCTTCAGACCAGTTGCCCATTGCCGCCATTTCTTCGTTTGTCGCATTCAGGCGACCGTCGGCGTTTAGATTTCCGATTACGCAAATCGCTGCATCGCAGACCTCACTTTTGATCGGACTCATGTGCAGCTGCCACTCGAGATGATCTGCCAGCGATTGAGGCTTGGTTAAGAACTGTTCAAAAGTAGGCGCGTCCTCTTTGTATTCGATTTCTTGTGTCTTGTATCCCGGATCAAGATAGTCTTGAAATTCGCGCCCGAAATCTATTTCTTCAAACGGATCGCGGGCGAGTTCTTCACCGGAATTTTCGTCACCGATGCTGTCGTCGCCAGCTTCCGCGCCACTAACGGTTTCACCACTTTCGACATCGCCAGGAGACGGTGCTGCAGACAAAACGTCAACATCTCCGGAGCCGTTTGATCCGGGACTGCCAAGTTCCAGATCGCGAGTATCGCCGGTGGCTTGGTCAAGAGGCGTTTCCGAATCCGCGCTCGCAAGATGGTCGAGAATCTTCTCGGCGAGCTCTTGCGCCTCCTCCTGGGTGGCTACCTCTTCAAGCACAGGGTTTTCCAACAACTGTTGCTGGATCAGGTCCGTGAGCTCGAGAGTAGTCATCTGCAACATCTCGATACGTTGCCGCAGCTGCGGCGTTAGCACGAGGCGTTGGGAGAGGCTGGTAGTTAGTTTTAGGGACATTCCTTAGGTCAAAGTCAGCATTTGTGTCTTATGGTTGCGCCTGGTTGCGCGGGGAGATTATAACCGATCAGTGGCGGTTTGCGCGCCACGTTACATTCGGAATTTTTCACCTAGATAAAGCTTTCGGACTTCCGCATCCTCTGTCAAGTCTCTCGGCTTGCCGGATCGAAAAATACGGCCTTCGGCCATTATGTAGGCCCGATCTGTGACTCCGAGAGTTTCGCGCACGTTGTGATCGGTGATGAGAATACCAATGCCACGACCACGCAAATAAAGTATGACATTTTGAATGTCATCGACTGCCTTAGGATCAATTCCAGCGAAAGGTTCATCCAGCAGGATGTATTGCGGCTCTGTTGCAAGGGCTCGTGCTATTTCTGTGCGACGCCTCTCGCCGCCTGACAGAGCATCGCCGCGCGTATTGCGAACGTGAGCGATACCGAACTCTTCGAGCAACTCCTCCACTCGTTTCAACTGCTCCCGTCGTCGCAAGCCCATGGTTTCAAGCACGGCAAGAATGTTCTGTGCTGTCGTCATTTTGCGAAAAACAGACGGCTCCTGCGGGAGGTAACCAACACCGAGTCGAGCGCGCAGGTACATGGGCAGTCCTGTTACCTCTCGCTCTCCCAAATTGACGGTTCCCCCATCAGGACGTTCGAGTCCCACAATCATGTAAAACGTCGTAGTCTTGCCTGCGCCGTTTGCACCCAGTAACCCCACGACTTCACCTTTATCCACAAACAGGCTCACGTCGTCTACGACGCGCCGTCTGCCATAGTTTTTGACGAGATGCGCGGTGCTAAGCGCCCCCGCGGAGCTCGACCCCATGACTGGTGGCGACGTACGTGTGCTGCTTTCGGCTTCGGCTACACGCCGTTCCATAATGTCTAAATCTTCTGCCTGCATTATTGGCTTCCCGGGTAGAGCTTACTCGGGCTTTCGAATCTTATGGGTCGAGCGTACCCGCCCAGGCGAAAGTGGTCCACGCGTATCGTCGGCGGTCACTCTACTGTCTCGAACGTAGAGGGTCAAACGACCTCCCTCCGTGTTTCCTTTTTCGGTGTCGTCTATTCGCGCCGGATTGCCTTTGAGGATGGCTACTTCATCATTAGCCGTATATTGCATCCAGTCGCCCGTGCCTTTCCTGGTCGGCTGCGTCAGCACCACGTTTTTCTGCGCGATGGTTTTCTCCATCTCGTTGCTTTCTTTCGATAAATAGACATCCGCTACGCCGCCGGTGATCCTGTCAGTACCTTGCCTGATATCAACGTCACCTTCGTAGTGAATCAATCGATTTGGATCCGAGTAGTACATTGAATCTGCTGAGGCAAACACGGGGACTACTGTCGCAGCACTCTCGTTGCGACGTTTGGAGTTGTAAAGTCCGCTCTGCACGTGCCCAATGGCGTCCATTTTCTTATCATTTATATAAATATTGATCTTGTCGCCGCGTACGAAGTTATCATCCTGCCACGCGCGGGCGTTTCCCGTATAAGTCGCGAGACCACTCTCGTGATGAAACTCGCCACGATCGCTGACGATGTAAACCGGACTCTTAACTTTAGAAAACGGCGTTGCGCCATTGGTCTGTTCCTGACTGTAATAGGTCGTCGCGGTCTTGCCACGACTGTAAGAAACGTCATTGCGCAAGTCGGAGTCGAGTTCGATAGCTTTGGTTCGGCCGCGCGAATCCCAAACTGTGGGCTCACCACCGCGCAGGTACACTGTTTCATCAGCGGCAACGTAAGAAACGCTTGTGGCAACGCCATTGCGGTCGTTTTCATTGAACTTTCCCTCGCCCTGCGCATCGAGGCGCTCAACGTCTTGCGTATCCCGTATAAACACGGCCGTCATTTTTTGTGAGGTCAACGTGCGCGTTCCTCTACTTGGAGTCGGTTGGACTGGATCGAGGACCGCTTTCGCACCTCCTGTGGCCGTGAACGTTCGGGCGAGATTTCCAGCCTCAAAGAAGTCGCAGTCAAACTGCGGCGCCGTGATCGTTTTCTTTTCCGCCATCGCGTTCTTTACTACTGGCTCAACAAACAACTCGGCATTTCCTGTCGCCTCAGCTTTCTCGAGATCGCGACCTGAAGTATGCCAGGTGAGTTTTACTTTGTCCGCCGTCAATCGTTTGTTTGCCGCGCGAGGATCATTGGCTTTCGACTTGGGCGCTGATAGGGTAACCACCGACCGCCCATCAGCGAGCATCTCTTGAAGCAAACTGCGCTGATCCTGAGCTTGAAACTTCAAGTCGAGCAGACTCGCGCCGCTTATTTGCATATCCGCATCTGCATCGAGTGACCGGGCGACCGTATCTTTCATTGCCACGGCACGCTCCAGTCGCTGGTCTTTGTCCAGGAAGAAGTCCATATCGATCGCATGGACCTCCGCAGCACGGCCCTCATCCATGGCACGCAAATAGGAGTTTCCCCTAACCTCCAGCTTCTCAAGTCGTTTCTCGTTATTGAGTGTGGCATAGAATGCATCGCCGCTCATGATGTCGCGCTCCTGCTCAGCTGTGACACCACCAACGAGAGTCAACTTGAGTGACTCCTGCTCAAAAACACCGTGGTCCGATTTGATTGTTACGGGACGCGACCGGAGGGAAGGTGGCGCCTGCACCCCAGTGCCACGGCGCGGAGCAACAACGACTTCGACGTCTTTCTTGAGTTCAAACTTCTTTGACTTTTGATAAACGATGGCCCCGGTCGATTTACCCGAAACGTTTTCGCGTTCGAAGGAGACGGGTGCGTCGGTCTCGGCCACTTCATTGGTTTGATCAAAAGCCACAGCTTCAGTATTGACCTTCAGCGCGTCCTTGGTTTCGATCTTCACATTGCCCTGAAAGGAAATGATGGAGGTCGTTGGGTTATAGATGGCTTTCGTGGCGGTGATTTGATCTGGCTTGTCACCAACCGGCGGATAAATTGCTAGGCTTACGTTCTCGAGCTCATGATGGTTATCAGAAAACGTAACGTCGACCGAGGCTTTTACCAGCAGATATAAACGATCATTCCTGGTAATGCGTTGTTCGTAACCTTCGACTCTGCCCGTCACTTCCTTCGACAGTTCGGGGCTTTCCGACTTCAGTCGGAACGGTTTGTTGTTCCGCAGCTTGTAATATGAGATCGAGACAAAGGCCAAACCAGATGCCAGCAGCACCAGCGCAGCGATGCGCGCCAGGAATGGCACTCGCGCGCGCAAGCCAATGGCGAATGCTCTCTTTGGTGTCACTTCTTGCATACAAATTGATGGTCCTGTCTGGGTCTTTGGCCCTTTGCGTAGAATCAAAATAAACAAACCGCAAATGAAAGATCCAAAGACCAAAGACCCAAGGCCAAAGACGCTACCTCGCTACATTATTCCTTGGTCCTGGCGAAAACCAAGATCGTATGCTGTCATGCCCTTGCCGTCTCCGCAACCAGAGACAGCAATCAAAGCGCGCAAGCCCGGATTTAATGCTGTTTCCAGGTCTTTCAGACCGAGCATAAGATAGGGATCGTGTAGTGGGTCGTTAGAAGGTGTGAGAAAGGCCCGAGCGGTGAGTTCGTTGTTGCAACCGTGTGGGTAATTAGTGCAGCCAGGTGGGACACCCAAAACACGCCGACGCGGGCAGCACGTTCGTAATCTGGCCGGCGCACGGTCCAGCGTTTCGCCTTCATCTATTTGTCATTGCTTCTTCCGTTCATTCGGCAAACCATCCATCACTGTCAAGCAGCTTCACACCGATACGCTTTTGGCCGTCTATTTCATCGATCCACGACCCGTTTACTTGCGCTTCAAGTTTGCGGCCGAAGGGTGGCATCAGCTTAACAGTCGATCCGACTGCGACCTCGACATCGAGGATAATTGTAGCGCCGCCACGGCTAATCTTAATAGCTTGAGCTTTAACGTGAAAAGGCTTGCCAGCGGAATCAATGCCCGCTACTTCCAAAGCAAACTCGACTGGTACTCGCGGACTTCGAGGCCGCTGTGAGGAAGAAGTTGCTCCTCGCCGGTCTTTCTCATTCATCGAAAATCACCGCCCTTTTTTTGGCAATTACATCGGGGGCGAGCCGGGCTCGACGCCGGAGAGGAGGGGCATAAGGTAGTTTACCGAATCTGGAAAATTATTGTTAGTTTTTTTTGGATTCGGCGACTTAAGATACGCAAATTCGCAGGTTGGGGCCGCCTCTATTGGCTGTCCCCGCTGAAGTTTGAATGGAACTCATCATCAAAGAAATCACCACTAGATTGTCGCCGACAGATAACCACCAGATAAGGCGAGCAGAATTAGTCCGCCCACAATGATGCGATAGATGATAAACACGCCCGTCGAGTGTGTGCGCAAAAACCGCAACAGAAACCAGATCGACGCGTAACCCACGATACCTGAAACCACCGTCGCAACTGCCAGTGAGCCATAACTTCCGTGCGGTAGTTTGGTACTGGCTTCCTTGAGCTCCAATAAACCGCTGGCGGCAATTGCAGGCATTGAAAGCAGGAAGGAAAACCGCGCCGCAGTTTCACGCTTCTGCCCGACAAATAGCCCCGCCATAATCGTTGAACCCGAGCGGCTCGAACCAGGAATGAGAGCTAACACCTGCGCGGATCCGACCGCGAGTGCATCGCCGAGGCCTAGCTGATTCATCTCGCGGTTGTGCTTTCCCACCAGTTCGGCAACGCCAAGCAGAATTGCCACAACAATCATCATCGTAGCAATGACCCATAGATTCTTTGTAAATGTTCCCTCGATCTGTTTTTTGAACAGCAGTCCCACAATGCCCACGGGGACCGAGCCAACGATCACCAGCCACCCCAGCCACGCATCAACCGACAGGTTGGTTGCTGCCCGACCGTCCGAGACTTTTCCTCGCAACAGCGCTACATGGTCCACAACAAACGCTTTGGAAATATTGAGAATATCGCGCGCGAAATAACTCAGGACCGCCAGTAACGTCCCCAATTGGATTACGGCGATAGTCGCGGTGGTCTGCTCGGCCTGCAGCGTTTTGTCAACACCTTGATACAAACCGACCGCACGCGAAGCGAAAATGAGATGCGCTGTGGAACTGACCGGAATGAACTCAGTCAGCCCTTGAACGATGCCTAGGATAATGGCTTGGAAGAATGTCATGGGTTTTCCGCTGGTCTTTGGTCTTTGGTCTTTGGTCTTATGTCGTAGGTCTTTGGATCTCGATTAGCTTTCAAGCGCGATCGTATTCTAAGACCAAAGACCATTGCTATTCTCTAAAAGAACTTCTTGTGGCGATCCAGTCATACATAAAAGTGGGCATGATCATCCCCAGCCGCACGATACTAGCAAGCTGCCAGGGAAATGCGCACGACTTTGTTCGCTTTTCAATTGCGCGGACAATTATCTTCACTGCGTCGTCGAGCTCCATCAAGAAAGGCATTTCCGCCTGGCGACCCGCGGTTAAAGGTGTCTTTATGAAACCCGGATGAATTATCGTAACCGCAATTCCTTTCCGTTTGAGGTCGAGCCGAAGGCTTTCGAAGAATGTTGATATAGCGGATTTGCTCGCGCCGTAGGCTGCGGATTTTGGTAGTCCCCGATACGCTGCGAGACTGGAGATCGCGACTAAATGTCCTCCACCCTGCGCAACCATTTCCGGGACCACCGCTGCTACACTGTTTGCCGCTCCGATTACATTTACGTTGAACACTCTGGCAACCTCAGCCGGTCGAATTTCTGCCGCCTCCTCGGTTACCCCGATTCCGGCATTCGCAACGAGCAGATCGATCCGGCCAAAGTTACTGCGCAAATAATCAGCCGCCTCTCTGAGTTCGGCTGCATCCTGCACATCCGCCGCGAGGGAAATTGCCTTCCCACCCTCCCCGGCAATCTCTCTGACGATTTCCGAGAGCAGCCCCTCGCGTCGGGCGACAAGTCCCAGCCTTGCGCCGCGGCGCGCCAAAGCCAACGACAGTCCTCTTCCGATTCCAGACGAGGCACCGGTGATCATTACGACCTTATCTTGAAAGTAATTCAAGAGAGTTATTCTGCTTGAACTTCGATCTTTGGTTTCTGGTTTTCGGCTTTCATTCTGTCTGGAACCGAAGATGAGATTCTAGATTCGGACAACTACCGGAAGGATGACGGGTCTTGCTCCCGTTTGCTTTTGTATGAAACGCTTTAGCTCCACGCGCACGTGCTCCTTTAACAAGCTTTCGTCTTCAAGAGTCTGCCGCGAGGCGCCAGCAACTGCCGCGGCAACCACACGCTTGGCATCCGTCATAAACTCACTGTCCGAGGGGGAGCAACCAACAGGGACGCCGGGATTCGGGACTGGGGTCCGGGCAAATCCGTTCGATGATGCAAGACCACGAACTCCACGAGCGACAAGCTGCGGTTCGCCATGAAGTTCACCTGTCTTGGAATCAACCGTCACAATCAACGTCACAGTGCCTTCGTAAGCCAGCTGCTTGCGCTCACGCACGGTGTCGCTTGCGATCTCTTCAAATCCGCTATCGTCGATGAAGGTGCGCCCTATCTCTTTTTTGTCAATTACGACAGCCCTCTCACCGTCGAGCTCGAGCACGTCGCCATTCTCGATCAAAATAATATTCTCTTCCGCATAACCGAGATGGTTCTTCACAAACTCCTTGTGTCTAAAAAGCATGCGGTATTCACCATGGATCGGGACGACAAACTTCGGCCGCACTGCTTCTGTCATGATGCGAATATCTTCCTGCGAAGCATGGCCGCTGACGTGCACGAGCCGTCGTTTCTCTTCAATGATATTTGCACCACGCTTGTAAATGAATCCAATCATTCGGGAGATCAAACGTTCGTTACCAGGAATGATGCGGGCTGAAAGCACAACTGTATCGCCCTCTTCAATCATGAGCCCCTTGTAGCTCTGTATCGCCATCTGCGAAAGTGCTGCACGTGCCTCACCCTGCGAGCCGGTTACCAGGAACACGATTTCGTCGTCGCTCATCTGCTTCGCTTGGTTAAGCGAAACAAGTAAGCCCTCAGGAACGTCGAGATAACCAAGACGGTCCGCTACCTCAACATTCTTCTGCATTGAACGACCTAATACGCACACGCGCCGGTTAAACTGTTGCGCTACATCGAGCACGATCTGCAGGCGGTGAATCGACGAAGCAAACGCGGCCACGACGATACGTCCCTTTGCTTCGACAAAGATTTCCTCAAATGCCGGGATCACCGCGCGTTCTGAAGGCGTCCGACCCGGCACTGTGGCGTTGGTTGAATCAGAAAGCAGTGCCAGGACGCCTTCCTGGCCATAGCGTCTAAACGAACGTAAATCAATCGGCTCGCCTATCACCGGTGTTTCGTCAACCTTGTAATCGCCCGTATGGATGATCGTTCCTACCGGCGTTTTGATGGCCAGCGAAAAGCAGTCCACTAGCGAATGAGAGACGCGAATAAACTCAACACTGAAAGAGCCGAGATCGACAACGTCGCGCGGCTCAACTCGATGCAGCAGCACATCGCCAAGCAGGTCGTGCTCTTCCAGTTTGCTTTCAGCTAAACCGGCGGTGAAATGGGAACAGTAAACGGGGACGTTAAATCTTTTCAGAAGGTAAGGTAAGGCCCCGAGATGGTCTTCGTGGCCGTGCGTAAGCACTATCGCCGTGATCGCATCGCGATACTCCTCGAGGAACTCGAAGTTGGGGACTGAAACGTCAACGCCGTAGGCAGTCTCTTCCGGAAACCCCATCCCGGCGTCGAGTATTAGCATCTCATCGCCGTAGCGCAAAGCCATGCAATTCATCCCAAACTCGCCGATACCGCCGAGCGGAATGATCTCTAGAACACTACTCACTTTTTTGTTGTTATCTCCAGAACAACCCGGCTCGTTTCTATGGGGATCACCGGGCCAAATTAGACCGACGAGTATAACACAGGCTTTCTGGGGAAGACTGTAATCTGCGGTTGACTTACTTAAGTCACCGAAGTGAAATATGCGGTGTTATAATCCGCGCCGCGTTGCCAGCTTCTATAACAGAAGATTCAATTGAGGATTCATGACTGACGAACGAAGAAACCAAACTCGTGTGCCAGCATCTATCGAGGTGCTTTGGGAAGGTAATGCCGGCAAATATGAGGCGCGAACCAGCGACCTGAGTGAGGGGGGGTGTTTCCTCGATACCATCGGCCAGGTAACACTCGGTGAGAGAATAATTTTCCGATTGCGCCTACCAGACGGCGAAGGAATCGATATTGAGGGTGAAGTAGCCTATGCTCATCCCAGTATAGGCTTTGGCGTGCGCTTCACGAATGTCTCTGAATCAGACCAAAAAAAGCTCGATTCGATTATCAAGGCCAGAGCGGATACGGAAGATAAAGAGTAGTAATGGTTATCGAACCGCTTCCCTGACCCGGAGATCTATCCAAAACAATCGACGTCACTAACCTGGGCAAATACTTTTTCGAGATTAAGACCAAAAGAGCAAGCAGGTTATCTGTTCAGCGGCTTTGCTTCAATCTATGGCGAATGGGAAACAACTGACGAGGCGAAATCGACTCTGCGCACCTTGCCTCGACTATTACTACACCAGAGACTCATCGAAGGAACTTTTTAGCGTCGATCGCGTCGTTATCGAACTGCTTCCCTGGCCCGGAGATCTATCCAAAGCGATCGACGTCACTAACCTGGGCAAATACTTTTTCGAGATTAAAGACCAAAAGAGCAAGCAGGTTATCTATTCACGCGGCTTCGCTTCAATCTATGGCGAATGGGAAACAATCGCTATGTATTTGCGTTCGACTTACTGGTTCTGATCCTGAATGATCAGGAGAACAATGTTCGAAGGAGACGATCCGATGGACATTAGAATCGTTTTACTCCCAATCATTCTTGCTGTTGGAGCCATTACCTCTTTTGCGCAAATCGCTGACACTGTGGTAATCGATAAG
>WNFK01179645.1_pt1 | contig 26528 bp, 19 predicted proteins | sample 5400281 | NCBI WGS metagenome assembly WNFK01 (sample SAMN13153350, study PRJNA577476) | soil metagenome | isolation source: 20 cm soil on Douglas fir-dominated hillslope | place: USA:California | collected 2013-09-17
GCTGCGCGATGCTTCTCCGCGCGACCGGTCGCTCCCGGTGCGCTCCGGCTCCAGTCTCACCGGGGCCCGCGCGATCGAGCTGTTCGAGGCCCAGATCGGCAGCCGGCACCTGGACTTCGCCGCGCGAGCCCTCCGGGGGCGCGGGCAGGGCTTCTACACCATCGGCTCCTCGGGCCACGAAGGGAACGCGGCGGTCGCTGCGGCTTTGCGGCCCGGCGATCCGGCCTTCCTCCATTACCGCTCGGGCGCGTTCTTCCTCGCCCGCGGGCGGCAGGTCTTCGGCGAGCTGCCGCTGTTCGAGGTCCTGCTCGGCCTCACCGCCTCGAAGGACGATCCCATCTCCGGCGGGCGCCACAAGGTCTTCGGCAGCCTGGCCCTGCAGATTCCTCCGCAGACGTCGACGATCGCCTCACACCTGCCCAAGGCGGTGGGCGCCGCGTTCATGCTCGACCGCGCTTCCCGGCTGGGACTTTCGGTATCGGTCCCGCGCGGCGCGATCATCGTCTGCAGCTTCGGGGACGCCTCCGTCAATCACTCCACCGCGGCCGGGGCCATCAACACCGCCTGCTGGGCGTCGTTCCAGGGACTGCCGATGCCGATCCTCTTCCTCTGCGAGGACAACGGCCTGGGCATCTCGGTCCGCTCGCCGCCGGGGTGGGTGGCCGCCAGCCACTCGGCGCGGCCCGGCCTCCGCTATTTCGCCGGCGACGGCCTCGACCTGGTCTCCGCCTTCGAGGCGGCGAGCGAGGCGGCGCGCTACGTGCGCGAGACCCGCCGGCCCGCCTTTCTGCACCTCGAGGTGGTGCGCCTGCTCGCCCACGCCGGAGCCGACGAGGAGCAGGCGTACCGGACCACCGCGGAGATCGAGGCCGATGAGGCCGACGATCCCCTGATCCACTCGGCGGAGCTCCTGATCGAGACCGGCGTCTTGACCCGCGCCGGCGTCAGCGCGCTCTACGAGGACCTGCGGGGCCGCGTCACCGCGCTCTCCGGTGAAGCCGCGAAGCGGCCGCGGCTCGGCTCGCGCAAGGAGGTGGTGGCGCCGCTGGCGCCCAGCGATGCCGCCGCCGTGGCGAGCGAGGTGGGGCGCCCCGCGGACGTCGCGGCGCGGACAGCGTTCTGGCAAGGACGCCTGCCGGAGAACGAGCGTCCGGCCCACCTGGCGGAGCAGATCAACCGCGCGCTGGGCGATCTGCTGGTGAAGGTCCCCGAGCTGTTCGTGTTCGGCGAGGACGTGGCCAGCAAGGGCGGCGTCTACTACGTCACCCACGACCTCTCCCGCAGGGCCGGCATCGCGCGCGTGTTCAATACGCTGCTCGATGAGCAGTCCATCCTCGGGCTCGCCATCGGCGCGGGTCAGATGGGATGCCTGGCGGTGGCGGAGATCCAGTACCTCGCCTACCTGCACAACGCGGAGGACCAGCTGCGCGGAGAGGCCGCATCGCTCCAGTTCTTCTCGCGCGGTCAGTTCAAGAACCCGCTGGTGGTGCGGATCGCCTCCTACGCCTACCAGAAAGGCTTCGGCGGCCACTTCCACAACGACAACTCCGTCGCGGTGCTGCGGGACATCCCCGGTCTGATCATCGCCTCGCCGTCCCGCGGCGACGACGCGGCGCGGATGCTGCGCACCTGCGTGGCGGCGGCGCGGGTGCAAGGCTCGGTCTGCGTGTTCCTCGAGCCCATCGCGCTGTACATGACCAAGGACCTGCACCAGCCGGGCGACGGCGGCTGGCTCACGCCGTACGAGGCGGGCGGCGAGCACGTGCCCGTCGGCGTCCCGCGGGCATACGGCGAGGGGAAGGATCTGCTCATCGTCTCCTTCGCGAACGGGGTGTGGATGAGCCTGCGCGCGGCGCACAAGCTCGAGCGCGACCACGGCATCGCCTGCCGCGTGCTCGATCTGCGCTGGCTGCGGCCGCTGCCGGTGGAGGAGTTGCTGCGCGAGGCCCGCCGCGCGGGCCGGGTGCTGGTGGTGGACGAGACGCGCAGGAGCGGCGGGGTCTCGGAAGAGATCGTCACCGCGCTCGTGGAGGGCGGCTTCAAGGGGCCCGTGCGGCGGCTGACCGCCGAGGACAGTTACATCCCCCTGGGGCCGGCCGCGGAGCACGTGCTGGTGCGGGAGGCGGACATCGAGAAGACGGCGCTGGAGCTCTTGTCCGAAGGCCGTCGGTCCGTGGCCTTTACGGTGCGTCGGCGGAAACGACGGTAGGATCCGGCGCTCCCCCGGGGACCGTACGCACGGCGCGCGCGCGCAACATCCCCACCGCCAGGTACGCGGCCAGGGCCAAGAGGTGCAGCACCTTGATCCCGAGCGCCATCGAGACGAACTCGAGCAGGCCGCCCGCCACCGCGCCGAGCAGGTTCCAGCCGAAGGCGGCGCTGACGCTCGGGCGCCGCTGGAACAATGCCGCAAAGAGGGTCGCGGCAAAGAACATCGGCGTCCCCACGAAGACGACGGACCTCACCAGCCGGAGCGGGATCGAAGGCGTCAGCAGCCAGGAGGTCGGCAGCGCATAGCCGAGCACGAGAAGGACTGCGAGCAGCCCGAGGCTCAGGCCCCAAGGCAGTGGCTTGAGCGCGCGGGCGAGGGTGCCCAGCAACACCATCAAGAGGATCGCGCCGAAGACCACCGCGCTGGTGAGCCAGCTCACACCCCACACCAGCGTCATCTCGGTGACGGCGCGCGTCTCGAGCAGGAGGAAGGCGAGCCCGAGGAGGAACATCTCGAGGTCGACGGCTCCGGCGGCGAAGCTGGTCCTCAGCTCGGGGGAAGCCAGCGCGATGCCGCAGACGGCCAGGGCGGCGATGGCCACGATCAAGGTCAGGTAGAACGGGGTCACGCCGCGGGACTGCAAGTAGAGATAGGGCCAGTCGTCGCTCGACGGCTCCTCGCCGTTGACGGCGTTGGCCAGCTCCAGTCTTGCCCGTCCAGCGTCCGCCAGCGCGAAAGCGGGCCCCGCCATGAAGACCACGTTGAAGAGATCGTAGGAGCCGGTCTCGACCCTGGGCGGCGCGTCGAACGCCTTGAAGAGCGTGGCCAGCAAGCGCTGATAGATGTGCTGCGCCCCGACCATGAAGTAGAGCGCGACCCCGCCGCGCTCGGTGAGGTGATTGCGCGCGGCGCGCAGGCATTCCTCGGTGTAGACGAAGTTGTCCAGGCGCACGCTGGAGAGCGCCGAAAGCCGGGTCATCGAGTCGAGCGTCCCGAAGACGATCAGATCGTAGCGCTCGGCGCTGTTTTCCAGGAACGAGCGGGCGTCGGTGACATGGACGCGGACGTTCGGCGCGTCGTACGGGCGATTGGGATGCGCATCCTTTCCAATCTGCACGATGCCGGGATCGATCTCGACCGCGTCGACGTGTTCGGCCCCTTCGGCCAGCGCCACGGCCACGTCGTTGCCGGTCCCTGCTCCGAGCACGAGGACCTTGCCCGGCTTCCGCCCCAGCCTGCGGTAGGGAATGCGATAGCCCGGGCGGATGCGGTCGAGGTGCTCGTCGAAGGAGCGATCCCCCGCGACGTCGAGGGCGTACTGGTGGACCGAGCCGTTGGCGGTGACGGCAACGCCTCCGGGCAGCTGGAATGCCTGGGAGGGGAAGACGTTCAGCGCGTAGTACGGCGACCAGAGCCGATGCTGGCGAGCTCCGAACGCGACGATCGTGAGCGTCGCGACGGCCAGCCCCGCGTACGCGAGCCCAAGCCGCGGCCGCGACCAGAAGAAAAGCGCGGCCGCCGTCAGCACCACCGAGAACCAGAGGAACGGCCGGGACCAGGCGAAGCAGGCCACCGCGAACGCCGCCGTGCCGGCGAGGGAGCCGAGAAGGTCCCAGGAGTAGCCCGCGAGAGATCGACCCTGCGCGCGAAAGGCTTCCAGCCGCTCGGCGACCAACTGGCCGGGCGCGACGAAGCTGAGCGTTCCGAGGATGAAGAGAAAGAGGATGGGTGGGCGCACGTCCGACACCACGGGAGCGGACTTGCCCAGGTCCGCGTACAGCAGCCAGAGGTGCTCGGTGGGAGACTGCTGCGTGAATGCGATCCGGCCGAGCAAGACGGTCGCGCCGACCAGCACGGCGAGGCTCAGCGGCCAGAGCCACAAGAGGGATCTCTTCTCCGCCCGCAAGCAGCCGAGACCCAGCCCGAGGAACGCGCTGAGGAGCAGGAGATTCGGGAAATACGCGAGGACGCGGACCTCGCTGGGCATCCAGCGGATCAGCGTCAATTCCTGGAAGAGGACGGCGAACGAAGCGCAGATGAGTCCGGCGGCAGGCGAGCACGGCTTCCGCATCCTTCTTTTTCTTACCGTGCGCGCATGCCCCCAGCCAGAAATCGCCCTCTCAGGTCAGGCCCGCCTTGGTCAGCCCCAGGAGCGCATCGGCCGCGCCGGGCGGCGTCTGGAAGGGCACGTTGAGGCGGTTCCAGAAATTGATGGTCGCGCTTTCGTTCCTTTGCCCTTCGGGAGCCGCCGGCCTTTCGTGTACGCTCCTGCACGATGGACGACCACCGCACCGGGAGCCGGTTTCGCCGAAGGCTCCTTGCGGTGATGCTCGCCGCGGGCCTGTTGCCGCTGGCCGGCGGCGGCATGGTCGCCGGCTTCGGGCTCTCGCGGATGCTCTCCCTCTCGCTCGGCCGGCTCGATCCGCTGCTCGAGCGCGCCCAGGAATCCTCGCCCGATGAAGCGCTCAAGCGCGAGCTGTCGCAGGCGCGCGCCGATCTGCTGCAGGCGGAGCTGGCGCGGCGCTCCCTCGCGCGGCTCGCCCCTTGGGCCCTGCTCGCCGCCGTCGTCGCCTCGGCGGCGGTCCTCGTCGCCGCTGCTGTGGCCCTGGGGCGCGCCCTCTCCAGGCCGGTGGAGCAACTCGCCCGGGGCATGCTGCAGGTCGCGGGCGGCGATCTCTCCGTCCGCGTTCCGGAGGAAGGCAGCGAGGACGAGCTGCGGCTCTTGGTGCGCCAGTTCAACCGCATGACCGCCGAGCTCGAAGCGCAGCGCAAGCGGCTCCAGCTCACCGAGGAGCTGGCCGCGTGGCAAACGGTGGCCCGCGGCCTCGCGCACGAGCTGAAGAACCCGCTCACCGCCATGCGCATGGCGGTCGCCCGCGTCGCCCGCCTGGGCTCTCCCCCGGCCGCCGAGTCCGCGCAGCTCCTGGGCGAGCAGATCGATGTCCTCCTCCGCATGACCGAGAGCTTCTCGCAGTTCGCCAAGCTGCCCGCGCCCCACAAGATCTCCCTCGATCTGGCGGAGCTCCTGCGCGAGACCAGCACCCTCTACGCCAGCGCCGCCCCGGTGCCGGTCGAGTGCGTGACCGATCCGCTCCGCCTCGACGGCGACCCCGACCAGCTCCGGCGCGCCTTCGGCAATCTGATCAAGAACGCGCTGGAGGCGTCGCATCCCGGCGACGGTCCCGTGCAGATCGAGGCGCGGGAGCACGCCGGCAAGGCGCGCGTCCTGGTGCGCGACCGCGGCGCCGGCATCCCCGCCCGGCTCGACGGCGCGCAGCTCCTGCGCTCGCTCGGGAGCACCAAGCCGCAGGGCTCGGGGCTTGGCCTGCCCATCGCGCAGAAGATCGTGCACGAGCACGGCGGCACGCTCGTGCTCGAGCCGCGCGAGGGTCGCGGCGCGCAGGCGGTGGTCGAGCTGCCGCTTGGGGGAACGGCACCGTGAGCCGGCGCATCCTCCTCGTCGACGACGATCCCGCCGTGCTGCGGGGCGTCTCCGGCCTGCTGCGCGACGAGGGTTATCGCACCGAGACCGCCGCCACCGCGGCGGAAGCGCACGAGGCGCTGACGAAGCGCGATCCTCCCGCCGCCGTGATCCTCGACCTGGGGCTTCCCGGCGAGAGCGGCCTCTCGCTGCTCGCGCGCCTTCCCCGGCCCCTGCCGGCGCCGGTGGTGGTGCTCTCTGGCGGGGCCACACCGGGCGAGGCGGCGCAAGCGCTCAAGCTCGGGGCGACCGATTTCGTCGAGAAGCCGCCCACCGCCGAGCGCGTCCTCACCGCGCTGCAGAACGCTCTCGCCTTGCGCGACCTGGAAGAGGAGCGCGAGCGCCTGCGCGAGGAGCTGGCGCAGCCGGGAAACTTGATCGGCGAGAGCGCCGCCATGGCCGAGCTGCGCAAGCTGGTCGCCCGTGCCGGCCCCAGCGACTCGGTGGTGCTGGTCGAGGGCGAGACCGGGACCGGCAAGGAGCGCGTCGCTCGCGCGCTCCATCTTTCTTCGGGGCGCAAGGGCCGCTTCGTCGCCGTGAACTGCGCCGCGATCCCCGCCCAGCTCCTCGAGAGCGAGCTGTTCGGCGCGGAGAAGGGCGCGTTCACCGGGGCGATCGCGCGCCGCTACGGCCGCTTCGAGCAGGCCCAGGGTGGGACGCTGCTCCTCGACGAGATCGGCGAGCTGCCGCTGGAGCTGCAGGCGAAGCTCCTGCGCGTCCTGGAGCAGCGCGAGGTGGAGCGGCTCGGCGGCGAGGCGCCGGTTCGCATCGACGTGCGCGTGGTCGCCAACACCCACCGCGACTTGCGCAAGGCGGTCTCGGAGGGGCGGTTCCGCGAGGACCTCTACTACCGGCTGGCGGTCTTCCCCATCCAGGTCCCTCCCCTGCGCCAGCGGCCCGAGGACGTCGTGCCGCTGTCGCGGGCGTTCGCGGCGGAACTGCGCGGGCCGCAGGTCGAGCTGCGGCTGACGGCGCAGGGCGAAAGCGCGCTCCGCGGCCACGCCTGGCCTGGAAACGTGCGCGAGCTGCGCAACTTCGTGGAGCGACTCCATCTCCTGCGCGATCCCGGACTGCTGGTCGTCGATGAGGACGCGGCCAGGCTCCTCGGCCCGGCGCCGGCGGCATCCAACGGCGCGGTCGACGGTCTCGGGTCGCTCTCGTACCGCGAGCTGTGCGAGGAGGCGGAGCGCGGGATCCTGAGGGAGGCGCTCGCGCGCTGCGGCGGCAATGTCGCGGCGGCGGCGCGCCTGCTGAAGGTCGACCGGGGCAACCTCCACCGCCGGATCAAGGCGCTCGGCGTCGACGTTTCCGAATGATGTCCGGATGACATCGGCGATGTCGCGGCCACATCGGCCCGGCCGCGCGAGCGCTGGCGATTTCGCGGGCTTGCGCATGCGGAAGAAGTGGCTCGCCACGTGCTCGGGGAGGCAGCGGAGGAGGTCCAGGTGACATCCGCGCTGCGCATGACTCTCTTGCCGTTGTTCTCCGCGCTGGTGCTTGCGAGCCCGGCGGCCGCGGGCCGCCATCCGCGAAAGCTCGCCGCGCGGACGCAGGACGATCCCGCCGAGTGCCTGCGGATCGCCTCGCGAGACGAAGTGCTCGCGCGCGCGCTCCGCTCCGGGCCCCTCGGCCCGGCCAGCAAGGAGCGCGAGCTCGGTTCGGTGCGCTTCTCGGGAGTGATCCCGGTCTCGGACGATGCCCTCTGGGAGATCCTGGGCGGGCCGCCGTTGCTTCCGATCTCGAGAGAGGAGGCGATCGCCCTGCTCGCCCGGCTCGCGCAGACCGGGCTCTTCTCCGCGATCGAGCCCCAGGTGCGCGCGCTTCCCGGCGAGCAGAAGGCGGAGCTGGACATCGCGCTGACGGAGAACCCGCAAGTCCGTTCGGTGCAGGTCCGCGGCCTCTCCGAGTTCCGCACGGAGGACGTGCTCGATCGGCTCCTCGAAGTGCCCACGAACGGCGAGATCGAGAAGCGCAAGCGCGAGCTGCGCGATGCGCGGGCCCACGAATGTCCCGCGCCGCTGCCTCCCCGCGCATGGCTGGCTCGCCTCGAGGACGGCGAGGTGAAGCGCGGGGTGCTCTGGCAAGGCCTGCGGCCGCCGCTCGAGCGCGTACTGCGCGAGCTCCGGACGCGCGGCTATCCGCTGGCACGCCTCTCGGGGGAGCTGACGCCGGAAGGATCGCTTCGGGTCGACATCGACGAGGGACGCGTCGGCGACATCGAGGTGCGCGGGGTCGATGCGCACATCGTCCGGGACGTGGAGGAGGAGCTGGGCATCCGGCGCGGTGACGTCTTCTCCAGCGGCGAGCTGTACAGCGGCCTGGAGCGGGTCCAGCGCCGCTGGCCGTTCCTGCGGCCCGACCGGGGCGGCCGCCGATCTCCCGCCGCTTCCGTCCTCCGCCTCGAAGAGCGCCTGGACGGCCGGGTGGAGTTCCATTCCGAGCTGCCGATCGAGGCCCGGCCGCCCCAGCCCCCGGACGACGAGGACGAGGACGACGGGGAAGTGTCCGGCGACCCCGGCGACTCCGCGGACGCCCACCCGAAGCCCCGTCACGGGAAACGCAGGAAGCAGGTCTCGCGGGACGCCTGGTATGGCCTGCAGGGCGATACCCTGATCGTCTACCTGCGCAGCGAGCGAAGCCAAGCCAAGGCGCAGTGGGTGGAGCTCCTGCGCCACACCCCGGTGACCGGTTTCGCCCCGGGCCTGGCGACGACGCTGACCCTCTACGATCCCGGCGACCGCGCACACCTCATGTTGGACGGCGCCGTGAACTTCAACACGCGGCGGCCGAACCTCGACTCCTCGGGCGGGACGTTTCTCGAGCGGCTCAGCGCGCAGCAGCGCGTCGATTGGCTGCTCGGCTCACGCGTCCGGATCCCCGCCCTCGGCATCGCCGAGCTGGGCGGACAGATCCACAACCTGACCGACACCGGCGACCGGTGGCGCATCTCGCCGATCGACTCGTACCTGTACTCGGCTCTCTTCAACCGCTCCGACCGCGAGTATTACCGGCGAAGCGGATTCGCCGCCTTCGTCACCGCCCATCTGTTCGACGAGCTCACGCTCGGGGCCGAGTACCGGCGCGATTGGTACGCTCCGCTCGGCATCCCCGGCGGGGTGTGGAGCGTCTTCAACACCGGCGACGTGCCCTACGGGTCCGCGCCCGTCGATGAAGGCGAGATGGGCTCCGCAGTGTTCCGCCTCGAGTACCGGAGCGAGAAGGTGCCCTTGCACCGGGTCGGCTCGATGTGGCGCAACTCGGAGACGTCGCTGGTCGAGGGCGAGCCGTGGGCGATCGGGCTGCGCACGATCAACACCTTCGAGGTGGCCGACCGCTCGCTGGGAGGCACCTTCGACTTCACCAAGCTGGTGAGCGACACGTTCCTGACGCTGGAAACCGGCCGCTACAGCACTGTCACGCTGCGCTTCCGCGGGGCCGGCGGGAACAACCTGCCGCTGCAGAAGGAGGAGGGCCTCGGCGGCTGGACGGCGCTGCGCGGGTACGACTTCAAGGAGTTCCGCGGGAACGCCTCGTTCCTCGGGACCCTGCAGATCGAGGGGCGCCACATCGGGGCGTTCCTGGACGTGGGCTCCGTCCACCAGGCGGGCACGGGCTGGATGGATCCGAAGCCGTCGGCGGGCGCCCTGCTCTGCTTCGCGAACAAGAGCACCTGCGCCGAGGCGGCATGGCGGCTCGACGACCGTGCGAAAGCCGCTCCCGACTTCCGCATCCTCTTCTCGGTGCCGCTATGAAGCGGCTCTGGTCGCTGCTGGCGGACAAGAGGAATCTGGCGCTGGCGCTCCTGCTGCTGGCCGGCGCGGCGAAGGCGCAGGAGGTGGCGTGCAAGGCGGTGCTGGCCGGCACCCGCGCCCTCGTCGACGCGGCCGTGCACCGGCTGCTCGACCGGGACCTCCTGCGCATCGTCAAGCTCGGAGTCCCCGGCAAGCTCACGGTGGAGACCTCGGTCATGCGCCGCCGTCAGCTCTGGTTCGGACGCGTCGTCGCCACCAAGAGGCTCGAGCTTCCGCTGCGGTGGTCGGAGGAGCGCGGCGTCTACGAGCTGGACGGGAAGGCGCTGGCGGATCCGGAGCATGCCACGCTGGAACGCGTGATCGTGTCCCTCGGAGAGGCCGAGGATCCCCGGGCCTACGAGGTCGAAGTCGCGACGCAACTGGTGGTCGTGACCTCGGGCAGCCTCGGCCGCGTCGCCGACTTCCTCGCGGGAGAGAGCGACTCCGCGCTGGCGCGCACGCTCCTGGGCGCGATCGCGAACGATCTGACGCGTTCGGCGAGCGCGAAGTGCCCGGTGGAGCGGCTGCGCTGAGTCGCACACCGGCCTTGGCAGCCGGAGGATCGCTGTGGCGCCTCGAAACCTCCCCTGCTATGCAGGGGCCCCATTGACTTCCGCTCGATGCACGAAGGGAGAAACAGATGATGAAACGTGTCCTGGTAGGGTTGGTCGTCTCCGGCGCGCTGGCCCTGCCAGCCCTGGCGGCCCTGAAGGAGGGCGACAAGGCGCCTGCGTTCTCGGCGCCCGCATCGCTCGCCGGCAAGGAGTTCACCTTCAGCCTCAAGGATTCCCTGAAGAAGGGCCCGGTCGTCGTCTACTTCTATCCGGCAGCGTTCACCGGCGGCTGCAACACGCAGGCGCACACGTTCTCGGAGAACAGCGACAAGTTCGCCTCGGCGGGTGCCAGCATCATCGGCGTCTCGCTGGACAAGATCGCCACGCTGAACCAGTTCTCCGCGGATCCGCAGTACTGCGCCGGCAAGATCGCGGTGGCCTCCGACCCGGACGGCAAGATCGCGAAGAGCTACGACCTCCAGGTGCGCGACGCCAAGGCGGGCGCAAAGAACACCCGCGGGGACGAGATCGACCACGGCTTCGCCGAACGCACCACCTTCGTGGTGACGCCGGAGGGCAAGGTCGCCGCCACCATCGGCAACCTGGCCCCCGCGGAGAACGTCGCGAAGGCGCTGGAAACCGTTCAGCACCTCAAGGGGAACTGATCCGATGATCAAGCCCGGCGACAAGCTGCCCAGCGCGACCCTGCGCGAGTCTCCTGGATACGACGACAAATCGCATTGCCCGCTCTCGCCCCAGCCGGTGGAGGTGGAGGCGCTGACCAAGGCCAAGAAGGTCGTCATCTTCGGCCTCCCGGGCGCGTTCACGCCCACCTGCTCCGGCAAGCACGTGCCTGGGTACCTGGCGGCGTACGACAACCTCAAGGCCAAGGGCGTGGACGAGATCGTCTGCGTGGCGGTGAACGACGGCTACGTGATGGCGGCCTGGGGCCTCGATCAGAAGGTGGGCAAGCGCATCCGCATGCTCGGCGATGGTTCCGGCGACTTCACCCGCAAGCTGGGACTGGAGGTCGATCTCAGCGCGGCCGGCCTTGGCAAGCGCTCCCAACGGTTCTCCATGCTCGTGGAGGACGGCGTGGTGAAGACCGTCAACGTCGAGGCGCCCGGCAAGTTCGAGGTCAGCGACGCGACCACGATGCTGCGCCAGGTCTGAGGGGCGCCGCTCCCGGCTGGTCCAAGTGAAATTGACCAGCTCGACGAGCGAGATGCCAGTGTAGAGCGCGCAACCGCGGACCGGTATGGTTGAATGTCGACCGTCATGTCCGCGAAAGTCGAATTCGATTTCGATTCCGTGATCGACCGGCGCGATACCTGGTCGACCAAGTGGGAGAAATACCGCGGACGCGATGTGATTCCGATGTGGGTCGCGGACATGGACTTCGCGACCGCGCCTGCCGTGATCGAGGAGCTCGAGCGCCGCATTCGTCATGGCGTTTACGGCTACACGGTGCCGCCGGCACAACTCTCGCCCATGATCGCCGCCACCCTCGAGCGCGACTACGGTTGGCGAATCGACCCGCAGTGGGTGGTCTTCCTGCCCGGCCTGGTGGTCGGCCTGAGCGTGGTGTGCCGCGCATTCGCGGCGGAAGGTGACGAAATCCTCAGTGCGATACCGATCTATCCGCCGTTCCTCTCCGCACCGGAGCATGCGAACCGGGTATGCGTGCGCGTCCCGCTCGTCGAGGACGCGGGAAAATGGCGCTGGGACTTCGAGCGGCTGGAGAACGCGGTCACGCCGAAGACACGGTTGCTGTTGCTTTGCAGCCCGCACAATCCAACCGGCCGGGTATGGTCTCGCGAGGAGTTGAGCGCGCTCGCCGGGTTCTGCCTCCGTCGCGGACTGATCATGGTCTCCGACGAGATCCACTGTGGTCTGGTGCTCGATCCCATGCTGAGGCACTGGCCGGTCGCCGCCCTCGATCCGTCGATCGGCGAGCAGACTGTCACGCTGATGTCCGCGAGCAAGACCTTCAACTTTCCCGCGCTGGGGTGCGCCTTTGCCGTCGCGTCCAACCCGGAGCTCCGCTCCAGGCTTCGCAGGACCATGGCGGGGATCGTCGATCACGTCGGGGCAATGGGAATGTTCGCGACGCTTGCCGCGTACCGGGATGGACGCGCCTGGCAGCTTGCCTTGCTCGATTACCTGCGGGTCAATCGCGACCTGGTGGAGAGCACGCTTGGCGCTGCTCCCGGCCTGCGCGTGTTTCACACAGAGGCGAGGTATCTGGCCTGGATCGATGCGCGCGCCATACCCGATTCCGTGCGTCGTTTCGAGGACGCTGGCGTCGGCCTCTACGACGGCTCGCTATTCGGTGCCCCCGGTCATGTGCGTCTGAATTTTGCCTGCCCCCGCGCGGTGCTCAGACTGGCGCTGGCGCGCATTGCAGCCGCCGCGCTGCGCTGGTCCCAAAGCAGATAGGCCGCAGCGCGCTTCGCGTCTCCTGGTTCATGCGACCCGGTAGACGTGCTCGAAAAGTCCCGGGTGCGCCCGCAGCTCGCCCTTGCGGATCCGCCCGGAGGGCGTCTTGGGGATTTTCTCCAGGACCTTGAAGCACGCGGGCAGCGGGTGCCCGTCGAGCCACTTGCCGCAGAAGCGCGAGAGCTCTTCGAAGCTCACCGGCGCGCGGAGCACCACCACCGCCAGCGCCTCGTCGCGCCGGCCGGACGGGAGCGCGATCACCGCGGCGTCGGCCACGGCGGGGTGGAGCTGCAGGGCGCGCTCGATCGGCCGCGTCGAGAACGTCCTTCCCCCGCGCTGCAAGATGTCCTCGCGCCGGTCGACGAAGGTGAAGAAGCCTTCCTCGTCGCTGACGCCCAGATCGCCGGAGCGCAGCCAGGTCGTCCCGGAACGGACGCAGATCTCCCCGATCGTGCCGGGCTCGACCGGGCGCATGCGCTCATTGAGCACCGCCACCTCGCACCAGGGCACCGGCAGGCCGACGGTGCCGAGCTTGCGGCGGCCCCGCTCGACCGGATTCACGGTCACGAAGCCCGCCTCCGTCGATCCGTAGGCCTCGACCACGCAGGCCCGGAAGCGGTTCTCGAACGCCTCGTGCAGGTCCTTGGGCGTGGCGATGCTGAATACGAGGCGAATGCCGTGATCGGCGTCGGTCTTGCGCTCCGGCCTCGCCTGCAGCTCCGACAAGAGGATTCCCGAGAGGCTCACCTGCGTCGCGCCGCCCTTGCGCGCGCTGCTCCAGAAGCGCGCCGGTACGAAGCGGTGCTCGAGCAGGATCGATGCGCCCGTCGCCAGCGCCATCGCGACCGAAAGCTGCGCGTTGGCGGCGAAGAGCGGAAGCACGATCATCAGACGGTCGCTGTCGGTGAGGCCGAGCAGCTGCGAAAGTCCGAACCCGCCCGCCGGGAGGAAGTCGTGTTTCCAGACCACGCTGTGGGCCCGCGCGGTGGTCCCGGCGGTATAGATGATCTCCATCGGCGCCTCGGGCACCGGGGCGGCCGGTTCCGCCGGGGCGCCCTCGAGCAGCTCCGACCAGGGAATGGTGCCCTCCGGCGCGTCGCCGGCGATGATCAGCTGCAGCACCGGACACCGTTCGCGCAGAGCGAGGATGGCCGAGAGCGCCGGCGCCCGGGCGATCAAGGCCTGGGGGCGCGTCTCCGTCAGCCGCTCCGCCAGCTCCTCGCCGCGCAGCTCCGGATCGATCGGCACGATCACCGCGCCGGCCAGGTTCGCCGCGAACCAGGCGATCAAGAACTCCGGCTCGTTGTGCAGCATGATCGCGATCCGATCTCCGGCGGCGAAGCCGGCCCGGCGGAACCACCCGGTGGCGCGCAGGACGGCGTCGGCGATCTCGCGGCGGGAGCGCGTCGTCCCCTCGAAGACGAGGAACGGCCGCGCGGGATCCTCGCGGGCGGCAGCGAGCAAGAGCTCGGGGAGCGTGACCGCCATCAGCCGCCCGTCAATTCTTGCAGGAGCGTCTCCGCCTGCTTCCACTCGCCGAATCCGGACGCAGGATTGAGGTGCCAGACTTTGCCCAGGTCGACCAGGCGCGCGCCCCAGTCCTTTGCGAAGCCCTGCACACGTTCGAACCGGGCCAGCGGATCGTTGGTGCTCGCCGCGACGATCGCGGGAAACGGCAGCTTCCGACGCGGAACCGGCAACCAGCCGTTGTCGCGCAGCGCCTGCCACTCCGGATACCCTTTCGGCAGCGGAGTCTCGAGATCGGCGGGCGTGGCCAGCAGCGCGCCGTGGACCGGACGGCCGTGAGCCTGCGCCCAGTGCACGGCGATCATCACCCCGGCGCTGTGGGCCACCAGCACCACCGGGCCGCTCAGCTTCGCGTAGGCCGCGTCCAGCGCGGCGACGCGCGCCGCGCAGGAGAGCTTGTCCTGCTCCAGCGGAGGCACCGTCGCCGAGTTGGCGATCTTCCCCGCCAGGATGGTCTGCCAGTGCTCTTCGACGTGGTCGCGCAGGCCGGGAACGATCAGGACCGATGGTTTCATGCTCTGCTCCATCAGCCCGGCTCGAGGACGAACACCGACGAACCGGTCGTCTTGCGCGACTCGAGATCGCGGTGCGCCTGCGCCGCGTCCCGCAGCGCGTACCGCTGGTTGATCTCGATCCGGATGCGTCCGGCGGCCACGTGACCGAACACCTCCGCGGCGAGCGCGGCTTTTTCGGCAGGGTCGGCGATGTAGTCGGCGAGCGCCGGCCGGGTCAGGAAGAGCGACCCTTTCATGGCCAGGATCTGCGGGTCGAACGGGGGAATCGTGCCCGAGGCCGTGCCGAAGCAGACCATCAGGCCGCGGCGGCTGAGCGACTCGAGCGACGAGATGAACGTGCTCCTTCCCACGCCGTCGAACACCACCGGCACGCCGGCGCCGCCGGTCAGCTCGCGCACGCGTTTGGCCACCTCCTCCTTGCCGTAGTCGATGACGTGGTCGCAGCCATGGGCGCGGGCGAGCGCGGCCTTCTCCTGGTTGGAGACGGTCCCGATCACGGTGAGACCGAGCAGCTTCGCCCACTGGCTGACGATGAGCCCGACCGGAGCAGATAGGCCGCGGTGAGCCCGCGCATGGTCATCGCCGCCGCGGTCTCGAAGCGGATGCCTTCGGGCAGCTTGATCAGCGGCGCCGCCGGGATCAGCCGCTCGGTGCTGTAGGCGCCGAGCGTGTTGAGAAAGCCGGTGTACGTGACCTCGTCGCCCACCCGGACCTCGGTGACGCCCGGGCCGATCGCCTCGACCACGCCCGCGGCCTCGACGCCCATGCCCGCCGGCAGCGGGATGCGGTAGGTGCCGTTGCGGAAGTACGTGTCGGCGAAGTTGAGGCCCACCGCGACCTGGCGAAGCCGGACCTGTCCCGGCCCGGGGCTCCCCACCTGGGCCTCCTCGAGGCGCAACACCTCGGGTCCGCCCGTCTCGTGAAACCGGATTGCGGTTGCCATTCGGATTCTCCTCTCGCGGTCAGGCGGCCTGGACCAGGGCGACCTTCGTGGACTTCCGGTTCGGGGTGAACCCGTTCTCTGCCAGCGTCTGGTCGGCACTCTGGTAGAAGGTGCCGATCTTGTAGATGGAACGCGCTTCCGCGCAGCTGGCGATCTCGCGGCCGAACTCGCGGGAGATGCGCACCAGCTGCTCGACCTGCTCGACGGTGGTCATCTTGCGATCGCGGCGCTGGGTCCAGAGGTTGTCCTCGTTGCCGCAGCGCACGTGCAGGCCCATGGCGATGGCCATCATGTTGATGGGCAGGACGTTGAGCATCGAGCTCTCGAGCGTCAGCACCGAGCCGTCCGGACAGGCGCGGACGAAGTTGGCCAGGTTGTAGAGGTTGGGCGCGTCGAAGCCGCCGCCGATCGCCACCCAGGTCAGGATCAGGGGCACGTTGCAGGCGCCCCTGCGCATCATGCGCTCGAGCGTCTCGAGGTGGGTGATGTTGCAGAGCTGGAATTGGGTCTGGATGCCCTTGGCGGACAGCCGGCGGACGTGCTCCTCGACCCACTCCGGACCGGCGGGGACGATCATCTCCTTGTAGGCGCGGTAGATGGCCGGGTTCTCGAAGGAGGTGCCCTTGTAATCGGCCGGGCACATTTGCTCGACGATGTTCATCTGCACGGTGCTGACCGCGACGGTGACCTGGTCGGGCGCGGGCAGGAGCTCGGCGAGCTTGTGGCGCGTGTCGTCCGAGAGCCACTTGGCCGGGTCACCCTCGCCCTCCGGGGAGAAGGAGATCGAGCCGCCCACCTGCAGGATCAACTCCGGGACCCGCGCGCGGATGCCGGCGAGCAGCTCGTTGAAGCGGGAGAGCCGCTTGGAGCCCTTGCCGTCCTCCTCGCGCACATGGATGTGCAGGACGGTGGCGCCGGCGTTGTAGCAGTCGACGGCCTTCTGGATGTGCTGCTCCATCGTGACCGGGATGTCCTCGGGAAAGTCGGAGGGCAGCCATTCGGGGCCGTACGGGGCCGCGGTGATCACGAGCTTCTGCTGGTTCTCGGGCCAGAGGGATCCATCGGTGAAATTCATTTCGTGCTCCTCGGTTTGGAAAGCGGGGAAACGTGCGTCAGAAGGGCTTGTCGCCGACGATGCCCGCGCGCTCCATCTTCCGGTGGCAGGGCGGGTAGTCCATCACGGCGTAGTGCTGCGTCGAGCGGTTGTCCCAGATCGCCACGCTGTCGGGCTTCCAGCGCCAGCGGACCACGGCCGGCGCCTGGACTGATTCGATCATCTCCTCGATCTCCTTGGACACGGCGCGGACAACAGCAAGACCCGTTCCAACTCCAAACAGGGGACATGACGAGCGGCGGAGCCACGACTCACTTGGAGCACCCGTTGCGCAAATGCGACACAAGCGCTAGAGATCGCCTCGCTCACGAGGGGAGTTGGCCGCAATGCAGGAAAGCAAACGTGATGCATTGGTGCAACACGCCGCGCTGGCCTTCCTCGACCGCTGCCCGTTCGGCGTCATCGTCTTCGATCGATCGATGACCATCGTCGAGGTGAACAAGCAGCAGGAGGTGAACTCGGGCATCGGACGCTCGAAGATCATCGGCCAGCGCGTCGATCAGCTGTTCGCCGCCGTGATCGAGCGCCACGGCCTCTCGGGCGCGATGCGGAAGCTGATCGACGAGGGGAAGCCCTTCGACGTCAGCGTCGAGCGTTTCCAGCGGACCTTCCTGCGCGACGAATACCGCGGGCACTGGATCGGCCTGCAGCTGGCGAAGGACCTCTTCGCCATCATGACCGACGGCGAGAGCAAGCTGCAGCGCACCGGCGACCTGCGCATCATCGGATCTACCCGCGGAATGGACGTCGTGTTCACGTTCATCGACCGGGCGGCCCGGGTCAACGCCTCGGTCCTGGTGGTGGGCGAGTCGGGCACCGGCAAGGAGTTGGTCGCGCGCGCCATCCACAAGCGCAGCGACCGGGCGCGCCAGCCATTCCTGGCGCTCAACTGCGCGGCGCTCCCGGGCCCGCTCCTCGAGTCGACGCTCTTCGGCGCCGAGAAAGGCGCGTTCACCGGCGCGGATCGGCGCGCGAAGGGTTACTTCGAGGCGGCCGAGGGCGGCGTGCTCATGCTCGACGAGATCGGGGACACGTCGCTGGAATTCCAGGTGAAGCTGCTCCGCGTACTGGAGGAGGGCAAGGTGACCCGGCTCGGGGGCACCGAGCCCATCCGCACCAACGCCCGGGTGATCTGCGCCACGAACCGCGATCTAGAGAAGGAGGTCGCGGCCGGCCGGTTCCGCCACGATCTCTTCTTCCGCATCCACGTGCTGCACATCCAGCTGCCCCCGCTGCGCGAGCGGACCGACGACATCCCGCTGCTCGTGCAGCACTGCCTCGACGAGCTCCAGGCGAAGCATCGCCTCGGGCGCAAGCACCTGACGCAGGCGGCGATGGCCGCGCTGAGCGGCTACCGCTGGCCGGGCAACGTGCGGGAGCTGGCCAACACCCTCGAGGCCGCGTACGTGACCACGCAGGACGCCTCGATCGGGCTCGAGCACCTCCCCGCGCGCATCCGCGAGGCGCAGCTGCACCCATCCAAGGACTCCTTCCATCCCCAGCCCTACAAGGTGGCGATGGAGCGGTTCCGCCGGGAATACGCCGCGCGGATGCTGGAGTACGCCAAGGGCGACCTCCGGCGGGCCGCGCGGGCCGCGGGCGTGAACCCATCCACGCTGTACCGCAACGGCTCCCGCAGCGGATTGAACCAGCGATAGCCGAGCGCGAAGGCGCGATCGAGCGCGCGATGCATCCGTGCAACGCGATGCAATTGCGCCTCACCCAGCCGCTCCCGTCGTAAACCGGCTCTGGGAGTGCGACCTCGCGTTGCATTCACGCAACGCCGCCCCGCTGCCGGCGCGGCCCCGATCCCTCCAGATCCGGAATGGAACGGCTCTTGCTCATGCCCGGCGCGAGAGCCCCACTTTTGCCCCTTTTCGAACCAGGTGATCCTTTGAATCGAAATCTTCGTTCCCTTCCGAAACTGCTGCCCTCACTGGCAGCCATGGCCGCGATCTTCGCCGTCGCCCGGCCCGCCGCCGCCTTTGGCACCGACTTCGGCGACAGCGACTTCAAGGTCCGCTGGGACAACACCATGCGCGCCAACCTGGGCGTCCGCACCACCGCCCCGGACAAGATCCTCGGCGCCAACCCGGCGTTCACCGCCGGCGAGTACAGCTTCGGCCGCGGCGGCATCAGCACGTCGCGGCTCGACCTGCTCTCGGAGTTGGACGCGTCGTACCAGGGCCAGTTCGGCGCCCGCGCCAGCTTCGCCGGCTGGTATGACCTCGCGTACCAGAACCACAGCGTCAAGATCGACCCTGCGCTGGCGGCGGCCGGCATTCCGTCGGGCTACGGCCCCGCGGGCAGCGCGCTCAGCCCGTACTCCCTCGACCGCTACCGGGGCCCCTGGGGAGAGTTCCTCGACGCCTTCGGGTGGGCGCGCTTCGACGCCGGACCGGTTCCGGTCACCATCAAGGCGGGCCGCCACTCGATCTACTGGGGTGAGTCGCTCCTGCTCGCCGGCGCCATCCACGGCGTGGCGTACTCGCAGGTGCCGCTCGATCTGATCAAGGGCTTCGCCAACCCGGGGACCGAGGTCAAGGAGCTGTACCGGCCGCTCACGCAGATCTCGGCCAACGCGCAGGTATCCGGAGGCGGGGACGTTCGTGGGCCCGGCGGACTTCGCCTTCAACGGCCCCTACGGCCAGTTCGCCAAGCTCGGAGCCAACACCTTCTACTTCAAGAACGGCGGCTCCAACGACTCCCGCAAGCACGACTGGGGCGCGGCGCTGCGCTACAGCCCCCAATTCCTCGACGGCACCGTCGGCCTCTACTACCGCCGGTACGCCGACAAGCTCGCGGCGGTCCTCCTTTTGCCCAATCCCGGCGGCCAGGGGCCGATGAGCCCAACGCTGAACTCCCCGCTCCAGTACCAGCAGTTCTACGGCGAAGGCGTGGATCTCGGGGGTCTCTCTTACTCGAGGCAGATCGCCGGCGTCAGCACCTCGATCGAGGCTGCCTACCGCCACAACACTCCGCTCGCGGCGCAGTCGCTGGGGCTCACCACCCCGCCGGCCGCGGGGCTCGCGCCAGTGCTGTTCCCGAACGGCCTGCCCAAGCTGATCGGCAACTCCTACCAGGCGCGCGGCGACACCCTGCACCTGGTCGCCAACGCCCTGGGCACGCTCCCTCCCTCGTCCCTGTGGTCCATCGCCACCTGGAACATCGAGGGGACGTACAGCCACCTGATCACGGTGCGCGAGAACCAGGACATGTTCTTCGGGATGGGCCACGGCGTCTGCCGGAGCAGCACGCAGCTGAGCGCCGCCGGGCTCGCCAAGAACAAGAACGACGGCTGCGCCACCGAGAATGAAGCCGGAGTCGGCGCGAGCCTCACGCCCACCTGGTACCAGGTCTTCTCCGGCGTCGATCTGCTCATGCCCTTGAACGGCTCGCTCACGTTCTGGGGCAACTCGCCGGTGACGCTCGGCGGCAACGCGGGCAGCGGAACGTACGCCGCCGGCATCGGCGCGGACATCCGCAACACGCTGCGCCTGGACGTCAAGTACATCGGCTTCTTCGGCAACACCCTGGACAACGGGAAGACCGTGACTTCCAGCAACGGCCTTCTCTCGCTGCTCAAGAACCGCGAAAGCGTCGTGTTCACCGCCAAGGCCACCTTTTAAGAAACGATTGGAGACAAGCATGAATCGCATGATCGCATTTGCCGCCGCACCGCTCCTGCTGCTTTCGTACGCCGCGAGCGCGAAGCTCACCGCCGAGGAATCGAAGAAGCTCGGCACTTCCTTGACCGCGGTCGGAGCCGAGAAAGCCGGCAACGCCGACGGGACCATCCCCGAGTACACGGGCGGTCTCACCCAGGCGCCGGCGGGCTACGCTGCCGGCAGCGGGTCGCGGATCGATCCGTTCGCCGCCGAGAAGCCGCTCTTCTCCGTCGACGGCAAGAACGCCGCGCAGCACGAGGCGAAGCTCAGCGAGGGCACGAAGGCGATGCTGCAGAAGTATCCCGGCTACCGCCTCGACGTCTTCCCCACGCACCGCTCGGTGGTGCTTCCCAAGGCAGCGCTCGACCGGACCGCGGTGGTCGCGCGCACAGCGGACACCACGGACGGGGGCACCTCGCTGGTCAACGCGTCCGCGGCCATCCCCTTCCCCATCCCGCACAACGGCTTTGAGGCGATGTGGAACCACCAGGTCCACTACCAGCCGGCCTGCACGCAGCTGAAGTATTCGGCCTACTTCGTCGAGCCGGGCGGCCGCGCCAACCTCTCCAGCTCGGTGGAGGGCTGGGTCTCGGCGCCCTACTGGCAGGAGAAGTCCAGCGGGAATTCCAACGTCTACCTCCGCGTCCGCCTGGCGTACGAGGGCCCGCCCCGCCGCGCCGGCGAAGCGGTGATGTTCATCGATCCGGTGGATTACGCGCAGAAGGGCCGCCGCGCCTACCAGTACCTGCCCGGCCAGCGCCGGGTGAAGCTCGCGCCCGACCTCGCCTACGACACGCCGAACCCGGCGACCGCGGGCGGGCGCCATGGACCGTTTCGACTTCACCCTGGTCGGCAAGAAGGAGATCTACGTCCCGTACAACGCCTACAAGGCCGTCTACCAATCCACGCCCGAGCAGCTGCTGAAGCAGAACTTCCTCAACCCCGACCAGATCCGTTGGGAGCTGCACCGCGTCTGGGTGGTGGAGGCCAAGCTCAAGCCGGGCAAGCGGCACATCTACGGCCGCCGGACCTTCTACCTCGACGAGGACAGCTGGGTGGTCCTGATGAGCGACGAGTACGACGCCCGCGGGCAGCTGTTCCGCGTGGGCACCGCGCTCATGGCCCCGGAGTACGACGCCCCCTCGCCCGCGGCCGACACGCACGTCCACTACGACCTCAGCTCCGGCGGCTACGGCATCAACGTCTGGCCGGGATCGAAGGGCTGGATCCGGATGAGCGAGTGCAAGAGCGAGAGCGCCTGGTCGCCGGACGCGCTGGCCGCCGCTGGGGTTCGCTGACGATGTCGCGCGCCGCCTCCCTCGTGATCGGTATCGCCGCGCTGGCGCTCGCTGCGCCGGCGCGGGCACAGGATGCCTTCGCCGACCCGCTCGACGCGCCAGCGGTGCCGAGCCCGCTGCCCGCGAAGAGGCTGCTCACCGCGGTCGCCTTCGCCGGACCGCGGATCGTCGCCGCGGGCCAGCGCGGTCACGTGGTCTACTCCGACGACCGGGGGAGGACCTGGACGCAAGCGGAGGTGCCGGTGAGCAGCGATCTCACCGCGCTCTCGTTCCCCACTCCCCAGCGCGGCTGGGCGGTGGGCCACGATGGCGTGGTGCTCGCTAGCGCCGACGGCGGGCGGACCTGGACACGGCAGCTGGACGGCCGTCAGATCTCCCCGCTGCTCTCGGCCGCGATGGCCGCGAAGGGGCTGGCGGATCCGGTCCGCGAGCAGATCGCGGTCCTGGCGCAGAAGGGTCCCGACCTTCCCCTGCTCGACGTCTGGTTCGACGACGAGAAGAGCGGCTTTGCGGTCGGGGCGTTCAACCTCATCCTCCGCACGGTCGACGGTGGCGCGACCTGGATTCCCTTCATCGAGCGCAGCGAAAATCCGAAGGGCCTCCATCTCTACTCGGTCCACCGCGCGGCCGGCGCGCTCTTCATCGCCGGCGAGCAGGGACTCCTGCTCAAGCTGGACCCGGCCAGGCAGCGCTTCCTGCCCTGCGCCACGCCCTACAATGGAAGCTTCTTCGGAGTGGTCGGCGACGATCGGGTGGTGCTGGCCTTCGGCCTCCGCGGCAACGTGTTCCGGAGCGGCGACGGCGGGAGAAGCTGGCAGAAGGTCGAGACGGGCGTCGAAGTGGCGCTGACGGGCGGCGCGCGGGCCAAGGACGGCCGGCTTTTGCTCGCGTCGGCGTCGGGACAGGTGATCGTCAGCGGCAATGGTGGCGAGACGTTCTTCGCCGTTCCCGACACGCGGCCGCTGCCGACCTCGGCGCTCGCGTCCGACGGTTCCACGCTGGTGATGGTCGGCATGCTCGGGGCGCGCATCGAAGCGCTCCATCGCGGAAAGGAAGGAAAGCAATGACCGGCCGCCATGACCTCGGCGCCATGCCCGTCGTGAGCAAGCTCGCCGAGTTCGATCAAGGCTCGGGGATGCGCCTCGAGCGGATGATCTTCAACCACCGGCGGGCGGTGATCTGCGTGATCGCGGCGGCGACCGCCGTCCTGGCCTTCTTCGCCGTCTCGAAGACCGTGATGAACGCCGACTTCGAGCGGATGATCCCGACGCACCATCCGTTCGTCCGCAACTACCTGGAGAACAAGGGCGAGCTACGCGGGCTCGGCAACAGCCTGCACGTGGTGGTGGAGAACCCGGACGGCGACATCTACGACGCCCGCTACCTCGAGTCGCTGCGACAGATCAGCGAGGAGCTCTTCCTCATGCCGGGCGCCGACCGAGCCTGGGTCCGATCGCTCTGGGCCCCCGGCGTGCGCTGGAACGAGGTCACCGAGGAGGGCTTTCGCGGCGGCCCGGTGATGCCGGACAGCTACGACGGCTCGCCGACCAGCATCGAGACCCTGCGCCGCAACGTGCAACGCGCGGGGATCCTCGGCAGCCTGGTCGCGCGCGACTTGAGGTCCAGCGACGTCTTCGTGCCGCTGCTCGACCGCGACCCGTCGACCGGAAAGCGGATCGACTACCGGGCGATGTCGCGCTCGCTCGAGCAATTGCGCGCCCGCTTCGAGAAGCAGGGCGTTCGCGTCCACATCATCGGCTTTGCCAAGCTCGCCGGCGAGCTCCTCCAGGGCATGCTCCAGGTCGCCGGCTGGTTCGCCATCGCTGCCGGCATTGCCATCGCCATCCTCTACGGATACACGCGGTGCTGGCGCAGCACCCTACTGGTGGTGAGCTGCTCGGTCGTCGCCGTCGTCTGGCAGATCGGCCTCCTCTCCGCGCTCGGCTTCGAGCTGGATCCGTACTCGGTGCTGGTGCCCTTCCTGGTCTTCGCCATCGGCGTCTCGCATGGCACCCAGAAGATGAACGGCATCCTGCAGGACGTGGCGCGGGGCACGCACAAGCTGGTCGCGGCCCGCTACACCTTCCGCCGCCTCTTCCTGCCCGGCATCACGGCCCTGCTCGCCAACGCCGTGGGCTTCGCCGTCCTGATGTCCATCGACATCCCGGTGATCCAGCAGCTGGCGCTCAGCGCCAGCGTGGGCGTCGGCGCGCTGATCGTCACCAACCTCGTGCTACTCCCGGTGCTGCTGTCGCACACTGGCGTCGGGGAGGCCGCCGCGGCACGCTCGCTCCGGAACGAAGACCCCGACCGGCCCCTGCCGTGGCCGCTCGGCTGGCTCGGCCGGGTCACCGAGGCGCGCCCTGCCGTCGTGATCATCGGTCTGGCCGGGGCGCTCGCGTTCTTGGGGTGGAAGACGAGCAAAGGGCTCCAGATCGGCGACCTGGAGCCGGGCGCCCCCGAGCTTCGCAGCTCTTCCCGCTACAACCGCGACAACGCCTTCGTCACCGCCAACTACGGGCTCTCGAACGACGTCTTCGCCGTGATCGTCAAGACCGGCAAGGAGGGCTGCCTGGACCACAGGACGCTCATCGAGGCGGACCGCCTCGGCTGGGAATTGCAGCAGACGCCCGGCGTGCAGGCCACCAACTCGCTGGTCGACGCGGTGCGGGTGATCACTGCCGGGTCGTTCGAGGGCAATCCCAAGTGGCTCACGCTGGCGCGCGACCAGAACGTGCTCAACTACGCCGCCCAGCAAGCCACCACCCGGAACCCCGAGCTGTTCAACACCGATTGCTCGGTGATGCCCGTCCTGGCGTGGCTGTCGGACCACAAGGCGGCGACACTCGATCGCGTGGTCGGGGTGGCGGAGGACTTCGCCACCCGCCACAGCGACGGGGAGCGGCAGTTCCTGCTCGCCGCCGGGAACTCGGGCATCGACGCCGCCACCAACCGCGTCGTGCACTCCGCCAGCCGGACCATGATGCTGTGGGTCTATGCAGCGGTGGCCGCCTTGTGTTTGATCACGTTCCGGAGCTGGCGCGCGACCGTGGTGACCATCATCCCGCTCGCGATCACGTCCGTGCTCTGCGAGGCTCTGATGGTGATCCTCGGGATCGGCGTGAAGGTGGCGACGCTTCCAGTGATCGCGCTGGGCGTGGGGGTAGGCGTCGACTACGCGCTCTACCTGCTCTCGGTGCAGCTCGCGCACCAGCGCGCCGGACGCTCCCTCGAGGAAGCGCACCGGACCTCCCTCCGCTTCACCGGGAAGGTCGTCGCGCTGGTCGGCGCCACCCTCGCCGCGGGCGTCGTCACCTGGGCGTTCTCGCCGATCAAGTTCCAGGCCGACATGGGCATCCTGCTCACCTTCATGTTCCTCTGGAACATGGTCGGCGCGCTGGTGCTGATGCCGGCGCTCTCCCGCTTCCTCCTGGCAAGGCTTCCGGCGCCCGCGCCCCAGGTCCTCACCGAGGCCGTCGAGTGAACGCCCCGATCCGGATGACGCTCCCGACGACCCGCGCGGGGCCCTCGCGCTCGTACGCCTGGTACGTCTTCTCGCTCTGCTTCGTCCTGATGCTGCTCGACTACATGGCCCGCCAGGTCGTGGTGTCGATGTTCCCGGTCTTCAAGCAGCAGTGGGGCCTCAGCGATGCGCGGCTGGGCGCGCTGGTCTCGGTCGTCTCGCTGTCGGTCGGCGTGCTCAGCGTGCCGATCGCGGTGGTCGCGGACCGGACCAGCCGCGTCAAGGCCATCGCCGCGATGGCCGTCGTTTGGAGCGCAGCCACCGCGGCCGGTGCCTTCGCGCACACCTACGAGCAGCTCCTGGTCGCGCGCTTCTTCGTCGGCGTGGGTGAGGCGGCCTACGGGGCCGCCGCCGCCTCGCTGATCTCGACCGTCTTCCCGGTCCAGCAGCGGAGCGCCGCGATCGGCTCCTTCATGTCCGCATCCCTCTTCGGATCGGTGCTGGGCGTGATCACCGGCGGCGCGGTCGGCGCGCGCTTCGGCTGGCAGGCGGGTTTCTGGGCTGTCGGGATTCCCGGACTGGTCCTCGCCGGGCTCTTCGTCTTCCTGCGCGACGATCGGTCGGCCGAGCTGGCCGTCACCGCCAACGGTGGGACCGCCCGGCGCGTCCGCTTCCTCGAGGGCGCGGCCCAGATGTTCCGGTCCCGCAGCATCCTCGCCGCCTACGCCGCGAACAGCCTGCTCGTCTTCCTCGCCGGGTCGATGATGTCCTGGCTCCCCACCTACTTCAACCGCGTCTACGGGCTTCCCACGCCCGCGGCCAGCGTGCGCGCTGCCTTCGTCATCCTCGCCGCCGGCGCCGGATCCGCCCTCTGCGGGCTGCTGGTCGATCGCCTCTCGCGCCGCCGCCGCCGGGCCCTCTTCCTGGGACCAGCCGCGATCGCCGCGGGCGTCGCGCTGACCCTGGGCACCGCGTTCCAGCTCCCGCCAGGGCCGCTCCAGTACGGGCTCTTGCTGATCGGGGCGCTGGGGCTGGTCGGGACGCAGGGGCCGATGTGCTCGGTCATCGCTTCGCTGGTGCATCCGGGACTGCGTTCGACGGGACTCGCGACCCTGGCCGTGGTGCAGAACGTCATCGGCCTGAGCTCCGGCGGACTTTTGACCGGCATGCTGTCGGACAAGTTGGGGATCGGAGGGGCGCTCGCGCTCGCACCGCTGGCGGCACTCGGGGCCGCGGTGTTCTTCGTGGCGGGATCGCGGAGCTATGAGGGGGAGCTGCTCGCCGCGCAGTCGGCGGAACTGGTTGGCGCGGACCCGGCGAACGTCGCCAGCCCGGGTCAGCCGAGCTGGCGTGGCACCGTCTGAGGGCTCTTCGGAGTCCGCGACGGCAGAGCAGCCTCAGTCGTCGTCGCGGTCGTCTTCCCTGTCCCCCCGGTTCGGGTCCGCGAGGTCGAACACCAGATTGTCCCTCGAGGGTCCGAACGACGGCCAGGTCAGCACCCGCCGGTAGCCCACGCCGCGCCT
>WNFK01153254.1_pt1 | contig 26515 bp, 16 predicted proteins | sample 5400281 | NCBI WGS metagenome assembly WNFK01 (sample SAMN13153350, study PRJNA577476) | soil metagenome | isolation source: 20 cm soil on Douglas fir-dominated hillslope | place: USA:California | collected 2013-09-17
GAATCAGGGTGCGACGAGCTGGCCCGGCAACACCTGGCAGCAGGGTGGGGCCACCGTGTGGGGCTGGCTCTCCTACGACCCGACGCTCAACCTCGTCTACCACGGCACGTCCAATCCGGGCCCGTGGAACGGCAGCCAGCGTCCGGGCGACAACAAGTGGAGCGCGGCCATCATCGCGCGCGACGCCGACACCGGGGAGATGGTGTGGGCCTTCCAGCCCACGCCGCACGACGTGTGGGACTACGACGCCGTCAACGAGAACATCCTCGTCGACCTCCCGATCGGTGGGCGCACCCGCACCGCGCTCGTGCACTTCGATCGCAACGGCTTCGCCTACACGATGGATCGCGCCACCGGCGAAGTCATACTCGCCAAGCCGTTCGTGCCGATGAACTGGTCCTCCGGCGTGGACCTCGCGACAGGACGTCCCACCGTGGTGGCCGAGAAGGCGCCGGAGCAGGGGAAGAAGGTGTCGTACATCTGCCCGAGCCTCGAGGGCGGGAAGAACCAGCAGCCCGCCGCGTTCTCCCCGGTCACCGGCCTGTTCTACGTGCCGACGAACAACCTCTGCATGGACTTCGAGGCGCGGCACGTCGCCTACATCGCCGGCACGCCGTACATCGGCGGCAGCGCGCCAGAGGTGGCGGGCCCCGGCGGCTATCGCGGTGAGTTCGTGGCCTGGGACGCCACGACGGGGAGGAAGGTGTGGGGGATCAAGGAGCCGTATCCGGTGTGGGGCGGCGCGCTGGCGACGAAGGGCGACGTCGTCTTCTACGGCACGCTCGACGGCTGGTTCAAGGCGGCGAACGCGCGCACGGGTGAGATCCTCTGGAAGTTCAAGGTCGGCTCGGGTGTCGTCGGCAACCCGATGACGTACCTGGGCCCCGACGGCAAGCAGTACGTCGCCGTGTACTCCGGCATCGGTGGCGACATGGGCCTCCTCATCGCCGGCGACGTCGCCGCGAATCTCCCGTTCGACGTCCGCGAGCGCGGCTCGACGCTGCCGGACCTGGCGCGCTGGACGAGCTGGGGTGGGATGCTGTTCGTGTTCGCCCTGTAAGGTTGGCTCGCCCCGTGCACCACTGGGATCGCATTCCGGGAGGTACAGGATGAGACGAAGCAGCGGCGTATCGACCAGCGGCGCGCTCGCGCTCGTGACCCTCGTCGCCACCGCCGCCCTGCTCACGCAGGGCAGCGCGCGCGCCTCGCGCGCGCAGGGGTCCGCGCGGGCCGTCCAGGTGCCAGTCGGGCTGACAGGCGGCGATCTCGCCGGCCGGTTCGTCACGCACGCGGAGTACATCCATCCCGGGCTGGTGACGCCTCCGGCCGGTCTCGCGCTGCGCAATCCGTACGAGGGCGATGCGAATGCCGTCGCCACCGGCGCGAAGCTGTTCGTCGCGTACAACTGTCTCGACTGCCATGGCGCGGACGGGAGCGGCGCGATGGGACCGAGCCTCGCCGACGGTCGCTGGCATTTCGGTGGCACTCCCGCCGACGTGTTCGAGTCGATCTACCAGGGGCGTCCGGACGGGATGCCCGCCTGGGGCAGCCTCATCTCCGCCGATCAGATCTGGCTGCTCGTCACGTACGTGCGCTCGCTCGAGGCGGGCAAGAACGTGACGACGGAGAATTTCACGGGAAAGACGGTGGAGCGGACGGGCCACTGATGTCCTAGAAGCGCCCCTCCCGGATCACGAACGCCCCGAACTGCCCCGTCCCCGAGGCCCGCTGGCCATCGAGCGTCGGCGGGTCGAGGATGTAACGCGGGCTGTAGCCCGTCTCGAACCGGTACCCCTTCGACGTCCGGTGCGTGAGGTTCAGGCCGGGCGGCACGCAGTTGCTCCCGCCCGCGTCGCTCCGGCTGCTGCCCGACAGGCAGGAAAAATTGCCCGGCGAGCCGATGAACGTCGCGAACGTGCGCGGGTTCAGGTAGCGCCCGACCTCGAGCTCCGTCCCCGTGATGAACTGCTGGAGTCCGGTCTGACCCGGGTTCGCCGGCACGTCGCCCGGCGAGATGCTGAATACGTCCACGCCCAGCTGCCGCGCCGCGTCACCCTCGAGCTGGTTGAGCGCCTCGCCGATCGCCACGCCGGCCAGCCGCGCGCCGGCGACGTTCACGAGGTTCCCGGTGTTGAGCGACGTCTGGTTGATCTGCAGCAGCGAGTTGGTGCCCTCGCCGAACGCCAGGTAGCTCAGCAGGTCGCTCTGCGACACCGGGGGCTGCGCGTCGCTCTCGAGCGAGATGCGAGGCTGATCGAGTGTCCCGCCGACGAGGACGCGGATGTTCATGTTCCCCGTCAGCTGCTTGACCACGTACTCCGCTGTGATCTGGAGCGTCGGATTGAGCTCCGGCGAGCCGATGAACACCGCCGAGCCGCGCTTGATCTGGAAGCGCTTGCTCAGGAAGGTGTACTCGCCGCGATCCGCGTCGATCGCCCCGGTGAGTGTCAGCGCGTCGCCCACCACCGAGACGCGCAGCGGTCCATCGGTGAACACCTCCACGTTCGCGTCGCGCGATCGCACCCAGCTGTTCCGCTCCACGGCGAGGTCCACGTCCACGCGCAGGTTCTTGAACATCGGCGATTGGGCCGGGAAGATCTCGCGCGCCGACGCGACAGCCGTGTCCAGCACGTTGAACAGTGCTGGATCCCCGGCGCCCACCAGCTGCTTCCCGCTCGACTGCGGGATGTACAGCACCCCGTGCACGATCGTCACCTGCCCGGTCACGTACGGTGCGGTGACCGTTCCCGACAGCCGCAGCCCCGCGTCGGCGTAGATCTGCCCACGGTCGTTGTTCAGCAGCTCGGCACCGTTCGCGGTGAGGGTCAGGTTGAACGCCGGCGTCCGCCAATCGCCCACGGCGATCGTCCCGGTGACCCGCACCGGACCGACCGCGTTCGCCGCGATCGAGTCCACGTACACGGTGTCGCCCGTCATGCGCACCGAGCCGTTCACCTGCCTGAAGAACGCCCCCGTCGCCGCGAGCTTGAACTGCGCGTTGCTGAGAGTGAGCGCGCCGTTCAGCACCGGTCGCTTGAGCGTGCCACCCACCGTCACCCGTCCGATCGCGCGCCCCTGCACGTCGGTCAGCGCATCGGTGAACTGCGGGATCAGGGTGATCGGCAAACTGTCCGACGCGAGCGTGACGTTGATCGGCAGGTCGAGCAGGCGCCCGCCCGTCACACCGCTCAGCGCCATGTTGATCGGGATCGTGCCGTTGACCGTCGCCAGCGTGCGCCCCGTCGAATCGACAGCCGTGGCGTTGGTGGTGAGCTGCCGATTGGCGTACGCGAAGGTGCCGTGCACCGCGGGCACGGGCGCGTCATTGTATGTCGCGTTCACCAGATCGAGCTTGCCGCTCACCCGCGGGTCGGCGGCCGTCCCCTCGACGTGCGCGTCCAGGCTCGCGCGGCCCGTCACGTCCAGGTCGCTCTGCAACAGCTCGGCGACGTTCTCCACCGCGAAGTTCTCGACCTCCAGGTCGAAGTTCGCCCGGCCCTCGGTGGGCAGCAGGCCATTGGCCCAGATGCGCTGGCCGGGCCCGCTGCGCAGCTCGAGGTTCACCACCTCGATGCCCGGCGTGCCCCAGCGTATCGTCGTCGGATGCGTCGTCCGCCAGATCGACGTGGTGTCGAAGCGCAGCGTCACGTCCGCGAGATGGATCTCGTTGTGATCCGGGTGCAGTGTGAAATCGCCGCGCAGCGAGTAGTCCCGTTCGCTCCCCTGCCGGATGCGCAGCGCCACCGTGCCACTCGGGTCGAGATATGACAGCGCACCGGCCAGGCTGTCGAACGCGAAGCCGAACGCGCTGATCGTGTCCCCGGAGAGTGCCACGTTGAGCTTCGACTGCGCGGTGCGCGCATTCTCCCAGCCGTACGTGGCGGCGATGTGGCGCGCGGCGTTGCCGCGCACGATCAGTCCCGTGCCGCTCGCCGAGCCCTGGAGCGAGAAGCGGCTCACCGAGCCGGTGATCGTCCCAGCGGCCCGCACCGAGCCGGCGAGCACGCTGCGCGGAATGGCCCGCGGCGTGTCCACCGGAATCCGCATCGGCGCCGGCCGCGCGCCGCTGATGGCGCGCTGCACTTCGGTCTCGCGCTCGATCCGTGCCGAATCGGCCCGCGCGATCCTCAACAGCTCGGCGGTAATGCGTGGTCGCGGCCGCACGATCCCCGTGTCGGGACCCAATCCGGGCAGGTAGCGCGCGATCGTGCCCAGGGAGTCCACGGCGACGGAATATGTCAGCGTCCCCTCATGCCGCGCGTCGAGCCCGAACTGCCCGGCAACGTCGATCTGCGCGCCCGAGGCGAGCACCTGCGCGCGCTCCACGTCGACGAGTCCGTTGGCGAGACGCGCGCGTACGATGAGCGAGTCGACGCCGATCGTGTCGACCACCGACGGGCCGAAGACGAACGCGAGGTCGGAGTACATTGTCGCCGGCTTGAAGCCGCGGCCACGCGCCGTCCCGCCGCCCGTCAGCGCGGTCGACGGCGCGCCGATCAGGACGCGGCTGAGATCGAGCGCCGTCGCGTCGGCCACGACGTCGTAGCCGAGCTCCTTCGACAGGAAGTCCACCGTGCCGCGCAGGGCGAACAGCGCGCCGCCGGGCAGGGTGAGCCGCGTGTCCACCCGCACGGCGTCGATCGGGCCGTGCGCGTGCACCGGCCCGTACGCCAGCCCCTTGAACGGTATCGAGGGCGCGAACTTCGTCACCTCCGCCAGGGCCAGCGGCCGTGCGATGACGTCCAGGTCCATCGTCTGGCGGCCCGTCGTGTGCACCGCGCCGCGTCCCACCGCGTGCGAGCGATTCGGGTGAGCGTGCCGCCCACCGGCAGCGTCGGGAACAGCAGCTGCACGATGTCGATCTGCAGCGGCAGCAGGCGCAGTCGCAGGTCGCGCGCGCTCACGACGTACTTCGGCCCGGAGAAGCCGACGATCCCGCGCGCCTGCGCGCGATTCGTGCCGCGGCCGTACGCCAGGAAGGTCACGTCGGCGTCGCCGATGGCGAGCCGCCGCAGGTTGCCGTTGAACTTCGCCCGCCCCGAGAGCACCCCCTGCCGCGGCGAGCGCAGCGTCGGATCGATCTCGACGATCTGCTTCGTCGTCACCCCGGTGAAGCGCAGGTTCGCGTCGTGGAAGAACGTGGTGTCGGCCACCGTCACCCCCACGTCGCCCAGCACGTGCCCGCTGCCGCTGCGTACGTCGGCGTCGCGAATGACGTAGTCCTGCGTCGCTCCCTTCCACTGGAGCGTGAGGCCCAGGTTGCCCCCGCCTTCCTCGGGAAATCGCTGATACAGCCACTTGAAATCGTTGAACGCCGCCGGGGTCGCCGCCAGCGACAGCCGCATGTCGCCGTTGTTTATGTCGTACATCCCGTCGCCCCTCAGGTGCGACGCCGGCAGCCGGGCCACGGCGCCCTTCCACCACAGCGAGTCGTCGGTGAACTCGAAGTTCCCCCTGAGCGCCTTCACCTCGGCCGGCGGCGGACGGAACGGATAGGCGAGCATCTGCAGCGCCGCCACCTGAGCGAAGCGGTTCTTGAACGCCGGGTCGGCGATGCGCACGAGGGGCAGCTTCGCATCCATCCTCGCGAGCTCGATCACCTTCTGGTGTCCACCCGGCACGGCGATGATCTTCAGCCGCGAGCCGTCGCTCAGCGCGTCCTTCACCACGCTGTCGCGCACTCGCGCCGACAGCCCCGTGCGCGGCGACCAGGGCGACCGCACCACGACGTCGCCGCTGATCACCGTGCTGCGGCCACAGCCGGCGGTAGTTCCATTCACCCCCCGGCGGCTTCTCCACCACGATCTGCGGACGATAAAGCACGAGGTCGTCGATGTAGATCCGCTTCGAGAGCAGGCGGCGGATCACGTACTGGCCGGTGAACGAGTCCGCCTTGAAGAACGGCCGCCCGGCGCTGTCGGTGATCGACACGCCGACGAACGTCGCACCGCTCAGCAGGTTGCCGTGCACGGCGTCGATCCTCACGATGCCATGCGTCACGCCGCCCAGCGTCGACAGCACCAGCCGCCGCACCCGCTCCCGCCCGAAGTCCGTGTTGGTCATGATCCACGTCGCGATCACGGCGAGCACCACGATCACGCTCAGGACGACCAGCAGCCGGTACAGGCGGCGCAGCATCAGAACGCTTCTCCGATCGACAGGTGGAGGACCAGTCGACTGAGCAGGTTCCGGAGCGCGCCATTGTCCGTCCCGGTGGCCGAGAAGAGCCTCGGGATGTCGAGTGGCACGATCACTCGCTTGCCGTTCATGATCACTTCGCTGACGACCGCGAGCTCCTCCGCGCGTGAGGTATTGATCCCGACGTCGATGCGGATCGGGCCGACCGGCGAGTAGTAGCGAACGCCGAATCCCGGGGTGATGGCCGCCTTGCCGCGCACGAGGTTGGCGAGCGTGCTCAGGCCGGCCCCCAGCGGATCGATCACCTGCTCGCCGACGGCGGCGCCGTCCACGAACACCGCGCCGACCAGATTCGACAGGAAGGGAAGGGGGAGGCGGTATTCCACGCTCCCTTCGAGGATCGACGTGCCACCGAGCGGGCGCGGGGTGAACTTGTCCACTCCCACCCGATTGAAGGGAGCCGTCGAGTCGGCGGCCGTGTTCGGATCGCAGAACCGGATCGCCTGCGAGAATGCGTCGCACGGATTGCCGTTCGCGTCCGTCGCGTGGATCAGGTAGCCGTGGGGCAGGGTGAGGATGCGTGGACCGAGCTGGTTCTCGCCGTAGCCGCGCACCGACATCGCCCCGCCGGCGTAGAAGCGCTTCCGGGGATGCACCACGCCGTCGGTGTTGCCCAGGAGGGGGCGCACGAAGCCGACGCGGACGTGCGCCGCGAGCACGCGGCGGTTGCCAAGCGGCGTGTACAGCGCGTACTCGCCGTGCGCGCGAGTGTATGCGTAGTCCGACACCGTCGGCTGCGAGGCGTGCTCGATCTCGGCCCGGGCGCGGTAGCCGCGGGTCGGCCCGAGTGGTGAATCGGAACGATCCGATTGCACCAGGAGTCCCACCGGCGAGAGGCGATGGTGCAGCTGCAGGGTGGCGATGGAGGTCGAGTCGCAGACGCCGTAGTCCACGCAGAAGTACGGGCCCCCCGCCTCGACGCGCGTCACCTCGAACCGGTAGTTGGCGCTGGCCGATGCGCGCAGCGCGAGCTGGCGCGTGAAGGTGACGTCGCCGCCGTACCCGCGGTCGATCACGACGGCGGGCACGGTGCGCCGATGGCCGAATGCGCTGAACGACAGCGCGTTCCTCGGCCGCTGGAGGAACGCCGGCTGCGTGAGCGTGGCGCTCGCCTGCCACCCAGGCTGGAGGAAGATGCTGGCGTCGCCGGTGATGGTCGTGTCAGCGGGGATCTGGTGGAAGATCCCTCGTCCGTTCAACGCCGACGCGAACAGATTGCCGACGGTCGCCGACAGCTCGAGCCGGCGCGCGCCACCGAGCAGGTTGTACGCCGTGTAGCGCGCTTCGGTCTGGAAATAGTCCACCGTGTTGAACCCGGCGCTCAACCGCGCGTCGTGCAGCGGCGCTTCGCGAAGCACCACATTCACCGTCTTGGCGCTGTCGAACGTCGGCGGCACCTCGAGCGTGGCGAGCTTGAAGAGGCTCGACTGGTAGAGGTTCCGCTGGCTCTCGATCACCTCGCTGCGCTTGAACAGGTCGCCCCGCCTGAAGCTGAGCGCGTTGAGCACGACCGTCGGCGACACCTTGTCCGCCCCGGTGATCACGATCTGGCTGACCGTCGTGAGGTGGTTGTGGACGAGCCGGAGATGCACCTGCGCCGTCCGCATGTCCGCGCTCACGATCGAGGAGGTGTCCACCAGCGCGTCGGCGTAGCCGAGCTCCCACAGCTCGTTCTGGAATGCCACGCGCGTGGAGTCGAGCTTGAACAGGTCGAGCGGTTCGCCGACCTTCAGCAGGGTGAGTTCGCGGACTTTCTTCGGCGAGAGCAGCGTCGAGTCGTACGCCACGACGACGTCGGTCACGGTCGTCGGCGGACCCTCGACGATGTCGAAGCGCACGGCGACGGTCTTCTCGCTGAGCGGCGTGACCAGGGTGTCGACCTGGGTCTCGCGGAATCCACGCTTGTAGTAGAACACCCGGATGCGCAGGACGTCGCGCTGGAGCTCCTTGTGGTCGAGGTAGTGGCGCTCCTCGAAGCCGCGGAAGCGGGCGAACCGGCAGATCGGGCTGAGGATGACGCTGATGCAGCGGGTCGCCGTGGTGGAGATGACCGTTTCCAGCTCCTTGGCGTCGACGCTCTTCACGCCGACGAACTCCAGCTTGCGCACCTCTGGCGTCGGGGAGACGTCGGTGGGGCGCTGCGCGGTCAGGGAGGGCGCAGCAACGGCGCTCGCGAGACAGACGAGCGCCGTGCGCCCGATACGGCGGCAGTAGGGCATGGCGGCCCTATCCATAGCAAAGGGTGGGCCCCGGACCCGGAAAGGGCGGTGGACGGGACGCCAGGGGGACGGGACGCCAGGAGCACGGGATGACGGGCGGACGGGAGGACCCGCTCGCCGCTGCGCGGCTGCGCGGATGACGGAAAGGGCACACCGGACTGAGTCCGGTGTGCCCTTTTTGCCCTCCCGTCCTACAGTCCTACAGTCCTACAGCCCTTCCAGCAGTTGATCGTTCCCCGGCGTGTTCGCGATGCGCTTGATCAGCCACTCCATGCCCGACTGCGGGGGCATCTGACCCAGGCCGCGCCGGAGCGTGTAGACGTGCTCGAGCTGGTCGGGGCGGAAGAGCTTTTCCTCGCGCCGCGTCCCGCTCGTTGCGATGTCGATCGCCGGATAGATGCGCTTCTCGGCCAGCGAGCGATCGAGCTTGATTTCGCAGTTGCCGGTGCCCTTGAACTCCTCGAAGATGATGTCGTCCATCCGCGAGCCGGTCTCGACGAGCGCCGTCGCGATGATCGTCAGCGATCCGCCGCCCGAGGTTGGGGCGACCGAGCGCGCCGACCCGAAGAATGCCTTCGGCTTCGCCATCGCCTGTGCGTCGAGACCACCCGACATCGTGCGACCCGTGCCGCGCTCCGCCGTGTTGTGCGCGCGCGCCATGCGCGTGAGCGAGTCGAGCACGATGATCACGTCCTTGCCCACCTCGACGAGGCGCCGGGCGCGCTCGAGCACCATCTCGGTGACCTCGACGTGCCGCGCCGCCGGCTGGTCGAAGCTCGACGCGACGACCTCACCGACCCCCCAGGAGATCGCCTCGCTCACTTCCTCCGGTCGCTCGTCCACGAGCAGGATGAGGAGGTGCGCGCTGGGATGATTGAGGGCGATGCCCTCGGTGATGGCGTGCAGCAGCGTCGTCTTGCCGGCCCGTGCCGGCGCCACGATCAGCGCACGCTGCCCGTACCCGATCGGCGCGATGAGGTCGATCGCGCGCCGTGTCAGCTCGTGACCGCTCTTGGCGGGACGGCCCGTCTCGAGGAACAGCTTTCGCTCGGGGTACGTGGCGATGAGCGTGTTGAACTCGGCGCGCCGCGAGGCGTCGGCCGGCGGCTCGCCATTGATCGCCGTGATTTCAATCAGCGCCGTGCGGCCGCGCGGATCACGTCCGGTGGTGCCGCTGATCTCGTCGCTCTTGCGGAGATTGTGCTGCCGGACGAGATGGGGCGGAACGTAGGCGTCGCCGGCGTCGGCGAGGTAGCTCGCCTGGGCGCGGCGGACGAAGCCGCCGTCACGGGCGGGATCGAACCAACCCCGCGTCTCGCCGGTGGGGACCAGGACGACCGGCGCGGGAGGCCCGGGCTGCGGTCGCTCACCGCCGCCTCCGCCGCCTCCTTGCTGTCGACCGCGTCCGCGATTGCGGCGGCCGCGGCGGCCGTTCTGCTCGTGTGGGGCCCGGGGCCCGCGGGGTTCGCGCGCCTCCCGGACCGGCGCCACCGCGGGCGCACCGAGCGAGCTATCGCCGGTCGATGCCGGTGACGCGGGCGCGGCGCTCGGCGCCGTGAGCTCTCCGCCGGCTGGCGGCGGCGCCTCCGTCGCGCGCGGCGCGGTCTCCACGGGCGTGGCGGGACCGCCACCCTCGGCGGGTCCTTCGCGATACGGATTGTCTTCCCCGGCCTGGTCGGTGCTGGCGGAGGTGGCTGGGCGGGGTCCACGGCCTCGACGGGGAGGACGCCGGCGTTCGTTCATGCAGTGCTGAAGGTCAGGGTGAATGCTCGCGGAGTCTCGCCATGGCGGATCCGCGTCCTACGTCGGACGATGGTGCTCGTAGCTGTTACGCCGCCCCACGAACGGCTGTGGCGTTCGGGCCGCACGGCGGATGGCCGCGCGGTTCACGCGCTGTGACGGTGTGGTGCGACGCGACTCGGTGCTCTGCCTCGATCGTCTGCCGGCGCGGATCAAACACGCGGGGCCGGGCGATAGTCTTACAAGGGGCGCGGCGCTTCATCTCGCCTCGTGCACCCGTCACAGACGGGCCACTGGGATTGCCACGCATCGTTGCTCGGCCAGTCGGACGCGAAACGCGGTCGGACCGCCGGACATCACGAGTATCGCCAATGCACCCGATCCGCGCAACCCACCCGCCCCCGGGTGCTATCTTCGTGCCCGGCTCGCGACGGCGGCGCCCGCCAGCGCCACTACCCTCCCCGGCCGGCGGCGGCCAGCCGCGGCGACATCCCGACGCGGCGGCGTCCGAGTAGCTTTTGCGCATGCATTCCTCTCCCCTCGATCCCTCCTCGGCCCTGGCCGCCGCGGTCCGTGAATACCATCAGCAGGGCGACATGGGCGCCCTCCTCGACCGTGTGAAGGCGCTGTCGCGTGTCGCCGATCCCGAGTCGCTGCTCGCCGCGGCAGCCCCCTTCGGCGACCTCCCCGAAGTCGTGATACCCGTCTACGAGCGCATCGTTGCCGCGCGCCCCGACGACGCCCAGGCGATGGTCGTGCTGGCGAACGCCTACTGGCTCACCGGCCGCGGCGCCGACGTCGTCGGGGCCCTCGCCCGCAGGGCGATTGCCGCGGACGACGCCAATCGGGGCGCCTGGCACCTCTGGGCCCTGGCCGAGTCGAATCCGCGCGCGCGCATGGAGCGCTGGGAGGTCGTCACGCAGCGCTTCCGCGCCGACCAGCTGGCGCGGGCCGCGCTCGCCGACAACGCCGCCAGCGTGGCCGGTGCGGAGCATGACCCGCTCGCGCTCGATCTCGCCGTGCGCACGTACGAAGGGCTGTGGGCCGAGGCGAGCCGTGACGAGGAGCGCCGCGCCCTCGAGGAGACCATCGCGAAGCTCAAGGGGTGGAAGCTCTGACGGGAGGATGGTCCGACTGTCCGACCGTCCGACTGTCCGACTGCAGTTATGCGCTCTGCCCGCGCGCGTCCCGGCGCTGCTGGGGCACCAGACCATCGACCGCCGACAGCATCTCGCGCAGCTCGAACGGCTTCTTGATCATCGGGCACTTGCAGGACGTCACCAGGCGGGCGGCGCGCTCGGAGATGTCGCCCGTCATGAAGAGCGTCTGATGACGCAGGTGCGGGTGCGTGGCCGCCGCGAGCTCGAACACCACGTCGCCGCGGGTGTCGGGGATCCGGAGGTCGATCAGGAGGACATCGACGTGCTCGTTGGCGAGCAGCGCGAGCGCGCTGTCGCCCGACTGCGCCGATAGCGTGTCGTAGCCCGCACGCTGCAGCGCGATCGTCAGCGCTTTGCAGATCGCCGGTTCGTCGTCCACGACCAGAACCCGTACTCGCTCCAGCGGCATCGCTTCCTCGTCGGCGTCGTCGTCGTCGTCGCTCATCATCTCTTCCTCGCGCGCCGCCGCATCGCGACACGAAAATCACACCGGCTCGACCTCGCCTTCCTCCGCGGCTCCGATGCGCCGAAGGTGGCCGGCAATCCGCCGCACGTACTCCTCCGGGGTCAGCGTCCGCCGGATGTCCTTCGGCGACAGCCCCGACCAGCTCTTCAACTGCTCGCTGAGGGACGCGGGATCCGCGTACCCGAGCTTGAGCGCGACCTCCTTGAGCCGATGCTCCGGCCCGCGCAGGAAGATGTACGCCCTGAGCAGTCGCGCACTCACGATCAGATGTCGCGGCTGCAGTCCCATCGGCGTCAGATGCCGGTAGAGGGTCCGCAGCGTCATCCCGGCCATCGTCGCCAGGTCCTGCGTGTTCCTCACGCGCGATGGTGAGCGCATCAACTGCTCGACCGCCCGCGCCAGCACCACCGGCATCAACCGCAACGCGTCCGCGAGCTCCCGCAACATCAGTTCGGCGACCGGATGGGCCGGGACGCGCTCGATCAGCTCGAGGAAGCGTCGCGGCTCGTCGTCGAACCTGTTCAGTACCACGTGCTGCACGCCCAATCGAGCCAGGCGCACCACCGACCGCATCGTCGCCGGAGCGAGCGTCGTGTACACGATCACCGGCAAGGACGGATGCCGCGCGATGATCTCCTCGATCGTCTCCGCCAGCAGCCCACCGTTCACGGACGGATCCACGATCATCAGGTCGGCGTCGCCGACTCTGAGCATTGAGTGTAGCTCCGCCGTGTCTGCGGCCATGGCCAGGGCATGAGAATCCCCGAGCACGATCCGGAGGTGCGCTGAGAGGTTAGGTGGGAGACAGGCGACGACGTGCAATGCGGGGCGCGTGAGATGGGTGTCGCAAATGCCCGGTTTTTTGTCACAAAATGCCGGTTTACGCGACGCACCGCGACCCTACGTTCGGAGCAGTGGCCGTCGCCACCCGTTTGTCCCCTCTCCGGAGTCGCCCATGTCCCGCCGCCAACTGTCCCTCGCCGTCGTTGCGATTGCCTCCCTGGTTGTCAGTGCCTGCAATTCTTCGCCGACTGGCCCGCGGCCGACGACGACCTCGTCGCACGACGAGATCGCCGCCCCTTGCATCGGTACCACGGGCAGCAGCGGTCGTTGCTGATCCCGGTCACCCCGGCCGGCTCGTTCACCCAGGAGTGAGCCGGCGCATCTCCCCGATCGTCGTCGCGATCTCCTTGAGCGAGTCCGGCATGGGAGCTTCGGGCTTTCGGGAAATCGCTGCTCCGCTCCGGACTCGCGCCGTCAGCCGCCGCCGCCATCGCTGCGGTCGGAAGCGCGAGCGCCTCGTAGCTCTCCGCTGCCTGCAGGTAGAACTGCGCCTCCAGGACCGGCGGAAAAGGCTGCGTCGCCAGCGCGCGCCGATAGCGCTCGAACACTGGCATCGACCCGTCGCGCGCCGCGATCTCCATCAAGTTGATGGACGCGGACCAGCGCAGATACTCTTCCTGCGTCGTCGACTCGATGATGAGGTACGCGTCGCGCGCCGCGCTCCGGACGCCCAGCATGTAGAACGCGCCGGCGATGCCGCCGAGCAGACGATCCCGATCCCGTGGATCCCTCGTCAGCTCCAGCGACGCATAGGCCAGCTCCACGGCGATGTCGTAGCGGCCGCGGTGGAACGCGACATCGGCGCGGTCCTGCAACGCCATCGCGCGCACGTCCACCAAGTCCTCGCGCTCGGCCGCCTGCGAGATCGTGTCGTCCAGCAGACGCTCCGCGCTCGGCATGTTGCCGCGCGCCATCGCGATCTTCGCCGCGCCGATCTGTGCCCGCAGGATGCCGAACATGTCGTCGACATTCCGCGCGATCGCGCTCGCCGCCTCGTAGCTCTGCGCGGCCTCGTCCAGCGCGCCGAGCGTGCGGTGGCAGTAGCCCAGGCGCAGGTGTGCGGCGATCGCGACGTCGCTTTCCTCCACCGGATGCACGTGCGCGATGATCGTCTCGTAGACATCCGCCGCCAGTTCGAACTTCGCGTCCAGGTCGAGCGACCGCGCGTACGCCATCAGCCGCGGCGCAATCGCGTGCGTGTCGCTCGTCGGGGACGACCGCACCGCGTTCAGGATGCTCCGCAACACCGCTCGCGCCGGCTCGCCGGACGGCATCTCCTCGACTGCCGCCTCGACGGATCGAACGCCCCACCCATCGGCCGTCACCGCCGCCGCGCCCTCCTCGATCCACGCGTCCACGAGACGAAGCACGACGAGCCCGGCGCTCACCGAGCGCCAGTTCGCGTCGCCATCCTCCATCGACGCCAACTCAGCAAAGAACGGCAGATGCCGCGCGCCTTCCGTGTGATCGAACACCGCTGACGCTCCGGGACGATGGGCGACGGAACTGATGCCTATCATTTCTCGGATGGAGATTCGGGGATTGCGCGCAACCACTCAATGGGGGTTTCGTGACAGAAATACCCCGCTTTCGTGACATTATCCACATTCGCATTCGGCGGTCACGGCGCCAGCGCTTGCCGTAATTCTCACATTCCGACGCGCGCGCGTGTTCGGGACGACTAGCCGCGGCTCGTGACGAACGGCGCGCGGCCAAGCACGCTCGGCATCGACGCGAGCGCGCCTCCCAACGGAAGCCCGACACGAAAGACGCTTCCCTTGCCCACCACGCTGGACACGGTGAGCTCGCAGTGCAGCAGCTGGCAGAGCGCGCGCGAGATGGAGAGACCCAGGCCGGTGCCGCCGTACTCGCGTCCCACGCCGACGTCGCCCTGCTCGAACGCGTCGAAGATCATCGCGAGCCGATCGGGCGCGATGCCGACGCCGGTGTCGCGCACTTCGAGCGCCATCGGGGTCGTGGGCGTGCGGGAGCCCGTCTCCACGCGCACCACGACCTGCCCACCGGCGCGCGTGAACTTCACCGCGTTCGCGACGAGGTTGATCAACACTCGCCGCAGCTTCTCGGTATCGGTGACGACTGCCGCCAGCGGCGACGGAATCTCGGCCGACAGGCGGACCTGTCCCGCCGCTGCCTGGGGCTCGAGCTGGGCCAGCACGCCCCGAACGAGCGTATCCAGCGACACCATCTCCAGCTCCACGCTCTCCTCTTCCGCTTCGATCTTCGACAGGTCGAGGATACTGTTGATGGTGTGGAGGAGCTGCCGGCCGTTCTCGGCGATGCGGTCGAGGTAGGTGAGCTCCGATGCGCTCAGCGCGCCGCGTGGATTGCGACGCACGATGTTGGCGAAGCCGATCACCGAGTTGAGCGGCGTGCGCAGCTCGTGGCTCATCTGCGCGAGGAACATGCTCTTCGCGTGGTTGGCCCCATCCGCCTGATCCATCGCCGCCTTGAGCGCCTCACCCTGGGCGATCAGCTCCTGGTTCTGCGCTTCCACTTCCGCCGTGCGCAGCGCGAGGGCATCGGCATTCTCGTCGCGCTCCCGCTCGGCGCGTTCGCGGACGGCCAGCGCCGAGCGGATGCGGAGCGCGGCCGCCACGGCGAGCACGAAGAAGGCGAGCGCGCCGATCAGCACGGCGCCCCGCGCCGCGCGGCGCTCGCGCACCTGCTGTGCGGTCCGCCGCGCGAGCAGCGCACGCTCGTCCGCCGCCATGCGGGCGCTCAGGGCCCGGAGCTCTGCCAGGCCGACCTCGCTCCGCGCATCCGCCATCGCACCGTGCGCCGCCTCGCGCCCGCGTGCGTCAACCAGCGCCGTGAGCGCGTGCAGCTCGTTGATCAGTTGGTGCGTCAACGCCTCCATCGTGTCGACGCGACGCTGCTGCACCACGTTGTCGCGGGTGAGGATCCGCAGCGTCGCGAGGGAGCTGTCGACGCGGCGCCCGGCGGCGCGATACGGGGCGAGGTATTTCGGCTCGCCCGTCAGCAGATAGCCGCGCTGGTCGGCCTGAGCCTCGCCGAGCTGCGTCTTCCCCGCGACGACCCCCTGGAGCACGTTGTTGGTGTGGCTCACCCACTCCGTCGCCGTGTCCAGCGCATTCACCCGCACGCGCGCGTACAGCATCACTCCCACGAGGATGCTCAACGCCATGGCGAAGCCGAGCGTGACCTGCCGATCGATCGAGCGGAAGGACGATCGCGTCACTGGAGTGGGAAAGGGTCGCGGGGCGAGGCAATGCGAGTCGGCCCGCCGGGCGGATCGCGCCGGCGGGCCACCTCGCCCGAACTGGGAGTATCGTCAGCCACGCGGCACGGCTGCAGTCTCCCTCATTTTCCCCCGACGACCATTCGCGTGTTGTTCTGCTGAAGCCTCGTCAGCGTCTTCGGGATGTCGTCGCCGATGGCCTCGATGCGATTGACGCTCTTCGGGTTGAACTGCGGATCGTATGGGCTGCGAGTCGGGCCACCCGCCACCTCGAGCACCGCGTCGAACTTGTAGCTGTGGGCCTGGCCGGTCTTCGGGTCGGTCCAGGAACCCTGCCACGCGAGCGGCCGGTTCTTCGGCCACAGCCCGTACGGCAGCGCGAGCGTGCGGAGCTTGTAGCCCGGAACCGCCGAGTCGATGCCCATCACGTTCCGCGCGATCTGCTCCTGCACCACGTTGTCAGGGTACTGGCTCAGCTTCGCGTGCCAGAGCGTATGGCCGCAGAGCTCGTAACCCTGGTCGGCCAGGTACTTCACCTTCTGGAAGCGCCATTCCTTCTTCTGGCCATTGTACTTCGCATTGTCGCCGAAGAAGTTGTGCCCCGCGGCGCCGCCGTTCAGCATGCAGAACACCGCGCGATTCTTCCAGCCGGGATGGTTCTTCGCGAAGTCCTCCCAGATACCGAGCGCGCTCGTGGGATCGACGACCAGCTTGCCGTCCTTCTCCTGGTAGCGGAACTGCGAGTCGCCGCCGGCACGTCGCGGAAGTCCTTGTCGAGCATCTGCGCGACGGTGATCGGGCGGTACCCGAGCTTGTACGCCGTATCGAGGTCGTTGCGATAGGTGGCGGCCGTGCGCGTGTAGAGCGTGTTCTTGTCGCCGCCGATCACATGGTACTCGAGGACCGGGATGCGCCCCTGGAGATTGGGTGCTGCGGCGCCCGTCGTGCCACCTGCCGCCGATGGCGCGGCCGGCGTGGCGGCGGCCGAAGCGCGCGCGCCCGGTGCGCCAGCCACCGTGCCGGCGGCGGAATCGGCCGCCACGGCACCGGTTTGGCTTGCGGGAGCCTCGCCCTTGGAGCAGGCAACGGCGAGGAGGGTACCAAGGAGGAGACGGCGATCCATTTCGGGCCTTCGGGGTGACAAGGACTGGGAGCGGGGTACGGGCTGAACGCCCGATAGAAGGATAATCACGCCGCGCCCGCCTCCCTACACCGGGGGCGCGCCACGGCCGGAAACCTGCTTCCGCACCACCCGTACCAATAAGTGAGATCCCCCGCACCCACACCGTGCCAGACTTCTCCCACTGGTTCTCCGAGCGACGCGAGCGGTTCCGTCAGCGCATTCATGCGCCGGCCGAGCCTGCCCGCGTCTGGATGCGCCGCCACCGGCGGTCGCTCGTCGCGCTCGGTGCCGCGTGTGCCTTCCTCGTGTCGTTCGACGCGTGGTTGGGGACGTGCGGCTTCGCGGGGTGTCCATCACGCTCCGAGATCCGCGCCTTCCGTCCCGGTGAAGGAGGCCGCATCGTCGATCAGAACGATCGCTACCTCGGTCGTATCGCGATCGTGCGGCGAGTCAACGTGCCGCTCTCGGACATCCCGCCCTTCGTGCGCGAAGCGTTCCTGGCCACCGAGGACCGGCGCTTCTACCAGCACAATGGGCTCGATTGGCGCGGCGTCTTCCGCGCGGCGGTGGCGAACATCCGCCACGTCGGCGTGCGCGAGGGGTTCAGCACGATCACCATGCAGGTCGCGCGGAACTCCTTCCTCGTCAACCAGCGCGGCCGCTCGCTGCGCCGCAAGCTCATCGAGCTGCGCCTCACGCAGCTCATCGAGAGCGAGCTGACGAAGGACCAGATCCTCGAGCTCTACCTCAACGTCATCTATCTGGGCAACGGGATGCACGGGGTGGAGGCGGCCAGCCGCGACCTGTTCGGGAAGCGCGTCGGCCAGCTCTCGGTGAGCGAGGGAGCGATGCTGGCGGCGCTGCCCAAGGGGCCGAGCGCCTACACGCCGCGCGACCACTATGATCGCGGTCTGAAGCGCCGCAACCTCGTGCTCTCCCTGATGGCGGAGAGCGGCTACATCACGCGGGAGCAGGCGGCGCGTGCGGCGAGCACGCCGCTCCGGATCGCCGAGAACGAGTGGCGTCCGGACACGAAGGATGAGCCGCTCGCCCTGGATGCGGTGCGCGTGTTCATCGACTCCATCCTGCCCGATGCGCTGAAGGACGGCGACGTGACCGTCTACACGACGCTCGACCTGGAGGCGCAGCGCGCGGCGGACCGGGCCGTGCTGCGCGGGACCACGACCGTCACGCGCGAGACCCAGTACGCGGGCGGCCGCGTGCGCGACGCGGCGCAGGGCGCGCTCGTCGCGCTCGATCCGCGAACGGGCGACATCCGGGCCCTCGTCGGCGGCCGGCGCAGCAAGAAGGGATTCAACCGCGCGTTCAACGCGAAGCGCCAGCCGGGGTCCGCCTTCAAGCCGTTCGTCTACGCCGCCGCGCTCCGCTCCGGCATGACACCGGCCACGCTGGTGGACGACGAGCCCGTGGAGATCGCGCAGGGGCGCAAGATCTGGCGCCCGGCGAACTACGACGACAGCTACATCGGCACGATCACCCTCGCCAAGGCGCTGGCGGTGTCGTCGAACGCCGCCGCGGTGCGCGTCAGCCAGAGCGTCGGCATCCCCAGCGTGATCGATGCGGCGCGCCGCAGCGGGATCCGGAGCGCGCTGCCGAACTATCCCGCGATGGCGCTCGGCGCCGTCGAGGTGACGCCGCTCGAGCTGGTGGCCGCCTACGCGACGTTCGCCAACGGCGGCCTGCGCGTGCACCCGCGGCTCGTGCGGCGCATCGAGGCCGCCGACGGCACCGTGCTGTGGAGCGCGGAGATCGCGCCACCCGACACGATGATGGACCCGCGCGACGCCTTCCAGCTCACGTCCATGCTCCAGGGCGTCGTCGACAATGGCACCGCCCGCGTCGTCCGCGAGATGGGGGTCACCGGGCCCGTCGCCGGGAAGACGGGAACGACCAACAACGCCGCCGACGTCTGGTTCGTGGGGTACACGCCCTCGCTCGTCGCCGGCGTGTGGTTCGGCTACGACACGCCCCGCACCATCGCCCCGCATGCGACGGGCGGCCACCTCGCCGCGCCGATGTGGGCCGAGTTCTACCTGAACGGCTGGCGTGAGCCGGCGTCGGCCGCCAATGGCTGGCTTCCGCCACCGGGCATGACGATGCGTGTCATCGATCCGACGACCGGGATGCTCGCCGGCGAGTACTGTCCGGTGAGACAGCGCCAGTGGTTCAAGCCCGGTACCGAGCCGACCGAGATCTGCAACGCGCACTATGAGCAGCCTGCGGACGACTTCCCATTCCCGGACACGCTCGACCCGCGGATCCCGGAGCCGGTGCAGAAGGGAGTCGAAGGAATCGGGAAAGTGCCGCCTTGAACCCGGGGAACAGCGTGTCGAGTCGTGCGGCACCCAGGTGCTTCGCGGCGACTTCGGAGAATACGGAGCGAAAGTCCGTCGTCAGCGCGAGATCCCGCCCTTCGTACAGCTGTTCGGGCTCCAGCCCCGGCCACGTGCCGTGGACCTTCCGGCCCTTCACGCCGCCGCCGATCACGAACAGCGCGCTCGCGTGTCCATGGTCGGTGCCGCCGTTGCCATTCTGCCGCACCGTGCGGCCGAACTCGGACATCGTCATGATCGTCACGTCGGCCATCCGGTCGCCGAGGTCGGCGACGAGCGCGGCGATGGAGCGCGCGAAGTCGTCGAGTCGCTGGGCGAGCTGGCCGGTGGAACCGCCCTGGTTCACATGGGTGTCCCATCCGCCGACATCGGCGAATGCCACCTCGAGTCCGACATCAGCCTTCACGAGCTGCGCGATCTGCCGCAGCCGCTGGCCGAACTGCGAGTTGGGATACTCGGCACCGTTCTGCGGCAGGTACTGCTGCGGGTTCGCTGCCTTGAGGATCCTGACCGCCTCGAACATCTCGCCCCCCCCGGCGTGCACCACGTCGGCGGTGCCGGTGCGGTACAGCGCCTCGAGCCGCTCCGCCGCCGGACCGGTCGCCCGCACGCTGAACTCGTTGAGCGAGTTCATGGCGATCGTCGGCGCGGGTCCCTCGAGCATCCGTGGCGTCTGCTGCGTCATCGCCACCGCGCGGAAGGGCGACGGCTGGGCCGCGTGCGCACACCCCGCCTCGCACGTGCCCTTCAGTGCGAGGTACCGATTGAGCCACCCGTCGCGCGTCCCTTTCTGGTCGGGCGTCCCCGTCTCCATGTAGTCCTGCGCGTCGAAGTGCGAGCGGGTGCTGCTCGGACTTCCCACGGCGTGGACCGGCGCGAGGATGCCCATGTCCCACAGTGGCTTCAGCGGCGCCAGCGCGGGGTGCAGGCCGAAGAAGCCATCGAGCTCCAGCGCGCCGGCGGGGCCGGTGGAGACGTTCGGGCGTGGGATGGCGATGTTCGGACGCAGGCGGTAGTACGCTGCGTCGCCGTGCGGCACGACGACGTTGAGCGCGTCGGCCGCACCGCGCTGGAAGAGACAGATCAGCGTCTTGCCGCGCGCGGTGCCCTTGAGCGCGGCGCCGCTCAGCAGGTCGGCGCCGAACGTCGTGCGGCGGAGAAAGCTCGGGCTCAGCCCCATCGTCACCAGGGCGAGCGCGCCGGACTTCATGAAGACTCGACGGTCCATGAGTTGATCCCGAGGGACGAGTGAGTGTGCGCGGTCAGCGCCGCTGGAACTCCGGCGCGCCGATCGCCAGCCCGACCACCTGTGCCAGTCCCGCGAGCTGCTCCGGTTGGCCGAGAGCCAGCTTTGCCGCGAGCGGATTCTCGCCGTCGAGCAGGATCTGCCGCGTGTCGGGCGACGCGTGGCCGCCGAGGAACGCCGCCACCACCGCGTCCACCTGCTCCTCGCGGGGCGCGGCGCGCAGCCGCTCCGCCTCCGACCAGTGCGCCACGCTCGCGTTGGGCAACCGGCCCGCGGCGAGCGCCAGGCCGAAGTTGATGCGGTTGAGAATGGCGCCGGTGTTCATCCATGCCTCGCCGGTCTCCGGCCATCCGTTCGGCGCCTGGTGGCCATAGATCGGCTGTCCGAGGAACGCGACGAACTGCGCCGAGCGCATCGTGGTGTCCGCCTGCGCACCCACGGCGCGGAGCGCCGACGCCACCAGCTCGAACGGACTTTTCACCTTGCTGCGGTACGCCGCGCGGCTGAAGAACTCGGGACTCGTGACGATCGTGCGTACGACTTCGCGGATGTCGCCGTCCGTTCGCAGGAACGTCCCGGCAGCGCGTTCCACCAGCGCCGCGGGCGGATCGTCGCGCACGAAGCGAACGGCCAGCTTACGTGCGATGAAACGGGCGGTGCGCGGGTCGCGGGCCAGTATGTCGAGCACCTCCTCGCCATCCTCGATCCCGCGGCCTGCGGGGAGCGTGTGTCCGAGCACCGACTTCCGCCCCGCGTCGTGGATCTCGGCGCGGAACACGAACTCCGCGCTCTGGCGCGGATTCATCGTCCACCCGGTGAGCGCGCGCGCCACCTCGATCACATCCTGCTGCGTATAGCCGGCATCGACGCCGAGCGTGTGCAGCTCGAGCAGCTCACGCGCGTAGTTCTCGTTGAGCCCGCGCCCGCGCTGTCGCGGCCGGCGCATGCCGGCAAGCGTCGGATGCATCGAGTCGGCCGCGCTCTGCCACTGATCCAGATAGAAGAGCATCGCCGGGCTCTGTGCCACGCCGCCCAGCAGGTCGCGGAACCTGCCGAGGGCGTTCGGGCGAATGACGTCGCGCTCGTACGCCGGAAGGAAGAGACGCGTCTGTCCCTTGCCGGCGAACACGGTGAAGTGATTCGCCCAGAAGTCGGTCATCACCTCCTGGAGCTGACGCTCGCTCGCCACGGCCCGGGCGAGCTTCGCCGACTGCACGTCGCCCACGACGCGCCGGGTCTCCTGCAGCCGCTCGCGCAGCCGCGGGTCCTCGCGGAGCGCTTCCGCGCGCATGTCCTTCCTGTCGGCCGAGTCACCGCGCTGGGCGGCCGTGCGCTGGACCTGCCGGATTGCCTGCTGGCCCTCGACGTACATCGCTACGAGCTCGCTTGTCGGCCGGCGCAGCCCTTCATATGTAGCGATCACCGCGTCCGCCCCCCGGTCGTCGATCCGATCGGGGCCGAGCTGGAGGGCGATCCACTGGTCGACCCCCATCGCGCGCACCCGCGCAGCGTCGCCGGGCCGCGCGCCGAATCCCAGCCGGTTCAGCACCTGCTGGACCTGCTGGTCGGCGGTCTGCTCGCGTGGCTCCGTCGCGGGGACGACGACGAGGGGCGCCTGGCCGGGCGCCGACGCGCGCGACCCGTTCGGGGACGACGCGCAGGCGGACAGGAGGAGGAGAAGGGCCGACCGTAGCAGCGGAGTCGATCGCATGAGGGGCGTCCCGGAGCGGGTACCTGAGGAAGACGCCGGCGAGGAGAAATGGTTAATTCCCGGAAAGATTGCCGTGCCAGCTTGCGTCCGGCGCGCGAATTCGTCTAGGTAGTGGAGGGCGTCGACCGCGCCGTCCTGCACACGTCGCCGCCTGGCTGTCCACCTCTCCGCCCGCCGTTGATCAGTCCGAACCTCCTCGCCGACGACTTCGCGCGTCAGCTCACGCACGACGACCTCGTCGCGGCCACGCGCGCCGCGCTGCCGACGGGCCGCGTCGTTGTCTGGTCGCTCGTGCCCGACGGCATGGAGGCGATCCGCCGCGAGCTGGGCGACACGCGCGCCGACGCGCTGCTGCGCGAGCTCACGCTGTTCGTCCGCCGCAATCTTCGTGGCACCGATGCGGTGGCCAGTGCCGCCGACGAGCTGATCGTCCTGCTCGACGCCGTCGGCCCTGTGGCCGAAGCGGTCGCGCACCGGCTCCTCGCGGCGACCCGTACTCACGTCTTCTCGGGCGGCGCCTCCGACCGCTCGCTCCGACTCACCCTCTCGATCGGTCTCGCGTTCGCCGCCGACGACGGTCGGACCGTGGAGGAGCTGCTGGCCGCGGCGCGTGCGGGCCGGCAGCGGACCGGGCGCGACGGACTCGCCTTCGCGAGTGCCGGCCGCCGCTCCATTCTCGAGGTCGGACGCTTCGTCGGACGCACCGAGCAGCTCGCCCAGCTCACCGACTACCTGGACGATATGGTGCGCGGTGTCGGACACGTCGTGGCGGTGATCGGCGAGACGGGCGTCGGCACGAGCGCACTGGTCCGGACGCTCGAACCGGAGGTCCGCATGCGGGGTGGCTCACTGGTGCTCGCCACCTGCCGCGAGAGCACACACACGGCGCCCTACGCCCTCTGGCGTGACGTGCTGCGCGCGGTGCGCCGCCTTCCGGTGAAGAGCACCCGCGTCTGGCGCGAGCTCCCGTCACTTGATCCGTCGCTCGAGCGCGCCGAAGATGATACGCCGCGCGGCCGGAGCAAGATCCGACTGCTCGAGGAGCTCGCCGACTTCCTGCGGCTCGGTGCGCAGCAGCGGCCGCTCGTCCTGCACCTCGAAGACGCGCAGTGGATCGACGCGGCGTCGTGGGACGCGCTCGAGTATCTCATCCCGCAGCTCGAAAGCGAGCGGATCCTGATCTCGCTCAGCTTCCGCACCGGCGAGGACTACGACGACACGATGGAGCGGTGGACGCGGCTCGTCACGCGGCCGCGCCACCACGAGCTCCGCCTCACCCGCCTCACCCGCGACGACGTGAAGCGGTGGATCGAGGCGGCCATGCACGGCGAAGAGGTGGGACGCGACCTGCTGGCGTACGCCTATCGCCACACCGAGGGAAGTCCGCTGCTGCTCACCCATCTCCTGCGCGACCTGGAGGAGAGCGGTCACCTCTTTCGGGAGGGCACGCACTGGCAATGGAGCGCCGCGAGCGCGCTGCCGCCGCAGGCGACGCTGGAGGAGCTGCTCGCGCGGCGCATCGAACGGCTGCCACCCGCGGCGCGCGTCGTGCTGGAGGCGGGCGCGGTGCTGGGGCGCGACTGCGACGAGGAGATCCTCGTGCAGCTCACCGAGCTGCCGCAGCGTGTCGTCGCCGAGGGGCTGACACGGCTCACGGCCGCGGAGCTGCTCACGCCGACGTTCGAGCGCGTGCGCGGGACGCTCGCCTTCTCCCACGAGGAGCTGGCGCGCGTCGTCCGCTCACTGCTCGACGGGTCGCGCCGTGCCGCGCTGCACCTCCGCGCGGCCGAAATCCTGACGGCGCAGCCGGGGATCTCCGCGAGCGAGGTGGCGGCACACTACGAGGCCGCCGGCGCGACCTCCAAGTCGCACGAGTTCGCGCTGCTCGCCGCGGACGTCGCGGTGGCCCTGTACGAGAATTCCGCCGCGTCCGCGCTGCTCGCGTCGGCGGAGCGCACCGCGCCCTCGCTCGGCCAGCTGGCCGAGGTGCGCGTACGCATGGCGTCGCTCGCGGAAGAGTCGGGGCGCTACGAGGAGGCCGAGGCGCTGTGCGAGCTGGCCCTGGCATGGTACGAGAGCCGCGGCGAGCAGCTCCAGGCATTGCGCGTGAAGCGCACGCGCGTGCTGGGTCGCATGAAGCGCGGGCTGTCGGCGCGGGCCACCCTCGACGCCCTGCTGGATCTCGAAGCGGAGGCGCGCACGGTGGGCGAGGACGCCGAACGCTGCGCGATTCTCCTCCTCGTCTCGCAGTCTCACTGGCGGTTGGGCGATCCGGCGGCGGCGCGGCGCGTCGCCGCTGACGCCCTCGTCATCGCGGAGGCGGTCGGCGAGCCGGTGTCGATGGCGGACGCCTGCATCCGCGCCGCGATCACGATCCAGCCCGAAGAGCCGGCGCGTGCGCGCGCGCTCTTCCGGCGCGCGCTCGAGATCTCGACGGAGCTCGGGGAGAACGTGCGCCGCGTGCGCTGCTTCATCAATATCGGCGTGCTGGAGATGTACGAGAATGACTGGGACGCGGCGCGCAGCGCGTTCGGGTCGGCCGTGGACGAAGCGCGCGCCGCCGGCCTGACGGAGCTGTGGGGACTGGGCTCGCTCAACCTCGGTGTCACCGCCGCGCGCGTCGGTGAGTTCGACATGGCGGCCCAATACCTGGGCGAGGCGCTGCGTCTCTGCGCTGTGGTCCAGAACACAGAGTATCAGTTGTACGCCACCTACAACCTCGCCCACCTGGATCGGGACCGCGGCAACCTCAAGGAAGCGGCGGACACCTACGAGCTGGTGATGGCACTGGCCGAACGTATCGGACAGGCGGAAGTGCTCGAGGGCGCGCGCGCGGCGTTCGGGCTCCTTCGGCTCGCGGGGGGGCGCGAACGCGATGCGCGCGAGGCGGCGGGCCGCGTCGGTCCCTTCCTCGCAAGCCGCTCCGACTCTGGACCAGCAGCACGAGCAGGCAGTGGCGGCGTTCAGCCGAGCGCTCGAACTCGCGCATCCCACGGATATCTTCGGCGCGTCGTGGTTGACGGCGGAGTTCGGGGACGAGCTCCGCCCGCATGCCCCGGCAATCGTGGAAGCGGCGATCGAGCGGTACGCCTCGCGACCAGAGGCTTTAGGCAATCCGAAGATCAGAGACCGCCTCGCCGTCATGTTTATTGACAGTAAATCCACTATTGACCGATCCTGACGGGTCCGGTAGACTCTATGGACCAAGGGGAGCGGAGTTGCGTCGCCGCTGTAGGCGACCTGCTTCACGCTCGCCACCACACCGTTCGGAGTGCTTGCCGCCAGAAATCGGCGGGTGCCCTCGAGCGATTACCGCGTCTCGCGGGGTAGCTCATGCGTCGCAATTACTGGGTCGTCGTTGCCAGTATGGTCGTGATGACCGTTCTCGCCGGCTGCTCCGACACTCCTGTCGCGCCGGCCGTTGCGCCGAGCACGTCGACATCGATGATGCAGGCGCCGGATGGACATCCGACCCTCAGCCTCTCGCACGATCGCAAGGACAACGAAGAAAGCCAGTTCACCATCAGTCCAGCGGGCGGTCTGTATCGCGTCGGCAACCATGCGGTTGTCTTCCCGGCGCGCAGTGTTTGCGAACCGGCCACGGACAATTACGAAGCCGCGCAGTGGGATGCCCCCTGCACCGCGGCCAAGCGCGCGATCAAGGTGCACGCGGTCGTGAAGAAGGACGGCAATCGCACGTGGGTGGACTTCTCGCCCGAACTGCGCTTCGTGCCGTCGGCCAATCCGTCGCGCTGGGTGTGGCTGTTCATCAACACGCCCGAGGCACGTAACGCCCGCGGCGACCTGTCGCGCTTCAACATCCTCTACGCCAGCAGCATCGGCGGCGTGACGGTCAACGACGCGGCGACCGACGCCTCGCTCCGCACCTACGTCGACACCCGGTCCGGCGCGACCTTCCGCCGCATCGAGCACTTCAGCGGATACCTCGGCACCGCCGGCTATGTCTGTGACGGGGCGCTGGAGGGTTGCGCTGGCATCGAGAACGCGCTCACGGCCGCACCGACGCCGTAAATTCTCGAGGTGTACGATCAACGTGAACGCGCCCGCCCTCAAAGCGGGCGCGTTCATTGTGTGGGCACCCCACTTCCGCCAGCGGCGGCGCGCCGATTCCTTTCGCGCGTGATGTCCTCGTCGTGCCGCCTCCCGTGATCGACCCTCACCGCGCGCCCGTTCGACAGCCGTCCCTCACGCAGCGTGGGCTCGTCTCGGGCACC
>WNFK01209499.1_pt2 | contig 26480 bp, 24 predicted proteins | sample 5400281 | NCBI WGS metagenome assembly WNFK01 (sample SAMN13153350, study PRJNA577476) | soil metagenome | isolation source: 20 cm soil on Douglas fir-dominated hillslope | place: USA:California | collected 2013-09-17
GCGGCCGGTGACGAAGTCGAAGGCGGGCGAGCACATGAGCACGACCATGTGCGCGATCTCGGGCTGGGTGACGAGGCGCTCGAGGGGCGTGGCCCCGATGGCGGCTGCCTTGTAGGCGGGCATCCTGTCGGTGCGCGCGCTCGCGATCTGACTCGGCACCACCGCGTTGACCGTCACGTGAGGCGCGAACTCGACCGCCATGCTTTCCGTCAGGTGCAGCAGCGCGGCCTTGGCGAGCCCGTAGACAGAGTGCGACCGGACGAACCCCGACGTCGCGCCCACGTTGACGATGCGACCCCAGCCGAGTTTCTCCATACCGGGCAGCACGCGCTGGGACGCGAGGAACACCGACTTGAGGTTCGCGCTCATCACGTAGTCCCAATCGCGCTCGGTGAGCGTGCGGAAGGCGGTGTCGGCGAAGGGACCTGCGTTGTTCACGAGGACGCTCGCCGGCCCCAGTGCGGCCTCCACCTCGCCCACGAGACGGCGCACGTCGTCGGCCACCGCCACATCGGCCTGAAAAGCCTGAGCCTCCGCGCCGGCCGCGCGGATCGCCGCCACCACCCCCTCGGCCCCGGTCCGCGAGCTCCGGTAGTGCACCGCCACGCGGGCGCCACGGCGGGCGAGCGCCTGTGCGATGTCCACGCCGGAGCCGGACGAGGCGCCGGTGACCAGGGCGATCTTCCGCTCCAGGAACCTTTCCTCGGTCATCCGATTCTCCTTCACGGCTCCACCAGCTCCGACCAGATCGAGGTGGTGTAGCTCCGGTCCAGATACTTCGCGTAGAGCTCCTCGATCAGGCCCTTGCCCGCCGCCGCCAGCTCCTTCTCGTAGGCGGCGCGGTCGGTGATCTCGATCCGCTCGATGTAGTCCCACGGCCCGCCCGCGAGCCGGGCATCAGTCGCCGTGATCCGGTGCGTGCGGTAGCTCACGATGGTCCGGAGCCTCCCGGCCACGACGTAGTCGACCTCGCGCTCGAACCTTTCATACTCCGCCGCGCTGATGCCGGGCTTCAGCTTCGCAAGCACGTACCGTACGATGGCCATCGCTTCATCTCCGTGGGCAGACATGGGTGAATGGCGCGCCCGGGATCAGACGAGATGGCACGCCACGGTGTGGCCCGGGGCGACCTCGCGCACGGGCACGGGCTCCGCGCAGACCGGCTGGGCGAGCGGGCAGCGGCCGCGCAACCGGCAGCCCGCCGGGATGTCGATCGGGCTCGGCACCTCGCCGGCCAGCGTGAGGCGCTCCTGCGCGATGTCGGGATCCGGAATGGGGATACAGGACAGGAGCGCGCGGGTATACGGATGCGTCGGATGGTCGAACAGCGCGGCGGCCGGCGCCTCCTCGACGACCACTCCCAGATACATCACGGCCACGCGGTCGCAGAGGTAGCGCACCGTCGACAGGTCGTGGGAGATGAAGAGATAGGTCATGCCGAGGCGCCGCTTGAGCTCGCCGAGGAGCAGGATCACCCGGGCCCGGAGCGACACATCGAGCGCCGAGGTCGGCTCGTCGAGCACGACGAGGCGCGGGTGCGTCGCGATGGCCCGGGCGATGTTCACCCGCTGGCGCTGCCCGCCCGAGAGCTGGTGCGGATACCGGTCCCGCAGCCCGGCTTCGAGGCCGACCTCCGCCAGGACCTCGTCCACTCGCGCTCGCCGTGCGTTGCCGGTCAGCGGCGTATGCAGCGCCAGCGGCTCGTCCACCGTGGCCGCCACGGTGAGGCGCGGATTGAGCGAGGCGGTCGGGTCCTGGAAGACCATCTGGATGTCGCGGCGGCGACGCCGGAGCTCCTCGTCGCCGAGCGCGGTGAGGTCGACACCCTCGAAAAGGACGCGCCCCCTCGTCGGCTCGATGAGGCGCAGCACGCAGCGCGCCAGCGTGGACTTCCCGCAGCCGGACTCGCCGACGAGGCCGAGCGTCTCCCCGGCCGCGACCTGAAGCGAGACGCCGTCCACCGCGCGAACGAGACGGGGCGCCCGCCACGGGATGAGCGAGCGCAGGGCGAAATGCATCTGCAGGCGCTCGATCGCGAGCAAGGCGCCCACTAGGCGCTCGCCACCGCGACGCAGGCCACCGCGTGCCCTTCGCCGATGGTCCGCACCGGGACGTGCGTCGCGCATTCCGCCCGCACCAGGGGGCAGCGCAGGGCGAAGCGGCAGCCGGGAGGGGGCGCCAGGAGCGAGGGCACCGAGCCGGGGATGGGCTCCATGGCGACCTCGCGGTCGACGCGGGGGATGGCGTGAATCAGGGCGCGCGTGTACGGATGCGCGGGCGCGTGGAAGAGGTCGCGGACCGCGGCCCACTCCACCGTCTGGCCCGCGTGCATCACCACCACCCGATCGCAGAGCCGCGCGACCACGCCGAGGTCGTGGGTGATCAGGAGAATGGCTGCGCCCGTGCGCCGGCCCAGATCGCGCAGCAGCTCGAGGATCTGCGCGGCGATGGACACGTCGAGCCCGGTGGTCGGCTCGTCGGCGATGAGCAGCCGCGGATTCGTGGCCAGCGCCATCGCGATCATCACCCGCTGGCACATGCCGCCCGAGAGCTGGTGGGCGTACTGCCCGGCCCGGCGCTCGGGCTCGGCGATGCCGGCCTCGCGGAGCATGGCCACCGCCCGCTCGCGCGCCCGGCCCGGCGCGGCACCGCCGTGCCGCACGAGCAGCCGCTCGATCTGCCGCCCGACGGGCAGCACCGGGTTCAGCGACGTGCGCGGGCTCTGGAACACCATGGAGATCTGAGCGCCGCGCATCGAGCGCATCTCCTCCTCGGACAGGGCGAGGAGATCGCGCCCGGCGAAGTGGACCCGTCCGCTCACCACGCGCGCGGGCGGGCGCAGCAGGCGCAGGATGGCGAGGGCGGTCACCGACTTGCCCGAGCCCGACTCGCCCACCAGGCCAACGACCTCGCCCGGCCCGATGGTGAGGGCGGCGCGGTCGACCGCCTGCACCACCCCCTCGTCGGTCTCGAAATGGACGGTGAGGTCCTCGAGGGCGAGGAGGTCCGTCACACGCCCTTCATCCGCGGGTCCAGGACGTCCCGCAGGGCATCGCCCACCAGGTTGAACGAGAGGACCGTGGCCATGATGGCCATGCCGGGAAAGACGAAGATCCACCACTCGCCGGAGACGATGTACCCCGCACCCTCCGCGGTCATCGCCCCCCACTCGCTCGTAGGCGGCCGGATGCCGAGGCCGATATACGAGAGCGCCGCCACCGTGAGGATCGCGAAGCCCATGGCCAGCGTGGCCTGGACGATGACGGGCGGGAAGCAATTGGGGAGGAGGTGGTGGAAGATGATCCGGCGCTGTCGGTTCCCCACGGTGCGCGCCGCCTCGGCATATTCCATCTCGCGGATGCGCAGCATCTCGCCGCGGATGAGGCGCCCGTAGATGGGCACGTGAGTGATGGCGATGGCGATCACGATGTTGGTCACGCTGTTGCCGAGGGCCGCGGCGATGCCCATGGCGAGGATGAACGACGGGAAGGCCTGGATGGTATCGATCCCCCGCATGAGGACCTGGTCGATCCATCCCCCGCGATACCCCGACACCGCGCCGAGGACGGTCCCGATGGAGAGCGCGATGACCGTCGCCGCGAGCGCCACGAGCAGGTCGATCCGGCCGGCGTAGACGATGCGCGTGAGCTGATCCCGGCCGTAGAGGTCGGTGCCCAGCCCGTGCCGCCAGCTCGGCGCCTCGAGGGCGTGCTCGGCGTTGGTGGCGTCCGGATCATCGGGCATGATCACCGGCGCGGCCACCGCGCCGAGGGCCACCGCGGCGAGGACGCCGAAGGCCACCAGCGACATGACGTTGCGGGACAGGCGTCGCCAGAGCCGCGCCGCCGCTGAACGCCGGACGGGCGCCGCGTCAGCCGAGGCGTATTCGAGGGTCGACAACGCCGTACACCAGGTCGACGGCGAGATTGACGAAGACGTAGACGACGCCCACGAAGAGCACGAAGCTCTGGATGGGGCCGGAGTCCTTCGACATCATGGCCGCGACGGCATAGTTGCCGATGCCCGGCCAGGAGAACACCGATTCCACCACGACGTTGCCGGCCATGAGGAAGCCAAACACCACGCCGAGGAGCGTGATGACGGGAATCATGCAGTTCCGGAGCGCGTCGCCGTACACGATGGTGCGGCGGGGCAGCCCGGCCGCCCACGCCGCCTTGATGTAGTCGGACTCGAGCACCTCGAGCATGGTCGCCCGCACCATGCGCGTGAGCGGCGCCATCACCGAGAACCCCAGCACCAGCGCGGGGAGCACGAGCTGGTGCAGGGCGGAGCCGAGCGCGCGCCAGTGCATCGCCACCAGGGCGTCGACGGTCAGGAGCCCGGTGACCCGGGGGGGCGGGGTGATGCCGGTGCCGAGCCGGCCGAGGGGCGGCGGCGCCACGCCGAGCGCGTAGAAGAAGATGTACAGCGCGAGCAGGCCGGTCCAGAACGTGGGCATGGCCACCCCGCCCACGCCGAGCAGACGGCTCACGTGATCGAGCCAGCCGTCGCGCCGCACGGCCGCGACCACACCCAGGGGGACGCCCACCGCGAGGGCCACGAGCAGCGCGGCCACGGTCAGCTCGAGCGTGGCGGGCACGCGCTGGATCAGGTCCTCGAGGACCGGCCGCCCGGTCGTGTGGCTCTCGCCGAGGTCACCCCGGAACAGGCCGCGGAGATACCGCCAGTACTGCACGACCACCGGCTGGTCCAGGCCCATGCGGCGCTCCATCTCGGCGATGTGCTGCGGCGTGGCGAGCGGCCCGGCCTTCACCAGGGCGGGGTTGCCGGGCAGGATATACGTCAGGACGAAGGTGACGATCGTCACCCCGAAGAGCGTGGGGACAACGAGGAGGAGGCGCGTGCCGACGTAGGCGAGCACGACCGCGCCCTACTCGGGGCCTCCCTGGTCCGGCCGCTTGCCGTTCCGCCCGGAGGAAAAATGGGCGTGCATCATCTTCCAGCCGCCCGGCTCGCGCAGGCAGCCCAGGGTGGCGCGGATATACGGCTTGTCGGTGAGGAAGGTGGGCTCGATCTCCTGGCCGATCCACCGCCAGTAGCGCCCGACGCGGTCGTCGGTGATCAGCGCCAGGTCGCCGCGCACGGTGATGCGGATGGTCCCCGACCCGCCCGCCTTGACGAGCTGGAGACGCGTCCGGTAGTGATCCCAGATGTGGAGCCAGTCCTCGAGCCCATGGTAGGCGTGGCCATTGGTATTGAAGTAGATGTGGCCGGGGTCGGGATTCCAGATCTTGCGGAGCGCGTCGTTGTCGAGCCCGTCATTGGCCAGCCGCAGGTCGAAGTAGAGCCGCAGCAGCTCGGCATGATCGCTCGGCGTGCCGCCGTCGAAGATCGGCGGGTGGTCGGGCTCGTATCCCTTGGGGGCCTCGGTCATGGGGCGTGTCTCCTCGTCGCCGGTGGGGTCCGGGCTACGTGCGCTTGAGGCTGTAGTACCGCTCGAAGGTGTCCCAGCGCTTCTCGAGGCCCACCAGGTCGGCGGTGCCCACCCGGGTCCAGTTCTCGTACCACAGCAGGCCCCACACCGCGTCGTCGAGCACGAGCTTCTGGATGTCGCGGGAGGCCGCCGCCCGCTTGTCGCGATTGGTCTCGTGCATGTTCTCGTCGATCAGCTTGTCCACCGCGGGGTTCGAGTACGCGCTCAGGTTCGTGAACTTCGACTTCGAGTTGAACAGGAACGTCAGGTGATAGAAGGGATCGTTGATCCACGACTGCCACGCCTCGATCGAGAGCTGGTGATCCCCCTTGGTGGCGAGCTGCCGGAAGGTGGCGTCCGTCTCCTTGACGATGTTCACCTTGAAGCCGATCTGCTCCAGCTCGCGCTGCAGCCACACCGAGGCCTGCTCGTGCGTGGGCCAGCCCACCCGGATGGCCAGGTCCACCGGAATCGGCGCCCGGTCCATCCCCGCCTCCTTCATCAGCGCCTTGGCCTTGGCGATGTCGTGCTTGTAGGGCGAGTAATCGCCGAGATAGGTCGGGGTGAGATTGGGCACGGGGCTCTTCATCTGGGTGCCGTAGCCGAACAGCACGTTGGGCAGGATGGCCTGGATGGGGATCGCGTAGTTGACCGCCTGCCGGACCAGCCTGTTGTCGAACGGCGGCTTCTTCTGGTTCATGCACAGGAAGTGGCAGGTCGTGTCGGGCACGCTGAACACCTTGAGCCCGGCCTCGCCCTCGAGGGCCTTCACGTTCTTCGGGCTCAGCCCCGGCCGGCCGGCGACCAGGTCCACCGCCTTGCGCTTCAAGAGCAGGACGCGGTCGGCCTCGTTGGGCACCAGCTTCAACACTACGCGCTCGAAGTAGGGCTTCGGGCGCCAGTAGCCGGGCGCGGTCTCCAGCACGATCTCGACGCCCGGCTCGTTCTTGACGAGCCGGTAGGGCCCGACCGACGCCTGGTTGCGCTTCAGCCACTCGGTGGCCCACGGATCCTCCCCGGTCACGTGCGCCTTGACCTCCTCGGGATCGAGGATGGCGTTGTTCGACAGCGCCACCGTGTCGAGGCCCATCGGACTCGGCGCCTTCATGGCGATGGCGAACGTGTAGTCGTCGCGCACCACGAACTGCTCGGGGGCGCTCACCTGGATCAGCGTCGGGAAGATGAGCTTCATGTAGCCCGGCGAGAGCAGGCCGCGGTCGAACGAGTACTTGAAGGCCGGCGCGGTGATGGGTCGGCCGCTCGGGAACTTCATGCCGCGGCGGACCTTGAGCACGATCGTCGCCCCGTTGTCCTCCATCGTCCACGACTCGGCCAGGTGCCCGTCCCACTCGCCCGGCATCGAGCGAAAGAGCCCTGGCTTGCCGTCGATCGGCCGCACCTTCCACATGAGGGGCGCGTCGGTGGTGTTGGCCACCGTGACGTAGGCGCCCTGCGACTTGAACACCGCGGGGTCGAGGGAATCGATGTCCGAGTCCCACGCCACCACCAGCGTCTTCTTGTCCTGCGCGGCGGCCCGCCGCCCGGCGGCGAGCCCGGCGGCCCCGATCCCGGCGGTGACGAGAAAATCGCGTCGGTTCATGTCGGCCCCCTCAGTCCGTGATCTCTTCGGACCAGAAAAAGATGTTCTTCGACCGCTCCAGATAGTCCCCGTAGAGCTGGCGCATCAGCTCCTGGCCCGCGGGGGACGCGATGTCCCGCTGATACTGGTCCACGTCACGGACCTCGATCCGCTCGATATAGCTCCAGCCCGCTGTCTCGGCGCCGGTGATGGGCTCCTCGATGCGATGGGTGCGATAGCTCACGATGCTGGGCAGCGATCTCGCCACCACGTAGTCGTACTCCCGCAGCCAGCGCTCGTAGTCCTCGCGCTTGACGCCCGGCTTGAGCGTCGTGATCACGTACCGTATCGGCATCGCCCGTCCCTCCGACTCCGTCTCACTGCGCGGCGTCCGCACCGCCGGCCAGGGGTTCGAAGCAGTCGAGCACGTCGCCCGGCGCCAGCACCGCGTCCCGCTCGGCGACCGCCTGGTTGCGCGCGACGAGCCACGTATCCTGGTCGGCACCGAGCCCGGCGAGGAGCTCTCCGATCGTGGTCCCGGCATGGAGGTCGAGAGTGGTCCGGCTCGCCCCCTCGGGCAGGAAGCGTCGGAGCGTGCCGTGCATCACCACGGTCACCGTCACGCGCCCGCGGCCCTCACCCGCGGCATGACCTCCTGCTGGAAGCGCTCGATCACCACCTCGATCCGGCCGTCGGGCGACACCGGGTAGAGCATGAGCTGGGTGGCCCCCCGCCGCGCGAGGCGGACGACGCCCGCGGCCACCTCGTCGGGCGGCCCGGCGAGCGTCACCGCGTCCACGAAGCTCTCCGGCACCTCCCGCGCCGCGGCCTGGAAGGGCCGGGGATCGTAGACGTAGGTCAGGCCCTCGAGGTGCTTCGCCAGCGCGGGCGGCAAGGTGAGCCCCGCGGTGGCGAACGTGAAGAAATCCGGGCGCTGGGCGGCCAGGCTGCGCACGATCGTCGGCTTCATGAGATCGCGCGCCACCTGCCGGTCGTCGTGCACGCAGACGTTGATCCGGGCCACCAGGTCGATGCTCCCGAAGTCGCGGCCGGCCTCGCGGGCCCCCGCCGCCACCGTGTCGCGGAAGAAGGTGAAGAGCGGCTCGGCCACGCAGCCTTGCATGATCGCCCCGTCCGCCACCCGGCCCGCGACCCGGCACCCCACCGGGCGCTGGGAGGCGATGTACATCGGCACGTCCGCCCGCACCGGCTTGAAGTCCAGGTGGCCGCCCTCGATCTGCACGACGGACCCCTTGTACGTGACCGTCTCCCCGGCCAGCAGCTTCCGGATGACCTCGACCGTCTCCCGCAGGGCCAGGCCGGGCTTCTCGCGCGTGATTCCCAGCTCGCGGAAGCCGCTGACCCCCGCCCCGATGCCGAGCACCGCGCGCTGCCCGGAGATCTCGTCGAGGGTCGCGATGGCCATCGCGCTCAGCGCGGCGTGGCGCGAGTACGGGTCGGTCACGCACGGGCCGAGCTTGATCCGCTGCGTGCGCAGCGCGCACAGCGTCAGCGACGCGTAGACCTCGCGGAAGAAGCGCTCGTCGGCCAGCCAGAGATAGTCGTACCCGGTGCGCTCGGCCAGCTGCGCGATCTCGGCCAGCCGGGCCGCGGGATGCGAGGGCAACAGGAGGAGCCCGGTCGTGAGCGGCATCAGCGCGCGTCGCCGCGGGACGCGAGCACGATCTTTTCAGCGGTGATGGGCAGGCTGGTGATCCGGACGCCGACCGCCGCCGCGATGGCGTTGGCCACCGCGGCCGGGGGCTCGATGTTCGGGGGCTCGCCCACCCCCTTGGCCCCGAAGGGCCCCACCCGGCCCGGATGCGCGACCAGGATCGATTCGACGCGGGGCACGTCGAGCGTGGTCGGCATCTTGTAGTCGGTGAGGTTGGCGTTCAGCACGCGGCCGTCCCGGTACACGATCTCCTCGGAGAGGGTCTGGCCGAGGCCCTGCGCCACGCCGCCCTCGATCTGCCCCTCGATGTACGTGGGGTTCAAGGCGAAGCCCACGTCCTGGGCGACCACGTACTTGTGGAAGGTGACCTCACCGGTCTCCCCGTCCACCGAGAGATCCACCGCGTGGGCGTGGAAGCTCGGCGAGTGGAAGGCCGGGTAGACATGGCCCTCGACCCGCTTGGTGTCGTAGGCGGTGCCGGGCGCGATGAACGTGCCGTGGGCGATCATCCCGCCGCCCGCGAGCTGGGACTGCCGCGCGAGATCGGCAAGCGAGATCCGGCCGTTCGGGCCGACGACGTGCTTGTCGCGCAGCGCCAGCGCCTCCTCCGGCGCGCCGAGCTGGGCGGCGGCCTGGGCCACGAGCTTGCGCTGCAGCTCGGCCGCGGCGGCCCGGCAGGCATTCCCCACCGCGAAGGCGGTCCGGCTCCCCTGGGCGCCGAAGTCGAAGGGGGTCGCGAAGGTGTCGCCGGAGACCACGGTGATGTCGGCGAGATCGACGCCGAGGGCCTCGGCCAAGACCTGGGCCGCGCCCGTGAGGGCGGCGGTGCCGATCTCCACCGCGCCGGTGTTGAGCGCGACGGTGCCGTCCGGGTTGATCTTCACGTACACGCCCGACGACCCGCCGGTCGTCGTCCACCAGCCGCAGGCCAGACCCTTGCCACGGCCGGGGCCCGGCCGGCGGTCCCGCCAGCCGATGGCCTCGGCGGCGCGCCGCAGGCACTCCTCGAGCCCGACCGCAGTCAGGACCTGCCCGGTCGGCCCCTCGTCGCCCTCGTGAACGATGTTGCGCAGCCGCAGCTCGAGCGGGTCGATCCCGAGCGCGTCCGCGATGATGTCCATCTGCGACTCCACCGCGAAGTTCGCCTGGGGCCCCGACGGCGCGCGGTACGAGCCGCAGTTGGTCTTGTTGGTGTAGACCGCATAGCCCTCGATGAAGAGATTCGGGATGCGGTACGGGCCGGCGAGGACCAGTGTCGCCACCGACGCGACGCCCGGGCCCGACCCGGCGAAGGCGCCGGTGTCGAAGTAGATGCGGCCCTGCCGGGCGGTCAGACGGCCGTCGCGCGTCACCCCGGTTTTGAGCTCGATCACGGTGCCCTGCCGCGGGTAGGCCGCGGTGAGCTCCTCCTCGCTCGTGGTCATCACCTTCACCGGCCGGCCGGACGCCCGGGCCAGCAGCGCCGCGAAGTGCTCGACGCCGACCCGCAGCTTGCCGCCGAAGGCGCCGCCGACCCCCGGGACGATGACGCGGATCTTCGACGGCGCGATGGCGAGGATGTCGGCCAGCGTGGCCTGCACGTCGAAGGGGAGCTGGGTGTTCGACCAGACCGTGACCTGGCCCGAGCTGTCCCACGCCGCCACCGCGGCGCGCGGCTCGGTGTAGCCCTGGTGCACCATCGCGGTGGTGAACCGGTGCTCGAAGACCCGATCGGCCTCGACCCAGCCGCGCTCGACGTCGCCGACGACGATGCGCGCGCGGTTGCACACGTTGCCCTCGCGCTGGAGGATCGGGATCGCGGTGTACGACTGCCATGCCGCGTGGACCAGCGGGGCGCCCGGGGCGAGCGCCGCGGCCACGTCGAGCACGGGGGACAGCGGCTCGTAGGCCGCCTCGATGAGGGCCAGCGCCGCCTCCGCCGCCTCGAGGGTGACCGCGGCGACGGCGGCCACCGGCTGGCCCACGTAGCGCACGATGTCCGAGGCGAAGGCCGGCTCGTCCTTCACCGCGGCCCCGTAGCGCACGTCCGCGGCGTCGGCCGCGGTGATGACCGCGCGCACGCCGGCCATGCGCGCCGCGCGGGTGGTGTCGAGCCGGACGAGGCGCGCGTGCGGCTCGGTGCTCCGGAACACCTTCCCGTACAGCATGCCGGGCAGGGCAAAATCCGCGGCGTAGACCGCGCTGCCCGTCACCTTGCCCGGCGCATCGACCGCGGCGGCCAGGACCGCGTCGACGATCTTCTGGTATCCGGTGCACCGGCACAGGTTGCCGGCGAGCGCCTCGCGGACCTGGGCCTCCGAGGGCCTCGGATGCTCGTCGAGGTAGGCCTTGGCCGAGAGGATCATGCCCGGGATACAGTACCCACACTGCACGGCGCCGAGCTCCACGAACGCCTGCTGCAAGGGATGAAGCGCGCCGGCGGGCGCCAGCCCCTCGATCGTCGTGATGGCCCGGCCCTGGGCCACCACGGCCAGGTAGAGACAGGCGTTCACCGCCTCCCCGTCGACGAGCACGGTGCAGACTCCGCACTCGGCGTCGAGGCAGTTCGTCTTCGTGCCGGTGAGACCGAGATCCGTCCGCAGCACGTCGAGCAGCGTGCGGTCCGGCTCGACGAGCACCTCGTGGCGCTCGCGGTTGATCTCGAGGGTGAGCGCGATCTTGGCCATGGGCTCTCCCCGCCGCTAGGCGGCCGATCGCGCCCGCGTGACACAGCGGTCGAGCGCGCGCCGGACCAGTACGCCGACCAGATGCCGCCGGAAGGCCGCCGAGGCCCGCACGTCGTCGATCGGGCGGCACGCGTCCTGGGCCATCTCCGCCGCACGGCGGAACGCCTCCGGGCCGACGGGCTGGCCTTCGAGGGCGCGCTCCGCCTGGTGCGCCCGCACCGCGGTGGGGGCGACGGCGCCGAGGGCGATGCGCGCCTCCAGGCAGCGCTCCAAGCTCGCGTCCAGGGTGAGCCGGGCGGCCACGCCCACCACCGCGATCTCCATCGCGCGGCGCCGGCCCGCCTTCAGGAACGCGGTGGCCGCGCGCGTGGGCAGGGCGGGCAGGCTCACCCGGGTCAGGAGCTCGTCCGGGCGCCGGGCCGTCCGGTTGGGTCCGAGGAGAAAGTGCTCGATGGACAGCTCCCGCTCGCCGGCCGGCCCGACCAGCGTCACCTCGCCGTCGAGGGCGAGGAGGCCTGGAACCAGGTCCGCCGCCGGCGAGGCATTCACGAGATTGCCGCCCACCGTCGCGACGTTGCGCACCTGATGGCCCCCGATCACCTCGGCGCCCTCGATGAGACAGCGGAACGCCCCGGCCAGCTCCGGCGCCCGCTCGATGGCGCGAGGCGTGACGCGGGCACCGAGGGTGACGCGGCCATTGACCTCGATGCCGGTGAGCCCGGGCACTCGCCGGAGGCCGATGACGTGGCGTGGCGCGATCCGCCCGCGCTCGAGCTGGACGATCAGGTCGGTGCCGCCGGCGAGGAAGCTCGCCTCCGTGCCGAAGCGCGCGGCCAGCGCGATGGCGTCTCGCAGGCTCTCGGGCTCGTGGTACTCGAAGCGGCTCACGCGGTGAAGTCCTTCGCGTTGACGTGCGGGGGCCAGATCGAGGCGAGCCGCGCGCCGGCCTCGATCAGCCGCGGGGCGAGCGCGTGCAATCGATCGAGCGCCAGCCGATAGGCCGGACCCGACAGCGCCACCGCTCCCACCATCGCGCCCTCGCGCGTGATCGGCGCCGCGACGGCCCGGCCGCCCTCGGCGAGCTCCTCGTCGGCGATGGCATATCCCGCCGCGCGGATCCGCGCGAGCTCCTTCCGGAGGTCGCTCAGCGCGGTGATGGTCTTGGGGGCGACTGCCGGGAGGGGGCGGCCGAGCACGCGGGCGAGCGCCGGGGCGGGCAGCGTCGCCAGCCACAGCTTGCCCGCCGCCGTCGCGTGCAAGGGGGCCCACAGGCCAACGAGCGGCAGCAGACGGATGGTCTGGCCGCGACCCTCGGCCTTGGCCACGAAGAGGACCTGGTCGCCGTCGACCACGGCGAGCTGCACCAGCTCGTCAGTCTCGTCCGCCAGCTCCTGCAGCACGGGCAGAAAGACGCGCGGCATTCCCGCCAGGTCGGCATGGCCGAACGCCAGGGCGAGCAGTCGCCACGTGAGGACGAAGCGGCCGCTGCCCGCATCCCGGCGGACGTAGTGACGCCGCTCGAGCGTGCTCAACATCTTCGAGATGGTCCCCTTCCCGCAGCCAATGGCGCGGCTCAGGTCCCTGACGCTCGTGCCGTCGGGACTGATGGCCAGTGACTCCAGAATCTGCATGGCCCGAGCGATTCCCGTGACCTCGCGTGCCACCGAGCAGGGGTCCTTGAGGTGAAACTTAGAAACCAGGTTTCGAGTTTATACTGGCCGCGCGACAGGGTGTCAAGCCGTCATCCGGCCGTAGAGCGATGTCGAGATCGCCGACGGCGCCGCCACCTGCTCGGTGAAATCAACGACTACGTGACACTGGTGGTCGTGAAGCGCGCGACCCCTCGCGGCTGCCCATCCAACGCTCGTTTGATGGCCCGCTCCAGCTTCGCGACCCCCTCGTCGATCTCGGCCGGAGTGATCGTCAACGCGGGGAACATCTTGAGTACATTGCTCGAGCCGGCGACGAGCACCCCTTCCTCGAGGGCATTCCATCGGATGCGATGCATCATCATGTTGTCGCGCTCCCGGCCGATCGCGTCCTTCACGATCTCGACGCCGATATACAGGCCCTTCCCCCGTACGTCCCCGATCACCTCGTAGCGCTGCTGGAGGTCCCGGAGCTGTGACATCAGGTATTCGCCGCGCTCGGCGGCCCGCTGGGCGTAGTTGCCGGCCAGGAGGATCTCGAAACTCCGCTTGGCCACCGCGGCGTAGAGCGGCTCGCCGGCGAACGTCCCCGCCCAGGGAACCCCCACCTCCGCGGCGCGCGCGCGATCGGCGAGATCCCGCCGGGTCGCCATCGCGGTGATGGCCATGCCAGCGCCGATGCCCTTCCCCAGCGTGACGACATCCGGGACCATGCCCGAGTGTTCAAAGCACCAGGTCCGGCCGGTCTTGAAGGGCGCGACCTGCACCTCATCCAGGATCAGGAGAGCGCCCAGCCGCTGGGCCATCGCCTTCAGACGCGGGAGCCATTCGGGCGGCGGGACGATCATCCCGCCGGCCCCGAGGATCGACTCGGTGATGATCGCGGCCACGTCCCCCGTGCTCACGCGCTCGGTCATCTCCTCGCTCGCCTTCACGCACTCGATATCGCACGACGGATACTTGAGCCCGATGGGGCACCGGTAGCAATCCGGCGTCAGGATCGTCGAGGTCCGCGCCGGGCTCAGGAGTGGCCCGAGGTGCCGCTTGCGCGGCCCCCCGATGCTGTTGAGCCCCTCCACGGTCAGCGTGCCGCCGTAGAGGCCGCCGATCACCGCCACCACGTCGAACGCCTTCGTGACCCCACGGGCCACGCGGAGAGCGATCTCGTTGGCTTCCGACCCCACCGCCGCGAAGTTGATCACGTCCAGCTCGGGCGGCAGGGCCGCCTGCAGCGTCTCGGCGAATTCGACGACCGGGGTCGCGGCGAAGTACTTGTAGTGGTGCCAGAGCTTCCCGGACTGCTCGATCAAGACCTCCCGCAATTCGGGGTGATTGTGGCCGAGCAGCAGCGAGATGTGGCCGGAGACGAAGTCGAGGTACTCGCGACCCTCGACATCCCACAGGCGCAGGCCCTGGCCGCGCTCGAAGACCACGCGGGGAAAGTGGCGCCAGCCGAGGACGGCGGCGTCGTCGCGCTGGTTCCAGTCGGCGTTGGACCCAGGCTTGTTGTCCGGCACTGTCGAATGTGTCATGTGCGCGTCTCTCCCTTGATGTCGGAGCCGCCCGCTATACCGAGGCGCGGCTCCGCTTGACGATAGGGTCGAGGACGTCTCGTACCCAATCGCCGACGAGGTTGGCAGCCAGAACGACCAGACTGATCGCCAGACCGGGAAACAGCACCGTCCAGTAGGCGATCTGCAGGAATTGCCGGGATTCGCTCAGGTCCATGCCCCAGCTCGGGGTGGGTGGCTGGACGCCGAGCCCGAGGAAGCTCAGGCTCGACTCCAGCACGACGACCCGCGCGAGATCGAAGCTCCACACCACGCAGAGCGAGGCGGTCACCCCGGGCAGCACGTGGGCGAGCAGGATGCGCCGGTCATCGCAGCCGATGGCCCGGGCCCCCTCGATGAACTGCCGCTCGCGGAGCGACAGCACCTCGCCGCGGACGATGCGGGCGAAGGCCGGCCAGCTGCTGAGCGCGAGGACCACGACCAGGATGGGCAAGCTGCGCCCGGCGACGGCCATGACCGAGATGGCCAGGAGGAGGTAGGGGAAGGCCAGCTGCATGTCGACCAGCTTCCGCACGAGCTCGTCGAGCATGCCGCCGTGGTAGCCGGCCAGGAGCCCCAGGCCGGTTCCGCCGATGCCCCCGATCAGGGACGAGACAAGCGCCACCAGAAAGGTCGTGCGCGCCCCGTAGATCACGCGGCTGCACACGTCGCGCCCGAGAGAGTCGGTGCCGAGCAGATGACTCGTGGTCCCGCCCGCCATCCACGCGGGCGGGCGCAGCCGCTCGGCCAGTTGCTGGTCGGTGGGGCTGGCCGGGGCGATCTGGCCGGGCACGAGCGTGCCGAGCACCAGCGCCGTCCCGACCACGATGCCGAAGGCCGGCTTCAACGCCAGGCCGAAGCGACGCGACCGCATCGTGACCTCGATCGCGAGCGGAGCCGCCGGGACGTCCGCGGGGCGGGCGGGGGCTGACGCGTCCACGGGGCTCATCCGCGACGCCCGGCCACGCGAGGGTCGAGCCAGCGATAGCAGAGATCGACCCCCTGGTTCACGACCACGAAGAGCAGCGCCATGAGCACGACGGCCGCCTGGACGAGCGGATAGTCGCGGGTGTGGATGGCCTCGATGATGAGCCGGCCGATCCCCGGCCACGCGAACACCGTCTCGACGATGACCGCCCCGGACAGCAGGACGCCGATCTGGAGCCCGGTCAAGGTGACGACCGGAATCAGCGCGTTCTTCAGCGCGTGCTTGAAGAGCACGGGCCCCGCGCTGAGCCCCTTGGCCCGGGCGGTGCGAATGTAGTCGGACCCGAGAACCTCGAGCACGCTCGAGCGCATCAGCCGGGTGAGGCTCGCCATCGAATAGGACGAGAGCGTGATCGCGGGCAGCACGAGGTGCCCCCACCCGCCCCGGCCCGACGTGGGCAGCCAGCCGAGGTGGACGGCGAACACCACGATGGCCATCAGACCGAGCCAGAAGTGCGGGATCGACTGCCCGAGGGTCGCAAGTCCGGTCAGCGTCCCGTCCAGCCAGGTGTCCCGGCGGATGGCCGCGATCACTCCGAGCGGGATCGCGATCGCGATGGCGAGGAGCTGGGCGGCCAGGGCGAGCTGGACGGTGGCCGCGGCCCGCTCGGTCACGATCTCGAGCGCGGGCCGGCGATAGCGGAACGACTCGGCCAGATCCCCTACTGCGAGCTTCCGGAGGAACTCGACGTATTGCACGCCGACGGAGTGGTCGAGACCGAGCTCGCGGCGGATCGCGGCCAGGTCGTCGAGGGTCGCCCCCGGCGGCGCGACCATCATTGCCGGATCACCGGTCAGCCGGAGCACCACGAACACGAGGCTTGCGGTGCCGAGCATCACGATGAAGAGATGGCCCAGCGCGCGCGCCGCCTCGCCCGGCCATCTCATCCCGGGTCTCCGCTACAGGCCCAGGCGTTGCGGCAGCACGAGCCAGTCGGGGCGAGGCTTGAAGTTCTTCACCTTCGCCGAGACCCCGAAGGTCGCCACGTCCTGGAAGACCGGGATCCACGGCAGTTCGTCGGCGAAGATCTCGGCCGCCCGGTAGTAGTTCTGCTGGCGCTTCTTCTGGTCCACCGTATAGCGGGCCTCTTCCATGAGCCGGTTGAACTCCTGATCGGGATCACTCCCACGCCAGTGCACGGCGAGGATTCCGCCGGGGCCCATCAGTCGCCACACGACGCCGTCGGTGTCGAAGTTCGTCCCCTGGGGATTGACCAGGAGGAGCCCGGTTACGTTGCCGTTCTTGATCATCTCGAGACGGGTCTGGATGTCGACGATCTCGGCCCGAGCGTTGATCCCGACTTTGCGGAGCATCTCGGTGGTGGCGTTGACGACCGCGACATCGTTGACGATGTAGCCGCTCGCGCTTCGGACCAGCACCTCTTCGCCCTTGTGCCCCACCTCGCCGAGCAACGCCTTCGCCTTCACGGGATCGTAGGGATACGGCTTGATCGCCGGATTGAAGCCGAAGTCGGTGCTGGGCGCTCCCTGGCCGAGCGGCGCGGCGAGCCCCCTGAAGAGATTGTCGATCATCGACTTCTGGTCGATCGCGTACGCGATGGCCTGGCGCATGCGCTTGTCGGCCAGCGGTCCGGTGTCCTTCTTGATGCCGCAGACCGTGAAGACGTTGGTCACGTTGCCGAGCACCCGCTCCACTCGCATGCCCCCGCGCTTCTCGATGGCCGGGACCTGATCCGGCGGCACCCGCACGATCACCTGCACCTCCCCGGCCTGGAGCGCCGACACGCGCGCCAGATCATCCGGGATGACCCGCCAGACCACGCGCTCGATGGCCGGCGTCCCGCCCCAGTAGTCCTTGTTGGCCTCGAGGATCGCGCGGTCGTCCTTGAGCCACTGGACAAGCTTGTACGGCCCCGTCCCGACCGGATTCTTGGCCAAGCCGGGGTAGCCCACCTTGGTCGTGTACTGGGCCGGGATCATCTGGGCCCCGAAGGTCTGGGCCAGGCGCGCGGGCAGCACCGGATCCGGGCGCCTGGTCTTGATGGTCACGGTTAGCGGGTCGACCGCATCCACGCGCTCGATGCCTCCGAAGGAAGAAACCATCACGTGGCCGCCGGCCTTGTCGCCGGGCGTGCTCAACCGCTCGAGGGTGAACTTGACCGAGCGCGAGTCGAACGGCTCGCCGTTATGAAACTTCACCCCCGACCGCAACTTGAGTTGCCACGTGAGCAGATCCACGTTGCGCCAGGAGACCGCGAGACCCGGCTTGAGCTGCATGTTGTCGTCACGCTGGATCAGCGTCTCGTAGATCATGGTGATGACCTGCTGCGCGTCGGGCGTCGGGTTGATGCCGGGGTCGAACGACGTGACATCGGTGCCCTTCGCGGCCACCAGCTCCGCCGCCCGGGCCCCGACGGGCCCGCCGAGCCAGGCCAACAGGACCAGCGCCCCGAAGATGCTCCCCCGCTTCAGTCGAGATCCATGCATGTCACGCTCCTGAGGTCAGCGGTCCAGCCCGAGGAGCAGGGCTCGAACCTGTTCGCGATCGCCCATCAGTGCCGCCAGCTTGGACAGGGACCCGTCCACGGCCTCGGCGAACGCCATGGCCCCGCCGAAGCGTTGCAGCGTCTCCGGCGGGACGAACTTGAACAGCATCGCTGACGTCCCGGGCGGCATCCCGGCAAAGTGCACACTGACGATTCCGTGGTCGCGAAGCAGGAGCATCGCCAGGATCGCGGAGGCCTCGAAGGGAACTAGCGAGGTCTCGGCGAGCCCGGCGCGCTCACGCGCCAGCTCGAGGATGTCCTCGCCCAGGAGCTGCGCAGTGACGGGCGTCTCACGGAGCCGATCGCCGAGACGCTTCCGAAGCGCCAACGCGACCTCCTTGGTGCACTCGACCAGGCTTCGGACCCGCTCCGGACGATACTGCTCGAGTGACTTCAGCACCGCCGGGTACAACATGGGTCTCGCCTCCAGCCCGAACTCAAAGGCCCGCGCTCGCATCTTGGCGACCAAGTCCTTATCGCCTGCGAGCACACCCACTCGCGGTCCCACGGTACCGTACTTGTCGAGGCCCGTCGCGCCGACGTCGACGCCCAGCTCGAGCATTTTCGGCTGGCCCAGCACGGCAGGACCCACCCGTGCGCCGCCGGCATCGTCGGCGTACACCGGCACCTTCCGCGCGCGGGCGAGGGCCACGATCTGCCTGATGTCGTCGATGGGCAGCGCTTCGTAGGTCACGGCCAGCCGGGTGAGGACCACCAGATCGACCTGGGGCTCGCGCTCGAGGGCCTCCGCAAAGGCCTTCAGCCCTACCGTGTCCACGAAGCGGGCCCCGACATGAGCGGCGGCCCGCGTGACCGACGGATGGCTATAGCCCACCGAGACGCCGATCACCGTCCCTCCGGCTCGCACCATCACGATGTGGGCGGTGAGGGTGGCGGCGCTCAGGCGGTTGAACACCATGACGTCGTGGCGGTCCGATCGGCCGCCGAGGTGCTCCAGCGCCAGCTCGGTGAGCCGCTGCCCGAAGATGGCCGGGGCGAGCTCGTCATCGAGGAAGGGCATGTCGTTGGGGTCGATGCGCAGCCCCCGCTCGAGCCCCGTGAAATTGAAGACGGAGTCGATGCCGTCCTTCTGGATCCGCGCCTGGATGAGCTGCCAGGCGTGGCGGAGCTTGGTGAAGTCGTCCTCGGTACTACGCAGGATCGTCCCGCGTGCATAGGGCAACCCCGCTGCGATGACATTGCCGAACCGATCGGTCGCCATGGCCTCGTCTCCTCTCATATCACGCCGCCCAACGGCCCGGGCGCCGGGACACGAACCCGTTCATGCGATGGAACTCCCGAGGTGGCCGCGAATCTTTTCGACCAGTGGTTTCTCGGACCGACGGCCCATGGAGCTCAGACTCTCCGCGGCCGACCGGTCCAGTAGCGGTCGCGCAGGTCGCGTTTGAGCACCTTGCCGTAGGCGTTCTTGGGCAGGGCGGGCAGGAATTCCACCGACTGCGGCTTCTTGTACGAGCCGAGATGGCGCTTGCAGTGCTCGATGATCTCGGCCTCGGTCGCCGAGGCCCCCGGGTGGGTCACCACGAGCGCCTTTACCGCCTCACCCCACTTGTCGTCGGGCACGCCGATCACGCTCACCTCGAAGACCGCCGGATGCTGGCAGATCACTTCCTCGATCTCCCGCGGATAGATGTTGGAGCCGCCGCTGATGATCATGTCCTTCTTGCGGTCGGTGATGTAGAGGTAGCCGTCCTGGTCGAGCGAGCCGATGTCGCCGGTGTGTAGCCATCCACCCCGGAGGGTCTCCGCCGTCGCATCGGGCTTGTTCCAGTAGCCTTTCATCACCAGGTCGCCGCGGACCACAATTTCACCCATGGCGTTCGGCGGTACCGCCCGGTCGGCGTCGTCCACGATCCGCACCTGGACCGCCGTCGTGGCCCGCCCCGCCGAGCCGAGTCGCTTGAGTCTCACGGGATCGTCTCCGACGAGATGCTCTTCCTTGGGCAGGCTCGTGCATGTCATCGGTGCCTCGCCCTGGCCAAACACCTGAACGAAGATCGGTCCGAAGACCCTGAGGGCTTCGGTGAGCTGCTCCACGTACATGGGCGCGCCGCCATAGAAGATGGTCTTGAGGCTTGAGAGGTCGTAGCGGTCGCGCTCGGGGCTGGCCAGGAGCATGTTGATCATCGTGGGGACGAGGAACATCGTCGTGGCCCGACAACGTTCGATGGCCTCGAAGATGCGCGGTGGATCGAAGGAACGCGCACTGGGGAAGGCACTAGTGCTGCCGCGCGCGACGTGGTGAAAGATGGCCAGGCCGGAGCCGTGGGTGATCGGGGCACCGTGGAGAAGCACGTCACCCGGAACGGCCGGGTCGATGTCGAGCAGGAACTGCTCGGCCATCGTGATGAGGACGCGGTGGGTCAGCATCGCCCCTTTGGGGTGGCCGGTGGTTCCCGAGGTGTAGAAGATCCACGCCAAGTCATCGGCGTCGATGCTGGGGTCCGGCCCTGACCCCGTGACAGTCTGGCTCTCCAGCAGTGCTTCGTAAGACAGGTCGTCTCCCGTCCCACCTCCGATGAAGATGATGTGCTTGACCGTATCCAAGCGCTGGCGCATCTGACTCACATGTGAGCGGAACTCGTCGCCGGCGATGAGGGCGAAGGCTCCAGAATCATTCACCATGTACGCGTGCTCATCCGGGTGCAGGCGGATGTTCATCGGGACCACGGCCATTCCCGCCTGAATCGGGGCGAGAATCGCCTCGAGCCCCTCCGGGCTGTTGGTTACGAGCAGGGCCACGCGGTCGCCGGGTTGCCCGCCGAGGCAGAGGAGCGCCTGTGCGAGGCGGCCGACTCGTGCCGCCGCCTGGCGAAACGTCACGACCCGTCGCGCATCCATCCAGGCTGGGCGGTCAGGGTATCGCTCAGCGGCGCGTGGGAGGAAGCGGCCCGCATTCATTCGCGCCTCGTACAGTATTCACAGTCCAACTGGAGGTCAACAGGATGGTCTGCTTGACCGAACCGGCCCGCAAGACAGAACGTGAAAAAGATTCGGGACGACATTCGCCGGCGCATGTCTGCTCCATCAGCTAGGAGTCGGTAGGGCGCTCTTCAGACCGACCCGGGATGGCTGTCCCCCCGCACCCGCCAACGCCGCGTCGATGATCGACAGGGCCCGGTCGATCTCGGCCTCCGTCGTCGTCATCGGCGGCACGAGCCGGAGCACGTTTTTCCGGCCCGGGCCCGTGCCCCGCAGCTGCAGGATGAGGCCCGCCTCGAGGCACCGGCGCTCGACCGCCGCCGCCACCTCGTTCGCCGGCGTCTTGTGTTCTCGATCCGTCACCAGCTCCAGGCCGAGCAGGACGCCGCGGCCCCGCACGTCGCCGATGACCTCGTAGCGCGTCGCCATCTCCGCGAAGGCGGCCTTCATCCGCTGCTCGATGCGAGCCGCGCGGCCCGGCAAGTCGTCTTCCACGATCGCGTCGAGGCTGGCGACGCCGGCGGCGCAGAGCAAGGGGTCCGTCGCGTGGGACCGCGTGGCGAAAAAGCCGCTGGCCACCGCGCGCTGCGCGATCTCCGCGGTCGTGCACACGGCACTCACCGGCACGCCGCCGCCGAAGTGCTTCGACAGCGCCATGATGTCGGGGACGACCCCCTCGTGCTGAAAGCCGAACATCCGGCCCGTCTTGCCGAGCCCGGTCTGGGCCTCGTCGAAGATCAGCAGCATCCCGCGGTCTGCACACACTTGCCGCACGGCCTGGAAGTACCCGGGCGGCGGCACGATGACGCCTCCGGCGCTGAGGATCGGCTCCGCGATCACGGCGGCCGGCCGACTCGTGAAGTTCGCGTCGGCGAGCTCCATGCTCGCCTTCAGGCACAGGAACTCGCACTTCGGAAAGGTCGAGGCCACGGGGCACTGGTAGCAGTGCGGGGTGAGGATGGCCGACGTCCCCGGCGCGATCGAGGCGTGTTTCTGTCGCGTCCACGCAAAGCTGAGGGACCGCGAGATGTATGACGTCGAGCCGTGCAGGCCGTCGTGGAGGCCCAGGATATCCAGGCCGCCGGTCGCCTTGCGGGCGAGGTCGACCGAGGCCTCGATCGTGTCGCTCCCCGTCACGAGGAACAGCGATTTCTGAAGCGGGGGGACCAGCAGGTGCCCGAGCCGCTCGTGGAGCTCGAGCCGCGGGACGTTGAGCATGATGTTCGAGGCGTGCACGAACGTCTCGGTGGCCCGGCGCACGGCGGCCATGACGCGCGGATGACGATGCCCGAGGGCCGCGCCCATCTGCCCCGACTGGAAGTCGAGGTACTCCTTGCCCTGTGTGTCCACCACGGTGCTGCCGTGGGCCGCGGCCAGGATGGGGCGCTTGTCGAGCCCGCCCATGTAGCTCGACTCCTCGGTCGGCATCACCCAGCGATCCATGATCTCCTGCACTCTCGCCTGATCCATGCTGTCCCCCTGACGCTCAGCGCACGTGCCGCAGGAACTCCTTGAGGCTCGGATCCTTCGGCCGGTCGAGGACCTCGGCCGGCGAGCCCAGCTCCACGATGGCCCCCTCGGACAGGTACGCGATGCGGTGCGCCACCTCGCGGGCGAAGCGGAGCGCGTGGGTGACGATCACCATCATGATGCGCTCGGACAGGAGCGACCGGATCACGTCCTCGACCTCGCCCACCAGCTCGGGGTCGAGCGCCGACGTGATCTCGTCGAGGAGCAGCACCTTCGGCCGCATGGCGAGCGCGCGGGCGATCGCCACCCGCTGCTGTTGCCCCCCCGAGAGCTGGGCGGGATACGCCGCCATCTTGGCCTCGAGCCCGACCCGCGCCAGCAGCCGCCGGCCCAGCTGGTCCGCCTCGGCCGCCGACACGCGCTGCGAGTGCCGGGGCCCGAGCAGGACGTTGTCGAGCACGGTCATGTGCGGAAAGAGGTTGTACTGCTGGAACACGATGCCCATCTGCTGCCGCTGCCGGCGGGCCTCCCCTTCCGACACCCGCCGGCGGCCGCCGTCGGGAGCCGTGCGATACCAGAGCGGCGCGCCGTCGAGCCGGATCTCGCCCGCGTCATACTCCTCCAGGAAGTTGACGCAGCGGAGGAGCGTGGTCTTGCCGCACCCGCTCCGGCCGATGAGCGCGACCACCTCGCCCTCGCCGATGTCGAGGTCGATCCCCTGCAGCACCCGCACGCTGCCGAACGATTTCCTCAGCCCGCGGATCGCGATCATGCCCGTTCTCCCGCGAAGCCCTTCAGGGCCAGATGGTGCTCCAGCCGGCGCCCGAGCCGGTCGATGCCGAAACACATGACGAAATAGAACGCCGCGGCCAGGCCCAGGATGGTGAACACCGCGAAGGTGCGCTCGATGATCTCGCGGGCCGCCAGGGTCAGCTCCCAGACGCTGATGATGGACAGGACGGACGACGCCTTCACGGTCATGACGCACACGTTGATGTACGGCGGCAGCGTGTAGCGGGTGACCAGCGGCGCCACGACCTTCCGGAACATCGCCGCGGGCGGCAGCCCGAGACTCCGGGCCGACTCCCACTGAGGGCGCGGGATCGCGAGGACGCCGCCGCGGAAGACTTCCGCAAACAGCGCGCCCGTATAGATGATGAGCACCAGGGTCCCCGCGATGTACGGCCCAGTGCGCAGGTCGAGCGCCGGCAGGGCATAGAAGAGGAGCAGGGCCAGCACGAGGAGCGGCGTGCCGCGGACGACGTAGACGTAGACCCGGTAGGCGGCGCGCACCGCCGCGAATCGCGAGAAGGCGCCGGCCGCGAGGACGATGGCCAGCCCCGTGCCGCCGACGATGGCGGCCGCGGCGAGCAGGAGGGAGGCGACGGCGCCTTGAGCGAGGAGCGCGAGGCTGCCCGGGGGGATCATCGACGGCCCATGCTAGCGCCAGCGGACGGCATGGTGCGCGACCCGAAACAGGACCTCGGTGCTCGACACGAGCAGCAGGTAGAGCAGCGCGACGACGATGAATGCTTCGTACGCCGCCCCCGTCTGCTCCGTGAGGAGCTTGGCCTGCATCGTCAGCTCCGTGATGCTGATGGCCGACAGCAACGAGGTGTCCTTCAGCAGGAGCACGACCTGGTTGCCGAGCGCAGGGAGCGAATAGACGAGGACCTGCGGCAGCACGACCTTTCGAAACGTGCCCCACGGCGCCAGGCCGAGGCTCTTCGCCGCGTCGAACTGGACGCGATCGATGGCGTTCACGCTCCCCCGGAGGACCTCCGAGATGTAGGCTCCGTTCTGCAAGATCAGCGCGAGGCCGCCGCAGACAACCGCCGGCCAGGGCAGGCCGATCATCGGAAACGCGAAATAGATGAGATAGATCGGCAGGAGCACCGGCGTGTTGCGGAAGAGCTGCACGTAGGCATCGACGCCGCGGGCGCCCCACCGCCCGGTCGACAGCCGGATGAGCAGCAGCACGCAGCCCCAGACGATGGCGCCGACGCTGGCCCAGAACGCGATGAACGCCGTCCAGGCCAGCCCGGTCCAGTACGTCGCCCCGTAGATCGACACCCACCGGGCGAAGCTCACGCCGGTTCAGCAGCTCACTGTGAGAGGTAGAATTTCTGGGGCGGTGGATTCTTGCCGAACCATTTCTGATAGATCTCGGCGTACTGGGGATACCACGATCCCGTGCGCAGCTCCGCCACCGTGGTGTCGAGCCATAGCCACCACTTGAAGTCGCCGGGCTTCAGGAAGACCCCGTTGTTCTGCGAGGCGCCCAGCAGGCCGGGTAGCACGTCCATCTCGTCCTTGTTCTGCGCGGCCCAGTACTCCGCCGACGGGGTGTCGATCTGCAGCGCATTCGCCCGCCCGCTCCGCACGGCCAAGAATTGCGCCGCGGGCGTGTCGAAGGTCAGGGCCTTGGCCTTGGGAAAGAAGCGCTTGGCGCGATCGGCCATCTGCGGATTGTTCAGGCTCGCCACCGTGAACTTGTCCTGGTTGAGATCGGCCAGCGTCTTGATGCCGCTCTTCTTGCTGACGAGTACCGAGATCCCCGAATCGATGAAGGGGCGCGTGAACGCCACCCGGATGGCGCGATCGGGATAGGTCGTCGTGCCGCCCACGCCCATGTCCGCCCGGCCGCTCTCGATGGCGGGCCACCGCCCCTCGGCGGTCACGCTGACGAACTCCACCTTGGTCGGATCCTTGAACAGGGCCTGGGCAAACAGTCGGGCGATGTCGATGTCGAACCCGACGAGCTGGCCCTTGTCGTCGTTGAAGGCGAACGGGGGCACGGTGGTGAGCGTCACCACGATGAGCTTGCCCCGTTCCAGGACCACATCCAGGCGCGATTTCTCCTCCGCGCCGGCCGCCGTGCTGATCGCCATCAGCGTGGCGACGAGCACCGCGGCCCAAACGTGACGCACGTGGGCGTTCACGTTACTTGCCTCCGAGGAGCAGGGCCCGGATCTGCTCGGGGTCCTTCAGGAGCGATCCCAGCGTGGTGAGGCTGGCGTCCACCGCCGCGGCAAATTTCCCGGGGCCGCCGAAGCGGGCCAGGGTCTCCGGCGGGATGAACTTGAAGAGAATGTCGGCCCCGCCGGGCGGCATGCCGACGAAATGCACGGTGAGCATGTTGTGGTCCCGCAGCATCAACATGCAGAAGGCGGCCGACGCCTCGAACGGCACGATCGGTGCCTGCTTGACGCCGCCCCGCTCCATGGCGATCTCGAGCACGTCGTCGGCGTACAGCTGCGCGGTGGTCGGCGTCTCGTGCAGCCGCGCCCCGAAGATGGGCTTCAGCGCGGCCGCCACGCCCTTCGTCGTGTCGATCAGCTCCTGCACCCGCTTGGGGCTGTACTTTTCCAGCGTCCGCACCACCGACTGATAGAGCATGGGGCGCGTCTCGAGCCCGCACTCGAAGCCCTTGGCCCGGATGCGCGCGACGAGGTCGGCCTGGCCGCCCAGGAGACCGAACCGCGGCCCGAGGGTGCCGTACTTGTCGAGCCCGGTGGCCCCCACGTCCACCCCGAGCTCCAGCATCTTCGGCTGGTCGAAGCTCGCCGGTCCGACCCGCGCCCCGCCCGCGTCGTCGACGTACACCAGCGCGCCCTTCTCATGCGCGAGGCGCACGACGGTCCGGATCGTCTCCCAGGGCAGGAGCTCGTACGTCACCGCCAGCCGGGTCAGGTCGACCAGCGCGACCTTCGGCTCGCGGTCCAGCGCCCGCTTGAACTCCTCGAGGCCCGACGTGTCGGTGAAGCGCGCGCCGACGTGCGCCGCCGCGCGGAGCACGGAGGGATGGCTGTGGCTGACGGAGACCCCGATGACCGCGTCGCCTGGCTTCACAAGCGTCAGGTGCGTCGCGAGCGTGGCGCCGGTCAGCCGGTTGAAGACGGCGATGTCGTGCGTCGGGGCGGTGCCGCCGAGATGCTCGAGCGTGAGCGCCTTCAGGCGGTCCCAGTAGAGCGCGGGCGCGATCTCGTCATCGGCCCAGCGCAGATCCTCCGGCTCCAT
>WNFK01017435.1_pt2 | contig 26410 bp, 35 predicted proteins | sample 5400281 | NCBI WGS metagenome assembly WNFK01 (sample SAMN13153350, study PRJNA577476) | soil metagenome | isolation source: 20 cm soil on Douglas fir-dominated hillslope | place: USA:California | collected 2013-09-17
CTTCGGCTTGAGGACGATTGGGCTCTCGGGTTGACCCCCGTGATGCCGCACTGTTTCGGCGGTTGCTGGCTGACGGCTTCGTGTATACCGAAGACGATCGGACGGTCGGTCGCGACGACGTCTTGCGCGATGTCGTTGCCGGAGCAGACACGGTCGAGACGGCGCACAACGAGGAGATGAAGGTCCATCGCTTCGGCGCAACGGCCATCGTCACGGGGTGGTTGGTGGTCGGCGGCCACGGGCCCAACGGACCGTTCAGTCGCCGATACCGGTTCACGGATACCTGGGTACGGCGAGACCGGCGTTGGCAGATCGTCGCCGCACACGACTACCTAGTCCCAGCAAGGTAGCTGGGCGATGCGCCCTTGGTCGCAAGCCACTGTCCAGGACTACCTGCGCCTCACTCTTCGCGCGCACGGCCTTCTTCACGATGTGCCCGTACACGATGTCTGGCGCGTTGCCCTTCCGGACGGCGGGCCAGCTCGGACGATGAAAGACGTTCGCGCCGTTTTCAACGTCGCTAGGCAGTCTCAGCGGCTGAGTCTGTCGGTCCGTGCGCTTTTCGGGCTCCGGTGGTTAATAGGACGCGTATTGCGATGGGATCGTCCCGCTCCAGAAGGGGACGTATGGTCTCTCCGCGCTCGGCTCAGCGACACGGATCGGCGGCAATCGATGGTGGAGCCGGGCACCCTCGATGGACCGTTTGCCGTTGTGTACGTCCACGCGATGGAGGCGGTCAGTGAGATCCGGAATGCGACCGTTCACGCCTTCCTGGTTTGGGCTCTGGAGCCCACACCAGATGGTTATCAGCTTTTCTGGGCGATCCACGTCCTCCCGGTCAGCGTCTGGACGAAGCCGTATCTTGCGTTGATCAATCCGTTCCGGCGTTGGTTGGTGTATCCCGCTTTGTTGCGCCGCATGCACGAATCGTGGACTCGAGCGTTCAAGCCTGCCGCCTAACAAGCGCGCACACTGTCATCCAATCGTCGGAGAGTGATATGAGAAAACTCATTGCGTCCACATTTATGTCCCTGGACGGCGTCATGCAGGCGCCAGGCGGACCGGACGAAGATCCCACACAAGATTTTACGTTAGGTGGCTGGTCCTCGGCTTTCTGGGATGAAACAGTGGATCATTCTGCGGCAGGTTTCGATGGTAAAGATCGAGAGCTGGTACTCGGCCGCAAAACCTACGAAATATTCGAGGCGTATTGGCCTCACCAAACAGCGGATAATCCGATTGCGAGGACGTTCAACGCGGCCAAAAAGCATGTGGCGTCCCGCACGTTGAAGGCCTTGAAATGGAACAATTCGTTGGTACTGGGCGGTGACGTCGTTGCTGCCCTAACCGCGCTCAAGGGGCAGCGCGGACACGATCTCCAAATCATTGGCAGCGGCAATCTCATTCAGACGCTACAAGCTGCATCGCTCATTGATGAATACAATACATGGGTCTACCCCGTCGTTCTTGGCCGTGGAAAGCGCCTGTTTGAGAATGGTGCAAGGCCATGTGCGCTGCGGCTCGTGGCTTCGAAGACCTCAACAACTGGCGTGGTGATGTGCACCTATGTTCCAGCTGGAGATATTTCGCTTGGCACAGTTGGCCAAGCCTAGCCGGGGCCGCGAGTAACGTGATATGATGAGGACGGACTCCATCCTCGCCGTTCCGATCTTGGCCCTCGCGGTCGCACGCTACGCGCCCGCCCGGGCGGCGGACTGCGGCCACCTGCCACGCCCGGTCGCCGCACGCGCGGTGCCCAACGACAATCGAGCCGCTGTCGGAGTCCTCGCGAATGGCGTGCTCACCGTGCGCCTGGTCGCCCGGTCCGCGGCCTGGTATCCCGATGGTCGGGACGGCTGCGGCCTCACCGTGCATGCCTTCGCCGAGGAGGGACAAGCGCCTCGCATTCCGGGACCGCTGCTGCGGGTGCCCGCAGGTACCGAGGTGCGCGTCACCATTCGCAACGCGCTCGACAAGCCGATCTGGATCCGGGGACTCGAGGATCGCTCCGTGGAACGGCTGGACTCGGTCGCTATCGCGGTCAGCGCGAGCCGCGAGTTTCGATACCAGGCCACCGTGCCCGGCACGTACTTCTACTGGGGCGGTGATGCCGACGCCGCCGTGCCGCGATCCAACGTGGACGGCCAGCTCGTCGGGGCGCTGATCGTCGATTCGTCAGGTGGCCCTGCGCCCGATCGGATCTTTACGCTGACCCGTTGGGCACGGCCGGCGGAGCCGGGTCTGCCGCTGTACGAACTGAACGCGATCAACGGACTCTCCTGGCCGAATACCGAGCGGCTGGAGGTCGTTCAGGGGACGCCCGTGCGCTGGCGCATCATCAACGCGTCCAACTTCGTCCACTACATGCACCTGCACGGGTTCTACTTCACGATTCTGTCGACGGGCAATGCGGCTCGCGAGCACCCCCGGGGCGCTCGGCCGGTGGTCGAAGTCACGGAAGCCGTCAACGACGGCGGAACCTTCATGCTGCAATGGACGCCCGAGCGCACCGGCAACTGGCTCTTCCATTGTCATCTCGCGATCCACATGTCGAGCGATCAGCGCCTGGACCGGTTGCCCGGCGTGAGACTGGCTGGGGACCGCAAGGGCCACGATCCGACGACGCCCATGGGCGGTCTGGTGCTCGGCATCACCGTTCACGCTGCGCCAGGGGCCGTCACGCGCGTACCGGGCACAGCGCGGCGGCAGCTGCGCCTGTTTGCCGACGTGCGCGAGCACGTATACGGCTCCGAACCGGGCTACGGCTTCGTCCTCGAGGAGGAGGGGCGCGCGCCCCCCCCCGCGCGCGACTCGATCCGCATTCCCGGAACCCCCATCGTGCTCATGCGCAGGGAACCGGTGCGCATCACGGTGTTCAACCGGCTACCGTACCCGCTCACCGTGCACTGGCACGGTATCGAGCTGGAGCGGAGCTACTTCGATGGCGTGGCCGGCTTCAGCGGCGAGCCCGGACACACCGCGCCCGAGATCGCGGCCGACGACTCGTTCGTCGTCGAGTTCACGCCGCCGCGGGCGGGCACCTTCATCTACCACGTGCACGACGGGCCGCAGGAACACCTGGTCTCCGGTCTCTACGGCCCGCTTCTCGTCGTGGACTCGGGTCCCCCGCCGGATCCCGCGCGCGAGCACACGTTCGTCCTGTCCGAGGCGGGGCCCGCCGGGCTCCGTGTCAAACTCCGGGCCGACGTCACGGGCGATCTCGCGGAGCTGAAACGGTTCGGTCCGACCTTGTTCATCAATGGCACCGCGACACCGGAACCCCTCGAGCTTGTGGCCGGCACGACGTACCGGCTGCGCTTCGTCTCCATTCCGGCGAATGCGGGCTTGCGGATTACGCTCGATGGGCCGGACGGACCGCAGCAGTGGCGACTCATCGCGAAAGACGGGGCTGACCTGCCGCCGCAGCCCTTGCGGCGGGCGCGCTTGTTTCCCGGTGTCGGCGAGACATCCGACTTCGAGTTCACGCCGGCGGCGCCCGGCGAGCTGTGGCTGGAGCTGGCGGACGTGGTAAACGCGGCGCTCGAGACGGCCGGCACGCCGACGCGTCTGCTCATTCGGGTGAAGGATCGATCTGGCCCTGATTGACGCCACAGGAGGCAAGCGCCCATTCTTGGAGGGGAGGGGCGGAGCCGTGCTACGGATCCCGGAGATACGGCCAACGCATCGTCCACGCGCCGCAGCTCAAGGGGTCACGCTCATGAACTCGAGTGGCGAAGCAGGCAAGCCGATCTTCATCGCCAGCCCGGGCCACGCCGCCTTTGCCGCGGTCATGATCTGGCTCGGCGTCATGGGCCTCTGGAAAGGCGCCTTCGTCCAGGTGTGGCTGCCCGTGCCCACATGGGTGCCGGCGCGCGAGGCCTTGGCGTACCTCTGCGCCTGCATCTCCCTGGCATCCGGCATCGGCCTGCTGTGGCAGCGCACGGCGGCCCTCGCGGCCCGCGTGATCTTCGCGTCGCTCCTCGTGTGGCTGCTGGTCCTGAGACTGCCCAATCTCTTCTTCGAGACTCCCCTCGTGCTGGTAGCCTGGACGTTCGGTTCGACGGGCGTGATGGTGGCAGCCGCCTGGGTGCTGTACGTCTGGCTCGGCGGCGGCGACGCCAGGGGCGTGCGCATCGCGCGGGCGCTCTACGGAGCGTCGATGATCCCTTTCGGTCTCGCTCACTTCATGTATCTCGCTGCCACTACCGTGCTGATTCCCAATTGGCTCCCGTGGCACACGGCGTGGGCGTACTTCACCGGCGCCGCCTTCATCGCGGCCGGACTGGCGGTGACGGTCGGCGTGGTTCCGCGGTTGGCTGCCGCGCTCTCGACGCTGCAAATGGGCCTCTTCAGTCTGATCGTGTGGGTTCCGCGCGTGTTGGCGGGCCCCCTCGACGACTTCCAGTGGGGCGAGTTCGTGGTGACGTGGGCGCTGACGGCGGGCGCCTGGGTGGTGGCGGATTCATACCGCGCGGCCGCGAAATGAAATCCTTCGTCATCGCGGCGCTGGTGACCGTGGCCTTGACCCCCGCATCCGCGTGGGGACAGCGGGCGTCGGCCTCGCTCGATGCGCCCACCGCCGGACGGTTTGCGGCCCTGGCCCTGGCGTGCGTCCAGCAGGAATACCCGAACAAGATCTCGCATATCCTCAATTCCGCCGACGATGTGAAAGCGCCGCATGAGCTGACGCCCGCCTTCTACGGGTGTTACGACTGGCATTCGTCGGTGCATGGCCACTGGCTGCTGGCGCGTCTGGTCCGTGAGTTTCCCTCGGCGCCGTTCGCGAGCAATGCGATCGCCGCGCTCAAAGCGAATCTCACGCCGGCCCACATTACCGGCGAAGTGACCTACTTGAACGGCACGGGACGCGAGACCTTCGAGCGGCCCTACGGGCTGGCCTGGCTGCTCCAGCTGGCCGCCGAGTTGCGCGAATCACCGACGCCTGACGCGGCGGCGTTGTCGGCGGCACTGAAGCCGCTCGAAGCGGCCGTGGTCGCGCGGCTCAAGACCTGGCTGGCGAAACTCGCATACCCCATTCGCGAAGGGGAACACGCGCAAACGGCATTCGCCTTTGGATTGATCCTCGACTATGCGCGCGGCAGCGACTCGGCACTCGCCGCGATGCTCATCGCGAAAACTCGCGAATTCCATCTCAAGGACCAGGGCTGCCCGATCAACTACGAGCCGTCGGGCCAGGACTTCTTGTCGCCGTGCCTCGCCGAGGCCGACCTGATGCGCCGCGTTCTTCCGCCTGATGAGTTTGCCACGTGGTTGACGAGGTTCCTCCCGCGACTCCCCACGACCAATTCAGGCGCGTGGCTGCCGATTGGCGTCGTGACCGACAAGACGGATGGCAAGCTGGCGCATCTGGATGGGCTCAATCTCAGTCGGGCGTGGATGCTGGAGGGTATCGCGGCGGGATTGCCCTCCGGCGATCCGCGCAGGCGCGCCCTGCTGGCCGCCGCACGCACGCATGCCGCCAGTGGACTCGCGGCCGTGACGGGCGAGCACTACGCCGGCGGGCATTGGCTCGGCAGCTTCGCCACTTACCTCGCGACACGCCGAGGGTTGCGAGGCGCGGTCCATTAGGACCTTCCGCCCGCAATGCGCGAATGCGAATAGGTTCGATCGTCATTCATTGCCATGAATTCGACGGCATGGTCGCCTTTTGGCAGGGCGCCCTGCACTATGTTCCGCGGGCGATCCGGAGGGGCGGGGGCCGAATTTATCGTTCCAGGAACGCAACGAGCGCCACCGCGGGCGGAATTGGCTGCATCTCGACCTGTACACGACGGACCAGGCGAGCGAGGTGGAGCGCCTGATCGGCCTTGGGGCCAAGCGCTATCAGTGGCGTTATCGGCCCGGCGCCGACTTTGTCGTGCTGCAAGACCCAGACGGGAATCTCTTCTGCGTCGTGCAGAAGGCCCCGCCGGCTAGAACAAGCGCTTGAAGCTGCCGGCCACTCATCTGTGATCGACGAGGCTCTCATGACTTCTCGCGGGCGCGTTTCTCTCCTGTGCAGTTCGGCCCTGGTTTTCTCGGTGCTGGCGTGCGGTCAGTTCCGAAAGCAGGCAGACGCCCAGTTTGGCGATCAGAACTTCAAATCTGCGATCGCGCTCATCGAACTGCACAAGGTGCGGTTCGGAAGCTATCCCGAGCACCTCTCTGACATCCGATTCACAGGACAGTGGGACCAAATCTGGATGTCGGCGGTTACGTACACCAAGCTGCCGGACGGGTACGAGCTCGATCTAGTGCGTGGGTTCTGGCGGGGATTGGGCCTGCGTAAGACGAATGTGCACAGGAGCGGTGGCGCCTAACACGCGCTTGAACCTGGCGGCGCGCGTAGGCTGCCGCAGCTTAAGCGCGATCCTTTAGGGACAGAGGGTCGACGAATGAAACGTCTACAGACCACGCTGTTCGTTATCGCGTTCGTAGTCATCGGGACGCAATCATTTCGCCACGTCTACGTGAAGTGGATCGAACCCCGCTCCTCCGTCCTGGATGCGTACCGGGCACCCGTCGATACGGCCATTGCCTCGGCGAACAACCTGCAAGACTTGGTCGCCATGTATGAGCGAGCCCACAATCTCGTTCAGCAGTATGAGCGTAAGGCCGCGCACGCTGAGGTTCCCCGCTACGAGCGGCAAGAAACGGAGCCGTATGCGTCTGAGATGAAGCTGCGAACGGAGATCGAAGAGTGGGAGGGGCGGACGAAGGACATCTTCCAACTGCGGTTCTTTTGGAGTCTCGGGTTCCTCAGCGTCATGCTGGGTATCTGGTGTCACACGAAATGGAATGCCTGGCTCGGTATGGCAGGCATCATTTCTGGCTTTTCAGAGATGGCCTATTGGACAAGCCCGCTGGCGCGTTCCTTCGGGGCCGCGCCGGAGTTTGAGCGGCTCCTGGGCAACAAGCTCGTCCTCTCGCTCATCACGTGGAGTCTCCTCGTGACGCTGTGGTTGCTGGTCGACAAGTGGGGCAGGGCGCGCGCCGGGCCTGCCGGGGCACGCGACCCTTGAGCGAATGAGTCTTTCTTCAGCGCGCCGCAGCCTAAGCGCGGTCCGTGCTGCGCTCCCGCTTGACGGGTGCTTGACGGATTCGCACTACTGTTTCGCTCACATCAATCTCCGAGCGAAACCATGGGCGCCGCAGGTAATGTCCTCTTGGTGACGGTGCTAGCGAGCGCCTGGACGGCTGGGCTCCAGGCGCAAGACGTGATCCCTGCCGGCGTCCGTGTGCGACTGGCGATCAAGGCGCCGCGCATCTCCCCGCAGGCCCCAGACACCCATTCCGTCGCACTGAAGGGACGGGCCCTCGTCGTGAACGGCGGCGCACTGCTCGTTCAACGCGACGCGACGTTGGATACCGTGTCCGTCTCACTGGACAGCGTGCGCACCCTCGAGGCCGCGACCGCGCGGCGTCATCCCGTTCCCGAAGGCGCGGTTCTCGGCGCACTCGCGGGCTTGGGGATTGGGGCGGCGGTCGGTACTACCGTGAACAAGTGCCCGAACGGCGAGGTCCTGTGCCTCAACGCTCGACCGGAGCGCTCGCGAGGCCTTGGTGCGTTGATCGGCGCCCTGATCGGCGCCGGAGTCGGCGCGCTAATCGCTCAGTCCGTCGAGGTGGACCGGTGGCAGCGCATTGAGCCGAGAGGGGTCCGGGTCGCCCTGGCGCCCGCCGCCCGGGGCGGGACGCTCGGAGTGACGGTCGCTTTCTGATCGAGTGGCGCTAGCGGGCAGTCTATTCGGGCTGCCTCACAAGTGCTTGAACCTGACGGCAGCTTAAGCGCGATCCGTCACGCGGCCCTATAGCTATCGGTACTCTTAGGCGGTATGAACCGAGAAGGCAGCCTTCGGGCGCGCGTTTGGGGGCGGTATGACTCTTGGTGCGCTGCAGCTGGCGGGCTGGCAGCCTGGTTGGTACTCTGGAAGGATCGTATGTTGAATATGCGTTTGGTGCGCGCTCTCTCCGCAGCGAGCCTATTGGCCGTCCCGACCGCGCTTCCGGCACAAAACACGTTGCCAGACTCAACGACAATCCGGGCAGCCATCACAACTCTCAAGAGCGATCTACGGAACTTCGTTGTCGCACAAGAGGCATTCTTCGCCGACAGTCTGACTTATACGCGCTCACTCAGGCATTTGGGTGCGGGCTTTAAGGCCAGTGCCGGCGTAACACTCGTGGTGCTCACGGCCTCTCGTGAAAGTCACAGCGAGATCGCAATTATCGATCGTGTCCCTGGTCTGGTGTGCGCCATGTTTGTCGGTGATGCGCCGCGGCCGTTCGGCGTTGGAGAGGAGGGACAGCCAATATGTCGAGGACCCTAAAGGGTCGGATGACCAGGGTTGCCCTCGCGCTGCTCTTTTGCCTCGCGTGCGCACGCGGCCGCACCCTGCCGCCCGATCGAGCCTTGGGCGTTGTCCTTGGCAAGGTCTTCAACCCCTCGGCGTTCACACAAGCAACCTGCGTCAGCGCGCGAGCCTTCGCGTTTCGTCGGGGTTCCTACTCAATAGTCACAGATGATGTGTTGTTTGGAGTCCCACACGAGCACCCGGATACGACGGCAGTCCTCGCAGCGCTCGATTCATTCACGGTTTGTGTGGGTGAGACGCGGGAGCTCGGAGCGACGGCGGTCGTCACGCTCTCCGATTCAATCGTCGGCAACGCGCACATTTTCTGGCCGGACTCCGGCCAAGCGCCCACCTTCGATCGCATGGCCACGATTCTCCAAAGGGCCTTCGGACAACCCACTCGGAACAAGTACGGCGACCGGTTTTGGTCCGCCGACAGCCTCGAGCTTTCCCTCAATCATGAAGGGTTTTACAACGACGGCACGAGCCTCTCGCTCAGCGACAGCCGTGTGTGCGAGCGCTTCGAGCGGCTCGTGCACCGAGAGCATGCTGCTCCCATTTACGTCGATTCACTCGGCAACCTCGATCCGCGCAGTAACCATTGTTGGGTACCACCGAAGGGTTGAAGCTGGCAGCGCCGGGACCGGCGTGTCCCTGTTGCGTTCATGCAACGAAACTTGGATCCGAGTTGTACCGTTCAGAGCCTCTAAGTAAAATACCTCTGGAGGCACCATGACCACCGCTCAGAACGTTCCTGCAAAGCCGGTCTCCACTGCGATCCTCCTGGTTCTAGCCACATGTGCAGGCGCACTCCTTGGGTGTGCAAGCCTGCGGCCCGCGGCTGAGTCTATCGGACTCGTTCCGCTCGACAGCGCTCGAGCCGTGGCTGTGGCGCAGCACAACGTCTGCGGGGACGTATCACCGGGCGACAGAAGCTGCGTGCTGCGAGGGTATCGCCGCTCGGGTGGCCGGTTTGAGATCTTGCTCGATCGGCGTCCCCCGGCCGGCAATGACCGGGTCCTTGTCACGCTACGGCACAATGGTTCGCAAGTCGACGTGACGCCCGTCGATACCGCGTCGGCGCTTAACAAGCCTTGAGTTATGACTGCTGTGCCGCTCATTCAGATCCCCGAGGAGCGCAGACGACGCGAGCTGCGCCACGCCCTTGAACGGTCTCGGGTCGATCCCGCCGCGCGGCGCCGCGCTCAGGTGCTCGTCCTCGTCTGCCTGGCTTGGGTCTTCCTGGGCTACAGCCTTCTCGGCCTTGCCTTTCACCTGACTGATCCCGATCGAGCACAAGCCGCCTTCCTCGCGGGGATTCTCGTGGCCAACGCAGGTCCTGTCTGGACCGTGCTCATCTCGTACTGGCTTGCCCAACAGCGCTAGCGTCCGTGGCATCTCCGTGGGCGCACGCCATCGCCGGAGCCGCGGTCGGCGCTTTCTATCAGGCCCCGCGCCATCGGCGTCGTGTGATCACACTCGCCGCGATCTGCGCGGTCGCCCCTGACCTAGACCTCATCGGCTGGCCTCTGGGCATATCGCCGTTCATGCCCTTGGGACACCGAGGGCTGACTCACTCCATCGCCTTTGCCGTGGTGCTCGGCGTCATCGCCGTCGCTGCGCTCCGGCCCCCCGTGGCGAGACGCGAAAGGGTCGCCGCCGCAGCCGCCCTCATTCTGGCAACGGCAACACACGGCGTGCTCGACGCCCTGACCACGTATGCGCCGACTGGCGCGGCATTTTGGGCGCCCTTTTCCAATCATCGCTATCGATTCGCGTGGCTGCCACTCACGGGAGCGGGCGGCTTGAAGACGGACTTCGGCCAAGAAGCGCTCTACGTGTGCCTGCCGGCCTTGGCGCTTATTTTGTTGATCGAGTGGTGGCGACACCGGCAGCGCGCTTCGCGACTCGCTGAGCTGGGCTCCTAGGAGGGCGTACGCACCTTATTCAAGAGCTTGAACGGACTCGGGACGAAACGCTGAAATGCTTCTCGCTCGGCCCTGGGGACCTGGCGCGCACGTACGGGCCAGGGAAGTGGTCGGTCGGCTATATCCTGCACCACCTCTCCGACAGCGAGACCGTCTTCTTCGATCGCATCCGGCGTGTGGTCAGCGAGCCTCGTCCGGTGGTGTGGGTGATGGATCAGGATGCCTGGGCGCGGGGTCTCGACTATGCGAGGGTGCCGCTCGACGTCTCCCGGCGCGTCTACGAATCAGTGCGCAACGCGATCACCTACTATGCCAGCGTGCACTATGAGCGCAGCGGCCACCTCGAGTTCGTGCATAGCGTCGACGGCGTGCGCACGTTGCGGGATGAATTCGAGAAGGTCGCGGCTCATAACGAACATCACCTGAGTCAAATCAGGTTGGCCCTGGGGCGTACGCAGATCTAGAAGGAGAACCGAATTCCCAACGCTAGTCCGCCGCCCGGCGCCGGGCCAACCTCCAGCCGCTCCAGCGGCACCCGTGACCAGGTGTGGGTCCTCGTCTCCGATCCCACGATCAGGCCGATCAGGGCGCCGACGCCACCGAGCACGGCGAGCCGCGTATCGAGATGCGGGGAGACCCTATAGGCGAGGCACGTCACCAGCGCGGAGTCCCCGTATTCGTCAACACAATCCGGGGAGGCGGTCACGGCGAAGAGCGTACCGACAAGCAGACCCACGCCCGTGCCTTCCAACGTCAGCCGATGCTCGCGATGCACGTCGAGCCGAGAGACCGAGTCAGCGAGTATGATGAGCCTGAGCCCTTCGCCTTGTCCGTCTTCCGTCACCACCAGGGTATCGAGCTCCCACGCCACCAGCGTTCCCGTGATTCGGCCCAGGCTCGAGGCATCGAGGCGGACTCGCGCTCCGGGCTTGAGGCGGGGCGGGCGTGAGGAGGCCTGTGCACACAACGCCGGACGGGTCACGGCGAGCACAGCCAGGCAGCACGCGAATGCGGGGAGCGAGCGCACGGGGCTCGAGTTGGGCACGACTCGTGCCGCAGCAGCCGCGGTCGGTCGCGCCCGCTCTCTGTCTCGCGGACGAGACAGCCGTGTTGCGACGACGCGCGGGCCGCCGCAGCTTAAGCGCGATCCGATAGGGCGCCACAGTTAGACAAGGAGAGTTCGCCATGATGGGGTTCGGATACGCCGTCGCCGCCACCTGTCTCCTGATTTCGCCGCTGGCTGGTCAGGAACCCGTTCCGCCTCCCGTGACCGGCCGATGGGACCTGACCGTCATCGGCAGCGACGGCCGCCGATTACCGTCCTGGCTCGACATCCGCTGGTCGGGCAACCGGGTCCTCGTGGGGCGGTTCGTGGGGGTGGTAGGGAGCGTGCGTCCGATCTCGCGGCTCGAGTTCTCGCACGACACGCTGCGCTTCTCGCTGCCGCCGCAGTGGGAAGCGGGCGACGCCGACTTCCAAATCGTGGGCGTCTTTGCCGGCGATACCCTCGCCGGATCGCTGACCACCTCGGACGGGAAGCAGCTGTCCTGGAGCGCGCATCGCGCACCCGCGCTGCGGCGGGCGGGGACCCCGCTGTGGGGCCCTCCCGCGCGACTGTTCACCGGGACCGACCTCACCGGATGGCACCCGGTAGGTGGCGAGAATCAGTGGAAGGCGGTCGCCGGCGTGCTCACGAATACACAGCGCGGCGCCAATCTCGTGACGGATGCGAGCTACGGCGACTTCAAGCTCCACTTGGAGTTTCGCTACCCTGCGGCCGGCAACAGCGGCGTGTATCTGCGCGGTCGCTACGAGGCGCAGATCGAGGATTCCGCCGGACACGAGGTCTCGACGGGCGGCCTCGGCGCCATCTACGGCTTTCTCATGCCCAACGAGAACGCGGCGAAGGGTGCCGGCGAGTGGCAGACCTACGACATCACGCTGGTCGGCCGGAGGGTGACGGTGGTGCTCAACGGGCACGAGGTGATCTGCCGAACCGATATCCCCGGGATTACGGGCGGGGCGCTCGACAGCAATGAGGGCGCGCCGGGGCCGATCATGTTGCAAGGGGATCATGGGCCCGTGGAGTATCGGAATCTGACGATCACGCGCGCTCGCTAGTGCTGCTGCTGCTGCACGAAATCTTCCCCACGGGGCCCTTCTGGACTCTCGTGGCCTGGACGCTCATGACCATCTTCAGCACGCTCGTCGTCTGGCCGCTTTACTGGGTGCGCCGCAAGTATGGCCTCTTCCATCTCGCCCTCGCGGCCGGGATCCCGGGGCTCGTCCTTGCGGCCGTCGTTGGCAGTCTCTCCGTTGTCTTCATTGCGGTTTTCACAGCCCTGCTCATTCACGCGCGCGTCTCGAAAAAGCCTGACGGATTGAAGCTCGTCGATCTCTCGCTCGGGGTCCTGGGACTGTGGGCCTCAATGTTCGTGGCCGCGGCGATCTCATTCTGGTGAGAGGGACTGCCCATCGAGGCTGGCTAAGGCCGCCGTGCCATCCTATCGTTGACCGGTGCACCCCAGACTCCTGATAACCGTGCTCGCGCTCTCTGCCTGCAGAGATAAAGACTTCGCCGCCATGCAGGAGCGCGGCCGGATGGTGATGGGGGTCGATCAATACACGTCGGCCCACGTGTTCGAAGACCTCCCAGACGGGGGACGCATCGTCCTGGACCGTGAGGGAACCACCGACACGAGCGGCGTGGCGACGATCCGGCTGCATATGCGCGACATCGCGACGGCGTTTCGCGCCGGCGACTTCACCAAGCCCTTCCAGGTCCACGCGCAGGTCGTGCCGGGCACGGAGGCCATGCGCGCGCAGCGCGCGGCGATCGATTACCAGGTGAACGACCGGCCCCGGGGCGGGGAAGTGCGTCTCCGGACGACCAGCCCCACGGCCGTCGCCGCCATCCACGAGTTTCTCGCCTTCCAGCGCTCCGGCCATCGCGCGGCCGGCCACGAGCACACGCCCAACTAGGAGGTCTGATGACCGGCCTGATGTCACTCTGGCTCCCGATTTTGCTGTCGGCCGTGATCGTGTTCGTGGCGAGCTCCCTCATTCACATGCTGCTCCCCTGGCACCGGAGCGACTACCCCAAGATGCCGAACGAGGACCGCGTGCGAGATGCGCTGCGGCCCCTTGCGATCCCGCCCGGCGACTACATGGTCCCCCGGCCGGAGACCCGGAAGGATTGGAGCTCGCCCGCGTTCGACGAAAAAGTGAAGCAGGGCCCCAATCTGGTGATTACCGTGTTGCCGAATGCCCCGTTCGCGATGGGCAAGATCATGAGCCAGTGGTTTCTGTACGCGGTGGTCGTCGGCGTGTTCGCCGCCTACGTCGCCGGGCGCGCGCTGCCACCCGCCTCCGAGTACCTCCGCGTGTTCCGGTTCGTGGGCGTGACCGCGTTCGTCGGCTACTCGCTCGCGCTCTGGCAGATGGCGATTTGGTACCGTCGCTCCTGGACCACGACGATCAAGGCCACGATCGACGGCCTGATCTATGGCCTGCTCACGGCCGGCACGTTCGGATGGCTCTGGCCGCACTCGTGATTCAGATCAAGAAAAAAACCGACGGCTCGGCGGCCCTGAGCTGCCGCCGGGCCGACGGGTCCGTGACGTGGCAACGCCAGGACGGAGCGCAGGGTCGCTTCTTCCCCCTGCACGACCTGACGCATTACGCCGTGGAGACGGTGCTCCATCATCCTCGCGGGTTCTATGGCCTGGTCGCCGAGGGCTGGAACCTGACCGATTTCGGCAAACCGTGGCCGCGAGGACCGTTGCCGCCCGAAGCCCTTGCCTCCGAGCTGCTGGTCGGGTTCCTCGACGGGGAGCGGGGCGCGGGAGTCGAGTGGTCCGCGGAGGATTTCAATTCCACTGCAGCCACCCATTACGCCGAGCGGGGGGTCAGAGGAGCTCCGGTGATTTCGGATGATGACCTCCGCAGCGTGCGGGACAAGCGGCGTGAGCTGTTCGCCCGGTGGGCAGCGCTGCCCGCGGGAGAAACGCTCGAGCTGCCGTTCCCGTGACCGGGAACGTCCGCCTCGACGCCGGTGCCTGTGTCATCCGGCCGTGGCAGCGCGCCGACCACAAATCCCTGGTGCGGCACGCCAACAACCGTCAAGTCTGGCTGACGTTGCGCGATCAGTTCCCCCACCCGTACACGAGCGCCGACGGCGAGGAGTGGCTCACCTACGTGGCCAAACAGCGAACGGTCACGAATTTCGCGATCGTCGTGGATGGCGAGGCCGCCGGCGGCATCGGCGTCGCACCGCAACCCGACGTGCATCGGCGTTCGGCGGAGATCGGCTACTGGCTGGGCGAGGCCTTCTGGAATCGCGGCATCATGACCGCCGCGGTGCGCGTCTTCACCACTTACGCGTTCGATCAGTACGATCTGATCCGGATCTTTGCGGGGGTGTTTTCGTCGAATCCCGCCTCGATGCGTGTGCTCGAAAAGGCCGAGTACACCCGCGAGGGCGTGCTGCGCCGCAGCGTTGTGAAGGATGGGCAGGTTCTCGATCAAGTGCTCTACGCGGTGACTCGATGAATTACGCGCTGGCAGCCCTGGCCCTGGTCCTGGCGTTTCTGCTCTGGAAGACCTGGTATACGCGCCGCGTACGCAAGGACGCCATTCAGCGCAGCCTCGCCGTGACCGCGGGGAAGGTGTACGAGCAGCTCGTGCCCTACCTGCCCGACTTCCCATTCAACCCCAAGGATGTCCGGTTCCTGGGCTCCCCGGTGGACTTCGTCGTGTTCGACGGTTTGAGCGACGGCGACGTCACGCGCATCGTATTCGTCGAGGTCAAGACCGGCGGCGCCGAGCTGTCCACCCGCGAACGACGCATCCGGGATGCCGTGCAGGACTCGCGGGTCGAATGGTGCGAACTGCGACGACCCGAGTAGATTCCGCCATGCTGTTCATCCTCGACAACTACGACTCGTTCACCTACAACTTGGTCCAGTACCTGGGCGAGCTCGGGGAGCAGCCCGTCGTCTACCGTAACGACGCAATCGAGATCGCCGAGGTCCTGGCGCTGAAGCCCACGGCCGCGGTGCTGTCGCCGGGCCCCAAGACACCGGGCGAGGCGGGGATACTGGTGCCCCTCGTGAAGGCGCTGGCGGGGAAGGTCCCGATTCTCGGCGTCTGTCTGGGCCACCAGGCGATCGGTGAGGCGTTCGGGGGAAAGGTCGTCCGCGCGCCCCGCCTGATGCACGGGAAGACGTGCCCGGTCGTCCACGACCAGGACGAGTTGTTCGAGGGCATCCCCAGCCCCTTCACGGCGATGCGGTACCACTCCCTGGTCGTCGAACCGCAGTCCCTGCCACCCTCCCTCGTGATCACCGCCATGAGCGCCGATCGCCCCGGCGAGTCGGTCGAGATCATGGCCATGAAGCACCGGGACCACCCCATCTATGGCGTCCAATTCCACCCGGAATCGATCGGGACTGAGCACGGCAAGCGGTTGCTGGAGAACTTCTTGAGGGTGGTCCAAGCCACGGTCTAGACTCCCCGGCACAGATTTTGTATCTTCCCCTGTGCCCGTCCTTGGCGTGATTCCTGCACGGCTGGGCTCCAGCCGTCTCCCGCGCAAACCACTCCTGCCGCTGGCAGGAGAACCCCTCATCGTCCATGTCGTCCGCCGCGTCACCGAGTTCAACCTGTGTGATCGCGTGGTGGTGGCAACCGACGCGAAAGAAATCGCGAAGGTGGTGCAGGGAGCCGGATTCGAGGCGGTGCTCACGTCGCCAGAGCACCGCTCGGGGACCGAGCGAGTCGCCGAAGTCGTTGGGAAACAAGACTTTAGCAACTTCACGTTCATTCTCAACGTGCAGGGTGACGAGCCCTTTGTCGCGCGGGAAGCCCCGCTGGATCGCTCGACGCCGCCCTCGCCGCGGATCCGAATCGCGTCAAGGTCGTCGTCGGCGCACAGGGGCGCGCAGTGTACTTCTCACGCGCCCCGATTCCGTTTGACCGGGAGGGGACGGGTGAAGTGGTTTATCACCAGCACGTTGGCATCTACAGCTACACACGGGACGCCCTGGACGTCTGGGTGCGCCTCCCGCCCGTCCCGGAGGAGACCTGGGAGCGTCTGGAACAGCTCCGCCCGCTGCTGCACGGCATCCCCATGGGCGTGACGCTGTTCGACGGTCCGGCCGCCCCGGGGATCGACACACCGGCCGACCTCGCGTGGGCCGAAACCGAAGTCACCCGTACCCTCAAGGAGGTGAGTCCGTGAGTTCGACGAAGTACATCTTCGTGACGGGGGGCGTGGTGAGCTCGCTCGGCAAGGGCATCGCGGCCGCCTCGCTCGGCCGGCTCCTCGCCGAGCGCGGGCTCAAGGTGACGATCCAGAAGTTCGATCCCTACATCAACGTCGATCCCGGCACGATGTCGCCGTTCCAGCACGGCGAGGTGTACGTGACCGACGACGGCGCCGAGACCGATCTCGAGACCGGCCGCATCTACCTCTCGGTCATCACCAAGGAGCGCCGCGGCGAGTACCTCGGCTCGACGGTGCAGGTGATTCCGCACATCACCGACGAGATCAAGAGTGCGATCCGCCGCCTCGCCCCCGATCACGACGTGGTCATTACGGAGATCGGCGGCACCGTCGGCGACATCGAGTCGCTGCCGTTCCTCGAGGCGATCCGGCAGTTCCGCCAGGAGGTGGGCCGCGACAACACGCTGTTCATCCACCTGACGCTCGTCCCGTTCATCGCCGCGACCGCCGAGCTCAAGACCAAGCCGACGCAGCATTCGGTGCGTGAGCTGATGCAGATCGGAATCCAGCCCGATATCCTGGTGTGCCGAACCGAGCGCCCGCTCTCGGAAGACCTGAAGCGCAAGATCGCGCAGTTCTGCAACGTGGACTTCGGGTGTGTGGTCGAGAGCCCCGACGTGAAATCGATTTACGAGATCCCCTTGAAGCTGCACAACCAGGGTCTCGACAAAGAAGTCTGCACGCGGCTGCGACTCGAGGGTCAAGATCGCGGTGGTGGGGAAGTACACCGAGCTGGCCGACAGCTACAAGAGCATCCACGAAGCGCTGGCGCACGGTGGCTTCGCCAACGAGGCCGGCGTGCGCGTGGACTGGATCGCGTCCGACCGTTTCACCGACCAGGAGACCACCGCCGAGCTCCTCGGCGCCTATGATGCGCTCCTCGTCCCCGGAGGCTTCGGCGTCCGCGGGGTGGAGGGGATGCTCGAGGCGATCCGCTGGGCGCGCGAGCACAAGCTGCCGTTCTTCGGGATCTGTCTCGGCCTGCAGACCGCGATCATCGAATTCGCCCGCAACGTCTGCAAGATCGCCAACACCAACTCCAGCGAGTTCGAGCCGGAGTGCGAGAACCCCGTCATCGCGCTGATGCGGTCGCAGGAAGGCATCCAGGAGATGGGCGGCACCATGCGGCTCGGCGCCTATCCCTGCCGCCTGCGCCCCGGGTCGCGCGTGGCACAGGTATACGGCGCGAGCGAAGTGAGCGAGAGACACCGCCACCGCTACGAGGTGTCCAACGCCTACCGCGACGTCCTCGCCGAATTCGGCATGCGTTGCTCGGGGCTGTCGCCGGACGGCTCGCTCGTGGAGATGATCGAGCTGCCCGATCACCCGTGGTTCATCGGGTGCCAGTTCCACCCCGAGCTCAAGTCCCGGCCGATGCGCCCCCACCCGCTGTTCGCGGGGTTCGTGGGCGCCGCGCTCGAGTACCGGACGCGCAACCCGCGGACGTCGGCCGAGACGGCCACTCCTTCCGAGCTGGCGGAGCTGACAGACTGACATGGCCTCGCGTTTCGGGGGGGGAAGCGCCCCGTTCCTCATCGCGGGGCCCTGCGTCGTCGAGTCCGACGACCTCAACGTCCGCGTGGGCGAAGCCCTCGCCGAGCTGGCCGCGAAACTCGGCATCGGCGTCATCTACAAGGCGTCCTACGACAAGGCGAACCGCTCGCGCCTAGGGGGCGCCCGAGGCCCCGGCCTCGACGCCGGGCTGCGCGCGCTCGACAAGGTGCGCGCCGCGACCGGCCTCCCGATCCTCACCGACGTCCACGAACCGGCTCACGTCGCCGCCGCCGCTCAGGTGGCCGACGTGCTCCAGATCCCCGCGTTCCTCTGCCGCCAGACGGACCTGCTGGTCGCGGCCGGGAAGTCCGGTCGCCCCGTGAACGTCAAGAAGGGTCAATGGATGGCCCCCGAGGACATGCGCGGCGCCGTGGAGAAGGTGCGGGCCGGCGGTGCGCCGGAGATCGCCATCACCGAGCGCGGCACCTTCTTCGGGTACGGCGATTTGGTGGTCGATATGCGCAGCTTCACGCGGTTGCGCGCCGCCTGCGGCGCCCCCGTGATCTTCGACGCGACCCACTCTGTGCAGCAGCCGGGGCAGGGCAAGGACGGCGCATCGGGAGGCCTGCGCGAATTCATTCCGCCGCTGCTCTACGCGGCTGCCGCCGCGGGCGCCGACGGATTCTTCCTCGAGACCCATCCCGACCCCGCTCGGGCTCCCTCAGACGGGCCGAACATGGTGCCGCTCGACCAGCTCGAGGGGATCGTAAGCGTGGCCCTGGACGTCTGGCACCGAGTGCGGGAGGCTGTCCGTGCTTGACGCCGCTCTCGCCCGGCGGATCCGCCTCGTCGGCCTCGACGTGGACGGCGTCCTGACCGACGGCGGCATCTACATCGGCAAGGCGGCGGACCACCCTGTCGAGCTGAAGCGCTTCCATGTGAACGATGGGTTGGGCATAAAGCTGATGCGCGACGCGGGACTCGTCGTGGCCCTGGTGAGTGCTCGGCGTTCCGACGCCACAGAGTTGCGGGCGCGTGAGCTCAAGGTCGACGAAGTCGTGCAGGACAAGCACAAGCTCCCCGTCTTCGCAGCCCTGCTCGAGCGCCGCGGCGTGAGTTGGGAGGAGAGCGCGTTCGTCGGCGACGATATCCCCGACCTTCTCATCCTTCGCCGAGTAGCGCTGCCGATTGCGGTCGCGAACGCCGTCCCCGAGGTCAAGGCGGCCGCCCACCTCGTGACGGCAGCCGCCGGGGGCGAGGCGGCGGTGCGCGAGGTCGCCGAAATGATTCTCAAGGCGCGTGGCGTGTGGGACGACCTGGTGCAGCGGTACCTCCAAGAGCGAGGCAATGTCGAAGAGCGATCAGGCCGCGCTGGTTGAGCGCGGCAAGCGCGTGCTCGCCCTCGAGGCGGCGGCCGTCCAGCGCATCGCGGACGGCCTCGGCCCACCGTTCGCCAAGGCGATCGACCTGCTCGCCGCCGCCAAGGGCCGGGTCATCGTGTCGGGCGTCGGCAAATCGGGCCTCATCGCCGGCAAGATCGCCGCGACCTTCACCTCGACCGGCACCCCCGCGACGTTCCTGCACCCGGTCGACTCACTGCACGGCGATCTGGGAATCGTGGGACGCGACGACGTCGCCGTCGTCCTCTCGAAGAGCGGTAACTCCGATGAGCTGTTCGGCCTCGTGAACCAGCTCAAGCGCCTCGGCGTCCCGATCATCGCCGTCACGAGTGACGCCGACTCCCCGCTCGGCCGGCAGGCGACCGTCGTGCTCGACGCCTCCGTCACCGAGGAGGCGTGTCCGGAGACCCTCGCGCCCACGGCGAGCACCACCGTCGCGCTCGCCCTGGGCGACGCCCTCGCCGTGACCCTGCTCGAAGTGAAGGGATTCCGCCGCGAGGATTTCGCCGCGCTGCACCCCGGAGGCGCGCTGGGGCGGAAGCTGCTGTTACGCGTAGCCGACGTGATGCTGAATCACGATCTCCCCACGCTCAGCCCCGACCGGCCGATGCGCGAGTGCGTCGTCCTCCTCGCCGAGAAACGGGGCACGGTGGCCGTCGTGGACCGGAACGGCGCCCTGGAGGGCGTCGTCACCGCCGGCGACTTGACCCGCCTCATGGAGCGCACGGACAAGTTCCTCGACATCCCGGTGGGCGAGGTCATGACCAAGACCCCTAAGACCACCACCGCCGACGAGCTCGCCGGTGCCGCCGTGAGCCTGATGGAGCGCCACGGCATCATGGCCCTCCCGGTGCTCGATGGGGGGCGCAAGCTGGTCGGGGTGGTGCATCTGCATGATCTCATGAAAGCGGGGGCGGTGTGATTCGTTCACACCCTGAAGGGTGCGCTCGGCGGCGCCCAGGCTTCAGCCTGGGAATACTCGCGCTCGCCCTCACGGTTTCTTGCCAGAGCGGCACGCGCCCGACGGCCACGCAGTCCGTGCTCGATTCCGCCGACCAAGTCCTCATCGGGATGACGCACTACGTCACCGAGACGGGGCTGCAGCGCGCCCGCGTGCGGGCCGACACCGCGTACTTCTTCTCGGCAACGCAGGCCGCCGAGATGCGCAACGTCCACATCACCTTCTACGATGTGACGGGCAATGAAACCTCGACGCTCACGGCGCACGAAGGGACGTATCACTGGCGCACCGGCGACATGGAGGGGCGCGGCGACGTCGTCGTCGTCACGAAGGACGGGCGCACGCTGAAGAGCGAGGTGATGCGCTACACCCAGGGGCGGAACGAAGTCAGCTCGGACAAGCACTTCGTCTTCACGGCGCCCGCGGGCCAGCACATCGAGGGCGACGGCTTTACGTCCGACCCTGAGTTCAAGAACCTCGTCGCCAAACGGCCGTCCGGGACCGGCGGCCAGATGCGTCTGCCGAACTAATGACCGCCGCCGCCCTCGCGATCCTCGCGCTCCTCCAGCAGCCCGCGCGCGCCGACAGCGCCACCGGCCGGCCCTGCACGATCGTGATCGACTCGATCGGCGGCAACTACCGCCAGGCGGTGCCGGCGCCGGGAGACACCAACCGGTTTGCCGGCGGGGGCGTCCTGGCGCACTGTGAGGGCACCGGCAGCACGCTCTCGTCCGATAGCGTGGCGATGTACGGGCGCCAGCGGCGCATCGATTTCGTCGGGCACGTCGTCATCCGCGACACCGCGATGGCCCTCGATGCGAACTTCGCCTCCTACTACCTGCGCGATGAGCGGCTCGAAGCGCGCCGTAACGTCGTCGCGAAGAATCGCAAGAGCGGCTCCGTGCTGCGCGGGCCCCACCTCGACTACTACCGTGCGGTGCGCGGCGTGCGCGACACCGTCGAGATGTTCGCCAACTCACGGCCCACCGTCGAATACCGCCAGGCGTGTCTGGGCAGGGGGCAAGGTGACCGTGGACCGGAGCGATTTTGCCTCGCGTTCCGATTCGCTCCTGCTCGACGAAACGCGCGGACTGGGCGTCCTGGTGGGGCAACCGCGCGTCGAAGGGAAGGGCGGCAAGAACTACACCCTCGTGGGAACGCGGATCGAGCTGGGGCTCGAGCAGCGCGAGATTCGCCTCGTGAAGGCCCTGGGGGAGGGGAAGGCGACCGGCGACGACTGGACCCTCACGGCCGACACCATTCATCTGCTCGTCGCGGACCGCAAGCTGCAGCAGGCCTTTGCCTGGGTAGGTGAAGGGACCAAGTCCCGAGCGCACGCGGTGTCGACCCTGTACCTGATCGACGCCGATTCGATCGCCGTCGACACCCCCGACGAGGTGCTCACCGAGTCGCGGGCGTTCCGCAACGCCTTGTCGCGCGCGAAGCGCGACTCGGCAACCAAACTGGCCGACATCGACTGGATCGCCGGGGACTCGCTGACCGCCCGCTTCGTGCAAGAGAAAGACTCGACCGGGCGCGAGCACTCGCGGTTACAGCAAATCCACGCCCGCGGGGCCGCGCGCGCCCTGACGCACCACTTCGACGACCGGGACTCGACCGCGGCGCCCGCGATCAACTACTCGCGCGGCCAGCGGATCGCCGTCCAACTGCGCGGCGCCAAGATCGATCGCGTGACCGTCGCGGGGAACGCCGATGGGGTGCATCTCGAGCCGCGGCCTCCCGCGCCGCCCGACTCGACCAAGCGCGACTCGACCCTCACCCGGCCGAAGAAGCCGTGACGACCGCCGACCGGCTCGCCGAACTGCTCGCGACGCGCGACTCGTCGCTCGCCCTCGCGGCCGCCGCGCTGGCGCGCATCGCCGACGCGCAGGGCCGGGCCACGTTCGGGGCGCTCGCGATCGCGTACCGCGAGGAGTTCCTGAAGCTGCGCGCGCACACCAAGGGCTCGGCGCTCGCGTCGCCGGAGGCTGGGAGCCTCTCCGTGGACGACGCGCGCACCTACCTCGCGAACTCGGTACTGCCCCGGCTCGGCACGCTCAAGGTTCTGGTGATTCCGGCGGGCGCGTTGTGGAGCGAAGCCCCGATCGGCTTCGCCGCCGAGATCTGGGCCGACATGCCCGCCGAACGCGAAGCGGCGGCGCTGCGCTTCCTCGAGGTCGCCGAGCAGACCCTGGCCCGTAGCGAGGCCGTGAGCGGTGAGCATCCGGCGGTGCGGGGCGCCAGCCGGCTCGAGGCCCAGCACCTCGTCAAGACGTACAAAAGCCGCCGGGTGGTGAACGACGTGTCGGTCAACCTCGCCCAAGGGGAGATCGTCGGCCTGTTGGGCCCGAACGGGGCGGGGAAGACCACGTCGTTCTACATGATCACGGGGCTGATCCGTCCCGACCAGGGCCGCATCTTGCTCGACGAGCGCGACATCACCACCGAGCCGATGTTCCGGCGGGCGCAGGCGGGCATCGGCTACCTCGCCCAGGAGCCGTCGGTGTTCCGCAAGCTGAGCGTCGAGGACAACGTGCTCGCCATCCTCGAGACGCTCCCCTCGTTGGACGCGGGCGGCCGGCAGCAGCGCCTGGAGGGCCTGCTCGACGAGCTGGCGATCAAGCACCTGCGCCGCCAGAAGGCCTACCAGCTGTCCGGGGGCGAGCGGCGGCGCCTGGAAATCACGCGGGCCCTCGTCACCGAGCCCAAGTTCCTGCTGCTCGACGAGCCGTTCGCCGGCGTGGACCCGATTGCCGTCCACGACATCCAGACGATCGTCGCCGGCCTGCGCCATCGGGGCATCGGGGTGCTGATCACAGACCACAACGTCGAGCAGACGCTCGACATCGTGGATCGCGCGTACATCATGTTCGAGGGTCAAGTACAGGTCGGCGGCACGGTGCGCGAGCTGGTCTTCGATGACCGGGTCGCGGACCTCTACCTGGGGCCCACCTTGACCGCGCGTTTGCGCGCGCGCCTGACACACGCCGCATGAAGACCGGCCTGCACCAGCACACGTCCCTGCGGCAGGATCTGCGGATCAATCCTCGCCTCTACCAGGCGATGGATCTGCTGTACATGCCGCTGCTCGACCTGCAACAGCACTTGAAGCAGGAGCTGCTGGGCAACCCCTTCCTCGAGATGCTCGAACCGGAGGAAGAAACCGAAGCGCCCGCCCCCGAGCAGAAACCCGCGGAAAAGGAAAAGTCGGGGGACGACGAGCCCGACTGGGAAGCGATCCTGATGGACGACCGCACCGAGCACGGCGTGCCGAGCGGCACGCTCGGCGGCGCCACGGAATACGTCGAGCCGGTGACGGTCGAGAGCAAGGGTCTGATCGATCACTTGCGGGAACAGACCCGCATGCTCGACCTCACGCCGCGCCAGCAGCTGCTCGTTGAGGAGTTCCTCGGCAACATCGGGGAAGACGGCTACCTCCAGGCGAGCCTCGAGGAAATTGTGAAGGGCGCGAATCAGCTGCTCGAGGAGCACGAGGCCGAGTCGGAGCTCGAGTTGAACGTCGCGCCGTACACGCTCGCCGAGGCGGAGGCGATGCTGCGCGTCATGCAGCAGCTGGACCCCCCCGGGATCGCGGCGCGCAATCTGCGCGAGTGCCTGCTGCTGCAGCTCGAGAATCAGAAGCGGACCGACACGCTCGTCTACCGGCTCGTCAAGGACGCGTTCGACGACCTGATCGCCCATCGCTGGAGCGATCTGGGGAAGCGCTTCGGGCTCGCGCCGGACGAGGTGCAGCGCGCCGCCGACGAGCTGGCCCGTCTCGACCCCAAGCCCGGGCTGCAGCACTCGGCGGGCGACGACGCGTACATCATTCCCGACCTGATCGTCGACAAGATCGACGACAAGTACCACGTCTTCTTGAATGACGGCGGCCTGCCGCGGCTGCGCATCTCCCGCACATACCAGGAGATCGCGCGCGACAAGAAGAAGTACGACGTGGCAAGCAAGGAGTTCATCAACCAGCGCCTGAACAGCGCGCACTGGATGATTCAGGCGATCGAGCAGCGCCGCCAGACGATGCTGAAGGTGATGAACTTCATCGTCGACCGGCAGCGGGACTTCTTCGAGAAGGGGATCGAGTACCTGAAACCCCTGACGTTGCGCGAGGTGGCGGACGTCATCAGCATGCACGAGAGCACGGTGAGCCGCGTGACGAACGAGAAGTACGTCCAGACGCCCCGCGGCCTCCTGCCGCTCAAGTTCTTCTTCTCGAGCGGCCTCACGACGACGACCGGCGAGGATGCGAGCGCCCGGTCGATCAAGGCGCAGATCCAGAAGATGGTGGACGACGAGGATCCCAAGGATCCGCTTACCGACCAGCAGATCGTCCAGATGTTCGAGCAGCGCGGCGTGAAGATCGCGCGGCGTACCGTCGCCAAGTACCGCGACCAGCTCGGCATCCTCCCCGCGCGGATGCGCAAGCGGCTGTGAGCCTCGCCACGAATTCCACGCCGCCCGAGGTCAGCGTGCTCATCCCGGCGAAGGACGAGGCCGAGAACCTTCCCGAGTTCGTGCGCCTCGCCCGCGAGGCGCTGCTGCCGCTGTCATACGCCTGCGAGCTGGTGATCGTGGACGACGGCAGCCACGATGGGACGCCGCGCGTCCTCGCCGAGCTCGCGGCCAAGCATCCGTTTGTCCGCGTCGTGACGCACCGCGCGCAGCGGGGGATCGCCGATGCCTTGAAGTCGGGCGCCGATGCCGCGCGCAGGCGGATCCTCGTGTTCTATCCCGCCGACCTCCAGTACCTCCCGGCCGACATCCCGAGCCTCGTCGCGCCGATCCTCGAGGGGCGGGCCGACATTGTGACCGGGACGAAGCAGGGTCACTACGAGAAGCGCTTCGTGTCGAGCGTGTACAACCGGCTCTCCCGTTGGTTGTTCGGCGTACAGGTGGCGGATCTGAATTCGGTCAAGGCATATCGGCGCGAGGTGATGGACGTGGTCCCCACCCGTCCCGACTGGCATCGCTTCATGGTCGTCATCGCCGCGGCGCAGGGCTTCCGCCTCGCCCAGCAGCCGGTCCCGCTGCACCCCCGCCGCGCCGGGCGGTCGAAGTTCGGTATCAGCCGGATCCCGGTTGGCGCACTCGATCTGCTGTCGGTCTGGTTCCAACTGCGTTTTGGCCGCAAGCCCATGCTGTTTTTTGGCGTCGCTGGGGCACTGCTGTTCTCGCTGGGCATCGTCGTCGGGGCCGTGGCACTCTACCTGCGCTTCGGGCCACCGCACCTGGGGTTCCGGCCCCTGCTCGATTTGATCATGGTGCTCGTGATCGCGGGCGTCTCGCTGTTTGGATTCGGGTTTGTGGGGGAAATGGTGGCTGGGATGCGGGAAGAGCTGCGTGCCCTGCAGCGGGAAATCGAGCGACTTCGGGAGCAGCGCGACGCCTGAGTGGTGTCGCGCGCACGCAACATAAGACACCGTCTGGTCGAGTCGCATGACCTTGCGAGCCGTGGCACTCTGGTTGCATATGCTAACAGCGGTAGGTCTCCGTCGTTGCACACGCGCCACAGGTGACCCATGCCTCCGCTGCCTCTAGCGTCCGCGATGCTCACGCGCCTGCCATGGCTCTCCGCGCAGGGACGGGCGGTGATCAACGTGATGGTGTGCGAGAATGGACGCACGGGGTCGGCGGACATCGTCGCCGGCCTCCTGGGACTGCGTACCCGCTTTCAGCTGGCCCGCCTGTTGCGCCGCGAAGGCTTGCCGCCCTACGAGACCCTCACGGGCTGGGCCAGCGTCTTGTACTGGATGTTCGAGGCCGACCGGACCGGAGCGACGCTGCTCGCCCTGGCCCGGCGCGCCGACGTGGACCCGGCGATGTCCTACCGCCTGATCCGTCGACTCACCGGGCTTCGCTGGAGCCAATTGCGCGCTCTCGGCACCGCCGCGGTGCTCCCTCGGTTCGTGAACCTGTGTCATCCCGGGCGGGGCAGTGAGGTCGGCAATGCTCGGCGGCGGGCCGCCGCTGAG
>WNFK01151810.1_pt1 | contig 26364 bp, 26 predicted proteins | sample 5400281 | NCBI WGS metagenome assembly WNFK01 (sample SAMN13153350, study PRJNA577476) | soil metagenome | isolation source: 20 cm soil on Douglas fir-dominated hillslope | place: USA:California | collected 2013-09-17
GCCGCTCTACGTGAACGCCTTCGGGGGGTGGCTCAACTACCCGGAGTACTTCTTCTTCTGGAACTACCACGGCCAGAACGCGGTCTTCAACACCATGTCTTACCAGAACCCCGAGATGGACAAGCTGATCGACGCCGCCCGCTTCGAGTCGGAGTCGAAGAAGTACGCGGACCTGGTGCGCCAGTTCACGCGGCTCGCGATCCTCGAGGTGCCGCGGGTGCCGCTCTACCAGCCGAACCTCGACGTGGCCATGCAGAAGGGCATCACGGGTTACCAGTACTGGTTCCACCGCCAGCTCGACTTCCGCAGCCTCGGCAAGAACTGAGCCCGGGGCCCCCATGGGGAGGCTCATCGGGCGGAGGCTGCTGGCGGCGGCTCCCGGCCTGGCCGGGGTGATCGTGGTGACCTTCCTGCTGACCCGCGCGCTGCCCGGCGATCCGGCCGCCTTCTTCGCGGGCCCGGCGGCCAGCCAGCAGGCCATAGACGAGATCCGCCGGAGCCTCGGGCTCGACAAGAGCATGCCCGTGCAGTTCTGGCTGTATCTCCGCGACCTTGGCCGGGGAGATCTCGGGAAGTCCTTGACGACGGGCCAGCAGGTGCGCAGCGACCTGCTGTCGCGCCTGCCGGCCTCGCTCGAGCTGACCGCCTGCGGGCTCCTGCTGGCCCTCGCGGTGGCGCTGCCGCTCGGCGTGCTGGCCGCTACCCGGCCGGGCTCCTGGGTGGATCACCTCTGCCGGATGCTCACCACCGCCGGCGTCTCGCTGCCGATCTTCTTCACGGGCCTGCTGCTGGTCTACGTCTTCTACTTCATCCTCGGCTGGGCCCCGGCGCCGCTGGGCCGGCTCGACGCCTTCGCCTCGGCCCCGCGAAACGCCACCGGCTTCTATCTGATGGACGCGATGCTGGCCGGCGATCCCGGCCTGTTGCTGGCCGTGCTCCGCCAGCTCACGCTGCCCGCGCTGACGCTCGGCCTCTTCGCGATGGCGCCCATCGCCCGCATGACCCGCGCGGCCATGCTCGGCGTGCTCTCGAGCGACTTCGTCCGCACCGCGCGGGCCAGCGGGCTCGACCGCCGGACGGTGCTGATCACCTATGCCTTCCGCAACGCGATGCTGCCGGTGGTGACCACGCTCGGCATGGTGTTCTCGTTCCTGCTGGGGGCGAACGTGCTGGTCGAGAAGGTCTTCGCCTGGCCCGGCATCGGCTCCTACGCGCTCGAGGCCCTGATCGTCTCCGACTACGCGCCGGTGCAGGGCTTCATCCTGACCATGGCCTCCCTGTACGTCCTGCTCAACCTGTCCATCGACGTGCTCTACGGGATGATCGACCCGCGCGCGAGGATCGAGGCGTGAGCGCCCTGCTCCGCCACGGGCGCTACGTGCTCGGCGAGAACCCGGTGACCGGGCTCGCCTTCGGCCTGTTCGTGTTTCTCGTCGTCCTGGCCACCGCGGGGCCCTGGATCGTGCCGTACGACCCGCTCGCGAGCAATACCACCGAGGCGCTCAAGCCGCCCTCCTGGGCGCACTGGTTCGGCACCGACCAGCTCGGGCGCGACCTGCTGAGCCGGGTGGTGGTGGCCACGCGGCTGGACCTGACGATCTCGATCTGCGCGGTCATGATCGCCTTCGCGGTGGGCAGCGCGGCCGGCGTGTCCGCCGGCTTCTACGGAGGCTGGACGGATCGGCTGGTGGGCCGGGTCACCGATACCATCATGGCGTTCCCGCTGTTCGTGCTGGCCATGGGGATCGTGGCGGCGCTCGGGAACACGGTGGCCAACATCGTCTACGCCACCGCGATCATCAACGTGCCGTTCTACGCGCGCCTGGCCCGCTCGGAGGTCATGGTGCGCCGGGAGGCCGGCTTCATCGAGGCTGCGCGTCTGGCCGGCAACGGCGGCCCGCGGATCCTGGCCGTCCACCTCTTCCCGAACTGCCTGCCACCGATGATGGTGCAGATCTCGCTGAACCTCGGCTGGGCCATCCTGAACGCGGCGGGCCTCTCGTTCATCGGGCTCGGCGTCCGGCCGCCGACGCCGGAGTGGGGGATCATGGTCGCGGAGGGCGCGGCCTTCATCGTCTCCGGGGAGTGGTGGATCGCGCTCTTCCCGGGCGCGGCGCTGATGCTCGCTGTGTTCTGCTTCAACCTGCTCGGTGACGGGCTGCGCGACCTCATCGACCCGCGGAGGCGCACGTGAGCGATCCGCCCATCCCGCTGCTCGCGGTGCAGGACCTCTCCGTCGAGTTCCGCACGCGGGGTGGGGTGGTGCGCGCGCTGGATCAGGTGAGCTTCGACGTCCAGCGCGGGGAGACGGTCGGCGTGGTGGGCGAGAGCGGGTCCGGCAAGTCGGTGACCGCGTTCGCCCTGCTGCGCATCCTGGATCCCTCCGCTCGGATCACCTCGGGCAGCGCGGTGTTCGGCGGCCTCGACCTGGTGACTGCGGGGGAGCACGAGCTCGGCTTGCAGCGCGGGCGGGAGCTCTCGATGATCTTCCAGAACCCGCGCACCGCGCTGAACCCGATCCGGCCGGTGGGTCGCCAGATCGGCGACGTGCTGCTGCGCCACGCCAACGTGGCGCGCGCGGACGTCAAGCGCCGCGCGTTCGACCTGCTGGCCCAGGTCCAGATCCCGGACCCGGAGCGGCGGTACGCCGCGTACCCGTTCGAGCTCTCGGGCGGCATGTGCCAGCGGGTGATGATCGCGCTGGCGCTGGCCTGCTCGCCGGCGCTCCTGGTGGCGGACGAGCCCACCACCGGGCTCGACGTCACCACCCAGGCCGCGATCATGGACCTGATCCGCGAGCTCGCGCTGCGCACCAACATGGCCACGCTGCTGATCACCCACGACCTGGCCCTGGCCGCGGAGCACTGCGATAGGATCGTGGTCATGCACGCGGGGCACGTGGTGGAGGTGGCGCCGGCGACCGCGCTGTTCGAGGCGCCGCGGCACCCGTACACCGCCAAGCTCGTGGCCGCGACGCCGCACGGCGCCGAACGGCTGGAGGATCTCGCGGCCATCCCGGGCGGGCTCCCGGATCTCCGCGGCGAGCTGCCGCCGTGCCGATACCGTTTCCGCTGCGAGCGCTATGCACCCATCTGCGACGGCCCACTGCCGCGCGTGGACGTGCTGCCCGGCCACATGGTGGCCTGCTGGAAGCCGCTATGAGCCTGCTCGAGGTGCGAAGCCTGGAGCGGCGGTTCCCGGTGGGCAAGGGCTGGCTCCACGCGGTGGACGACGTGAGCCTCGAGATCGGCGCGGGGGAATGCGTCGGGCTCGTGGGGGAGTCGGGCTGCGGCAAGTCCACCCTGGTCAAGCTGATCACGCGGCTGCTCGATCCTAGCGCCGGGCAGATCGCCTTCGACGGCCGCGACATTGGCAGCGTGCCGGCGGGCCGTTTCGCCCGGGCGCCCGAGCGCGCGCTGATCCAGATGGTCTGCCAGGACCCCACCGATAGCCTGAACCCGCGGTTCACCGCCTTCGACATCATCGCCGACCCGATCCGCCGGCTGGGCCGCGTGGCCGGCGGTAGCGCGATGCAGGCCCGTGTGCGTGCGCTGGCGGAGATGGTCGGCCTGCCCGAGGCGCTGCTCGGACGCTTTCCCCATCAGCTCTCGGGTGGCCAGAAGCAGCGCGCGGGCATCGCGCGCGCCATCGCGCTCGAGCCGAAGCTCCTGGTGCTGGACGAGCCGACCTCCGCGCTCGACGTCTCGGTGCAGGCGGTGATCCTCAAGCTGCTCGACGACCTGCGACGCCGGCTCGGCATCAGCTACCTGTTCGTCTCCCACGATCTCGCGGTGGTGCGGCTGCTGGCGGACCGGGTGGTCGTCATGTATCTGGGCCGGATCGTCGAGGCGGGCCCGGTGGCCCAGGTGTTCGCCAGCCCCGGCCATCCCTACACGCGCGCCCTGCTCGCCTCGGTCCCGCAGCCCGAACGGAGAGCCGATGGGCGGCCGCGCTTCCGCCTCACCGGAGAGCCGCGCAGCCCGATCGATCCGTCGCCGACGGTGTGCCGGTTCTTCGGCCGCTGCCCGGATGGCTTCGAGCGGTGCGAGCGGGAGATGCCCGTGCTCCGCAGCGACGCGGCCGGCCACTCGGTCGCCTGCCACCTGCATGGCTGAGCCGGGGAGGGTGCCGGGTATCGGCCCGCTGCTGGCGGCCTACGCGGACGGATCGCGGACTCCCGCGGGCGTGCTGCGCGAGCTCTACGCGACCCTCGAGCGCCGTGGCAACGACCACGTATGGATCCACGTCCTGCCGCTCGAGGACGCGCTCCGGCAGCTTGCGGCGGCGGAGGTCCGGCGCCGCGCGGGCGCCGCGCTGCCGCTGTTCGGCGTGCCGTTCGCGATCAAGGACAACATCGACGTGGCCGGCCATCCGACCACCGCGGGGTGCCCGGCGTTCGCGTACAAGCCGGAGGCCACCGCCACGGTCGTGCGCCGGTTGCAGGAGGCCGGCGCGATCCTGGTGGGCAAGACCAACCTGGACCAGTTCGCGACCGGCCTCACGGGCACACGCTCGCCGTACGGCGCGCTCTCCTCGGTGTTCGATCCGGACTACGTCGCGGGCGGCTCGAGCTCCGGCTCGGCGGTCGCGGTGGCCGCGCGTTTGGTGGCCTTCGCGCTCGGCACCGACACCGCGGGCTCCGGACGCGTGCCGGCGGCCTTCAACGGCATCGTGGGGCTCAAGCCCACGCGTGGGCTCATCAGCACGGCGGGCGTGATGCCCGCCTGCCGATCGCTCGACTGCGTATCGGTGCTGACGCACACGGTGGAGGACGCCGCGCGCGCCCTCGATGTGGCCCGCGGTCCGGACGCGGCCGATCCCTACTCGCGCGAGCCCGGTCCGCCCCCGGCGGCGCTCGGCGCGGGGTTCCGCTTCGGGGTGCCCGCGGCCGCCCAGCTCGAGTTCTTCGGGGACGAGGCGGCGGCCCGGCTCTACGAGCGCGCGCTCGAGCGGCTCGAGGCGCTGGGCGGGCGCCGCGTGACGATCGATCTCGCGCCATTCCGCGCCGCCGCGGACCTGCTCTACGCGGGCCCATGGGTGGCCGAGCGCCTGGCCGCGCTGGGCCCGTTCTTCGACGCGCATCCGGAGGACATCCACCCGGTGGTGCGGGCCATCGTGGGCCGGGCCTCCGCGATGACCGCGGTGGACGTCTTCGCCGGCATGTACCGGCTGGAGGACCTGCGGCGCCAGGCGGGAGCGCAGTGGGCGGGCATGGACGTGCTCGCGCTGCCGACGACCGGCACGATGTACCGGCACGCGGCGATCGAGGGCGACCCGGTACGGCTCAACAGCAATCTTGGCTACTACACCAACTTCGTTAATCTGCTCGACTGCTGCGCGCTCGCGGTCCCCGCGGGGACGCGGCCGAGCGGGCTGCCGTTCGGCCTCTCGCTGATCGCGCCCGCCTTCCACGACGAGCGGCTGGTGGCGCTCGGCACCCTGTGGCAGCACGAGGAGGAAGCGCGCGCGGGCGGCCCCGCGGTGTCCCCCCGCGCGGCGGGGGAGCACCTCGTGGGGCTGGCGGTGGTCGGCGCGCATCTGACCGGGCAGCCGCTCAACCGCGAGCTGACGAATCGGGGCGCGCGACTCGTGCGCGCCGTCCGGACCGCGCCGGTGTATCGTCTCTACGCGCTGGCGGGCACCTGGCCGCGCAAGCCCGGGCTGGTTCGTGTGGACGGCGGCGCCGGGGCATCGATCGAGGTCGAGGTCTGGGAGCTGGGAGAGGCCGCCTTCGGGAGCTTCGTGGCCGCGGTCCCGCCGCCGCTCGCCATCGGCACGATCCTGCTGGAGGACGGTACGGCGGTGAAGGGGTTCCTCTGCGAGGCGCACGCGGTGGCGGGCGCCGATGACATCTCGCGGTACGGAGGCTGGCGCGCGTACCTGGCTGGCCGGGAGAGAGGCGATGGCCGAAAGTCCGACACCTGACGAGCTGGCCGCGTACGTGGACGAGACGGCGAAGCGGGTCGGCCTGCCGCTTTCGTTCGAGCACCGACCGGGGGTGATCCAGTTCACCGGGGTGCTGCTGGCCCAGGCCGCCCTCGTGATGGAGTTCCCGCTGGCGGACGAGCAGGAGCCCGCTCCGGTGTTCCGGCCATGAGCGCGGCGATGTCGCGTGACGAGTACCTCGGCTCCGACGGGCTCGGCCTGAGCGCCGCGGTCCGCGCGGGCCGTGTCAGCGCACGGGCCGTCACGGAGGCGGCCCTCGCCCGGATCGCGACGCGCGGGCCGGCGGTCAACGCGTTCACGACGGTGCTGGCCGAGCAGGCGCGGGCCGACGCGGACCGGGTGGACGCAGCGATCGCGGCGGGCCGCGACGCCGGGCCGCTCGCCGGGCTGCCCTTCGCGGTCAAGGATCTCTTCGACGTGGCGGGGATCACCACGCTGGCCGGCTCCAAGATCAACCGGGAGCGGCCGCCCGCCCGGCGGGACGCGCACGCCGTGGCCGCTCTCCGGCGCGCCGGCGCGGTCCTGATGGGCGCGCTGAACATGGACGAGTACGCCTACGGCTTCACCACCGAGAATTCGCACTACGGGCCCGTGCGCAACCCGCACGATCCCACGCGCGTCGCGGGCGGCTCCTCGGGAGGCTCGGGGGCAGCGGTGGGCGCGGGGCTCGTGCCGCTGACCCTGGGCTCGGACACGAACGGCTCCGTGCGGGTGCCCGCGTCGCTCTGCGGCGCTTTCGGGCTCAAGCCGACGTACGGGCGGGTCTCGCGGGCGGGAAGCACGCTCTTCGCGGGCAGCTTCGACCACGTGGGCGCCCTGGGCCGCTCGGTGCGCGATGTCACCGCCGCGTTCGACGTCATGCAGGGGCCCGACCCGGAGGATCCGGTGTGCTCCACGCGTCCCGCGGAGCCCTGCCTGTCGCTCCTGGGGGAGGGCGTGGACGGCCTGCGGATCGCGGTCCTCGACGGGCATTTCGCGCGTGGCGGGGAGCCAGAAGCCTACGCGGCGGTCGGTCAGGTGGCGGCGGCGCTCGGCGTCACGCGACGGGTCACGATCCCGGAAGCCCACCGGGCGCGGGCCGCCGCCATGGTCATCACCGCCTCGGAGGGCGCCAACGCGCACCTCGCCGATCTCAAGCGGCGTCCCCAGGACTTCGATCCGCTCACCCGGGACCGCTTCCTGGCGGGTGCCCTGCTGCCGGCCGGAGCGTATGTCCAGGCGCAGCGCTTCCGCGCCTGGTACCAGGCCCGCGTCGCCGAGCTCTTCGGCGAGGTGGACGTCCTGCTCGCGCCGACCACGCCCTGTCCCGCCCCGCGCATCGGCCAGGACCGCATCGTCCTGGACGGGGTCGAGGTGCTGACCCGGCCCAACCTGGGGGTCTACACCCAGCCGCTATCGTTCATCGGCCTGCCGGTGCTCTCGGTGCCGGTCGCCCGGCCCGGCGCGCTACCGCTGGGCGTCCAGCTCGTGGCCGCGCCCTTCCGGGACGCTCACGTGCTGCGGGTCGGCGCGCTCCTGGAGGCCAAGGGCGTGGTCGTCTCTTCGGTGACCGCGTGATGCGCCTCAACGATCCGGCGGTGCTGACTGAGGTGACGACGGCCTTCCAGTATTACGAGAAGGCGCTCAATGGCAACGACGTGGCCACCCTGACCGCGCTCTTCTGGAAGAGCCCGCTCACCATCCGGTTCGGGATCGGGGAGAACCTGTACGGGCACGACGCCATCACCGCCTTCCGCCACGCGCGCCCGAACATCGACCTGCGCCGGACGCTCGCGAACACGGTGATCACGACCTACGGTGACGATTTCGCGACGGCCAACACCGAGTTCACCAAGCGGGACACCGGGCGGCGCGGGCGGCAGAGCCAGACCTGGATGCGGACGGAGACGGGCTGGCGCGTGGTGAGCGCGCACGTGTCATTTCTTCCTGCCCAGGATTGAGGCTGCGTGATTAGGCCGTGAGCAATGCGGCCTGGCCGATCGCGTGGGCGCCCGCCTAAGCCCTTGATTTCGTACCCGGCCGATCCGGGCACAGCCCTTGCTGCGCGAGAAGTGCATGAGCGCGAGGCCGGGGACCGAAAGCTTCGACGAGCTCGTGAGCAGCACGCTCCCGTCGCTCGTGATTGAGGCGCAGGCCGCCGATGGGGGCCGGCTCTACCGGACCGTGATCGCCCGGGTGGAGCTGCCGCTGCTGCGCCACGCCCTCGAGCTCTGCGGCGGCAATCAGCTCAAGGCCGCGAAGATGCTCGGCATCAACCGGAACACGCTGCGCAAGCGCCTGCGGCTGCTGGGCCTTCTGCCCGTCGCGGGCAGGAACGGCGCGAAGGCGAGCGCCCGGTCGGCCTAGGAACCTTTACGCTCGCGACGGGGCCGGGGTAGACTTCGGCCCAGAGTGCGCCTGCGAGCCGTCGCCGTCGTCCCGTCGGTCCTCCTCCTGGTCGCCTGCGCGAGCCCCGGGGCCGAGCCCCTCCCGGGACAGCCGCCCCATCACGTGGCCGGCGGGTTCCGCAATCTCGATCCCGAGTTCACCCGGGCGTCCGGCTGGACCCGGTGGAGCTTCATCGCGCGGCGGATGTGGGACAGCCTGACCGCCCCCCGCACGTTCGAGGCCCCGCGCGTCGCCAATGACGGTGCGGCCCTGCGGGCGCAGCCCTCACCGCGGAGCATCACGTGGGTCGGGCACGCGACCCTGCTGGTGCAGGTGGACGGCCTCAGCGTGCTCACGGATCCCAACTGGAGCGACCGGGCCGGACCCACCTCGTGGATCGGGGCCCGACGGCTCAATGCGCCGGGGCTCGCCTTCGAGGTTCTCCCGCGCATCGACGTGGTGACGGTCTCGCACGACCACTACGACCATCTCGATCTGCCCACCGTGAAGCGCCTCGCCGCGACTCACGACCCGCTCTTCGTGGTGCCGCTCGGCCTCAAGGCGTGGTTCGAGGCCAACGGCATGCCCCGCGTGGTGGAGCTCGACTGGTGGCAGGAGCACGAGCATCGGGGGGTGCGCTTCGTATGCACGCCGGCCCAGCATTTCTCGCAGCGCTCACTCTGGGACGGGAGCCGCCGCCTCTGGGCCTCGTGGGCCGTGCTGGGCCGGGAGCGGCGCTTCTACCACGGCGGCGACACCGGCTACTTCACCGGCTTCAAGGAGATCGGGCGCCGCCTCGGGCCCTTCGACGTGGCCGCGCTGCCGATCGGCGCCTACCTCCCGCCGGAGATCATGAAGCGGGTGCACACCACGCCCGAGCAGGCGGTGCAGGCCTTCGTGGATCTCGACGCGCGCACGATGGTCGCCATGCACTGGGGCACGTTCGACCTGGCCGACGAGCCGCTCGACGAGCCGCCGGCGCGCGTGATCGCCGACATCGGGCGCCGCGGCATCGACCCCTCGCGCGCCTGGATCCTGAAGCTCGGGGAGACGCGGCCGTGGTAGGGCGAGGCGCAGCCGCCGGCGAGCCGAGCGGATATGAAATCATGGGCGCGTGGCCATGGCTCAGCGCGTTCTGATCGTCGAGGACGAGCCCGACATCCGGGACCTGCTCGTGTTCCACCTCGAGCGCGACGGCTACCAGGTCGCCAAGGCCGGGAGCGGGGCGGACGCCCTGCGGCAGGCCCAGGTCTCCGCGCCCGATCTGGTCCTGCTCGATCTCATGCTCCCCGAGATGGACGGCCTCGAGGTCTGTCGCCGCTTGCGCCAGAACCCGGTCACGCAGGGTATCCCCATCGTCATGCTGACCGCGCGCGGCGACGAGGTCGATCGCGTGCTCGGCCTCGAGATGGGCGCCGACGACTACGTGGTCAAGCCGTTCTCGCCCCGGGAGCTGGTGGCGCGCATCCGGGCGGTGCTCCGCCGCACGCGGCCGGCGCCGGGCTCGATACCGCTCACGGTCGGCCGTCTCAGCATCGACCCGGCCGCCCACCTCGTCACCGTGAACGACGCGCCGGTCTCGCTCACCCGCCGCGAGTTCGACCTGCTGCGGGCCCTCGTGGAGGCGCGGGGACGCGTCCTCTCTCGCGAGTACCTGCTCGATCACGTGTGGGGCTACAGCGCGGCCGAGGAGATCGAGTCGCGCACGGTGGACGTGCACGTCCGGCGGCTGCGGCAGAAGCTCGGCCCGGAGGGCCAGCGGATCGGCACGGTGACCGGCGTGGGCTACCGCCTCGAGGGCGACGCCTGATGCGGGTCCTGTTTCGCGTCGTCCGGCGCAGCATCGCGCTCAAGCTCACGCTGACCCTGGTGGGCTTCGTGGCGGTGACGAGCCTCGCCGCCGGCCTCTACCTGAACCGGGCGCTGGAGAACTTCGCGGTCGAGTCGCTCGAGACGCGCCTCGGTTCGGTGGCCGCGGTGGTCCACGACGAGGCCCGGAACCTCCTCCGCGGCGGCGCGCCCGCCACCGCCCCTCAAGATCTGGCCCTCCGGGTCGCGCGGGCGACCGGGGCGCGGGTCACCCTCATCGCGCCGGACGGCCGGGTCCTCGCGGAGTCGGAGCGTGGGGTCGCCGATCTCGCGGGGCTCGAGAACCACGCCGGGCGGCCCGAGGTTCGCGCGGCGCTGGAGGGACACACCGGGCGCGCCCTGCGGCGCAGCACGACCATCGACGCGCCGTTGCTCTACGTGGCGGTGCCGGTGCGGGACGAGACGCGCACACTCGGGGTCCTCCGCCTCGCGCTGCCCCTCTCCGCGGTGACCGCCTCGTACGCGACGCTCCACCAGGTCATGCTCGCGGGCGGCGCGGTGGCCCTGGTGGTCGCGCTGGGGATCGGCATCTTCGTGGCGGGACGGGTGACGCAGCCGGTGGTCGAGATGCAGTCGATCGCCCGCCAGATGAGCGAGGGCAGCTTCCTGGTCCGGGCGCCCACCCGCTCGACGGACGAGATCGGCACCCTCGGGCGGTCGCTCAACGTGATGGCGGGGCGGCTGCGCGAGAAGATCCAGGATCTCGAGCAGGAGCAGGCCAAGATCACCGCCATGCTCGACGCGATGGTCGAGGGCGTGATCGCGGTGGACGGCCACGAGCACATCCTGCTCATGAACGAGCAGGCCCGGACGATGTTCGGCCTGGGGAGCTCCCGGGGCGAGGGCAAGCCGTTTCTCGAGGTCATCCGCAACGCCGACCTGCACGAGGTCTTCCGCGCGGTGCACGCGGGCGGCGCGGGCCTGGCCCTCCGGCAGGAGATCGCGATGTCGAGCCCGGCCCAGCGCATCCTCGGAGTCAACGCGGTCGGGCTCGCCCCGGTCGGCGTCGAGGCGGGCGTGGTCATGGTGCTCCACGACGTGACCGCGCTGCGCCAGCTGGAGCGGGTCCGCACCGAGTTCGTGGCGAACGTGAGCCACGAGCTGCGCACGCCCCTGACCGCCATCCAGGGGTATCTCGAGACCCTGCTCTCCGGGGCGCTCGAGGAACCGGAGAACGCCCGGCGCTTCCTCGAGATCGTGCTGCGCCACAGCGAGCGGCTCGGCCGCCTGCTGAACGACCTCACCGACCTGTCCAACATCGAGCTCGGCAAGGTCACGCTCCGGAAGGAGTCGGTGCTTCTCGACGAGCTGGTGGCTTCGGTGGTGGCGATCATCGGCCCGCGCGCGGCCCGCTCTGGCGTGACGGTGACCGCGAACACGCCGGCCGAGGTGCCCGCGGTGGCCGCGGATCGCGACCGCCTCGTGCAGGTCCTCATCAACCTGGTGGACAACGCGGTGAAGTACACGCCCGAGGGCGGGACGGTCACGGTGATCACGCGCGGCGGGGACGGCACCGTGGAGATCGCGGTGGCCGACACCGGCATCGGGATCCCGGCCGCCGACCTGCCGCGGATCACCGAGCGCTTCTACCGCGTGGACAAGGCGCGCTCGCGCGAGCTGGGCGGCACCGGCCTGGGGCTGGCGATCGTCAAGCACCTGGTCCTGGCCCACGGGGGCGAGCTGCGCATCGAGAGCCAGGAGCAGCAGGGCACCACCGTCCGCTTCACGCTGCCGATCCGGCCGGCCGTCTAGACCCCTCCCGGGGCGGTTTCCCGCCTCCGCGTTACAGAAACTTCACGTGGGCAATGGTATGCGATCAATCCCGCGCGTGCATGCTGACCCTCGACCGTCAGCCTTCGACAAGGGGGTCACCGTGGACATGCATGAGGATCCGGAGTTCCGCTGGCTGGAGCGAGGCGCGGGAGAGCCGGTGGTGCTGCTGCACGGGCTCATGGGGCAGATGCACCACTGGGACGTGGTGCTGGACGCGGTGGGCGACGGCTACCGGCTCATCGCGCCGACGCTGCCCGTCTTTCATCCCGAGCTGCGCGAGGGGTCGGTGGGCGCGCTCGGACGGTACGTGCTCCGCTTCCTGGACGCGCTCGACATCCCGCGCGCGGTGCTGGGAGGGAACTCGCTCGGTGGGCACGTGGCCCTGCGGTTGGCGCTGGAGTACGGCGAGCGCGTGTCGGGGCTGGTGCTCACCGGATCGTCCGGCCTCTTCGAGCGGGGCTTCACGAGCGGGGTCCCGCATCGTCCGGATCGCGCGTGGGTGCGTCGCAAGATGGAGGAGGTGTTCTTCGACCCCGCGCTGGTGACCGACGGCTGGGTCGAGGACGTGCACCGGCTGGTCACGACCCCGGCTTCCGCGCTGCGGATCCTGCGCCTGGCGCGGGACGCGCGCCGCGACAACCTCGAGGAGCGGCTCGGCGGGATCCGGGTCCCGACGCTCCTGATCTGGGGTCTCGAAGATCGGATCACGCCGCCCGAGGTGGCGGAGCGCTTCCGGGCCCTGATCCCGGACGCGCATCTCTGGCAGCTCTCGAAGTGCGGGCACACCCCGATGCTGGAGCGGCCGGAAGCGTTCGCCGAGGTGCTGGCCGACTGGCTCGACGGGACGAAGAGCCGGCGGGACGTCGGGGTGCCCCAGCTCGGAGGGGTGCGGTGATCGGCCGGGCCGCGGGCGCGGCACTGGACTGGTGTGGGAGCCGCCGTCGGCGGCAGCTCGAGCAGGTCTGGCGCGACCCGGCCGGCGCTCAGGAGCGGGCGCTGCGGCGGCTGATCGCGACCGCGCGGGACACCGAGTTCGGGCTCGCGCACGGCTTCCGGGGCATCCGCTCGGTCGCCGAGTACCAGGAGCGGGTGCCGGTCCGTGACTACGGGCAGCTCCGGCCATGGCTCGAGCGCGCGGCGGCCGGCGAGGAGTCCGTGGCGTGGCCGGGCCGGTGCCGGGACTGGGTGAAGACCTCGGGCACGACCGCGGGGGACAAGGTGATCCCGGTGACGCCGGAGGCGTTCGCGGCGCACAAGAAGGGTGGGTGGGACGCGCTGCTCCGCGGCGCCGCCGTGGCGGGCGGAGGACAGACCCTGATGGGCGGGCCGATGCTGTTCCTGGGCGGCAGCACGTCGGTCCGCCCCCTCGGCGAGGGGACCCAGGTGGGCGATCTCTCCGGTCTGGTGGCGGGCCGGCTGCCGTGGGCCTTCCGGGGCCGCTATTCCCCGGGTCCGGGATGCGCCGCGATCCCGCAGTGGGAAGAGCGCCTCGATGCCATCACGGCGCTCGCGGCGACCCAGGACATCCGCCTGCTCTCGGGCATGCCGTCCTGGCTCGTCATCCTGTTCGAGCGCATCGCGCGCCACGCGGAGACGGCGGGGGCCCGGCGGCTCCGGAACCTTGGACAGCTCTGGCCGCATCTGGGCGTGCTGATCCACGGTGGCGTCGCCTTCGCGCCGTACGCCGACGTGTTCGAGGAGTGGCTCGGCCGCCGGCTCCCGCGGGTCGAGGTGTATCCGGCTTCCGAGGGGTTCGTGGGCGTACAGACCGAGTCCACCGGCGGCCTCACCCTCATGCTCGACTACGGCATCTTCTACGAGTTCGTGCCGGTCGAGGACCTCGGCGCGGAGGCGCCGCGGCGGCACAGCGTGGCCGAGGTCGAGCTGGGGCGTCCCTACGCGGTGGTGATGAGCACCCCGGCCGGGCTCTGGTCGTACACGCTCGGGGACACCGTGCGATTCACCGCACGCGATCCGTTGCGGCTCGTGATCACCGGCCGCACGCGCCACTACGTGAACGCCTTCGGAGAGAACGTCATCGTGGAGGAGGTGGAGCGCGCGCTGGTGCGGGCCTGCCGCCGCACCGAGGCGGAGGTCGTCGAGTTCACGGTGGCGCCGCGGTGGCCGAGCGCGGCCGAATCGCGGGGCGGGCACGAGTGGCTGGTGGAGTTCCGCGTCCCGCCGACCGAGCCGGACGACTTCGCGCGGATCCTGGACGAGGCGCTCGCCACGCTGAACACCGACTATCGCACCAAGCGCAGCGGATCGGTCGGCATGGTCGCGCCGGTCGTGACCACGCTCCCGGTCGGGACCTTCCATCGCTGGATGCGGAGCGCGGGGAGGCTCGGCGACCAGCACAAGGTCGCGAGGGTGACCAACGACCGCACGATCGCGAGCGCGCTGCTGGCCGCGAGCGGGCGCGCGGGAGCGGGCGTTGCCGGCCGACACGAGGCGGTAGCCACCACGTGATTTGACCGGGGGCGGTCTTGCCTCGACCCTGCAGACATGCGACGGACGATCGGATCCCGGACGAATCGAGAGCGGGCGAGGTGGCGCGTGGGCGTGCTCGACTCCGACCCTGAGGAAGTCGGGACCACGCTCGACATCGCGGTGGCCCGGTTCCGCGAGCTGCGCCGCCTCCGGCGCGCCCTGACGGACCGGCCGGTCGTGCTGGGGACGGCGGAGGCCGGCTAGCCCCGGCCCTCCGCGGCGACCAGGGCGTAGAGACGCTCCTGGGAGCGAACGGGCGGCGCGTCCGCGGCCCGGACGCGGATCGAGCTGCCGTCGAGCTGGATCTCGCGCGCCTTCACCGTGTCGACGAGCTGCAGCTCCAGCACCTCGTGGATCTGAGACTGTAGACGGGCGTCCAGCACCGGGAAGGCGATCTCCACGCGGTGGTCCAGGTTCCGGGGCATCCAGTCGGCGGAGGCCAGCCAGTACTCCGGAGCCCCGCCGTTCTGGAAGTAGAACACCCGGGCGTGCTCGAGGTAGCGGTCAATGATCGAGATGGCGCGGATGCGATCCGACAGGCCCGGGATGCCGGGGCGCAGGCAGCAGATGCCGCGCACGATGAGGTCGATCGCGACGCCGGCCTGGCTGGCCAGGTAGAGCTCCTCGATCAGCGTGCGATCCACCAGGCTGTTCATCTTGGCCACGATCCGCGCGGGCCGGCCGCGCCGGGCGTGGTCCGCCTCGCGCCGGATACGATCCCGGAAGCCCTCGCGGAGCCCGGTGGGGGCCACCAGCAAGTGGCGGAACCGGCGCGGGCGCGTGTAGCCGGTCAGCATGTTGAACAGCTCGGTGACGTCCTCGCCGAACGACTCCCGGCAGGTGAACAGGCCGAAGTCGCCGTAGATGCCGCCGGTGCGGGCGTTGTAGTTGCCGGTGGCCAGGTGGCAGTAACGCCGGATCCCGTCGGTGTCCTGGCGAACCACGAGACAGGCCTTGCAGTGCGTCTTGTAGCCGGGCAGCCCGTAGACGACGTGCGCGCCGACTTCCTCGAGCGCCCGCGCCCAGCGGATGTTGGCCTCCTCGTCGAAGCGCGCCTGCAGCTCGACGAGCACCGCCACCTCCTTGCCGTTCTCGGCGGCCAGGGTGAGGGCGTGCGCGATCGGGGAGGTCGGGCTCACCCGATAGAGCGTCATCTTGATGGCGAGGACGCGGGGGTCGACCGCGGCCTCGCTCACGAAGCGGGTGACCGCGTCGAAGGAGTGGTACGGGTGGTGGGCGAGCACGTCGCCACTCCGGATCGCGCTCCACACGTCGGAGGATCCCTCGAAGGCCGGGAGCGGCCGGGGCGGCATCGGCTGATCCTTGAGACGCGGCACGTCCACCGCCGCGTAGAGCTGGAAGAGATCCGAGAACGCGGTGAAGCCGGTGCCCGCGTAGAGGTCGTCGGAGGCGAGCTCGAGCTCGTCCACCAGCGTGGCGAGCAGGTCCGGGGGCAGATCGGGATCGTACTGCAATCGGACCGCGTCGCCCATGCGCCGCTCCCGGACGCCGGCCTCCACGCTGGTGAGCAGGTCCACCGCCCGCTTGCGCTCGAGCGCGATGTCCGCGTCGCGGGTGACCCGGATGGCGTGGCAGGAGAGGATCTCGTAGCCGTTGTACAGCGCGGGCAGCTGGAGGCGGATGATGTCCTCCAGCAGGATGAAGGCGTGCTGCCCGGGCGGGCCGGGAAGCGGTACGAAGCGAGGTACCACCTGGCCGGGAATGTGGACGACCGTGAGCGCGGTGTGGGGGAGCAGGCTGGCGGTCGACGCCCTGACCGCGACGATGAGGCAGAGGGCCCGGTTGGCCAGATGCGGGAAGGGGTGGCCCGGGTCGATGGCCAGGGGGGTCAGGACGGGCATCAGGGTCCGCTGGAAGTATTCGTCCAGGAACCGCTCCTGTTCGGGCGTGACCTCCTTGGGCCGGACCAGGCGGATGCCTTCCGAGGCCAGGATCGGCCCCAGCTCCTCGAGGAAGCAGCGATGCTGCGCGTCCACCAGCCGGTGAACCAGTTCCGAGACCGCCGCCAGCGTCTCGGCGGGGGAGAGGCCATCCGGCCCGGCGGTGTGATCGCCGGCGCGGATCCGGCGCTTGAGCTCGGCCACCCGGACCATGAAGAATTCGTCGAGGTTTGAGCTAAAAATGGCGAGGAACTTTACCCGTTCCAGCAGGGGGACCATGGGGTCCTGCGCCTCTTCGAGGACGCGCCGGTTGAACTCCAGCCAGGACACCTCCCGGTTCACGAAGACATCGGGCGGCAGAGCGATGCGGTCCGGCATGGGCGCCTAGTCTCCGAGAGCCAGGTCAGGAGGTCAAATCACAGAATTGTTACGTTCCACCAGAGTCATAGGCCGAGCCGATCCGACTATCACCGGGCATCGGCAACTCGAATTTGACGCTACTCGTCGAGGCGGTACGATGTGCCGGCGGTCGATGCGCCGGGAATCATACATCCGATCCACCTCGAGGGGGAGAGCCCACAGATGAAGCGACGGGACTTCCTGAGAAACGGGGTCGCCCTGGGGGCGGCCGCCGCGATGGGCGACCTGCCGCGCATCGGCGCGGCATCGACCGGTTCGGACGGCGCCAGGTGGCGGGCCTTCGAGGTGGGTGCGCACCGCGGACTCCGCGGAGTTCAAGAGCCTCGGCCAGAGCTGGATCGGCAATGCGGGCGCCGCCCGCGTCTATTGCGACGACAAGTACGGGGCGAGTGTCTTCTACGCGGAGTGGCCGGCGGGCGAGCCCGCGCCGGTCGCGGAGGTCACTACCCGGTACGCGGCCCGCGATCGGCTCGTGGACGTGACCAAGCCGGGCATGAATCCGTCCCCGGAGAACCGCGCCGTGCTGAGCCGGTACCGGGAGTCGAGTAATCTGGTCCGTACCGACGGGATCGTGAAGAAGACGTCGCAGCAGATCACCAAGGGTGTCGACGGTGACGTGGAAAAGGCGCGCGCCATCTACGAGTGGATCGTGGAGAACACCTTCCGTGACCCCAGGGTGCGGGGCTGCGGGGTGGGCGACATCCGCGCCATGCTGGAGACCGGCAACCTGGGCGGCAAGTGCGCCGACCTGAACGCGCTGTTCGTGGGCCTCGCGCGGGCCGTGGGCATCCCGGCCCGCGACGTCTACGGCGTGCGCACCGCGGACTCCGCGGAGTTCAAGAGCCTCGGCGGGTGGGTGCCGGTGGATCCGGCGGACGTGCGCAAGGTCGTGCTGGAGGAGCGGGGTGGCATCCCGCTCAACGATCCGACCACCCAGAAGGCGCGGACGAAGCTCTTCGGCCAGTGGGAGATGAACTGGCTCGCCTACAACTACGCGCACGACGTCAAGCTGCTGAACTCACGGGACGACGCGGTCGCCTTCTTCATGTACCCGAACGCGGAGACGGGCGAGACGCGCAAGGACAGCCTGGATCCGGACAGCTTCAAGTACAAGATCACCACGCGCGAGCTCGGCATCTAGCGGCTCGCCTCGCGGCCCCTGACGCCCCCGCTGACCGGCGGGGGCGTCGCGTTGTCCCCGCTCCCCGTTCACCCATGATTTACCGCCGCGTCATCATCCCGTAACCCGCTCCCCGCACACTCCGCTCATGACACGAACGATCGCGGGGGTAGAGCCGATGGCGAGTGGCAGCCGGCGGGGTGGTCTCGAGAAGCCGAGTGCGCCACGGGGAGCGCGGGTGCTCGTGGTGGAGGACGAGGCGGACGTCGCCGAGATGATCCGCTACAACCTCGGCAAGGAGGGCTACGACGTCCGGCTGGCCGGCAACGGCATGGACGCGCTGCGACTGGCCAAGGAGGCGAAGCCGGACCTCATCCTGCTGGACATCATGGTGCCTCAGCTCAACGGGTGGGAGATCTGCCGCCGCCTCAAGCAGGATCGGGAGACCGTCGCCATCCCGGTGATCATGGTGACGGGACGCGTGGAGGAAGGGGACAAGGTACTCGGCTTCGAGATGGGCGCCGACGACTACGTGACCAAGCCCTTCTCGCCGCGTGAGCTGCTGGCCCGCGTGCGCGCGGTCACCCGACGCGGGCGGCTGGGCGATGCGGACGGCGCCCAGGTGCTGCGGGCCGGCGACCTCGAGATCGACCGGCAGCGTTTCGAGGTCAAGATGAAGGGCCGCCTGGTCGAGCTGACCCGCAAGGAATTCGATCTGCTCGCCACCCTGATCCGTACCCCGGGACGGGTCTTCGGCCGGGAGGATCTGCTGGATCTCGTCTGGGGTCAGGACGGCTTCGTGGAGCCCCGGACGGTGGACGTGCACGTGGCACGCCTGCGCGCGAAGTTCACCGCGGCTCGGGTCTCCGAGCCGGGAATCGAGACGGTCCGGGGGGTCGGCTACAGGTTCCGCGAGCGGCCGTGAGCGTTAACAGAGACGTAACACTCCCGTCACGGTTCGGTCACGAGTCCGTCGCACACTTGCGCCAAATACAGGGAAGAGACAGCGAGGAGAACGCGATGCCGAAGAGGTCGTTCCTGACCGTGACGTTGCTGGCGATCACTCTGGCCTGGCTGCCCGGGCCGGCGGATGCCCAGCTGCTCATGAACGGAGCCGGGGCCACGTTCCCGTACCCGATCTATTCGAAGTGGTTCGATGAGTACATCAAGGTGGACCCGGAGGTGCGCTTCAACTACCAGTCGATCGGTAGCGGCGGGGGAATCCGGCAGATCACCGAGCGGACCGTCGACTTCGGCGCCACCGACGGACCGATGACCGACGAGCAGCTCAAGAAGGCGCCCGGCGAGCTGTTCCATATACCCACCGTGCTGGGTGCGGTGGTGGCGACGTACAACCTGCCCGGCAACCCGCAGCTCTCGTTCACCGGCGAGGTGCTGGCCGATGTGTTCCTGGGCAAGATCACCAAGTGGAACGACCCCCGGATCAAGGCACTGAATCCCTCCGCGAATCTGTCCGATCAGCCGATCGTGGTGGTTCACCGGTCGGACGGCAGCGGCACGACCTATATCTGGGTGGACTACCTCTGCAAGATCAGCCCGGAGTGGGACCAGAAGGTCGGGCGCGGCACCTCGGTCAAGTGGCCGGTTGGGCTGGGCGGCAAGGGGAACGAGGGTGTGGCGGGTCAGGTGAAGAACGCACCGGGATCCCTGGGCTACGTGGAGCTGGCCTACGCCATCACCAACAAGCTGCCCGCCGCGAAGATCCGGAACCAGGCGGGCAGGTTCATCGAGCCGACGATCGAGAGTACGACCGCGGCGGCGGCGGGGGCGGCCAAGAGCATGCCGGCCGACTTCCGGGTGTCGCTGACGGATTCGGCGGGGCCCGACGCGTATCCGGTCGCGAGTTTCACGTGGCTCCTGGTGTACAAGGACCAACCCAATGAGACGAAGGGCAGGAGTCTGGTGAAGTTCCTGTGGTGGGCCATCCACGACGGCCAGAAGCACCCGGCCGCGCTCTTGTATGCTCCGCTTCCGGCTCCGGTGGTCAGGGACATCGAGGCCAAGATCAAGCAGATCACCTTCTCCGGTAAGCCACTCTTGGCGGCCCAGTAGGGAGATGGCCGCTGAATCGACCGCGGGGGCGGGGACGGCGGATGGGCTGTCCCTGCCTCCGCGGGCGGTCAGCGGGAAGCGTGCCGCACTTGGGGACCGGGTCTATACCGTGCTCGTTCTTGCCTCGGTGTGGTTGGTGTTGTCGCTCGCGGCCGGACTCGTCGGCGCCCTGATCTGGGAGTCGTGGGAAGCGATCCGCAGCTTCGGATTTCACTTCCTCGTTACCTCGCAGTGGGATCCAGTCGCGGGCGAGTTCGGGGCCCTCCCGTTCATCTACGGGACGCTCGTCTCCTCGGCGCTGGCTCTGCTCATCGCGGTTCCCCTCTCGCTCGGCGCGGCCATCTTTCTCGCCGAGCTGGCCCCGTCCTGGGTTCGGCCTCCCATCTCGTTCCTGATCGAGATGCTCGCGGCGGTGCCGAGCGTGGTGTACGGCCTCTGGGGCATCTTCGTGCTGGTGCCGTGGCTGCGGGACTGGGTCCAGCCGATTCTGGGGCGAACGCTCGGGTTCCTGCCTCTCTTCCAGGGTCCGCCCTACGGTATCGGCATGCTCGCCGCGGGCATGATTCTCTCCATCATGGTGGTGCCCTACATCACCTCGGTGAGCCGCGAGATCCTGCTCGCGGTACCGGGGGCTCAGCGGGAGGCGGCGCTCGGCCTGGGCGCGACCCGGTGGGAGACGACGCGCATGGCCGTGCTGAGGTATGGCCGGTCCGGCCTGATCGGCGCCATCCTGCTGGGGCTCGGGCGGGCCCTCGGGGAGACGATGGCCGTGACTATGGTCATCGGCAACCGTCCCGAGATCGCCGCGTCGCTGTTCGCGCCCGGCTACACGATGGCGAGCGTGCTCGCCAACGAGTTCACCGAGGCCACGTCCGACCTGTACGTGTCCGCTCTGGTCGAGATCGGCCTCCTGCTCCTCGTGGTCACCGTCGTCGTGAACGGGCTGGCCCGCCTCCTGGTCTGGACGGTGGGCGGTCCGGCCCGGGGAGGACGCGAATGAGCTCCGCCACCCGCCGGTTCACCAACGCAGCCATGAGCGGGCTCACGCTGGCGGCCGCGCTCCTCGTCATCTGTCCCCTGCTGCTGATCTTCGGGTTCCTGCTCTACCAGGGCGCATCCGCGATCAACGTGGACTTCTTTCTTCATCTCCCGAAGCCGGTGGGAGAGGTCGGCGGCGGCGTGGCCAACGCGATCGTTGGTAGCCTGATCATGATCGCCCTGGCCGTCTCTCTCGGGCTCCCGGTGGGCATTCTCGGGGGCGTCTACCTGGCGGAGTCTCGCGACCGGCGGCTTCCGTGGGTGCTGCGATTCGTGGCCGACGTCATGAACGGGATCCCGTCCATCGTCTTCGGGATCTTCGCGTACACCGTGGTGGTGATCCCGATGCGCCGCTTCTCGGCGCTGGCGGGCGGGCTCGCGCTCGGGCTGATCATGGTTCCGATCGTGCTCCGGACCACCGAGGAGATGGTGCGGCTCGTCCCCAACGCGCTTCGCGAAGCCGGACTCGGACTGGGGCTTCCCGAGTGGAAGGTGAGCCTGCGGATCGTCATTCCGGCGGCCCGCGCCGGGATCATCACGGGGGTGATGGTGGCGGTGGCCCGGATCGCGGGCGAGACCGCGCCACTGCTCTTCACGGCCCTGGGTAACCGCTTCTGGCAGCAAGGCCTCGACCAGCCCATCGCGGCCCTTCCCCTACAGATCTACGCGTACGCCATCGCGCCCTACGACGACTGGCACCGGCAGGCATGGGCCGGGGCGCTCGTGCTGATCACGCTGGTTTTCCTGGCGAGTCTGGCGGCGAGGCTGGCCACACGGGGCCGGGCCATTGCTCGGTGAGATGACCATGGGAGACGGCATCTACGTCAAGGGTATCCGGGCCTGGTTCGGCGATTCCCTGATCCTGAAGGGAATCGACCTCACGGTCGCGCCGAATGCGGTGACCGCGATCATCGGCCCGTCCGGGTGCGGCAAGTCCACGTTCATCCGCTGCCTCAACCGCATGCACGAGACGGTGCCCGGCGCGCGGGTCTCGGGTCAGGTGCTCCTGAACAGCGAGGACCTGTACGCGCCCGGCGTGGATCCGGTGCAGGTGAGACGGCGCATCGGGATGGTCTTCCAGAAGCCCAATCCGTTTCCCACGATGTCCGTGTTCGACAACGTGGCGGCCGGCCTTCGTCTCGGCGGGATGCGCGGGAAACCGCGCTTGCAGGAGGAGGTCGAGCGGGCCCTCCGCCACGCCGCGCTCTGGGACGAGGTCAAGGACGAGCTCGACAAGTCCGGCGTGAGTCTCTCGGGCGGGCAGCAGCAGCGGCTGTGCATCGCGCGGGCCCTGGCGGTGGATCCCCAGATCCTGCTCATGGACGAGCCGTGCTCGGCCCTCGATCCCATCGCGACCGCCAAGATCGAGGAGCTGATCCACGACCTCAAGAAGGAGCTGACGATCGCCATCGTCACGCACAACATGCAGCAGGCGGCCCGGGTCTCCGAGTGGACCGGTTTCTTTCTGATGGGTGAGCTGGTGGAGTTCGGAGTCACCAAGGAAATGTTCACGACGCCCGGCGACAAACGGACCGAGGACTACATCACCGGGCGGTTCGGCTAGACGGGAGGACGCACATGCAACGGCATTTCCACGAGGAGCTGGAGGCGCTCAAGCAGACCCTGCTCGCGATGGGAGGACTGGTCGAGGACCAGATCCGCCGGGTCATGCGCGCCCTGCTCGAGCGGGACGACGTCATCGCCCAGGAGGTCATCGACCGTGACCGCCAGGTGAACGCCTACGACATCGAGGTGGACGAGCAGTGCGTGAACCTGCTCGCGCTGCACCAGCCGGCCGCGGGCGACCTCCGCTTCATCACCACCGCCATGAAGATCGTGACCGACCTGGAGCGCATCGGCGACCAGGCGGTCAACATCGCCCAGCGCGCGCTCGAGCTGAACCGGGAGCCCCAGCTCAAGCCTTACATCGACCTCCCGCGGATGGCGGACAAGGCGCAGCGCATGGTGAAGGAGAGCCTGGACGCCTTCGTGGCGCGGGACACCGCGCTGGCCCGCCAGGTGTGCGCGGAGGACGCGGAGGTGGACGCCCTGAAGGAGCAGATCTTCCGGGAGCTCCTGACCTTCATGATGGAGGACCCGCGGACGGTCTCCCGCTCGATCCGGGTGATCCTGATCTCCCGCTTCCTGGAGCGGGTGGCCGACCACGCCACCAACATCGCCGAGATGGTCATCTACCTGGTCGAGGGGAAGATGGTCCGGCATACGCTGGCCTGAATGGGGCGCCGTGTATACTGCTGATGTGAGTCCGGATCGGCATTACCACCTCCAGTCCGAGGACGCCAACCGGCGAATCGACGCGCTGCTCGAGCAGCTCCGGGTGCCGGAGTCCACCTGGCCGCTGTACGCGGATCTCCTCACCACCGCGCTCAAGATGTATGAGGACGGGGCGGGGGTGGCCGACCTGCGCATCGCCAACGCGGCGTTCAAGGAGATCCGCTACGGGTTCAAGGTCTTCGCGCCCTGGCGCACCGTGCCCAAGATCACCGTGTTCGGCTCCGCCCGGACGCCCCGGGCCCACCCGATCTCCGAGCAGGCCTACGCGTTCAGCAAGCGCATCGCCGGGGCGGGCTGGATGGTCATCACCGGCGCGGGGGGCGGCGTCATGAGCTCGGCCCAGGAAGGCGCGGGGGGCGAGCGCTCGTTCGGTCTGAATATCCGGCTGCCGTTCGAGCAGGAAGCCAACCCGTGGATCGCGGACGACCCGAAGCTGGTCTCCTTCAAGTACTTCTTCACCCGCAAGCTCTTCCTGGTGCGCGAGGCGCACGCGATGGCCTTCCTGCCCGGCGGGTTCGGCACCGCCGACGAGGCGTTCGAGGCGCTGACCCTGATCCAGACCGGGAAGTCGCCGGTGCTGCCGCTCGTCATGCTCGACGAGCCGGGCGGGACCTACTGGAAGACCTTCGACGAGTTCGTCCGGCGGGAGATGGTGGGACGGGACACCGTCTCGCCGAACGATCCCGATCTCTACCGGGTGACGGACGACGTGGAGCAGGCCGCCGCGGTGGTCGAGGGCTTCTACCGGCTCTACCACTCGCAGCGCTACGTGCGAGACGCGCTCGTGCTCCGGATCCGCCGGCCCATCTCGCCCGCCGCGCTGGCCGACCTCAACGCCCGCTTCGCGGACATCCTGAGCGCGCCGGCCGAGCAGGCGAAGGGGCCGATCCCGGGCGAAGGGGACGAGCTGCCGGACCTGCCGAGGCTGGTGCTGCCGTTCAACCGCTCCGGCTTCTCCCGCCTCCGGACCCTGCTGGACTTCGTGAACGCCAGCTAGCCTTCCGCCTCGTCCCGCTCCTCGGTCGTCTGGCACGCGGTGCAGACCCATGTGCGGAGGAGGGTGACGCGCTTGGGATCGCGCCGGAGCGTCCACGGCATCAGCTTCTTCGCGCCGCAGCGCGGGCACGTCTCGGTCGGCTGGCCCGGCTGCACCTCGTGCGGGAGCCACGGGATCTTGGGCTTCATGCGCGGGATTATACGCTAAGCTCGGCCCCGTGCCGACCGCCTACGTGGTCCTCCTCGTCTCCAACCTGATCTTCGCCACCGGCTATTCGATCTCCCGGATCCTCCTCGAGGAGATCAGCCCGGTCACGCTGGCCATGGCCCGCTTGACCATCGGCTCGCTGATCCTCGTGCCCTGGGCCTGGCGCGGCATGAAGGCCGCCAAGCTCTCGCGGGAGGACCACTGGCGCCTCGGGCTCACCGGGGTCGTCGGCTTCACGCTGGCCTTTGCGCTCGGCAACTGGGGCCTAGCCCACTCCACCGCCAGCAACGCGGCGTTGCTGATCACGGTGGAGCCCGCCTCGCTCATCCTGCTCTCGCCGCTGCTGCTCGGCGAGCGGCTCTCGCGACAGGAAGGCCTCGGCGCCGCGCTGGCCATCCTGGGTGCGGCGGTCATCGTGGTGAACGGCATCCCGGGCGTCACGCTGGCCCTCGCCCCGCACTGGCGCGGCGACCTGGTCCTGATCCTCTCCGGCGTGGCCTACGCCGCCTACTCGCTCATCGCCCGTCCCGTGCTCCTCCGCCACCCCGCGCTGGTGGTGACCGCCTACTCGGTCGTCTGGGGCGCCGCCGCGATGCTCCCGCTCGCGCTCCTCGAGTGGGCCACCGGTCCAGGGCCGGCGTGGACGCCGTGGACCATGGCGGGCACGCTCTACCTGGGCGTGGTCATGACCGCGCTCGGCTACGCGGTGTGGAACTGGTGCCTGGAGCGGGTGGAGACGCCCCGCGTGGCCATCTTCCTCAACATCCAGCCGCTGGGCGGCGCGCTCCTCGGGGTGTGGTGGCTCGGGGAGCGGCTCACCGTGTTCACGGTGGGGGGCGGGCTGCTGATCCTGGCCGGGCTGCACCTGACCGTGAAAGCCCGCCGGAGAGGGTAGAATACCGGCATGCGGCGGGTCCGGGTGGGGCTGGCCCAGGTGAATCCGACGGTGGGCGCCGTCGAGGCCAACGCGCGCCTGGTGATGGCGGGGATGGATCGCGCCCGGGCGCTGGGCTGCGACTTCGTCGCGTTCCCGGAGCTGGTGCTGACCGGCTATCCGCCGGAGGACCTGCTCTTCAAGCCCGCCTTCATCGAGGCCAACCTGCGCGCGGTGGCCGACGTGGCCCGGGCGAGCCGCGGGATCACCGCGGTGGTGGGCTTCGTGGACAAGCGCGACGACATCTTCAACGCGGCGGCCATCCTCCACGACGGCGCCCAGGCCGGGACCTACCACAAGCAGTACCTGCCCAACTACGGCGTCTTCGACGAGAACCGCTATTTCCAGTCCGGGACGGAGGCGCCGGTCTTCACGCTGGGCGAGACCGTGATCGCGGCGAACATCTGCGAGGACATCTGGTACCCGACCGGCCCCACCACGCTCCAGGCCCTGGGCGGCGCCGAGCTGGTGCTGAGCATCAACGCCTCGCCGTATCACGCGGGCAAGGGGCGCTTCCGCGAGAAGATGCTGGCCACCCGCGCGGCCGACGACCTGGTGTGCCTGGCCTTCGTCAACACGGTGGGCGGCCAGGACGAGCTGATCTTCGACGGCCAGTCCTTCATCTTCAACGAGAAGGGTGAGTGCGTGGCCCGGGGGAAGCCGTTCGAGGAAGACTTCGTCGTCGCCGATCTCGATCTCGACGAGGTCTTCCGGTCGCGGCTCCACGATTCACGACGGCGCAAGGAGAAGCTGCGCGCCACCGAGGCTCAGTCCCGGCGGGTGGCGCTCTCGCCGCGGCCGACGCCGGAGCGCCGGAAGCTTCCGCTCCCCGAGGTCCCGGTGCTCGAGCCGGTGGAGGAGATCTACCAGGCCCTCGTCCTGGGCACGCGCGACTACGTCACCAAGAACGGGTTCACCCACGTGGCCCTCGGGC
>WNFK01214825.1_pt1 | contig 26356 bp, 20 predicted proteins | sample 5400281 | NCBI WGS metagenome assembly WNFK01 (sample SAMN13153350, study PRJNA577476) | soil metagenome | isolation source: 20 cm soil on Douglas fir-dominated hillslope | place: USA:California | collected 2013-09-17
CTCGCCGTTTGACTGACGAAAACAATAGACATAACCATCCTCGGCAGCAGTGTAAACGAAACCACCAACCACGGCCGGTGTTGAATCAGAATCGGCCCCAATACGCGCCTTCCAGACAGTGGTTCCATCAGACTGGTTAAGGCAGTACAGTTCACCTTGTTCGGTGCCGACATAGATCCGCCCGTCAACGGCTGTGCAACTGCCCTCCATTGATCCGAGCCGCTCCGTTTTGTAAACCAAAGAACCATCGGCGAGATTGAGGCAATAGAAGAAGCCGTCTTCGCTGCCGAAGTAAATGCGGCCATCAAGAACAGCCGCGGAACCGTCAACCTCAAAACCGGTTTCAAAGTCCCAGATCAGTGTGCCATCGCGCGCGCTGAGACAATAGACGTGATGATCCAACCCGCTGGCTATGATTCGATCGCCGGCAATTGTCGGCGTCGCTTTGAAACTATCTTTCGCTTTGAACTTCCAAATGACGCTGCCGTTTCCGGCGTCGATGCAGTAGACATTGCCATCCGCCGAAGGAAAGTAGACACGATTGCCGTCAACGGCGGGTTGACCCGGCCACGATGTGCCGCCCCACGGATCCGGATGCAGCCTGCCGCTGATGAAACCGGTTTCTACCTCCCAGACAATCTCGAGTGGGCCGTCGGACCAGGGACCGCTGCCATAAAAATTTCGTTGGGAGTTGCCCAGCCAAAAATGAAGACTCGGAGAGACTGGCTTGATGGGTTCCTTTTTGCCTTCGGTCTTGGAAACCACGGTGCCGCCACAGGCCGCTGCCAGCAGCGTCAAGCCAAGGACGAGCGGGATTAACTGACGACTATGAAGACGTCTGAAATATTTCGAGCAATAGTCGGGATCACTCATGGGGGAGTTCTTATTTTGGAGTGCGGTGACCTGTCACCGCTATAGTCGTGGGCGGCTTGACGCCCACTATTTCAGTGTCTTGAAGCCCATGGCGGCGGCGACAGGTCGCAGTCGACCAAAGCGGTGACAGGTCACCGCACTCCAAAAGCCAGCCAGTCGCCTTCATAAATTACTTCAGCGGTACCGGTAATAACAACCTCGCCATCGTCTTCGCGCCAGTTAATTTTGGCCCGGCCGCCCGGCATCAGCACGTCCACCAGCCGTTCGGTCATTCCTTTAACCATAGCGGCCACCGCTGCTGCGCAGGAACAAGTACCGGAGGCCTCCGTTTCACCAACGCCGCGTTCCCAGATGCGCAGCTCAATCGTCTTGCGATCAACGACGCGAACGAAGATGACATTCGTACGCTCGGGAAATTGTTTATGGGTCTCAATCGCCTTGCCGATCCGGCGCCATTCGAGCTTCTCAAAGTCGTCAACAAAAATGCAGCAGTTAGGATTCCCCATCTGCAACGCAGTAACCGGAAACGACTCGCCAGCCACCTCGAGCTCATAGTCGATGACCTTTTCCATCGGCTCACGGGTCGTCATGGGAATCGAATTCGAGTCAAACTTTGGCTGGCCGAGTTCCGAATCAAACAGGTAATAGCCGGCCGGGGTTTGCAGAGATAAGCAGCCGCGCAACGAGTGCCGTTTCCTGAGAGCGAGGCTTCACTGCTATCAGGATTGAAAATGCGCACATGAAAGTCAGCGCCCTGGACTTCTGACTGGCTAACCACTGCAATGCCGTCGCCGCCCGCCCCGTAGTGGCGATTACAAATGCGACGCGTGAATTCACCGAGTTCAGCGGTTGCGGAGACCCCGGCGAGCGCGAGATCCTTCGACTCGATCACAATGTAGTCATTTCCAAAGCCATGAAATTTGATAAACGGAGGAGGCATTTTTATTCAGCGGGCGTGGAGGTCGTCATGAAACGTTTGTTGAAATACTGCGTCAGCGCGGGTTCAACTCCCAGCAAACGCTCGTAAACAGTTAGCTGTCCGCGATGATACATCTCATGGGCGATGCCGAAGCTTAGAAAGTCAAACTTCGTTATTTCCTTACCGTCGAAGCGTTTCATTTTCTGTTGCAAGCCTTCGCCGCAGTCACGAATTGCAGCTTCCGCCGGGTCGAGGCTACTGCGGAGCAGTTCGAGCAACGCATTCTTTTCGGTAATCGACGCAACGTCAGGAGCATATTCCTGGATGTGATTGGCAAAAGACTGTCGCATCAGATCGGTGTTTTCGCGGCAGGCTTCGCCGACCAGCAACTTTTGTGTTTGCACAATATGCTGCAGCAATTCTGTGACACTGCGCGTTTCCGGCGTAGCGCGAAATGAGAACTTCTCTTCAGGAATCTGCGAAGCTTCGTTGATCAGTCCGGTCCTCACTTCGCTCCAACTCTGGACAAGTCGATCTATAGACATGGAAGTCTCCTTTCATACGTAACCGCTTCGCGGTTTACTGCGATTTCCCGGTGAACGATGCCAGCAGAACTGCGATCGGCTCGATGCAACTGGTCCTTACATCAGCGTCCTGCGGATAGTTGTTCACCATAATCGAGAAAGCCAATTCCTCGCCCGCGGCGTCGCGCACGTAACCCGAGAGACTACTCGCCGAGCTTAACGTGCCGGTCTTGGCGCGAAGATTATTTTCAGCCGGCGTGCCTTTAAAACGATTTCTTAGCGTGCCGTCAACACCGGCGATTGGCAAAGCATCGCGAAATACTGAAGCGTAACGATGCCGATGCATGTAGGTGAGCAACTGAATCGTCGCCTCCGCAGTGATCATATCGTTGCGCGACAGACCCGAGCCGTCACTGAGAACCAGCGACGAAGGGTTGATACCCGCTTCCCGCAAAAATGTTTTGACTACCTCGAGGCCGTCTGATTCACTGGTGCGATCGATGTTCGGCGTATTTACCGCAGGCGGTACTACTGTCCCAAGCGTGCGCAGGATGATCTCGGTGTAAAGGTTCTGGCTCGGCTTCAGTGTCTGCGCCGCTATCGCGCTAAACGGGACTGACTGCATACTCGCAATCTCGACCCGCACTGATCCGGGACTGACGCCTGGGCTTTTCAGAGGCTGAATAACGAACCCCGCAGCCGGTCGTGCATCGATCGTGCGTGTCTTGCCTTTAACAGTCACGCCGTGCTGGCTGAGCGATGCGCGCAGCAAATAAGCAAACAATAGCGCTGGACGAGAGATGCCAAAGCCGCCGGTATAGCCTTTGTCGTCAAGCGCAATCGAGCCGGTGATTTCCAGCTGATCGCCGCCCAGCGCCCGGGAGGCATTCAGCTCTCTCTTAGTACTTCTTGCCCCGGTCAGGACGTTATTAACAATCCGCAGTAGCGGATCAGGCGGGCCGGTTGTTATCACCGCCGGTGCGCCGACTTGCGCTCCCGGTTTAACGAAGAGGTCGAGCGCATTGTCGTTAACTGTCAGGGCACTCACTTCGGCGCCGTAATACCACTGTAGATCCTCCCATTCCCAGCCACTGCCATATTGGGGTCCGGTGAAATAAGTTTCATCACCCACCAGATCGCCATCAACGCGCTTCACGCCAGCCGCGGCGATGCGCGTGGCGAGATCGTCGATGCCTTTGAAGTAGTCGCCGCTCTGGAAGCGTGCCGCGATTGAAGGGTCACCGCGTCCAAAGATCGTGAGGTCACCCTTGATGACTCCGTTGCCATCGGGTTTCGCAGGGGCATACACAGATGTAACAAAACGGAAGTCGGGCGACAAACGGTCAAGCCCCGCAGCTACCGTATAAAGCTTCATGTTCGAGGCCGGGCGTAAGAGCTTGTTTGCGTTCTCCTCGAAAAGCACCCGGCCCGTTTGCAGGGAAGTAACCTTGATCCCTACCATCGCCGGCGCGAGTTCTGGTTTGCTTAAGACTTGAGCTATACGCGATTGCAGTTCGGAGAGCGTGCGCGTAGTCGCAGAGGTCCGGATTTGTACAACATCAGGGGTCGGGGTCGGCGAAGCCTGAGGGTCTTCAGCCGGATTAATAGTTGGAACCGGAGTCGGAGTGGGCGTTGCAACGGCAGCCGGCGTTACGCGTCGTTCGCGTTGCGGTTGCTGCGCCACGATCGGCGTGACCGCTTGGATGAGGGAAAAGAACAGAAGAAAGCTTATATAGGCCTGTGATCGAAACTTTTTATCCATTAAGTTTTTGAGTCCGATGCGTGTTTAGGATTGCCGAATCGATATTTGTAAAGGGAATCATTCTGAGAAGGGAAACTCAAGCTCTTCCCTGGGACCGCGGGCGTCCCGCCCGCCCGCTTACCATAAATTCAACTCTTGATGATTGAGCATATCGTACGCGGGCGGGCGGGACGCCCGCGGTCCAAGGGAAGAGCTTGAGTTTTCCCCTTCGCAGGCTGGATGAATTTCTTGCAACCGACATTGGTTTGCGAGCTTACTGCGTTCTGACCTGCGGCGAGCTTTCGTAGCCAACCTAACCCGCAGGTGCCTGCTTAACATGAGCGGCACGTACCTGCGCGATCAGTTTTTGAAACAGCTCATCCCCTCGCATTCCGGACCAGTTTGGATCGCTCTCAAAGCAGAGCAGGTTTTCGTTGCCGAGCGCAATGGCACGCGCCAACCATTCCAGGGCTTCAGTCCGCATGCCTTCGAGCGCATAAACTGATGCCACCGAGTAAGCGATATCCGGATCGACTTCCGCGTTCCTAATGACGGAAGGGTTCAGTTGTGCGCGCGCCTCTTCATGTTTCCCCTGCACGCTCAAAAACATCGCCATGAACGGGCGAATGCCGTGCAGGTTTGGATGGTCGTCAACATTCTTCTGCATCAGCTCGGCAGCAGCGTCCGTCTGCCCCGTGTAATACAACGCGAGTGATCGAAAAGTCTTTACCAGTGGATTATCAGGATCCCCTGCCTGATCCAGTTGCTTGTTGGTCTCTTCGAAGTTTCCCATGTACATGTAGACCAGCGCGCGATTGTAGCTGGCTACAACGTGCGCGGCCGGATCAAGGCGCATCAACCGATCATAACTTCGGAGCGCGCGTCCATATTCCCCATCGAGCCGGTGCAGCGTCGCTTTAACAAAGTGAACCACCGGTTCGTCAGGAGCTTCTCTACGGGCGCGGGCAACTTCCTCGCGGGCCTTCTGCTTTTGACCTCGCCAGAGATATACAAAGACCATGAGCATGCGCGCTTCAACCAACTTGGGATCAATCGCGAGCGCCCTGGCAAACGCGACTTCAGCGCGTTCGTAGTCTTCGGCGCCGCCGAAGCCTTTGAAAACTCGGTTGACGTAGCAAGCACCCAGACCGTCAAGCGCCAGGGCGAAGTTAGGATCAAGTTCGATCGCTCGCTGGAAATGTTCGATGGCGGCGTCGCAATCTTCCTGGGCGATGGTCCGGAAAATGAAGCGCGCGAAAAGATCGCGCCCGCGCAAGTATTGTTCGTAAGCCGCGGCGTTCTGAGTCGAAGGTTTGGCGATGCCGTCTTGTTCCGCCGGACTCAGTTCAAGTCTGAGCCCTTCCACGATACGCTGCGCGATCTCGTCCTGCACCGCGATGATGTCTTCTGTCGACGTGTCAATACGGTCGCTCCAAAGTATGTCTCCCGAGCCGACGTCCAGCAGTTGTGCAGTAACCCGGAAGCGGCCCCCGGCGTGAATAAAGCCGGCGGCCAGCACGGCGTTGACGCGCAACTCCAGGCCAATCTCACGCGGATCCATCTGCCCGCCCTGGTATTTCGCAATAACGGAAGAAGGCCGCACCACCAGCGAACGCACGCGCGCCAGTTCCGTTATCACCGCGTCGGCAAGCGAAAACTCATAAAAACTCGAGGCCGGATCGTTGCTCAGATTGCGGAAACAGAGGATAGCCAAACTCTTCTTCTCAGGATCGGCAATGGTCGTAAACGGTGTCTCATGAATCGTCGGCTTGGTCGGGGTAACTGCGCCGGGAGCGGAAGTCGACTCCGATTTAGATTTGCCCTTGAGCCATCTCATGGCCCTGGAGACAGTGCCGCCGCCGGAGAGGTGCCGCGCCGGTTCCGGCCTGACGCTGGTAAAGGGCTGGCCACTACTTTCCGCCGCTGAAATCTCCTGCAACACACCGCGCAAATCGTCGCGCAGCGTCTCCATCTTTTGATAGCGATCGCGCGGATCTTTGGCCAAACAGCGATCAAGAATCTGCTGCAAACTCGCGGGGATCGGTTCCTTGCGCAATTCGGGAACCGGCGCCGGCGCATCGTGAAGCACCGCGTGTCGCACATCTATGGTCGTCTTGCCGCGAAAGGGCCAGGTGCCGGTAAGCATTTCGTAGAGCAACACGCCGGTCGAAAAAATGTCGGCGCGTTTATCAACCCGGTCGCCGCGCGCTTGCTCCGGAGCCGCGTAGGTGGCCGTTCCATAGGGAACGCCCACTTCCGTTAAGTCCGTGCGATGAATTGTAGACTTGGAACTGTCGTCAGAGTCGTCCAACAACTTTGCCAGTCCGAAGTCCAGTATCTTCACCTGACCGGCAGGGGTGACCATCACGTTACCCGACTTGATGTCTCGATGAATTATGTCGCGGGAATGGGCCGCTGCCAGCGCGTCGGCGACCTGAATGGCTATCAGCAGCGTGCTCTTCAACTCCAGCGGATGTCCGTTCACCAGTTGGCGCACGTTGCGTCCTTCAACATATTGCATGGCGATGAAGTGGTGTCCTTCAGCCTCATCAAGATCGAAGATGGTGCAGATGTTGGGATGATCGAGGGACGAGGCCAGGCGGGCTTCGCGTTCAAAGCGATGAAGGTTTGCTTCTCTTGCAGTCAGTTCGGCCGGCAAAACTTTTACTACTACGGTGCGGCCGAGTTTTCCGTCGGTAGCTTTGTAAACAGTTCCTTGCCCGCCGACGCCGAGCTTTTCGAGAATCTTGTAATTGCGGAGCGACTTTCCAATCATGGCTTTTGGAGTGCGGTGACCTGTCACCGCTTTGGTCTGCGGCGGCTTGACGCCGCCCTTTTCAAGTAACCTCCACGCACGCCTTGGTCGCGACAGGTCGCGACCGAACAAAGCGGTGACAGGTCACCGCACTCCATATAGAACTAATCGGTGAACGTTACACAAACGTTGCCAACAATTCATCAGCGCTCGCCGTCGCCGTGCCCACCTTGCCGACGACAATGCCCGCTGCATGATTTGCGAGGTTCGCCGCTTCCAGCATCGTCGCGCCCGCCGCCAGTGCCGCCGCCAGCGTCGCGATTACAGTGTCGCCCGCGCCGGTGACATCATAGACTTCTCGTGCAGCCGTGGCCACGAACACCGGATCGTTTTCACCTTCCAATAACATTATTCCGCGATCGCCGCGCGTAATCAGTACCGCATCGCAACCGAGTTTTTCGCGTATGATCCGGGCTGCCTGGTGCAGGCCTTCATCCGAGTCGGCCTCGAGATTGGTCATTCGCAGCGCCTCGTGATGGTTCGGAGTGATCAGGGACGCCGGGCTGTAGTGTGAAAAGTTTCGAATCTTCGGATCGATGAGCACCGGTAAGCGCGCGTAGGCCGCGGGCAGGATTTCGCCGAGAATTTGCGGCGTGACTACTCCCTTGTCGTAATCAGAAACAACAAATGCATCCGCATCCTCAAGCGCCTGGTGCAAAGCAGCCAGGATGCTTTTCTCCGTCGGACCGTCAATGGGACCGCGCTGTTCGCGATCGGCGCGCACCACCAGTTGATTGTGAGCAATGATGCGTGTCTTGGTGGTTGAAGGTCGGCCAGCGTCAACTACGAGGTAATCATTCGGTTGTGACGGACTGGTCTCCTTCAGACTGGCGCGCAATCGTTCGCCGGCCGAGTCGTTTCCTATTACACCAACCACGCAGCCCTTCGCGCTCAGCGCTATCACGTTGGCGAGCACATTCGCAGCGCCTCCAAGATGAACCGACTCACGACGAATATCGACGACCGGTACGGGCGCTTCAGGAGAAATCCGTGTGACGTCGCCCCAAACAAACTCATCGAGCATGACATCGCCGAGCACGACGATTTTCCGATCGCGCATGGCGTTGATTAGTTCCGCGGCACGTTGTTTGGTTAGTTGGGGCATTGATACTTAAGAGCGGGGGCAAGCCCGCCTTCCCGACCTGAGAGCTTCACGCACTGCGTCATTATCAGGCACTGAAAGGCTCTCAACCAGAAATCAATCATTTAGTCTGATCAGCTCGAGGTTGGGAAGGCGGGCTTGCCCCCGCTGCTTTCTCTCAACACTCGTTCAGTCGCAGCAATGACACGCTCCACCGGTACGCGCTTGATACATTCCGGTTCGTCAAACTTTTCGCAAAAGTAACCATGACAAGGTTGGCAGTCCATCTCTTCAATAACAACTTCAGCCGCGGACGATGCCAAACTCGGCGTCCAGGGCAGCCAGTGGGCTGTATTCGACGAACCAAAGATTACAACTGACGGAGCTTTCACCGCCGCGGCCATGTGCGCGATGCCACTGTCGTTTCCAATGAACACGCGCGCCTGAGCAAGCAGCGCTGTTATCTCAGGCAAGGTTAAATCAGTAAAAGCGTCTACCGCGGTTGCCGTGTTTTTGTTCATCTCTTCGATAACAGGTTTCTCGTTCTCCGTTGTTATCGCAATCACCGCGAGACCTTTGTTCCTTAAGTCCTCCGCCAAAAGTCCAAACTTGTCAGCCGCCCACTGCTTCGTTGCAAACGCCGCTGCTGGATGGATCACTGCAAACGGCACATCGGTTAAACCCGCAACCTGAAGTCGCCCCGCAATGGCGGCTGATGCTTCCGAAGTTACGGCCAGCTCGGTTGGCGGTCGATCGCTCACCGGGACACCAGTCCAGCCGAGCAACGCCAGTTGTTGTTCGACAGAATGCGTCTTGTCTCGCCCCCAAAGCAATGACGACGATGGGGACAGATGGTTATGCAGGCGAGCGTATTGGTAAGTCTGGTAACCGACGCGATGTTTGGCGCCTGTGGCCCGCGTCAGCAAGGTCGCGGTGGTGCCGCCGTGGAGGTTGTAAACGAGGTCGTAGTTGTTAGCGCGCAGTTGACGAGCAACGCGCGCGCGGGCGGAGGTACTCTTGCGCTCTAGAGTAATGACATTATCCACGTAAGGAAATCCATCGAGCACGGGCGCTACCCAGTCCTCAAGCAAAATATCGATCCTCGCGTGCGGCAGGAATCTTTTTAGCGCGAAGAGGGACGGAGTTGTCAGCACCGTGTCACCTATGGAGCGCAATCGCACGAGCAGAACTCGCTTGACGTCGTTCCAGTTCCAGATAGCCGCAGCAAGCGGCTGTGGATCCTGGTCTTCACCGCGCCAGCCTTGCTGCTGCAATCCGCGCAGCTGCGGAGATGATTCAACTATGTTCTTTAAACTATGCAAAGCCTGTTCAGGGTCGTTCTGGTGTTTCGTTTGCTGGATCGTCCTCGATCGTTGCTTCGTCAACCAACATGACCGGAATGTCGTCGCGGATGGGATAAACGCGGAGGCACTGCACGCATTTCAAGCCACTGCCGTCGGGCTTCAATTCAACTTTCGCCTTACAGGCAGGGCAGGCGAGTATTTCCAATAAATCATCACTAATCGCCATTGGGCGTGGACCTCACATTGCGGTTATCTGGGAGAGCAAAGCTTACCATAATGAGCGCAGACAGGAGCAGACGGCAGGAGGCAGAGAACCAAAAACATTTTCCATTTGTCATTTGGCATTTCTCATTTGTTATTGGAACCCGAGCTTGAGTGGCCAGAAGTCTGCTGACGCTTCCGATATGCTGACGCTTCGGGTAGAAATGACAGATGTCCTGCAGTACACCTTTTCAAATGACAAATGAAAAGTGTCAAATGACAAATGGAAAATCTGATCTTCCACTTAACATTTCTCATCTGTCATTTCTGATCCTGCCTCCCGATAAGAGTCATCCGCATACCATGCTTCGGTCTTAGCGTGATCACCGGCTTAAGCACCACCGGATGATTCGGAACCAAACGCATTTGCCATTGCCGGGCGATGGTCGCGATCAGAAGAATGCCTTCCATCCAGGCGAAGCCTTCGCCAATGCAGCGACGCGGTCCGCCGCCAAAAGGAAAGTAAGAGAACTGCGGTCGCGATTCGCGCGCCTCCGCAGTCCAACGTTCGGGGTTGAATTTGAAGGGCTCCGCGAAGTAGCGCGGATCGCGGTGCATCACATACTGGCTCATCAGCACCAGTGATTTCCTCGGTACCACGTAGCCGCCGATCTCGAAATCCTCCATAGCGAGCCGGCCAAGGGCCCAGGCCGGCGGATACAGCCGCATCGATTCAGCCAAAACCATTTCGGTGTATTTCAGTTTCGCTACATCATCGAAGCCGGGAACTCTTCCCGCTAGCACTCGATCGATCTCTTCATGCAACCTTGCCTCCGCCTCAGGATTCTGTGACAGCAAATACCAGGTCCAGGTCAACGCATTGGCAGTGGTTTCATGGCCGGCGAGAAAGATCGTCATCAGCTCATCGCGCAACTGCTCGTCAGTCATGCCGCCGCCGTCGACCTCAGTGTCCTGAGCCAGCAACAACATCGAGAGCAGATCGCCGCGGTCTTCGCCGGCGAGTCGACGCTGTTCAATCAGGCGATAGATGATTGCATCCAGCCTGGCCTTGGCCGCATCGAAGCGCCGCAGTTGAGGCAGCGGAAGTTTCTGTAGTAACTCAAAGAAAGGAATAGTGATGGTGTTGAAGAGATCCATCACTACAGTCATTGCTTCTCCGACTTCCTGCGCGTCGGAAACAACGTCGGCGTCGAAGAGCGTTTTACCAACGATGCCCAGGGTGAGTTGCATCATCTCTGCAGACATGTCGAGCGCGTCGCCATCACGCCAGCGCGCGCTTGTTTGTAATCCGTAAGCAGTCATTACGGCGGCGTAAGAAGCGATCCGTGAGCGATGAAACGCGGGCTGTGCCAATCGCCTCTGCCGGCGGTGCACTTCATCTTCGCTGGTCAACAGTCCCTCTCCCAACAAACGCTTGGCGCGTTGCAAGGCGAGGCCTTTATGAAAACTGGAGTGATTGGTGACTAAAACGTCCTTGATGTAGTCAGGATGATTCAGAAAAAATGCCTCTTGCGGACCGAGCCGAAAATAGGAAAGGTCGCCAAACTGCGCGGCGAGATTTTGAAAAAACGGCAAAGGGCCTTTGCGATAAGAGAGCAAGCCTGACAAGGGAAAAATTTGTCGCGGGCCTGGGGGATAACGCTTACTCACGCGTTGCTTGCTCCTTGTGCTGGCGGTGTGCTAGTGATTTGAAACGAAAATGAAGTATGCGTCAAACCGTGAATTAGACAAGAACGACGTCGCGTCAATCGGTTATATGCGAACTATCTTCGGCAACCTCGCGAGGGTCTTCACGGTCCTGGCGTTTGCAGGCTCGCTGGTTGCCGGTAACCAGCAGGCCCAGTTTCCCCAGGGTGAAATCATTGAAAAAGTCACCTGCATTGCTAACCCTGAGCAGAGCTATGCGTTGTTTCTTCCTCCCGGCTATACGCCGGAGAAAAAGTGGCCGGTTCTCTACGCTTTTGATCCCGTTGGACGAGGTTCGGTTCCGGTAAAACTTTTCCAGGACGCTGCCAGGGAGTTTGGTTTCATACTGGTCGGGTCAAACAATTCGAGAAACGGTATTGAACTCAACGCCATAGTTGAAACATTGTGGTCTGATACTCATCAGAGGTTTGCTATTGACGAGCGCCGTGTGTACACAACGGGCTTTTCGGGTGGCGCTCGCGTGGCTAGCGCAATTGCCTTAAATTCTCGTGGCACAGTGGCTGGAGTGATCGCCGCCAGTGGTGGACCGCGTCCAAATTTCAGTGCCTTGCCGGTAAACCAGTTCACTTTTTTTGGCACTGCGGGCACGGAGGATTTCAACTTTCCCGAGATGCAGCAACTTAAGCGAAGAATGGACGAGGTGGGTGTAACGAATCGTCTGGTTATTTTTGAGGGAGGTCATGAGTGGCCGCCGGCCGAAATTTGCGGCGAAGCGATAAGCTGGATGGAAGTGCAAGCGATGAAGTCAGGCACGCGTGCCAAAGATGACCAGTTGATTGATAGGCTGCTTGCCGCGAAAAGTAGAACAGCTCGCGACTACGAGATCTCAAAACAATCGTATGAAGCTTACCTGGAGTATGAAGCCCTGGTAACAGAGTTCAAAGGATTGCGCGACGTGAATGAGTTTGCGGCTGATGTTGAGCGGCTGCGGAATTCTAAAGAAGTCAGAACGGCAAGCAAAAGTGAAAAAGCGGAAGAGGCGGATCAAGCCAGCCTCTCAGAAAAGCTGCAAACTCTGATGGCCAGGCTTCAAGACACCTCGACCTATGCGGAAACGCTGGCCGAGCTTAAGTATGACTTTTCTGAGTTGACGAAAAAATCGGAAGGCAGCAAAACTACCGGTGAACGTCGGGTAGCGCGGCGCGTGTTGCAATCGCTATTGGTACAACTCTATGAAGAGGCTTTCGCACTGAAGCAAAAAAAGAACTATGCGTCGATCCCTGCGAAATTCGAATTGGCAGCGCTGATTAAACCAAAGGATCCACGGGTTTTTTACGAACTGGCCGCCGCCTATGCCCGTGTTGGCAGCAAGGGCCGCGCAACAATTGCATTAGGCCAGGCGATTGAGCGAGGGTTTTCCGACCTGGCGCGAATTGAACAGAACGAGGACTTTGCCACATTGCGAGACGACGCAGATTATAAGAGGCTGGTCGCGAGTCTTAAGAAAAGCTGATCTAAAACTCCGCGGTCGCAGGCGGTATCACTTCGGCGAGCGATAAAGTGTTCAGTCGTGGGTCGACAAATACAGAACCGGGAGCGGTAGCGACCGGGTCATGGATTCGACCTAAAACCCTTGAGTGTTGGACCCGGTCGCTACCGCTCCCGGTTCTGTATTTGTCGACTCACTGAAAGAGTTGAAAATGTCACTCGAATTCGCCGTTCAATATCCCTGCACCCTGCGCGCACGCTATACGGAGAAGCATTTGCGCGAGTGGGGTCGTCTCAGCAACCTTCACGCGCAACTTACTACCGGTGATACCGGCGCGCCTTCGCAGGAAAAACTCGAGTGGGTGGAAAACGCCCGCGAAGAAATAGAAAAGATGCAGGTGGAGACTGCGGTTTGTTTGACTTGCCCCGCATGTTTGCCTGAGGGCACCGACAGCGGCGCCGGCGATGGTGAAGCGGTTGGATGTCTGGGGCGGATTACTTACCCAATCGAAGCACAGTTTGAGAAGTTCCTTGCCGACCGAGTTCAGCTGGCACTCGACACAATAGACGACGAAGATCAACCCCGGCTCTTGCGCATACTCATCGATGCCGAGTCGCCCTTTGACGGCGAGGCGACGAAAGAGCTACGACGGGTCACTACCCCGGAAGGTTTACGTTTTTTTGAACTGCGTGTGCCGATTCGCTTGTCGCGCGAAGCTGCGCAATTGACGACTGACAACGTGTTTGATGTGTTAGCTGGATTTCGTTCCGAGGATAGCGAGCAGACGACCTATGTTCGCGAGCTGCCGTTCCAGGCTAGCGCCGACTACTACGACTTTCTCGACCTTATGCTGCGCAACGATTTAAGCCAGTCCGAGATTGCGCGTCTCACCTCGCGCGGAAAAAACTATTCGCAGTTTCTGCGTCTGCTGGCTGCAATCGAGCGCGCTGAAGCCCTCTCAACGCGAGTGCTGCTCGATTAAGGGGTGCTGCGACAGTGACTGGCCGACCGGTGAAATTAACCGCCTGGTCCAAAGTCCATTCTGTTCTGGTTCGGTTGACTTTGGACTTTGGACTAAGCGATTGCTCTACAAAGCATCTCTAGTTAACACAGATTTAACGTCACGTTCACCTGGGCTTAAGACGAAAGTTTCATTCTTCAAGTTCCCAAGATCTCTTCAGGCCACTTCGTTACAAAAAGGACGATGAATCATGAAGACACTCAGTCCGCATAACAGCCGATCCAATGTGGTGGGCTTACTGCTGCTCTTTTTGCTTTTTGCTTTGAGCACTGCCGGCGTTAAAGCGCAAAGCGTAGCTCAATCAAATTCCGGTGAAGGGCACAGCCTCCCACGCGATGCGACCGAAGAAAAACTGGACGCCCTGGCGCATATGGTGGAGCAACAGAACGAGCGGCTGAACCAATTGCAGCAAACCATAACTGAGCAACAGGAAACCATTCGTTTGCTGCTTGGCAAGGCGAATGTCCAACCAGAGTTAGTTGCAACTATGAATTCAACTGCGGCTATCGCAGGCGACGCCCAAAAGACTCCGCAGCCTCCCACGGTTGAAGATCGGCTGAAGAAGGCTGAGACGCGCGTGTCGGAAATTGGCGCGATCAAATTCAGCGGCGACATCCGACTGCGAGCAGAATCGATCTTCGGACAGCAAAACATTCTGGCAAATGGCGATAATCCAGCATTGCTTGGCAATGAATTGAGTCCTCGTCACCGTATGCGGTTGCGCGCGCGGTTGCAAATGCGAGGCAGCGTTACCGACGAGTTCGACTGGGGGTTACGTTTCGCCACTGGAAGTTTCGCTGACAATATTTCGACTAACCAAACGCTTACAGACTTTTTCAATCGTAAGCCCTTTGGGCTCGATCAGGCCTTCATCACTTATAAGCCGAAGCGCGTTGGCGGCCTGCGTCTTCAGGGGGGGAGGTTCGAACCTCCCTGGACGTTCACTGAAATGACCATCGACAACGACTTGATGGTAGACGGCTTTAACGAGTCGTACACTCGCGGCTTCAAGAAGTCAGCCCTAAAGGAACTGGCTTTTGTCGCCTGGCAATTGCCGATGCTCGAACGAAACTCCGCGTTTGTTCGCAACGCGAATGGCACCGTGAACATTGATCAGTCGCGCCGCGGCGGTCGTGACCTGGCGCTCTATGGCGGGCAGCTGCGCGCACGTTTTGAGCCCAGCTCGAAAGTAGCGCTCAGTCTTTCAGTGTCAGATCTCTTTTTTTCCGGGACGCAGTTCATTTCACCGGTGCAGGTTTTCGGCAGCCAGTTGCTGCTTCCTATAACGTTCACGATTCCCGCTTCGGGCGCGACGCCGGCGCAAACAATTACTACTCAGGTGGCAATCTCCCGCGATTTGCTGGTTGCCGGCAATGCCGGATTAGGGCTTACCAACGCCAGTAATAACGCGACGAATCGCGATGGTCGCCTGGCCTCGGGCTACAACCTCGTCGATATGCTTGCGCGTCTCGAGTTGAAACACAGCAAGCGCTGGCCCGTTACGCTGCTATTTAATTTTGTTGCCAACACACAAGCGCACGACGTGGTGACTGCGGGACCCGGAGGCGCTGATCTGCTTCTTCCAAACAATGAGAATAAAGGTTTCTGGGGTGAAGTTCAGGTTGGCCAGTCGAAGGCGCACGGCGACACGCAGTTTGGCTACACCTTCATGCACGTTGAGAAGGATGCGGTGCTGACGCCTTTCAATTTTTCTGACATAACTCAGCAGTCGGACATGCGCATGCATCGCTTTGTGTTCGGCTATACCGTTGATCCGCGAGTGACTTTTAATGTGGTCGGGATCGTTACCGAGCGTCTCAACGGACTACTGGGTCCATTTGCCGCTACACCACCGGGTTCGTTGAATCGTTCGACGTTTCGCGTGCAATTCGACACCGTGCTGAAGTTCTAACGGACATTGGTGGAGTCGGGAAAAATTGGCCGCGGGTTCACGCGGATGCGCGCGGATCAGATCAAGAAATAGGTTTGCCGAAATAATTCTTGTTCTGATCCGCGCGCATCCGCGTAAATCCGCGGCCAATATCTGTTAGTCTTGTCGCCCAAGTGGTGACTCAGGTCGACAAGCGGGCTAGCAGAATACGCAACCGCGCACGTAAGGTCCGTACGCGCGTGCGTGATACTCGCCGCGAAATCGAACGCATCGCCAAGACTCCGACACTCGGCGGACTCTTTCTTTCCTTTCTAAAAATCGGCACGGTCGGGTTCGGCGGCGGACTTGCCGTGATCGCACAAATTAGAACGCTGGCAGTGCAGCAACGCCGCTGGCTTTCTGAGCAGGAGTTTGCGTCCGGCTTTGCCCTTGCACAAACGTTGCCCGGTACAGCCGCAGGCAATGTTGCTACGTACGTTGGACTCAGAATTCGCGGTTGGCGCGGCGCCACCGTATCGATCGCAGGATTCATCCTGCCTTCGATGTTGATGATGATCGTGCTGGCGATTCTTTACCGGCACCTGCGTTACCTCCCCGACACAGATCGTCTCTTTCATGGCCTGAACGCAGCTGTAGTCGCCCTGATAATCGTGACGGCGTGGCGGATGGGCCGTAACACGCTGGTAAAGCCCTGGCAGTGGTTGCTTGCCGTTTTCGCATGCATCGTAGTCGCGTTTTTCAGCGCCACGGTAATCGAGGTCGTACTGGCCGCAGGTCTCATCGGCATCTTTATCGATTCATATGCTGAGAAACAATTGCGCAAGCTGGGACAACTTCGCGGGGTGGCTTCTCGTCGGAAACGAATTTCGGCGCGCGTTACCCTGCAAAGAAGGCGACGTCGAATTCGCGCTACGCATTTCGTTGGGGGTTATCTAACCCGCGCAATCGCGGAGGAACGTGTAAGACTTGCGGCGTTGTCGGCTCAAGAGAAAATTACAGAAGGCGAAAATCAAACTACTGAAGTCACAGAGGCTGACGAGCAGAATCCGGATCCCGATCAAGCCGCTCCAGATTCTACCGGCCAGAAGTTTCGATCGCTTGCCTTGTTTGGCGTTTCGATGCCAATCCTTACCAAGTTTGCTTTGCTGCTGACGCTTTCAACTCTTTTCCTGCGCATTGGTACGGTCACATTTGGCGGCGGCTTCGTTATGATTCCTTTGATCGAGGCGGAAGTAGTCGACTCGCATCATTGGCTAACTCATCAGGAGTTCGTTGACGCAACCGCGCTCGGCCAGGTCACGCCTGGGCCCGTATTGATCACGGCAACATTTATCGGCTATCGCGTAGCCGGAACACTGGGAGCGCTCGTAGCAACCATCAGCATTTTTTTGCCGTCGTTTCTCATGACCGTAGTGGCCGGGTCCTCGCTCGCGCGTTTTCATACGAACAAGATCGTGCAATCGTTTTTGAAAGGAGTTACGCCTGCTGTGGTTGGCCTGCTGGTCGCTGCCGGCATTAGTATCGGGCGCGCCGGTATTCACAGTTGGTTGGGGATGTTGATCGCGGTGATAGCCGGCGTGGTGTTGGTACGCTACCGGCCTAACGCGATTTGGGTAATCCTGGGCGCCGGTTTAGTTCGCTTCGTGTTTGGGTTTTTTGTTGCCTGATATTAGCGGAAGAACAATTAGCCGCGGATTTATGCAGATGAACGCGGAACAGAAAAACATTTTAGGGTGATATGTCCTAATTTCTAATCTGACCCGCGTTTATCCGCGAAAATCCGCGGCTGAGTCGCTGCTACCAAACCTGACAACGCTTCTCCGGCGGACGCACCATCGCATCGCCGGCATTGCAGTGGAACGCTTCCGCAAACTGCGGCATGTTTGATAGAGGCCCGTTCACGCGGAAACGACCGAGCGGGTGCGGATCGGTAAGAATCTGCTGCCGCATCGCTTCCGGAGTTTGTTTTCTGCCCCACACCTGGGCCCAGCCAAGAAAGAAACGCTGTTCGGGTGTAAAGCCGTCGATGTCCGCGGGGCGTGGTTTGCCCTGCAGGGCTTTCTGGAAGGCGAGCCACGCGATCTTCAAACCACCAAGATCACCGATGGATTCACCGAGCACCAATTTGCCATTCTGGTTCATGCTGATTTCTTCCACGCGAAAGTCAGAGAACTGCTGTTCGACGCAGGTAGCACGCTCCGTGTAGTTCTTAGCGTCTGCTTCCGTCCACCAGTCTTTAAGGTTGCCCTGCAGATCATACTTGCGTCCCTGATCGTCGAACCCGTGTGACATCTCATGCCCGATGACGGCACCGATCGCTCCGTAGTTAAGTGCATCGTCGGCGGTTAAATAACAGTGGGGGGAGTCATAGCCCACTCGGTGCGATCAACGGGCCGTCCCAGCTTCGAGAGGTTTCGCAGCCGACTAAACTCGCTCGCCCGAAGCAAGTTCTCGATGTAGGAGACTCGCTCGATCTTCAAAGTTGAATAGTCGCGCCACTTGTCCGGGTAGCCTATCTTTACTCCAAATGCATTTAGTTTAGCGATGGCAGCCTGTCGCGTTGGGTCGCTCATCCAATCGAGCGTTGGGATATCTTCGCGTAGCGCGACAATCAGATTATTCACCAATTCCTTCATGCGTGCTTTCGCTTCCGGCGGGAAGGCTTTTTTCACGTAGACTTCGCCGAGCGCTTCGCCAAGATTCTGATCGGTAGCAACTACACAGCGACGCCAGCGCGGCTGATTCTCTTTAGTTCCGTTCAACGTCCTGCTGTAAAAATCGAAATTCTCGTTTACGAAAGGCATTGAAAGGGCGTCTGCGGCATCGTGAACCAGGTGCCAGCGCAGATAGGTTTTCCAATCGTCGATGGGGACGCTGACGAGCATCTGATCGACTTTTTTGAAAAAGTCGGGGTGGGCAACGTTGATTTCGGTGAACTTCGGCGCACCCAATCTGGTGCTATATGTCTCCCAGTCGAAGTTTGCCATCACCGTTTTCAAGTCTGCTGCGGGCATCTTGTGATATTGCTTCGAAGCATCGCGACGCGCCACCCGATCCAATGAAACTTGCGCGAGCTCGGTTTCAATCTTCACAACTGTTTGCGCTTCAGCGGCAGACTTGTCGGCGTCATCGCCCAACAGCTTGAACATGTTTGTTATATGCCGCACGTAAGCATCACGTGTGCTTTTGGATTTTTCGTCATCCTTGAGATAGAAATCCCGGTCCGGAAGGCTCAGGCCACCCTGACCGGTAATGGCGATAATGGTGTCGCTCTTCTTCAAGTCCTGGCCGGCGCCGAAACTAAATATCGAAGCGACGCCCATGCGGTGCAGGTGGGCGAGCATTGCCGGAAGGTCGCGCGAGCTCTTGAGGCTATTGATGGCGTCATTTTCCTTTCGCAGCGGTGTAGCGCCGGCCGCTTCGATCTTTGCTTGGTCCATGCAAGTGGCATAAAACGCGCCGATCTTTTGTTCATTGCTGCCCTTCGGGGCCGCTGTATTCTTTGCGGCATCTTCGAGGATCTGGTGTAGCGTGGCGATATTCTTTTCACGCAGCGGACTAGTGATGCCCCAGGTCGAAAAAGCAGGTGGGATTTCGTTTTTCGCAATCCAGCCGCCGTTGGCATACTGGTAAAAATCGTTGCAAGCTTTGCACGCGGTGGCACACATGTTTGCCGGATCGAAGCCACGCGGCGCTGTTTGCGCGAAGGCCGCGAGCGCGAACGACACTGCTACGACCAGCGCAATCAGAAGGCGCACATTAATATGACGCATAGAGTACTCCTTAAGCGAAGTTGGATTAGGTTTACGATGGTTGAATAAAATGATACCAAAACCTGCGAATGCGAGACTAATTACGCACGTTAGTCGCAAAGGTTTCGATATCAAACTCAAATAGAGCTATTCTTACGGTCTCGAGTTCCCCATGGCCAAATACCTTGATCTGAAAAACTGGATCCGCAAGGACGTATTCGAGTTCTTCCTTGCGTTCGACAAACCTTACTTCAATATCTGTACTAACCTTGACATTACGCCGCTACTGGCGGCGCTTAGTGAGCGCAGAGTGAGCGTGTCGCTGGCCTATCATTACTTCGCGCTGCGAGCTGCAAACGAGATCGAGCCATTTCGTTATCGACTCAAAGACGGCCAGGTGATTGTTTACGATGTAATCCACGGTGGTACCACCGTGCTGCTCCCTAATGAAATCTTCACGCTGGCATACTTTGAATATGAGCCCAGCTTCAAGAAGTTCATTGCCGGGGCTGACGCAGCGATGAAGGAAGCGGTGTCAGGAGACGGCGCTTTCAGGCCAAACCCCAGGGATGACATGATTCACTTCACAACTTTGCCCTGGGTTTCGTTTACCAGCTTCTCTCACGCGCGAAATTGGGGACGCGAGGATTCTGTGCCGAAGATCGCTTTCGGAAAATTCATGAAAGTGAACGGGCGCACGCTGCTGCCATTCTCGGTGGAGGTTCATCATGCGTTGATGGATGGTTTACACGTCGGTCGATACGTTGCGCGATTGGAAGAAGCTCTGCGCGAGCCGGAAACATTCTTATCCGAAAAATAGCAGTGTTTGCGCCCGCAAAAATGAACGGCCCTGGTTAACTATTGCAGCGCTGTTACAACTACTTCTGGTTGGAAAACTAATCATTGACATGTTTGAGAAGCGTTAACTAAGATGATGCACCTCGCTATTGTCTCCACGAGTTCTAAACACAGATCTGAACCAGAAATCAGATCAAAACTACAGGAGAAGACCATGCGTAACCCCTTGCTTTGTTCCTTTGCCCGATGGGCCAAAGGAGTGAGTATTTGTCTGTTCGTCCCCTTCTTGTTTGCCGCGACTGTGGCAGCTCAAACACAAATCACCACCGGCGCAATTCAAGGCACCGTGCAGGACGCCAACGGAGCGGCCGTCGCCGGCGCGGAAGTCGAAGTCAAGAATGCCGACACCAACTTCATCAGGTCAACGACAACGGATGAGGAGGGAAGATTTGTGGCGCTGCAGTTACCACCAGGCAGATATACCGTGACCGTTACCAAGACGGGCTTCGCGACTCTGGTGGTCGAAAAGGCAGACCTGACCGTGGGCCAGGCGATGAACCTCCCGCTATCGATGAAGATCTCTTCTGTGCAGGAGACGGTTACAATCACTGCAACGCCAACCGTCGACACCGTCAAGACAGAATCGAGCACAACGCTTAACGAGCTAACTGTAAACACCACCCCAATCCTGGGAAGAAAATTTGAGGATCTGTTAACGCTAACCCCAGGCGTGAGCGTGGTGCAGGGACCGGACGGCGACGAGATCACCTTTGCCGGCCAGCGTGGCGTGTTCAATAACGTCAGTCTTGATGGCGGCGACTACAACAACGGCTTTTTTGGCGAGCAGTTGGGAGGCCAGCGCGCGGCCATCGACATCCCGCTGGACGCGGTAAAAGAATTCCAGGTTGTGGCCACCGGCGCCAACGCCGAATTTGGCCGCACGGCGGGTGGGATTATCAACGTGATCACCAAGTCGGGAACCAACCAGGTCCATGGCAGTCTGTTTCACTTTCAGCGTCTCAAGGCGCTCGCGGCACACACCTCAGATGGCAAACCGCTCAAGGATTTTCGTCGCGAGCAATTTGGCGGCACGGTTGGCGGACCGATCCGACAGGACAAAGCGTTTTTCTTCCTGGCGTTTGAGGGGATTCGCGAAAACCTGACCCGCGCGAATCTGAGCGCTCCGATCGGCACGCCCTGTGGCGTTGCGGCTCCGGTCATCACAAACCCGGCCCATGAAACCTTGATTAATAGCAGCTCCGACTGCCAGCGATTGGCGCTGATCAACTTTATTCAGGCGACCCGTGGTCAGAATGAAGGTCTGCCCGTGCCGCATCCAATCAGAAACTATGCCTTCCTGGGCAAGACTGATTTTAATCTTAGCCGTGCGCACCAGCTGGCAATCTCCTACAACTTCGACTACTCCAAGAACACTAATCAAACCTTCGACGTTGCCACTTATGGTACTTCAGCAAACGGCACCGAAGGTCCGTCGAAGATTAACAACCTCAACATCAACCTCTTCTCCACGGTTTCAGCCACAAAACTGAATGAGGCCCACTTCTCTTACACGCGAGAACTGCGGCCGCGTTCGGCGACACCGTCGAATATCCTCGCGGATACGGGCGCCGGTGGTGGCTTCAATCCGAACGAACTTTCATTTCGCTTCGGCAATCCGTTCTTCCTGGAACCGAACGTTGACGAATTGATCTGGCGCACCGATGCCAGGGACAACTTCTCGATTATTTCCGGTAACCACAACGTCAAAGTAGGTGGCGAGTGGATCCACACACTTAACGACCAGGTGTTTCGTGGCTTCTTCACTGGCCGGTACCTTTTCAACACTGTCTCCGGCTTCCTGCGTTACGCCTCGCCCGCAGCCCTGGGCCCAGGCTTTGGTCCCAACGCCGGGCAATGTCCTAACGGGACGTGGACAGACCTGAACACGCCATCGTGCGCCGGCGCCGGCACGCCTTTGCTCCTGTTCCTGCAAGGCGCGGGACCGAGTGGGCCAGCCACCGACGCGGCCGGTGCCTCCACCATCAAGAACGAGGACTACTCACTCTTCGCTCAGGACAAGTGGCAGGCGAGACCAAACCTTTCGCTGAGCTACGGTCTGCGCTGGGAAGCACAAATCTTTCCCGAAGTGACTGTGGCCCCGTCAGCTACCGCTTACGGATTCGCCTTGAGCGATCCGAGATTCCCGTCTGACGGCACGCTGCACAGTCCGAAGAAAGAGTTTCAGCCGCGAATAGGCTTTGCCTGGGACGCTTCGAAGAATGGTAAGTCGGTCCTGCGAGGCAGCTACGGCATTTACTATGCGCGGCAAAACATGCTGTCGCAGGTGGGTTCCATTACCACTAACGGCGTGCAACAACAAACGATCGCCGGCGGCTTGTTTGCAAACCCCACGGTCCGGCCGACCTGGCCGGGACTGGTTACACCAACGGCCAGCAGCTGCGGTTCGAATCCGTTCCCGTGCTTTAGCGGCGTCCGCGTCTTCAGCAAAGATTACGCCAACCCGCGCATCTACACGGCGAACCTCCAATTCGAACAGCAGATCGCCAGCGATATTTCGTTGTATTTCGATTTCACGCATTCTCAGGGCGTCCACCTGACTCGTTTCCTGAACCTTGGTCGCACCGGCATCTTCGCGCCGAATCTCGGTGACGTCTTTGTTACCTCCGCGCTGGGCAAGTCTCTCTATAACGGTTTTACAGTGGGCATGCGCAAGCGTTTGACCAAGGGTTATCAGTTTGAATGGAACTACGTGCTCTCGAAAGACAAGGATGACGACTCAAATGAACGCGACCCATTCACGGATCGTGCTTTCGACCTGAACAACTTGCAGTTGGACTATGGCTTGTCTGACCGCGACATCCGGCACAAGTTTAACTTCATCACGTTTGCGGAATTGCCCGGCGGGCTGGAAGGAAACTTCCGCGTGCAGGCACGATCGGCGCAACCAATCTCCGCGGCGCGAACTGCGGCTAACCCGGCACGCAATACGCTGCGGAAAGATAACCAATACTTCTCGTTTGATTGGCGGCTGCAACGTCCGTTCAAGTTTGGCGAACGCTACGCGCTAATCCCGATCGTCGAGATGTTTAATACTTTCAATAATAAGAACCTTATCAACCCGTTGACCGGCGCAGCGCTGTTCAACTTCGACGGCTTCCTGCGCCAGGGCGTCGGCGATCCGAGGCAATTACAGTTGGCGGTGAAGTTTACGTTCTAGAAACCACAGGTGTTCAGCTAGGCAAAGAGCGGGGGCGAGTCCACCTTCCTGACCTCGAGGTAATTAGGCTTGAGTTGGCAATTCTGGGTTTGAAAGCTCTAACCAGGATTATCAAGTCAAGTTTAGGAATCTCTCAGGTCGGGAAAGTCGGCTTGCCCCCGCCTTCTATTTGGTCTTGGAGATGTTTAGCGATCAACTGTGCGCTGGCTGCGGCTGAGCGATCGGTAGTATCAACAGATATTCCGCTGGGTAGTGACGGGAACTCAAAAGCGCCCGAGGCTTTCAGCGATCGATACTGTTCAATTGAACCCAACTTGCCGAATTCTTTACGTGACGAGTCTTCCAGGCGTCGTTCCAATTCCTCTTCGGCGCAAGTTAGTTCCACGAAGATCACCCGACCGTTTTCCGTTGCCACGGCTTCAATCGCATCCTCAACAAAACTTTCGCGCACTGTGCGTTCCGGATTGAAGGTAAAAATGAGCGAGAGGTTGTTTCGTGCAGCTTCAGCAAACGCTGCCAACCAAATCTGCTCCCGCAGGCGAACGAAGGGTTCGCTGCCAAAAGGAAACAGTGAACTCACGAGATCGACCGTAAGATGATTATGAAACAGGCGAAAGCCCGTCAGCGCTGCCAGCTCGCGCGCAACCGTCAGCTTTCCCACCGCCGGCGCGCCATAAAGAAAGACAAGTTTCATTTCATGCAATCCCCGAGCGGATCCAATTCAGTTGCCGCAAATAATATAGGAAGTGGATCGAATGTAAAGATTACCGTGCGCTGGCTCCAGCGGAGCCAATGTTTATAGACTCGCGGCCGCGAGAATTGTTTGGCGCTCCAGCGGAGCGCGAGGTACTGGTAGTGGAGTACTTCGAAACAATGCATTTCGCTCCGCTGGAGCGAAGAACCTATTAGACTGGAGGACTCTATAAACATTCGGTCCCTCCGGGACTCAGCGATTTGCGCAGAAACTTTGTCTGACACTACTCTGCAATCACTTAATTAATATTTAACTTGTCGGTAACCACGAGTTAGGATTCAAGCTCGACAATCCGGAACAGATACTTGTTACCGGCAGATCGCGTGAGCGACACGAAGGCATTCGTGGATCGACTCTTCGGGGTAGTTGTGCGGATCAAGGGGGCTCGCGCAGCCGCGCAAGAACCGGAAGAGAAGATCGGGCCCGGTCCTGAGTATTCCCGCCAATAAAAACACGACGGCTTTTTAAGATCGCCCGTTGCTGTTTGCTGCTGAAACGACCGGGGCCCTGGTGGTACCGACCCCCACCAGGGCTTTTTTCTTTGCCTCCATTTGCCTCTTCTGGTATCAGTGTCCATCAACATGAAGACGCTATTTCTCTTAAGACACGCCAAGGCGGAGAATGCCGCGCCTGGTTCGTCGGATATCAATCGCGCTTTGAATGAACGTGGGAAAAAAGAAGCGCAGGCAACTGCAGCCTTCATCAGGAAACAGAACTTAACGTTTGCGCTGGTCTTGTGTTCACCGGCCGTAAGAGCGCGGGAGACGGCGGAACTAGTTCTCTCGGCTGCTGCGGTAACCGCGAACGTACGTTACGACCAAAGGATCTACGAGGCCGGTCCGCGTCAACTTCTGGATGTGATTTCAGAAGTCGAAGCGAACCAGAGCGCTGTGCTGCTGGTGGGGCATAATCCGGGAATGGAAGAACTGCTCAGAACATTAACGGGTAAGGGAGAGGCGATGGCCACCTGCACCCTTGCCCAAATTGACTTGAATTTTGCTGACTGGAGCAGAGTTACCGAAGACAGTGGCAGCCTGGAGTTGATCAACAAGTCAGGTACTGGTGCAGTCTGGCCTTGAATTAAGTTTCATTAACCCCGCGGCTTTAGCCCGGTGACGAGGCAGGATGGAGGATAGGGAAACGGTTTCTGTTTCGTATCCTCCTCGTCACCGGGCTAAAGCCGCGGTGCTGATGAGAGAACAAAGGACTATCCGGCTTCTAATCCCGAAACGCTGTTCAGCGTTCGCTTACAAACTCGCCGGCCGCCACCCGCTTCTGGCTGCGTAGTCTCACCGCGAACATTCTGTAAAAGCACCGCAGACACATTCCATACGAGTCGTCGCTCGCGTTCTCTCTAATCTTCGTTCCGCACGAAATACAAATCACTTTGAAACCGGGATTGCTCCTCGGCGTTTGTTCAGCCATCTCTTTTGGCCCTCCAATTAGGTGTTCGAGGAACTGTGGCTCCGCGCGTGTTACGGCCAGGTAGCGGGGACGTTAAATTGAATTTAAGAATGCTGGACAGATAAAACGCCACAGAATTCAAACTGCCTTCAGCTGGCGTTCAGACGGTGTGGTGTCTGTGGAAAAAACCCTATTCACGCAGTTAACATTTTGGTAACATCGCCGCACTCGCGCCTTCCCCAACGCGCGCAATGCGAAGCAGCAGATCATAGATAATCTGAACCGACGCCAACCTAAAAGTTCGCCGGTCCAATCTGGGAGGAAGCTTAATGCTGCCCGGACCACGCGGAACATCTTTCTCATCAATCTCTCGAGCAATATGGCTCGGCGGTATCCTCCTGCTTCTCCTGCCAATCGAATTACAAGCTGGACAGAACCATAGCAATGTGGTCTGCCGTGAAGAGATTTCGCCGGCGCGCCGCGAACAGTTGGCCGCTAAGCTGCGAAACATTACCGGTCTGTCGCAATTGAAGTTTGATGACAATGGATTTCTACGAACCGCAGACTATGCTGTTGCTATTAGCGGATCGCAGAGCGCTAAACAACTACTCGCTAATGCAATCAGCGGCCCTAACGTGGTGGTGATTGAAGACGCGAGTAACAGTTCAGAGGTGGCTTTTTGTCGCGTGATTCCCGGCAGGTGGAAAGAGGATGCCGCCGGCAAGCCTCCGGTGTTCGTCATCCAAATTGATTTCGCGGATTTCGACCAGGTGCTCGGCGATGAGCGGGCGCTGGAAGCTTTTAATGTTGGTTGGGGATTCCTTCACGAACTCGATCACATCGTTAATGATAGTCCTGATGCGATCTCTCTCGGGGATACGGG
>WNFK01210830.1_pt1 | contig 26347 bp, 27 predicted proteins | sample 5400281 | NCBI WGS metagenome assembly WNFK01 (sample SAMN13153350, study PRJNA577476) | soil metagenome | isolation source: 20 cm soil on Douglas fir-dominated hillslope | place: USA:California | collected 2013-09-17
GGTCACCCTCGTCGTCGTGCAGAACGGCCTGCAGCAGGTGGCGAGCGAGATGGACCTCACCTTCGAGCGGGCCGCGTTCTCGCCGGTCATCTCCGAGGGCTTCGACCGCTCCGACGGCATCTACTCCCGGCACAACGGGGAGGTCATCGCCCAGGGCGAGCTGGGGCTGCCCATCTTCGTGGGGGTCATGCAGTTCACCACGCGCGCGGTGATCGACCACGTCAAGGCGTCGGCGGAGCCGCTCCGGCCCGGCGACATCTTCATCGTCAACGATCCCTACTGCGGCGGCACTCATCTGATGGACGTGAAGATGGTGAAGCCGTACTTCTACCGCGGCGAGCTCTGGGCCTATCTGTCGAACACCGGCCACTGGCCCGACACCGGCGGCTCGGTGCCCGGCGGCTTCTCCACCCGGGCGACCGAGGTCCAGCAGGAGGGCCTGCGGCTGCCGCCGGTGAAGCTCTTCCGCGAAGGGGTGATGCAGCCCGACATCCTCAGCATCATCCTCGCCAATATCCGGGTGCCCGAGGAGCGCATCGGGGATATCAAGGCCCAGGTGGCCGCGCTCACGGTGGGCGAGAAGCGCCTCACCGCGCTGCTCGACCGCTACGGCGAGGCGACCGTGACCGCGTGCATCGTCGAGCTGCGCCGGCGCTCGGACCTGATGATGCGGGCGCACATCGCCAAGATCCCGGACGGCGCCTACTCGGGCGAGGCCTTCGTGGATTCGGACGGCGTGGACCCGGACCCGCTGGCCATCCGGCTGCGGCTGCGGAAAGAGGGGACGGATCTCCACTTCGACTTCTCGGAGTCGAGCGGGCCGTGCCGCGGGCCGCTGAACAGCGTGATCGCCACCACCAAGGCCGCGGTGTACCTGGCCTTCGAGCCCCTGCACATCGCGGATCCGCACGGGACCTTCCTCTACGCGCGCTACCCGCGCCCGGTCTCGGGCTGCGCCGCGGAGGTGAGCTCGCGCATCGCGGAGTCCGTGTTCACCACGCTGGCCCAGGCCATCCCCGACGACCTCTTCGCCGCCCCCGCCGGCACGAGCGGCAATCTCACGCTGGGTGGCTACGACCCTCTGAAGGAGCGGCACTTCATCATGTACGTCTTCAGCGGCGGCGGCTACGGGGGCAGCGCCGACGGCGACGGGCTCACCAACGGCTGCTCGACCATCGGCATCTCGAAGACGCAGCCCACCGAGGTGCTCGAGCAGCACTACCCGATCCTGTTCGAGCGCTACGCACTCCGCGAGGGCTCGGGCGGGGCGGGGAAGACGCGCGGCGGCTTCGGGGTGGACTACAAGATCCGGATCCGCCGCGGCGAGGCGCTGCTCTCGTTTCTCATGGACCACGGCCGCTTCGGGCCGCCCGGCCTCTTCGGGGGCCGCGACGGCGCGCCCAACCAGGTGGTCGTGACCCGCCAGGGCGGTGACTACGTCTCGCCGCATCTCTCGAAGGACGAGGACATCCGGGTGGTGGCCGGCGACGCCATCTCGGTGGGCACGCCGGGCGGCGGGGGCTATGGCGATCCCTGGCAGCGGGATCCCGCGCTGGTCGCGCGCGACGTGGCGCGCGGCTACTTCACGGCGGCCGACGCGCTCCGCGACTACGGCGTCGTGCTGACCGCCGCCGATCCGCCCGCCCTCGACGCCCGCGCCACCGAGGAGCTCCGGCGAGGAGGGCGTCCGAAGGCGTAGCGGCAGACGCCTGGCAGCCTGTGGTCTAGACCAACAACGCCTCTTCCAGCCGCTGGGGCAGCGAAGTGTCTGCGCCGTGCGCCTCGAGATAGCCCGCGGCCGAGCCGTATTCCCGGCGGAGCAGCGCAAGGAAACGGGCCATGGATTCGGCCGAGGCTTCCCAGTGGGAATCAGGCAGCTCCTTGACCTCCGGCGGGGCGGCGGGGTCGTTCATCCAGCGATCCCGGATGTCCGGGATGAACGGGGCTGAAAGGGTGTAGTCGTGGATGATGTCCTCGTCCATCACGCCCGCCGCCGCGAGGAGCATGGCCGCGAGCACGCCGGTCCTGTCCTTGCCCACGCTGCAATGGAAGACCAGCGGGTGATTGTTCCGGTCGGCAATCAGCTCCAGCGAGTCCACCAGCCTCTTGCCGAATTCCGGCTGGCGGATGCGGCACAGATAAAGCTCTCCCAGATCGGTCGCATCGCGGAAAAGCTCGGTTTCTAGCCTCACGTGGTCAAGCGACTCGGGTCTGAAGGGTACGTTGTGATACCGCGCGCCCATTTCACCGAGGAGGCTGATTTCCCGCTGTTTGATCGGTTCTCTCGGAGTCCTGAGGTCTATGACCGCCCTGGGGCGGATGTCCTCCTTGAGCCGGGCAATATCCGGTCGGCTCATGGAATGCAGCTCCGCACTCCTGAAGAGGCGCCTCCATGCCACGGCGCGGCCGTCCCGCGTCCTGTATCCGCCGAGGTCTCTGAAATTAGGCACGGATTCAAGATCGATGTGTCTTGGATACGATTGGTTCATCTGTAGGGACTGCTAGTGCATGACGAGGCCACCGTCGACGCTGATGGCCTGGCCCGTCATGTAGCCGGCCTTGCTCCCGGCGAGGAAGCCGATCACGTTCGCCACGTCCTCCGGTTGCTCCATCCGGCCCAGGGGCACGGTGGCCAGGCGCCGGCGGGTGAACTCCTCGGCCACCACGCCGGACAGCGCGCCGAGCTCCGCGGACACGCTCGTCCACATGTCGGTCTCGACGAAGCCCGGGCAGACACAGTTCACCCGGATGCCGTCGGCGGCGTGGGCCAGGGCGAGGCTCTTGGTGATGCTGATGACCGCCGCCTTGCTGGCGTTGTAGGGCAGGTTGTTGGCGCTGCCGATCTTGCCCGCCATCGAGGCCAGGTTGACGATCACCCCGCGCTTCTGGGCGATCATGGTCGGCAGCACCGCCTGGCTGGCGAAGAAGACCGCCTTCGCATTGATGGTCAGCACCGCGTCCCAGTGATCCTCCGTGATCCCGAGCGTCGAGGCGGCGCGGTAGATCCCGTGAGGTCGGCCCGCCGGGTGACGTCGGTCGTCACCGCGAGCGCGCGGCGCCCGAGCGCGGTCACCTCGGCGGCGGTGCGCTCGGCCCCCGGCTTGTCGAGCTCCGCGACGACGACGTCGGCCCCCAGCCGGGCCAGCTCGAGCGCGGTCGCGCGGCCGATCCCACGGCCGGCGCCGGTGACGATCGCGACCTGTCCTGGCAGCTCCATGTCCATACCCTCACCTTCCGGTAGTCGAGGTCACTCGATCACCTGATCCGCCCGCTGCAGCAGCGACTGCGGGATGGTGAGGCCGAGCGCCTTCGCGGTCTTCAAGTTGATCACCAGCTCGAACCGGGTGGCCTGTCGCAGCGGCAAGTCAGCCGGCCGTGCGCCATCCAGGATTTTTGCCGTCTGCTCCGCCGCGATCGTATAGATCTCGGCTTGGGTCGCGCCGTAGGACATGAGACCGCCCGCGTCCACGAAAAAACGGAACGCGTGCATCGTGGGCAAGTGGGCCTTGATGGCGAAGTCGGCGAGCTGCCCGGGCCGAGGATGAGAGCTGAGCACGACGTCGGGATACACGAACAACGCGTCGGGACGCTCCTTCGCGATCATCGCGAGCTCCGGGAGCAGCTCTTCGGCGGCTCCCACCTCGGCCACCTGCATGCGGATCCCCAGACGCGGTGCGGCCTCCTGGGTCAGCTTCAACGCGTTGGGAGCAGCTTCCGGGTCATGCAGGAACATCACCCGCGAAGCCCTGGGAACCGCCTCCTTGAGAAGCTCGAGACGCTTCGGGCTGAGCTCCGTGGTCATGCATGAAACACCGGTCACATTTCCACCTGGCCGAGCGAGGCGGGTGACGTGCTCGAACGGGTCGCAGGAGTAGACGACGACCGGCGTCGTCTTCACGGTGTCGGCGACGATTCGCGCCGCTCTCGTGCCCATGGTGAACAGGACGTTGACCGGAACCTGCACGAGGTCAGCGGCCAACCCCGGCATCCGGTCGTATCGGCAATCCGCGAATCGCTGCTCGAGGATGAGGTTCTTCCCCTCGACGTAGCCGTGTTCGGCCAGGCGAGCCCGGAAAATATCGAAATGGGGGCGCCGAGGACCGGGGCCACAGACTTCGAGCCAGCCGACGCGCACGGTTCCGGTAGTCCGTTGCGCCTCGAGCGGGTTCGGGAGAGCGAGCAGGGTGACACCGAGGACAAGCAGGGCCACGCCGGTCCAGGGACCCATCCCATTCTTCTTCTTCATGGCCTCGCCTCCGGCCCCCTCAACCCACGCTGATCGCTCGCGGCGATCTTCCACTACCCGTCGCTCCTGCGCAACTTGAGTTGAAGGATCCGGCGAGGCGGTTCCCTTGACCAGGGCGTTTTCCGCGTCCATTCTATGGGCCACCCGACCCCCGGGAGGGACACCATGAATGGATTCCCGCTCCTGTCCTGGCGTCAGTCAATCGCGTTCCTGCTCCTCGGGATGAGCGCGCTCCTTGTCGTGGCGGCCCCGGCGGCCGTCGCCCAGCCAAGCCCGTCGGGGCGCCGCAGATCACCCCGTTCGGGATGCTCTACGCGATCCACGATGCGCTCGTCCGCCCGTATCCCGGACAGCGGATGGGCAACAGCCTGGCGGAGTCGTGGCGCGAGAGCCCGGATGGGCGGGTGTACGAGTTCACGCTGCGGCGCGGCCTGAAGTTCCACAACGGCGACTCTCTTACGGCCGAGGACGTGAAGTTCAGCTTCGAGCGCTACAAGGGAGCGGGCGCCAAGGAGTTCCAGGCGCACGTGCAGCAGGTCGAGGTCGTCGACGCCCTCACGGTGCGCTTTCACCTGAAGGAGGCGTGGCCCGATTTCATGACGTTCTACGGGACCACCGCGACGGCGGCCGGCATCGTCGTGCCCAAGAAGTACCTGACCCAGGTCGGCGACGAGGGGTTCCGGAAGAATCCGATCGGGGCCGGGCCCTACAAGTTCGTCAGCCAGCAGCCCGGCATCGAGGTGGTGCTCGAAGCATATCCGGGATACTGGCGGCGTGTGCCCAACGTCAAGCGGCTCGTGATGAAGAGCGTCCCCGAGGCGACGGCGCGCGCGGTGATGCTGAAGAGCGGCGAGGCGGACATCGCGTACGTGCTGGATGGGCCCGACGCCGAGGAGATCCAGCGCGACCCGCGCATGCAGGTGGTTGCCACGAAGCACGCGTCGATCTTCTGGATCGAGTTCACCGAGCAGTGGGATCCGAGGTCGCCCTGGCACGACCGGCGCCTGCGCCTCGCCGTCAACCACGCGCTGGACCGCCCGCGGATCAACGAGGCCGCGTGCCTCGGTTTTTGCCCGCCCGCGGGCGTGATCGTGCCTCGGGTCATGGACTTTGCCCTGCAGGTCGAGGCCCCGGTGTACGACCCACAAAAGGCCAAGCGGCTCCTGGCCGACGCGGGCTACCCGAACGGGCTGGACGCCGGGGAGTTCGTGGGCATCCCGGGCTTCCCGACGGTCGTTGAGTCCGTCGTGAACTACCTGAACGCGGTCGGCATCCGCGTGCGGATGCGCCCGATGGAGCGCGCCGCGTTCTACGCCGCGTGGCGCGAGAAGAAGCTGCGCGGCCTCTTCCTCCCGGCCGCCGGGAATTCGGGCAACGCGGCCAGTCGCGTGCAGGAGTTCATCCAGTCGAAAGGCAGCTACGCCTACGGCGGCTACCCGGACATCGACGACTTGTTCCAGCAGCAGGCGCGAGAGCGAGACCCGAAGAAGCGGGAGGCGCTCCTGCACCGGATCCAGCAGCTCACGATCGACCGCGTGATGTTCGCGCCGGTGATGGACCTGCGGGCGCTCATGGGCGTGGGCCCACGAATCGCCGAGCACACGATCACGTCGGTCGCGATGAGTCCGTTCCCGTCGTATGAAGACTTGAGCCTCAAGGACTAGGGGCCCCATGGACTTCGGCGTGTTCCTGGAGCAAACGCGGGAAGGGGTCGATCAGGGCGGCGCCTTCCACGAGATGTTGGCGGTGGCGGAGTCCGCGGAGGCGTGGGGGCTCGACGTGGTGTGGCTGGCGGAGATGCTGTTCAATCCCGCGCGCTCCGTGCTGTCGGGCCCGCTCCTGGTGGCGAGCTGGATCGTGGCGCGGACGCGGCGCCTGCGCACGGGCACCGCCGTTCAGCTGCTCCCCCTCAACCATCCCCTGCGCCTGGCCGGCGAGATCAGCACGCTCGACCACCTGAGCCAGGGACGCTTCGAGTTCGGCATCGGCCGCAGCGGGTCGCCGCGCGCCTACGACGCCCTCGGCGTGCCGTACGAGGAGAGTCAGGAGCGGTTCTTCGAGGCGCTCGCGATCATTCTCGAGGCGTGGAAGGGCGAGCCCTTCAGCTTCGCGGGGCAGTTCTACCGGTTCGCCGACGCGGCGGTCGCGCCCCGGCCGTATCGGCGCCCGTATCCGCCGGTGCGGATGGCGGCCACGACCCCGGAGACCTTTCCCCGGGTGGCCCGAATGGGCCTCCCGATCTTCGTGGGGCTTCGCGGGATGAGTATCCCGGAGCTGGCCGGGCATCTGAAGACGTACCGCGCGGCGTGGCGGGAGGCGGGACACCCGGGAGCCGGCGACGTGTGCCTGCGGATCCCGGTATATGCCGCGCCGACGGAGAAGGCCGCGACCGAAGAGCCACGGGACACCATCCTCTACTACTTTCAGCGTCAGGCCACCCTGGCCCGGGCACCGTTGGGCCTCGTCGGGATCGGACCGATCGAGCGACGCGAGGAGCAGGCGCGGCAGCTGTCGAGTCTCTCGTACGACGAGATCCTCCGCACCAAGGTCGCATTCGGCACGGGGCCCGCCCTGATCGACCAGTTGCGGCAGCTGAAGGAAGAGCTCGGGCTGACCGGGATCGCCGCCGAGCTGAACCCCGGCGGCCTGCTGCCATTCGGCCAGGAGATGCGGAGCCTCGAGATACTCACGCAGCAGGTGATGCCCGCCTTCAAGTGAAGGACTCGCACGCGCCCGTTCGCCGAGCGGCGCGGGTCCTGGGCCGTCAATGTCTCGAAATGCAGACGGGGATGGAGTGCGCTAGCATGCGCTATGCGTTCGCGGCTCCTTCTCGTCCTCGGCCTCGTCGGCGTCGTGGCTGGGGGCGTCGCCGGCGCCAACCCGCCACCGGTGACGTTCAGCCAGCACGTCGCGCCCCTGCTCCAGCAGCACTGCCAGGAATGCCACCGGCCCGGCGGCGGGGCGCCGTTCACGCTGGCCGAGTACCAGCACGTCTACCGGCGACGCGACAAGATTCTCGAGTCGGTCGAGACGCGCCGCATGCCCCCGTGGAAAGCGGTCTCCGGCTACGGGGATCTCGCGGGCGAGCGCCGGATGTCGGCCGCCGAGGTCGCCACGATCGCGCGCTGGGTCGCGGCCGGCGCCCCCGAAGGTGATCCCCGCGATCTGCCGCCGCCCCGCGAGTTCACGGCCCCGACCGCCCTGGACGCGGCCGATCTCGTGTTGCGGCCCGATCAGAGCTTCACCGTGGCGGGGCGCGGCGGGGACATCTACCGGTGCTTCAGCATCCCGACGTCGTTCTCCGAGGATCGCTATTTCGCCACGGCGGTGGTTGTGCCGGGCAATCCCCGGATCGTCCACCACGTGCTGGCGATGGTGGATCCCACCGGGGTGTCGGCGGGGATGACGTCGGGCGGGGTCGGTCGCGACGGCGCCTACGGCTACCCGTGCTTTGGCGGGCCGGGCTTCCGGATCGACGGCTACCTCGGCGGCTGGGCTCCCGGGGCACGCCCGTGGGACCTGCCGGACGGCGTCGGCATGCTCCTGCCCAAGGGCGCGCGCGTCGTGTTCCAGCTGCACTACCACAACGCGCAGCTCACCGCCCAGACGGACCTGACCGAGCTGCGGTTGAAAGCGGCGAAGGGCCCGGTGCAGAAGCGCCTGCACTTCATGCGGGTCGGCCAGTTCAACCTGAGGATCCCGGCCGGCGATCCGCGCTACGAGATCGAGGCGGGATCATTCGTGACCCGGCCGATGCAGCTGATCGCCATCCATCCGCACATGCACATGCTCGGGCGAGAGATGAAGGTCTGGGCGCGGATGAAGGACGAGTCCGTCCAGCCGCTGATCCACATCGACGACTGGGATTTCAACTGGCAGGGCTTCTACTGGTTCCGCACGCCGGTGGCGCTGCCCGTCGCCTCCTGGATCGAGCTCACGGCGGCGTGGGACAACTCGGACCGCAACCCGACGAATCCGAACAAGCCGCCGCGGACCGTGTACTGGGGCGAGCGCACGGTCGACGAGATGGGGCACGCCGCGATTCTCTACACCTTCGACGACGAGACGCTGAAGTAGCGCCGCGGCCCCCCTCACCCTGCCCTCTCCCCGGGGGGGAGAGGGTGGAAGGCAGGGCCGGCGCTCTCCCCGGGGGGGAGAGGGTGTCTAGGTCTCGGCTTCGACCAGCTCGGGCGTGTCCTTGGACGGTGTGTAGCCCATGTGCCTCGGGAACTCGGGGCTCAACGGCCAGGCCTTCGGGAACTTGAGCCACAGGCGCAGCATGTGCCGCTTCTGGTCGGGCTCGGGGCCGTCCACGAAGCCGGTGCGGGAGTGGAGGATCGTGTAGTTGTTGATGAACTGGATGTCGCCCGCCTGCAGGTCCATGTCCAGCCGCAGGTCGGCCCGGCGGGTCTGCTCGTCCAGGAAGTCGAGCGCGGCGCGCTCGAACGTCGTCAGCGGCACCTCGCGCTTGACGGCCCCCGCGTTGATCTGGTTGCGGATGTAGCGGCAGCTCACGACGCCGTCCTGGTTGCCGTAGACCGGGATCGGGCGCTCGGAGACGCCGCGCTCGGTCAGGGCCGCCTCGCGGCGGATGTAGTAGTAGCCGTTGTAAAGCAGGCCCAGGTACTCGGGGTGCTGGGCCAGGATCTCGTTGTGCACGGTCACCGAGCTCACGATGCTGCTGAGCCCGCCCTCGAGGCCCCGGCGCAGGCAGAGCAGCCCCACCATGTCGCCCGCGTCCGTGTGGTACGGAAGGTAGGCGTTGGTCTCGTAGCCGCGCACGTCGATGTTGCCGTAGGTGCGCCCGTGGTCGTAGACGTGGCCGAGCAGCTCGCCCTGGGGATTCTGGTAGAGCGGCCCGCCCATGTAGCGTCCGAAGCCCCAGAAGATGAGGCCGACGTCGTCGTCGCTGTAGCGGCGCACCGGCAGCCCACGCAGCACCACGAAGCCGCGGCCGTCGTACATCTCGGTCACCGCCTCCGCGAGCCGGGCGCGCATGACGGTCAGCGGGAAGTGCTCGCGCTGGATCGCCTCGAGCCCGAGGCCCGACGCCTTCGCGGTGGCCAGCGCGCGGTCGATGTCGGCGATCTCGGCCTCGGTGAGGGTGACGATCCAGGAGGTCTCGCGCGCGAGGGTCTCGCCGCGCCAGGCCTTGGCATCGGTGATCGGGGTCATGCGGACGTGGCTCACGGGTCGTGCCTCCTTGGGACGTTGAGGGCCATGACGATGCCGAAGATCATCAGGCCCGGATAGAGCGCCATCCAGGGGGCCTGCGAGAGATAGCGCTGGGCCGCGTTGAGCATGCTGCCCCACGAGGGCGCGGGCGGCTGTTGGCCCAGGCCCAGGAACGAGAGACTCGCCTCCGCGATGATGGCCGCCGCCACCGTGATGCTCACCTGGATGAAGAGCGGCGGCAGCGTGTTGGGCAGGATGTGGCGGAGCGCCACGCGCGGGCGCGAGCAGCCGAGCGCCTGCGCGGCCTCCACGTACTCCTCGGTCTTGATCGTGAGCACGGTGCCGCGCACGAGCCGGACGAAGGTGGGCAGGGCCGCGATGCCGATCGCGATCATGGCGTTGCCGAGGCCCGGGCCGAGGAAGGCGGCCAGCGCGATGGCCACGATGAGGAACGGGATCGAGAGCATGGCGTCGTTGATCCGCATTATAAGCCCGTCGAGCCACCCTCCGGCGACGCCCGAGAGGAGGCCGAGGCGCCCCAGAGCAGCCGGGAGAGCACGTCGCGCCCGACCTCGTCGGTGCCGAGCGGGTGGGCCGCGGACGGGGGCTTGCGCAGCGCGCGGTAGTCGATCGCGTTCGGGTCGAACGGGGCGAGCAACGGCGCGGCGAGGGCCACCACGATGAACCCGAGGACCACCGCGAGCGCGACGATGGCCGCCGGCCGGCGCGCGAGCTGCCGCGCCGCCTTGTAGCGCCGGCGGACCACCACCGCGGGTGCCGCGACGACGGCGGTGGCGCCGCTCACGTGGAGCCCCGCAGGCGCGGGGTCGCCAGGAAGTAGAGGATGTCCGCCCCCAGGTTCAGGAGCACGTAGAGGCCCGCCGAGACGAGCACGACGGCCTGCACCACCGCATAGTCGCGGTTGAACACGCCGTCGACCAGCAGCTTGCCGAAGCCCGGGATGGCGAAGACCTGCTCGGTGAGCACCGCGCCCGAGAGCAGCCGGCCGAACTCGATGGCGCCGAGGGTGATGACCGGGATCAGCGCGTTGCGCAGCGCGTGCTTCAGCACCACCAGCCGCTCGGGCACGCTCTTGGCCCGCGCGGTGCGCACGTAGTCGGCGCCCAGGGTCTGGAGCATGGCGCTCCGGGTGTGGCGCATCATGACGCCGGCCACGCCGGTGCCGAGCACGAAGGAGGGCAGCAGGATGGTGGTCAGGTTCCGGCGCAGGTCCTCCCACGGCGGCACGTAGCCGGAGGCGGGCAGCCACCCGAGGCGCACCGCGAACAACAAGATAAGCATGATGCCGAGCCAGAAGTGCGGCACCGAGAGCCCGGACAGCGCGAAGAAGTTGGCCACCACGTCCACCGCGGTGCCTTTCCGGGTGGCCGAGACGATGCCGGCCGGGATGCCGATGACCAGCGCGATCAGCATCGAGCAGAGCGCCAGCTCCACGGTGACCGGCAGCTTCGAGGCCAGCAGCTCCCGCACCGGGATGCGGCTGCGCAGCGACTCGCCGAAGTCGCCCACCAGCACGCGGCCGAGCCAGAGGCCGTACTGCACCGGCACCGGCCGGTCCAGGTGGTACCGCGCGCGGATGGCCGCGACCGCGACCGGGTCGTGCTCCTCGCCGGCCAGCGCCGTCGCCGCGTCGCCGGGCAGCAGCTGCTGCAGCGAGAAGATCAGCACCGAGACGAAGAACAGCGTGGGCACCAGCACCGCGAGCCGCCGGGCCACGTAGAGCCAGAGCGCCATGCCGCCGGCGCCTCAGTTCAGCTTGAGGCCCCGGAAGCGGATGATCCCGTCGGGGTAGGGGGTGAAGCCCTGGACCTTCGCGCTGAACCCGGTGAACACGCGGCGGTGCCAGAGGATGAGCCGCGGGACGTCCCTGGCCATCAGCTCGGTGGCCTGGTCGTAGAGCTTCTTGCGCTCGGCCGGGTCCGCGACCTGGCGGGCCTTCGTGAGCAGCGCGTCCACGTCGGTGTTGCAGTAGTGGCTGTCGTTCTGGGCGCCCTTGCACGTCGAGAACGTGAAGACGTTGCCGTCGGGGTCGGGCCGGCCGCTCCAGAACGTGAAGTAGGCCTCGAAGTCGCCCTTGCGTCCCGACTGCAGCATGGTGACGTTCTCCTGGGTCTGGAGATTCACCGTGATGCCGGCTTCCGCCCACATGGCCTGCAAGATCAGCGCTGCCTCCTGCCGATCGCGCTCCGGGGGCACCACCAGGATGAACGTGAGGTTCGGCTGGCCGGCGTCCTTCAGGAGCTGCTTGGCCTTCGCCACGTCGCGCTTGCCCACCGGCACCTTCGCGTCGTAGTAGGGGCTCCCCGGGCTCACGAACTGGTTGCCCGCGATGTACTCGCCGGCGAACACGGTCTTGACCAGGGTCTCGCGGTCGATCGCGAGGTCGATGGCCTGGCGGACGCGCGCATCGGCGAGCGCTTTGCTCTTCGGCCCGTTGGCGACGTTCAGCGGGATCATCTGGTAGCCCAGCTCGGGCACGCCCACCACCTTCAGCTTGGCGTCGCCGCGGATCTCGGCCAGGTCGGTGGGGGACACGCGCTCGATCATGTGGAGGTCGCCGGAGCGGAGGCTGGCCAGGCGCGAGGTCGAGTCGGTGATCGGCACGAACTCGATCCGGTCGATCGAGAAGCTCGCCTTGTCCCAGTAGTCCGCGACCTTCTCGACCACGATCTTGCCCTGGGCCACCCGCTGGACGAAGCGATAGGGGCCGGCGCACACGGGCTGGGTGCCGAGCTTGTCGCCTTGCGCGCGCGCGGCCTTGGGCGACACCATCATGCCGGAGCGGTCGGTCAGGGTGGCCAGCAGCGGCACGAGCGGATGCGAGAGGTTGAGCCGCACCGTGAGGTCGTTGATCACGTCCACGCTCTGGATGTCGCCGATCTCCGTCTTCCGGAACGACCCCTGCGTGTTCTGGTGGCGGTCGATGTTGAAGCGCACCGCCTCCGCGTTGAACGGCTCGCCGTCCTGGAAGCGGACGCCCGGGCGCAGCTTGATCACGATCGACTTGCGGTCCGCGGCCCACTCGTAGCCGGTGGCCAGCTGGGGCACGATCTTGAGCTCGGGCGTGACGTCGAAGAGCTTGTCGCACAGCGCGGCGAAGACCAGGCGGCCGGTGTAGGCGCGGCTGATGGTCGGGTCGAGCGCGTCGGGGTCGTCGTTCAGCCCGATTCGGAGCACGCTCTGGGCGTGGGCCGGGCCGGGCAGAAGCGGCAGGAGTGCGATCAGGGCGGTCAGGATGGCTCTCAAAGGGGATCTCCTCCGACGGGATCTTGCGGTGGGGGCGCGGCACTGTCAAGGCGGGCGTGATCGCGGTACTGTATCCGTCGCGCCGCCAATGCGGTCGGCCACCGAGGAGGAGCGATCGAATGCCACGGATCATCGACATGGAGTGCAGCGTGCCGTACGGGGCGAACGTGGAGAAGAAGCCCGCCGCGGCCCCGGCGGAGGCGGCAACCGGCGCCACTGAGCCGAAGCCGGCCGGCTACGGCATGGCCAACTACGGGCGGATCTTCCGGGCCCGGCGCGAGGGCGCCGACCACCGGCCGGACGAGGAGCTGGAGGCCTACGTCGAGAAGCTCGGCAAGCTCGGCATCGTGCGCTCGGTGCCCTTCGGCATCTCCAACGAGGAGCAGGCGCAGCTCCTGCGGCGGTTCCCCGGCCGCTTCCTGGGCCTGGCCCGCATCAGCATCACCGCGCTCCACGGCATGAGCGGGGTGCGCGAGCTGGAGCGCCTGGTGCGCGACGAGGGCTTCTGCGCCCTCGGCATCTCCGCGCTGGTGGACTGCATTCCCGCGAGCGACCGCCGCTACTACCCGCTCTACACCAAGGCGGCCGAGCTGGGCATCCCGGTGCGCATCTACTCCTCGATGAATTACGCCAACGATCGCCCCTACGATCTCGGCCACCCGCGGAACCTGGACCAGGTGGCGATGGACTTCCCGGAGCTCAAGATCATCGGCGGGCTCGGCGGCTGGCCCTGGGTGAACGAGATGGTCGCGCTGGTGCGCCGGCATCCGAACCTGCACATGGACACCTCCGCGCATCGCGGACGATACCTGGGCCAGCCCGGCTCGGGCTGGGAGATGCTGATGCAGTTCGGCAACACCCTGATCCAGGACAAGGTGCTGGTCGGTCTCTCCGCGGGGCTCGTCGGGCAGCCGTACGAGACGCTGATCCAGGAGTATCTCGCGCTGCCGCTCAAGGATTCGGTCAAGGAGAAGTGGCTCTACGGCAACGCGGCCCGCATCTTCGGGCTGGCGTGAGGCGGTCATGAGCGAGACCTTCGGACTTCCGGAGTCCGGCCGCGGCGGCGCGCTCGCCGGGGTCGTGATCGTGGAGCTGGCCGAGACCCCGGCCGGCGAGATGGCGGGCGGCCTCCTGGCCGATCTCGGGGCCACCGTGATCAAGATCGAGCCTCCCGCCGGCTCGCCCATGCGGCGGCGCGGGCCCGGTGTCGACGGCGAGGATTCGCTCGCCTTCCAGTCGGAGAACCGCGGCAAGTATTCGGTGCGGGCCGAGCTCGGGGAGCTCGCGACCGAGCCGTGGCTGGCGCGGCTGCTCGCCACCGCCGACGCGCTGGTGGAGGATCTCGGGCCGGGGCGCCTCGAGGCGGCCGGGCTGGCCCCGGCGGCGCTCGAGCGCGGCAACCCGCGGCTCGTCACCCTGCGCGTCTCGCCGTTCGGGCAGACCGGGCCGCTGGCCGGCGAGCGCGGCGACGACCGCATCGCCCAGGCGTTCTCCGGCGTGCAGTTCGTCACCGGCTTCCCGGATCGCGCCCCGCTGGCCGTCACGGTGCCGCTGGCCGAGAGCTGGACCGCGATCCACGGCACGAGCGGGCTGCTGATGGCGATCTTCCACGCCCGGCGCAGCGGCCGCGGGCAGGTCGTGGACCTCGGCCTCTACCAGACCGCGCTGCGGATGCAGGAAGAGGTGGTCGTGCGCCACGACCGGAGCGGGACGGTGGCCGAGCGCCTCGGCACCGAGTCGCCCATCGTGGTGCCGGCGAACGTGTACCGGACGCGCGACGGCGGATGGATCGCGGTCTCCGGCGCGGGCGATCAGCCCTTCGCGCGTCTCTGCGAGGCGATCGAGAGTCCGGACGCGCCGAAGGATCCGCGCTTCGCGACGCCCGCCGCGCGGCTCCAGAACCGGCCGGCCTCCGACGCGCTGGTCGGCACCTGGATCGCCGCGCACGACCAGGCCGACGTCGAGGCCCGCTTCGCCAAGGCCGGCGTGGCCGGGACCGCGGTGCGCTCGGCGGACGACATCGTGGAGGATGCCCACGTGAAGGCGCGCGAGGCCGTCATGCGTCTGACGTCGGCGACCGGCCGGGAGTTCCTCGCGCCCGCGGCGGTGCCGAAGCTCACGCGGACCCCGGCCGCGCCTGCGCGGCGCGCCCCGCGACTCGGCGAGCACTCCGACGCCGTGCGGTCGGCGATGGAGCGGCTCGAGGCCCGGCCGCGGGTCGACGCGCCGGATCGGACGCCGTCCGGGGGATGGGGCCCGCTGCGCGGGGTCCGCGTGCTCGATCTCTCGCAGTGGCTGGCGGGCCCCGCGGCCGCCGCCCTCCTCGGCGACTTCGGCGCCGACGTGATCATGGTCGAGCTGCCGAGCGTGGCCGCGGATGCCCAGGGCCGCAAGAGCCCGGGCTTCGTCGTCACCAACCGCAACAAGCGCAGCATCACGCTCGACGTGCGCGCGCCCGCCGGCCGGGAGGCGTTCCTCGCGCTGGTCCGGCAGAGCGACGCGATCGTGGAGAACTTCCGTCCGGGTACGCTCGAGCGCTGGGACCTGGCGCCGGCCACGCTCCTCGCGGCCAATCCGCGGCTCGTGCTGCTGCGCTCGTCCGGGTTCGGGCAGAGCGGGCCCTACACCGCGCGCGCCGCGTTCAACCCGGTCGGGCTGGCCTTCGGCGGGATCACCTATCTCAACGGCTGGCCGGACCGCCCGCCGCTCCGCGACGGCGCCATGGCCGGCGATTACTCCACCGCGCTCTTCAACGTGCTGGGCATGGTCGCCGCGCTGCTGCGGCGCGACGCGGATGGCCAGGGGCAGGTGGTGGACACCGCGATGTTCGAGGCCGCCCTGCGCCAGACCGGCGACCTGCTGGCGGTGCGCAGCGCGCTCGGCCTCCGCCGCGAGCGTGCCGGCGGGGAGTCGCCGCTCTACCCGGCCAGCGTCACCGTGGAGGCCGCCGACGGTCGCTTCGTGGCGGCATCGGCGCCGTCCTGGCGCGACGTCGCGGACGCGCTCGCGCGCCTGGGCCGGCGGCCGCCCGAGGAGCCGGCCAGCGTCCGCGAGGACGTGGCCAAGCTGGTGGGCTCGCTCCCGGCCGCCGAGGCGGTCACCGCGCTTCGCGGGGCCGGGCTCGCCGCGAGCGCGGTCAACTCGGTGGCCGACCTGGTGCGCGAGCCGCATTGCTGGAGCCGCGGCGACCTGGTGCGGCTCGCCCATCCGGAGATGGGCGAGATCGTCACGCAGGGGATCGTGCCGTCGCTCTCGCGCACCCCGGGCCGGGTGGCCGGCTGGTCCCGCGCGCCGGGATCCGACAACGAGGCCGTGCTCGGCGAGCTGCTGGGCTACACCGCGGCCCGCATCCGCGAGCTCGGATGACGTCCCGTCGAGGACCGAGTCAGATCTCCATCAAGTCCTTGGCGACGATGATCTGGCCCTTGAAGTGCGCCCGGGCCAGGTCGATCCACATCTGATCCGTGAGCCGCTCGTCGTCAGCTGGCACGAGATGCGACAGCACGAGAATCTTCACGCCGGCGGCGGCCGCCACCTGACCGACCTCCTCGACCGGGGTGTGACTGTCGATGATGTGCTTCTTCAGGGTCGTCGCATTGGGACTGAAGGACACCAGCCGATCGACACCCGGCACCCACATCGCTTCGTGCACCAGAACGTCGGCGCCGCGCGCGAGCTTCACGAGGTTGTCGGAGCGGTGCGTATCCCCCGAGATGACGATCGACCGGTCGGGCGCGTCGAATCGGTAGGCGAACGCGTCGGGGACGAGGGGATGCTCGACGCGGGCGGCGGTCACCTTCAGGTTCTCATCCTGCATCACCGGCCCGTCCTGCGTGATTTCGTGGGGATGAATGAGCGGCACGAGAGGGACGCGCCCCTCGTCCGCGATGCGCACGTCGATGTCGGGCGCGCTCATCTCGAAGAAGAGCCGGGTGATCTTCTCGAGGGGGGGCGGGCCCCACGTGTCGACCCGCGTGCGGAGCCCACTGGCCCACGCAAGCAGCAGCAGGTTGCCATAGTCCGCGTTGTGATCGGAGTGGTGGTGCGTGACGAAGACGTGCCGGACCCTGGCCAGCGTCACGCCGGCCAGCACGAGCTGGCGGGCCACGCCGTTGGCGCAGTCGACGACGTAGGGCACGTCGTTGGCCAGGATGACCTGCGCGGTCGACATGGCGCTCTTGCGGGGGCGCGGCCCGCCGCCGGTGCCGAGCAGGATCAGGCGGGTCTTCGAGGGTGGAGCGGGGCCGGTCGTTTGCGCGTGCATACGTCGGCTGGTCGGAATGACCCCTCCTGCGATTGTGGCGCCCGCACCGAGCAAGAATCCCCGTCTCGTCGTCATCGCACGTCTCCCTCTTGCGTGGCAATGCTAGCGCACCTCAGCGCCCGCGTGTCACCTTCCTGGTGGAGCCCGGAGCGGCGGCCCTTGACGACGCGCCCGCGATGAGTACTATCACCGCGGGTGCCGGATGGGACCGGGCCGTCGTTGCCCCGGGAACACCTCCGTGGCAGGCGGCTCGACACCCCGAAGGCAGACGCGCCGTGCACAGCTTTCGTGGAGGGCCATCCCATGCGACACCTGCGATTCCCGCTGGCGAGCTTCGTCATCCTCGCGCTCGCGCTGCTCTTCCTCGCTCCGCCCACCGCGGACGCCCAGATCGCCCCGGCGTATCCGCAGGACGACAAGCTGGCCAACGAGCCCGCGCCCTGGACGGTGCCCGGCAAGTGGGGCGCGCGCGGCAACTGGGGGCGCTGGGGCGAGCAGGACAAGCGCGGCATGCTCAACTTCCTCACGCCCGACCTGATCGTGAAGGCGGCGGGCCTGGTGAAGCAGGGCAAGGTGTATCCGCTCGGCGAGGAGATGCACAGTGATCTGCCCCGCGCGATCACCCCGAGCCGGTTCGGCGTGCAGATCATCCACGAGAACGACGGGTACGATCGGGTGACGCAGGCCGGGCAGTTCGACCCCAAGCGCAGCCAGGGCGCGGCGAGCTTCACGATCATGCACAACCACGTGGGCACGCATCTGGACACGTTCGCGCACATCTTCCGGGAGAACTCGCTCTACAACAACATGCCGCCCCCGAAGCCGGTGGGCACCGTGCACGGCGACGCGGCGAGCGTGCGGTTCATGGTGGGGCGCGGCGTCCTCCTCGACGTGGCCAAGTACAAGGGCGCGGATCCGCTCCCCGTCAACTACTGGATCACCACCGAGGATCTCCAGAACACCGCCAAGGCGGAGGGCGTGACGATCCAGAAAGGCGACATCCTCCTCATCCGGACGGGCTGGCGCAAGATGTGGGACGAGCCGGGGCCGGACGGCAAGGTGGACCCGATGCACACCAAGTACCTGCAGCCGGAGCCCGGCCTCGGGCCCGACACCCTCCGCTTCCTGAACGACATGGAGATCGTGGCGATCGGCGCCGACACCGCGGCGGTGGAGTGGAACTTCCCGCTCCAGCCGGGCTACTCGCGCAAGGCGTTCGGGGGCTTCCAGGGCCTGCCGCTGCACGTCGACTTCATCTGGAATCGCGGCGCCTACATCCTGGAGATCCTGAACCTGGACGAGCTGGCCAAGGACCAGGCCTACGAGTTCCTCTTCGTCGTCGCCCCGCTCCTGCTGCGGGGCGGAATCGGCGTCCCGGTCAACCCGATCGCGATCCGGTAGGGACACGATGGCGGGCGGGACGTCCGGGACGGCGCCCCGCCCGCCCCGTGATCCGGAGCACACGATCACGCCGGCGGCCGGCGATGCGGTGACCCTGCGCGGGGTGACCAAGGCGTTTCCGCTCGCGGAGGGCCGCATGCTCCAGGCCCTGGCCGTCGAGCACCTGGCGGTGCCGGTCGCCAGCCGCACGGTGGTCAGGGGCCGCAGCGGCTCGGGCAAGACGACGCTGCTCAATCTCATCGCGGGCGTTTCGACGCCGACCGGCGGCTCGATCGTGGTGGGCGGCACCGAGATCACCGCGCTGCCCGAGCCGGCGCGCGACCGGTTCCGGGCCGCGCAGATCGGCTACGTCTTCCAGGCCTTCAACCTCCTGCCCGCGTTCAGCGCGCTCGAGAACGTGATGCTCGCGATGACGTTCGCGCGCGTCGTGCCGCGCGGCCGGCAGCGCGCGCGGGCGCGCGAGCTCCTCGGCCGGCTCGGGCTGGGCGCCCGCCTGGCCCACAAGCCGGCGCAGCTCTCCCGCGGCGAGCAGCAGCGGGTCGCGATCGCGCGCGCGCTGGCGAACGATCCCCCGTTGATCCTGGCGGACGAGCCCTGCGCCAGCCTGGACGCGGAGACCGCGCGGGAGGTGCTCGCGGTCTTCCTCGAGGTCTGCCGGCAGGAGGCCCGCACCCTGCTCATCGTCTCCCACGACGACGCCGTGCTCGCCGAGGGGGACCGGCTGCTCGACATGGCGGAGCTCAATGCGCCGGCGGGTGGCGCGTGACGCTCCTCACGATCGCGTGGCGCTATCTCCAGGGACGGCTCGTCACCAGCCTGCTCACGACCGTCGCGATCGGCCTGGGGGTCGGCCTGATCGTCGCCACCGTGCTCCTGACCGGCGGCATCCAGGAGGGGTTCATCGAGGGGGCGACGGAGTACAGCCTGATCGTCGGCGCCAAGGGCAGCCCGACGCAGCTCGTGCTGAACGTCGTCTTCCGCATGGACGCGGCGCCGCCGAACATCCCGCTCGCCGCCTACCAGCAGCTCCAGCGGGATCCGCGCGTCGAGGTCGCGGTGCCGGTCGCCATGGGCGACGCCTACGAGGGCTTTCGCTACGTGGCGACGACCGGGGCGTACTTCGCGCCCTTCCCCTGGCGGCGGCGCGCCCTGGCGCTGTCGGCGGGCCGGCCGTTCCGCGATGACGCCCCCGAGCAGCCGGCCTACGAGGCGGTGCTCGGCGCCGACGTCGCGCGGCGGACGCGCCTCGCGCTCGGCGACCGCTTCTACGACGGCGAGGACATGGCCGAGTATCCGCTGACCGTCGTGGGCGTTCTCCGCGCCGCCGGAACCGCCGACGATCGGGCGATCTTCATCTCGCTCCCGAGCTACTGGCAGATGAACGAGCTCGCCCGGACCGCCGCGGCCAAGCCGCTCACCGCGGTCCTCGTCCGACCGAAGCGCCTGTCGGACCTTCCCGCGCTGCACCGGGGATGGAACCTCGAGCCGGAGACGCAGGCGGTCCTGCCCAGCGTCGTCCTCCTCAACATCTTCAACCTGCTGGGTCTCGTGCGGGAGGTGCTCGCGGTCGTGCTCGGGGTCGTGGTCGTCGTGGTCGTGCTCTACCTGTTCGTGACGATGTACAACGCCGCGCTCCAGCGCCGGCGCGAGATCGCCACGATGCGAGCCCTGGGGGCCCGGCGGATCACGATCCTCGCGATCGTCCTGCTGGAGTCCTGCGCGATCGCGGCGCTGGGTGGTCTCGCCGGGATCCTGGGCGGGCACGCGGCCGCGTACCTCGGCGCCCACCTGCTCGCGGGGCGCAGCGGGCCGGTCTCGCCGGCGTTCGCGTTGAGCGCGCTCCAGCCCGCGATCTTCGCGGCGGTCGTGGTCCTCGGCGCGCTGGCCGGCCTGCTGCCGGCGGTGCTCGCCTATCGCACGGAGGTGGCGGAGAACCTTGCCGCGCTCTGACCCCATGCGGCTCGGTCCGGCCTTGATCGTCACGCTGGTCGTGGCGCTGGCCCTGCCTCTCGCGATGCCCGCGCGGGGCCAGGAGGTGCCGCGGCTGACGTTCGCCCAGCTCGCCGACTCGATGCGGGCGAACTTCGGGCTGACCCAGGGGATCATGGCCTACAGCGGACGAGAGGTCGAGATCCAGGGGTTCATCATTCCCGCGGGGCCGCCCGACCTGTCGTTCTTTTTGCTGAGCCGCGTCTCCGGCACGGGCAACTACTGCTGCGAGCTGCCGAGCGGGCAGGACGAGACGGTCTACATCTACACGGCCCGGGGGCTGTCCCTTCGCTACGATCCGAGCCGCGTCTACCGGATTCGCGGCAGGTTCGAGGCCGGGCACCACGTCGACCGGACCTACGGGGTGAGCTTCTTCCGCGTGCGCGACGCGCGCGTCGAGGAGGCCGTGGGCGCGAAGATCTTCAAGGTTGACGAGCCCCGCTGAACACCTTGCTCGCCTGGGCGAGGATCTCGGACTCCTCGCCGCTCGATTCCACGAGCCGCCGGAAGATCGCCTGCGCCGAGTCCCGGTCGCCGAGCGCGACGAGCGAGCGCACCGCTCCCATCAGCGCGCGCCCCTGTGATCCGGGCGCGAGGTAGGCGGCGGTGAGGTACATGTCGACGGCTTCCCCGTGGCGACCGGCGCTCCGCGCGATCTCCGCGATCTGATACGCGGCTTCGGCCACCAGCTCCGGCTCCTCGACCGCCGCGGCGAGCTCCGGGGCCGGGCGGCCGTCGCGCGGCAGCGGGCCGATCGGCGGCGAGGGCAGGATGCTACGGTACATGGCGAGCGCGGCCGGCGTGCGCTTCAGCGCGACCAGCGAGCGACCGGCGCCGAGCAAGGCGGCCCGGTACCAGCGCGAGCGCTCGGCCGTGCCGTACGCGGCGGCCATGTACCAGTCCACCGCGCGCGGATGCTCGCCCGAGGCGGCCAGGATCTGGGCGAGCCTGAACGAGGCCTCGGTGCGCTCCTCGCCGGCCGTGCGCTGCACGATCTCCTCGAGCAGGGTCCGCGCCTCCTTCTGCTGTCCCGCCGCGTACTGGAGCAGCCGGGCATAGGGGAGAAGGCTCTGATCGGTCCACACGGAGTACGGGTAGCCGCGATGCAGGCGCCCGTACGCGGTCAGGGCCGCGGCGGGCTCGTCGAGCGACTCGTTGACCTTGGCCAGGAGGTGCAGCGCGCGGGCCGTCTCCGCGGTTGCGGGCCTGATATCCACGAAGCGGGCGAGGTCGACGCGGGCCCGGGCCGCGTCGCCCGTCCGGAACAGCGCCTCGGCGAAGTCGACCTGGCCCTTCGGTGGCAGGTCGGCCGGGCGGGAGCGGACGATCGCGTACCCGTAGCCCGTTCGCACGATGGGCCACTGCTCCGCGGCGGCGGCCTCGCCCGCGATCCGGGCCATCAGTGCGGGCGCCGGCGTGTAGCCGGGGAATCGGTCGACCAGGTGGCCGGCCAGCGTGTCGACCTCCGCCCATGCCTTGTCCTCCACCGCGACGAGCAGCAGCGCGTGGAGCACACGGGGCGTCGTCTCCGGATCGCCGGCCCCGTCGAGGAACGGAGCGGCGAATCCCTCGAGCGTTCCGGCGCTCTCGTCGCGCCGCGGGCGGGCGTCCGTCACGGTGAGGCCGGCCTGCCCGGTCGCATAGCGGCGGGTGAGGAGCGTCTGCCGCTCCGGGCCCGCCGGCGCGCTCGTGGCCGTGAGGGACTCGAGAAGTGCTCGGCGCTCCATCACCGCCGCCGGGCCACCCGCCCGGACCACCGTTCGCAGGTCGCGGGCCGCGTCCTGGCTTCGCCCGTCACGCATGGCCATGATCGAGCGGCTCAGCCGCGCGATCTCCGCATCCGCAGTCCCCGGATAGCCTTCGAGTGCGCGGTCGAGGAGCTTGCGCGCGACCACCGTCTCGCCGGTCTGGGCGGAGAGCTCCGCGGCCAGGAGCAGCGCGGTGGACGCGCTTGGATCCGCCGGGAACTGGCGAGCGACACGCATCCACGTCAGGCGCGCTTGTTCGCGGCGTCCCAGCCGCAGCTCGGCCCATCCCAGGGCCAAGGTGGCGTGCGGCGCCTCGGGTGGCAGCTCATCGCTCTGCAGCGCTTCCTCGTAGCGCTCGGCGGCCAGGCGATAGGCCCCCATCCCGTACGCGGCGTCGCCGGCGAGGACGAGAGCGGTCGCGCGCACGGTGGGCGCGGGGTGAGCGCGCAGCACCGTGTCCGTTCGCGACTGCGCCTGGGCGAAAGCGCCCGCGGCCATGTCCGCGCGGGCGAGATCGAGCGTGGTGGTGAGCTGAGCCGGAGGCTCGGCCGGCCGAGCGGAGGGGACCGGTGGAGAGGCCGGGGACGGTAGAGCCGGCCTTACCACGCCACTGCCATCCCAGCTTCCTCCTGAGCTCGATGGAGACCCGGCTCCTCCCCCGCTCGACGAGCCTCCAGCGGCAGCTCCACCGGTGCCGGCGCCGGCCCCGGTTCCCGCACCAACACCGCCGGCAGCGCCAGCTCCCGCCCCCGCGCCGGCCCCGGCACCAGCTCCGGCTGCGCCACCGCCACCACCTCCAGGGCCCTTGGCGATCACGAGCTCGTTCGGCTCCTTGCCCCAGGCGTCCGACTCGGCAGCCGAGAGGTCAGCTGGAGATCTTCCGCGCATGTCGAGGGCGTGAGCGAGGCCGGTAGCGACGAGGCCGATCGACAAGGCGAGACCGAGGGCGGGGACAAGGAGCCGACGGGGGATATTCATCGCGATCCCGGGCTAGCTCAGATCTGCACGACGGTCACACCACCAGCGTCGAGCCACTCCGACACCTTCGCCCAGCCGGCTGGATCTCGCCCTTCCCACGCCGTGATGGCGGCGCCGGGAATGACCACCCAGGGGAGCTTCGCCCGGGACACGCGGTCCACGAGCCACACCAGGTCGCTGTTAGGGCTCAGCTCCGCCAGCAGCTCGGCCGTCCGGGTCGCGGCATGCCCGGGCGCATCACCAGAGACGTCGGAAGACTGATGCAGGATGGCCAAGCTGGAACCTCCTTGCTGGGTGTCGCGGGCCTCTGGGCCCTCGAGCCCGAACAGCAACGCCTGTGCCAGCAAGGGATCGCGTCAAGAGCGCGGAAAACTACGGGTCCGCGCAGGCACGTCGGACGCGGCCGGTAGGAACTTCCCGACCGGAGTGGGAAGGAAATCCCCGCCTTCCGGTGCTACCGCGTCACGCTGGTCAGGAACACGAGGAGGGCCACGAGCCGCGGCGCGTTTTTCTCGATCCACTCCCGGGCGCGGCTCACCTCGAAGTTCTCGGCCTCCTCCTCGGTCGCGAATCGCGCGTCCGAGATCGGCAGGTCGATGTTGCGCTCGCCGGTCTGGGTGGATTGCTGGATGGTCGTGACCGCCGACCACTTCCCGTCCTTCATCCGCTCGGCGGCGATGGCGATGTTGTAGCCTCCCGGCCCCTCGAACTGCTTTCTCTGCACCATGGCGTCACCTCCCTGGTGATGGCGTTCGTGGAAAGGCCTCGTCGGGCCACAGCCCCGGCACCACGGTCTGGCACGTATACCGGCACCGGGCGCACTGGAGCAGCGCTACGCTGGGGCGGCGGTACTGGCTGACCGTGTGGATCGCCTTGAGCAGACGGCCGCAGCGGGGACACGGTCCCTCGACCGACGTCGAGTCCGGAAAACGGTCTTCGCGTGGGTCCATGGCGTGCCTCCTCGCGCATGGCAACGCAACGGGCATGCCGGATGCACAAGCATGGATTGACGCGACGATATGCGACAGGGAGCCACGTTCGCCGGTAAGAACGGTGTGTAATTTCTACAAGGAGAAGGAGGGAGCGATGCGTAAGCATGTGACGAGCCCGGCGCCCCGGGGGCATGCCGAGAGTCCCGAGCCCGAATGGCTCGATCTGGAGCAGCTCGCCCAGGTCGAGGTGACATCCGAGGATGTCGCGTATCCGATCGAGGCCGCGCTGGTGCCGGCGGAGGAGGCCGGGTGGCGGGCCGCGCAGCCGGGCGAGCAGACCATCCGCCTGATCTTCGACCGGCCGCAGCGCCTGAGCCGCATGTGGCTGCTCTTCATCGAGGCGGACACCACGCGCACGCAGGAGTTCGTGCTGCGCTGGTCGCCGGACGGCGGGCGATCGTTCCGGGAGATCCTGCGCCAGCAGTGGAACTTCGGGCCGCCGGAGACGATTCGGGAAGCGGAAGACTATCGCGTGGAACTCGCCGGGGTGACGGTGCTCGAGCTGGCGATCGTGCCCGACAAGAGCGGGGGAGACGCGCGGGCGTCGCTCGCGCAGTGGCGCCTGGCCGGCTAGCCGCGCGTCGACGCCCGCGTCCTGCGCGTTACCTGTTCGGGGTCGGGGCCGGTCCCGGGATGCAGGAAGGGCTCCCGGGCCGCCGGGCCTGACCGGGTGGGCACGGGAAGGTCGGATTGGTGGTGCTCGGGTCGTTGATGCTGGGCGAGCCCGGCGGCGTGGCGCCCGGCGTCTGGCTGCTGGGCATGCCGGGCGTCGTGGTGCCCGGCGGGGTCGGGGTAGTGGCACCCGGAGTCGGCGGCGCCACGGGGCCCCGCGTGCCCGGAGCGGGCGGGGCGCCCGGAGTGCCGGGCGTCTGCGCGGCCGCGGCTCCGGCCAGGATGAGGCTGGTTGTGATGACGGCAAGCAATGTCTTCCAGGTCATGGTGTCGTCTCCTCTTGGAATCAGCGAGGAGCAAGCCATGTGCCCGGCGAGGATATGCGCGCAGTCGCGGCGCTGTGGGGTCGATGGACGAGGGCGCCGTCGCCGGGGCGGTAGAGAGTGCTGGGTGGGGGCTACCGACGCCCTGGGTTGCTGGGTTGCTCGGGTCAGGGGCGGGGCTGCAGGATGCGCCGGATGGCGCGGCGCAGGGCGGCGACCTTGAACGGCTTCGGGAGCAGGGGCGCGTGGATCACCTTCAGGAAACCCTCGAAAGAGGAGGTGTTGGCGAGCCCCGACATGAACACGAAGTGCGGCGGGTTGCTCGGCCAGCGGCTGGCCACCGCCGAGTAGAGGCTCGGGCCGTCGACCCCGGGCATCATCAGGTCGGACACGATCAGGTCGTAGCACTGCCGGCCGAGCAGGCGGAGGGCCTCGAAGGCGTTGCCGCTGGCGTCCACGTCGTGGCCGTCGGCGCGCAGGCTGGAGACGATGAAGTCCCGGGCGCCGGGGTCGTCGTCGACGACGAGGATGCGGCCGGTCGTGATGGTGGCGCTTGCGTGGAGGCCCATGATGCCCATCAGGAGTGCATCGGCAGTGCCATCGGAAACCGCTGTGGCCATGGCAGGTTACGAGACACGCGGGCGGGCGCTGTTCGGCGCGTGACGCTTCTGGCGTGTAGGAACTACTCGATACCCCCGGCGGCGCGGATCGCCTGCCAGACGCGCTCGGGGCTCACCGGCATGTCGAGATGCCGGACCCCGAGGGGGGCCAGCGCGTCGTTGACCGCGTTCATCAGCGCGGGCAGGGCCCCCACCGTGCCGGCCTCGCCCACGCCCTTGGCGCCCAGCGGGTTGACCCGGGTCGGCACCTCGTGGGCATCCACGTCGAAGAGCGGCATCTCGTCGGCGTGGGGCATCGCGTAGTCCATGAACGAGCCGGCGAGCACCTGGCCCGTCTCGTCGTAGATCAGCACCTCGGCCAGGCCCTGGCCCAGGCCCTGCACGATACCCCCGTGGATCTGCCCCTTCACCAGCAGCGGGTTGATCATGCGCCCGACGTCGTCCACCACGGTGTAGCGGAGCACGCGCACGACGCCGGTCTCGGCGTCCACCTCGACCTCGCAGACGTGGCAGCCGTTGGGGAAGGTGACCGCGGGCGGCGTGAACGCCGCGGTGTCGCTCCACCCCGGCTCGAGCCCGGGCGGGAGCTGGCGCGACTGATACGCGGTGCGCGCCACGCGGCTCCACGCGACGTCGCGGTCGGTGCCCGCGACGACGAAGCGTCCGTCGCGCAGGGCGACGTCCTCGGGCGCCGCCTCCAGCAGGTGCGCGGCGATGCGGCGGCCGCGCTCG
>WNFK01260229.1_pt1 | contig 26334 bp, 29 predicted proteins | sample 5400281 | NCBI WGS metagenome assembly WNFK01 (sample SAMN13153350, study PRJNA577476) | soil metagenome | isolation source: 20 cm soil on Douglas fir-dominated hillslope | place: USA:California | collected 2013-09-17
CTTCTCGCCATTGTGGGCGTAGTCGTCCACCACCCGGATGCCGCCCGCGGTGACCGCGATCACCTCGAAGCGGCGGGCGACCCCCGGGAAGCGCGCGAGCAGCGCGGCCACCGTGGCGGGCGCGAACCCGAGCTCCAGCGCGATGAGCGCGGCGGCGGCCGCGTTCTCCAGGTTGTGGCGACCGGGCTGCGGCACCTCCAGCGCGAGCGACCCGCCCGGGACGTGGAGCACCCCGGATGCACGATGCGGCCCGACGCTCGTGACCTCGAGGCGAGCGTCCGCACCGGGGTCGACTCCGTAGGTGCGCGCGCCCACCGCGCGGCCGACCTCGGCCGCTTCCGGCGAGGCCGCGTTGACGAGCAGCCGCCCGCAGCGCTTGGCGAAGGTCTCGAACTGGGGCAGGAGCGCCTCCACCTCGCCGTGGTCCCGGCTGATGTTGTGGATCAGCCCGAGCGCGGCGTGATAGCCGGTGAGCGTTCCGTCGGACTCGCAGGCCTCCGCGGCCACCGGGCTGTCGGCCGCGCCGGGCAGGAAGCAGCCCGCCCCGCCCTCGCCGGCGAGCGCGGCGCCGCCCAGCACCGTCGCGGCCAGGCCCGTCTCCCGGGTGAGCCAGCCCACCATGCCGGTGATGGTGCTCTTGCCGCTCGTGCCGGCGATGGCCACGCCGGGGCGCCCCGCGTCCACCACCTCGGCCAGCAGCGCGGGCCGGGGCACGCGCTCGATGCCGTACGAGCGCGCCGCGCGTACCTCCGGCGTCTCGGCCTCCACCGCGGTGGAATAGACGAAGCGGTCGAGATTCGGGCTCACCGCGGAGCCGTCCTGCGGCTTGACCACGATGCCGAGCTCGGTGAGCCGGTCGGCCACGTCGAGGTTCTTGCCCTGGTCGAAGGAGCGGTCGGAGCCCTGGACGGCGTGACCGCGGGACCGCATGAGCTGGGCGAGCGGGTTCATCCCGACCCCCGCGATGCCCGAGAAGTGGTAGCGCACGTCCAATGGTCCCACGGATCGGCCGGATATTTATTGATCACGATTGACCGGCGGATATTCGCCCACCTGCCAGGGCGAAGCGCCCGAACCGGCCATGGAAGTACTTGATTTGCTGAGTGGTTGACCGTGGCACCGGGTATGCGGTCACCGGCCCACCAAAGGAGGACGCCATGGACACGGAGACCGCCGAGGGCAGAGCCGTTACCGTGAAGAGCCGGTTCTGCAGCTCCCCGAACACCGCCAGCGGTGGCTACATCGCGGGACTTCTGGGCCGGCTGATGGACGGGCCCTCGCGGGTGAGCCTCGAGCAGCCGGTTCCGGTGGATCGTGCCCTCGGGATCGAGCGCCTCTCCGACGGAGCCCTCGTCCTGACGGATGGCGTGGGGACCTTGGCGCATGCGAGCCCGGCCGCGCTCCAGCTCGAGCCGCCCGCGCCGGTGACCTACGCAGAGGCCGAATGGGCGTCCGAGCGCTACCTCGGGTTCACCGAGCACTCGGCGCCGGGCTGCTTCGTCTGCGGCCCCGCCCGCCAGTGGGGTGATGGGCTCGCGATCTATCCCGGGCCCGTCCCCGGCCGGCGTCTCGTCGCGGCGCCGTGGGCTCCCGATCCGACCCTCTTCGACAAGCACGGGACCGTGCGTCCCGAGTTCGTCTGGGCCGCGCTCGATTGCCCGACCGGATTCGCGCTGCTGGAGGCCTTCGGCCGCCGCAAGGTCACGCTGAGCCAGCTCACCGCGAGCGTGATCCGCCCCCTGCCGGTGGGTGCGCGGTGGATCGTGATGGGCTGGCCGTTCGCGGCGGAGGGCCGGACGCTGCTGGGCGCCTCCGCGATCTTCTCCGAGAGCGGCGAGCTGCACGCTCTCGCCTCGGCGGTACTGGTCTGCGCCGACTGAGCTAGACCGGCGCCGCCGCGCGGCGCTTCAGGAGCTGCATGCTCACCATGGTGAGCACCGGCTCGCTGCGCTGGTTCACCGCCGTCCAGTGCAGACGTACGATCCCCCGGTCGGGCTTGGAGGCGGACGGGCGCTGCTCCACGACTTGCACGGTGGCCCGCAGCGTGTCCCCGGGCCGCACCGGCCGGAGCCAGCGCAGCTCGTCCACCCCCGGCGAGCCCAGGCTGCACGCCACGAGCGCGCGGGTCTGCGCAAAGAGGCGGAAGGTCAGCGCCATGGTGTGGAACCCGCTCGCAATGAGTCCCCCGAAGATCGTGCCCTTCGCGGCCTCTGCGTCGAGGTGGAACGGCTGCGGGTCGAAGGCGAGCGCGAAGTCGAGGATCTGGCTCTCGGTGACGGTCACGCCGTCGGTCCGGAATTCCCGGCCGGGCGTGAAGTCCTCGAAGTAGAGATCGTCCATCAGACGGGCGGCGGCTCCGCGCCGGTGCGCTCGACGATCAGCCGGTAGTGCTCCGGCCGGCGGTGGAGCGCGAAGTTGAAGATCGTCTCCTTGAACGAGCGCGTGAGGTCGAGGTCGCACCGCGCGGTCACGAGCTCGTCGCCGAGCGTCGCGGCGACGGCCACGATCTCGCCCGAGGGGGCGATGATCGCACTCTGGCCGATCATGTCGCAGCCCTCTTCCTTGCCGCACTTGGCCACTCCGACCACCCACGTGCCGTTCTGGTAGGCTCCCGCCTGCATCACCAGGTGGTTGTGGAAGGGCCCGAGCAGGTCGTGCTCGGGCGCGGGCGGATTGTGCACCGGGGTGTTGTAGCCGAGCAGGATCATCTCCACGCCCCGCAGCCCCATCACGCGGTACGTCTCGGGCCATCGGCGATCGTTGCAGATGCACATGCCGAGCACGCCGCCCAGTGCCCGCCAGACCGGAAAGCCCAGGTTGCCCACGTCGAAGTAGCGCTTCTCGAGGTGCTGGAAGGGCCGCCACGGCTCGTGCCGCGCGTGGCCCGGCAGGTGCACCTTGCGGTACTTGCCCACGAGGCGCCCGCCGCGGTCCACCAGGATCGAGGTGTTGTACCGGCGCAGCGCGCCCCCCTCCCGGCAGAGCTCGGCGTAACCCAGGCAGAAGGCCAAACCGAGTCGCGCCGCCTCGTCCCAGAGCGGCCGGGTCTCGGGGCCGGGCATCTCGCGCTCGAAGAACGCGTCGATCTCGGCCTGGTCCTCCATCCACCAGCGGGGGAAGAAGGTGGTGAGCGCCAGCTCCGGGAAGACCACGAGGTCGCAGCCGCGGGCGTGGGCCTGGCCGAGCAGGCTCACGAGCCGCTTGACCACGTCGGACCGGCTCTCGCGGCGGGCGATCGGGCCGAGCTGGGCGGCACCGACCGTGATCACGCGGGACATGGGGCGGAGCCTAGCACGGGCGATCAGGTGAGGAAATGGAAGCAAGCGGCGGCAGCCGGCCCGGCGCGAACGCCGGCCGGCTGCCCGGAGACTACTTGCTGGAAGCGGCTTTCAGCTTGGCCTGGATCTGCGGCTTCGGCACGGCTCCGATGAGCTGATCCTGGACCTTGCCGTCCTTCACGAACAGGATGGTCGGGATCGACCGGATGCCGTACCGAGCGGCCAGGCCCGGGTTCTCATCCACGTTCACCTTCGCGAGCGTCACGGTGCCACCCGAGGTGCGGGCCAGATCTTCGAGAATGGGGCCGACGGCCCGGCATGGGCCGCACCACTCCGCCCAGAAGTCCACCATCATCACGCCTTCGGCGGCCACGAGCGCCTCGTCGTAGGTTTTCTCGTCCAGATGCAGCAGCCAGGGGGCTTCGTTGCTCATGTCCTCTGTCCTCCCGTGCTTGAGATGAGGGAACCGACCGGGGCGATGCAGCGGCATCATAGCGCCATTGATCGCCGGCGAGTCACTGCCGAGATGAGCGGCAAGGACTGACAGGCACCGTCACCGCTCGGTCGGAATCACCTCGTAAACTACTAATTCTATTGGTGGCAATCGTGGTCCGCTTCTTGAATTCTTGCTGCGCGGCGGGAGGGCCACGAGCACATGAATCTTGGCGAACTTGGGCGGATCTTCTCGAGCGACCTGGCGGTGGACCTGGGCACATCCAACACCCGGCTCTTCGTCCGGGGACAGGGCGTCGTTCTGGACGAGCCTTCGGTCGTCGCGGTCGACATGAGCGGCGCGGTTCAGGCGGTCGGCAACGAGGCCAAGGCGATGCTCGGCCGGGCCCCGGGCTCGGTCCAGGTCGTCCGGCCGCTCCGCCACGGCGTCATCGCCGACTTCGATCGCACCCAGAAGATGTTCCGGTACTTCATCAGCAAGACCCGCCGCCGCTGGAGCCTGGTGCAGCCGCGCCTGGTGATCGTCACTCCCTCCGGCATCACCCAGGTGGAGCGCCGCGCGGTCCGGGACGCCGCCCGCCAGGCGGGGGCCCGCGAGGTCTACCTGATCCAGGCCTCCATGGCCGCCGCCCTCGGCGCCGGCCTGCCGGTGGCCGAGCCCGGTGCGAGCATGATCGTGGACATCGGCGGCGGCACCACCGAGGTCGCGGTGATGTCGCTCTGCGGGGTGGTGTACTCCGAGTCGCTGCGTATCGCGGGCGACGACATGAACCAGTCGATCATCCAGTTCCTGCGCCGCAGCTACGACCTGCTCATCGGCGAGCGGCGGGCCGAGGACGCGAAGATCAAGCTGGGCTCGGCCTATCCCAAGGGCGACGACAACGAGGGGATGGAAGTCCAGGGCCGGGACCTGCTCGACGGCCTGCCCAAGACGGTGGTGGTCACCGCCCTCGAGGTGCGCGAGGCGATGCGCGAGCCGGTGGCGGACATCGTGACCGCGGTCCGGGCCTGCCTCGAGAAGACGCCGCCCGAGCTGGCCGCCGACATCAGCGACAACGGCATCGTCCTCACCGGCGGCGGCGCTCTCCTGCGCGGCTTCGACGCCCTGCTCCACCAGGAGACGGGGCTGTCGATCCGCGCCACCGAGGAGCCGCTCACCTGCGTGGCCCGGGGAGCCGGGATGGTCCTCGACCAGCTCGACATCCTGAAGCGCGTCGCGATCCCCGCCTAGCCTTCTAGGGCGACGGGGAGCTGGCGCCCGCTGGCTCCCGTTGCCTGCCGGCCCCTCGAGAGGATACGCTCGGGGCATTCCATGCCCCTCCGCGGAGCCTCTCATCGCGCCATCACCACCACGTCGCCACGGGCCCAGGCCTATTTCGACCAGGGCCCGAGGCTCGTCTACGGCTTCAACGACTACGAAGCCCTGGCCGCCTTCTGAGCCGACGGGATGCCGAACGATCGCTACGGTCTGTCGCTCACGACGACGCCCCCCACGGCCGCCGTGTACGTCGAGGCGGTGGATCGGCTGCTCGCCGCGCGCGAGGGGGCGCTCGAGGGATTCGATCGCGCGCTCGCCGCCGATCCCGGCTTCGCGCTGGCCCACATCGGCCGGTCGCGGAGCCTGCTGGTCGCCGGTCGCGGCCCCGAGGGGCGGGCCGCGGCGGCGGCGGCACTGGCGCGCGCGGGTGGGCTCGAGCGGCGCGAGCGGCGGCACGTCGAGGCCCTGGCCGCCGCCGCGACCGGCCCGGGCGACCGCGCGCTCGCCCTGATCCGCGAGCACCTGGCCGAGTTCCCGCGCGACGTGGTGGCCCTCGCCGCGGCCAACGGCATCTACGGGCTCATCGGTGTGAGCGGCCGGCAGGAGCGCAACGAGGACATGCTGGCGCTGCTCGACGGGCTCGCGCCCGCCTACCGGGAGGACTGGTGGTTCCTGGGCGCGCACGGCTTCGCGCGCACCGAGGCCCTCGGCTGGAAGGCGGGGGCGCCGCTGATCGAGCGCTCGCTCGCGCTCGAGGCGCGCAACGCCCACGCCGCGCACGCGTGGGCCCACGTGCTCTACGAGCGGGGGGACGACGAGAGCGGAGCTCGGTTCGTCGAGGGCTGGATCCCCGACTATCCGCGGGAGGCGGCTTTGCACTGTCACCTCTCCTGGCACCGGGCCCTCTTCGAGCTGGGCCGCGGCCGCCTGGACGCCGCGCTCGCGATCTACGAGTCGAGCATCGCCCCCGGCCGCTCGATGTGCTCCCCGTTCTCAACGGTGGTGGACTCGGCGTCGCTGCTCTGGCGGAGCGAGCTCGCGGGCGCCCCCCCGGCGCCGGAGGCCTGGCGCGCGGTGGCCCGGCACGCGGGCGACACGTTCCCGGCTCCCGGGCTCGCGTTCCTCGACGCGCACTGCGCGGTGGCCCTGGCCGCGGCGGGCGACTCCGCCGGGCTCGAGCGCTGGATCGCCCGGCTGCGGGAGGCGGACGCGGAGGGCCGGGCGCCGTCCGGTCCGGTGACGCCCGCGGTGGCCGCCGCGATGGGCGCGTTCGCGGCCGGGCGCTACGACGAGACGATCGCGGGGCTCGCCCCGGTGCTCGACCAGCTCGTTCGAGTGGGCGGAAGCTGGGCCCAGCGCGATCTGTTCGAGCACACGCTGCTGGCGGCCTACCTGCGCGCGGGGCGGCCTGCCGATGCGCGGGCGCTCCTCGCCCGCCGCGTCGATCGCCAACCGTCGGTGCCGGTGGTCGGGGCGCGATGACGGGGTCGGTCCGCGAGTACCACTACCGGGTGGATCGCGACGGGCGCGTCTTCCACGACGGCACCGAGATCGTCGACCCCGCGGTGCTGCGCTTCTTCCTGCGGGCCATGACCCGGACCGAGGCCGGCGGCTGCCTCGTCCTCTGCCAGGGCGAGCGGAACTGGTTCGAGGCCGTCGACACGCCCTTCGTGGTCCAGCGCCTTCGCCTCACCGTGGAGGACACGACCCTCCGGGCGGTGGAGCTCCACTTCGTGGGCGACTATCGCGAGCCGCTCGATCCGCGTACGCTCGAGGCCGAGCGCGACCTGCTCTTCTGCCGCGTCCGCGGCGGGTTGTTCCGGGCGCGCTTCGGCCGGGTGGCGCTGCAGCAGCTCGCTCCATTCCTGCTGGACACCGGGGAGGGCCTGGCCCTGCTCGTGTCCGGTGCCCGCCATCCGGTGCGGGCCACCGCGGCGGTCATCTAGCGTCACATCGAGTCGAGGAGCGACCATGAGCGAGCGAGTCGGATTCATCGGGCTGGGCACGATGGGGCTGCCAATGGCCACCAACCTGGCCAAGGGCGGCGTGACCGTGGTGGCCTACGACGCGAGCCCCGCGGCGCAGGCCGCGGCCGCGCGGCTCCCCGGCGCGACGGTGGCCGCGTCGGTGGCGGACGCGGCGGCCCAGTGCGTGGTGCTCTTCACCTGCCTGCCCAACGACGCGATCGTGCGCGAGGTCTATCTGGGCGCGGGCGGCGTCGCGTCCGCGGCGCGTCGGGGGCTCGTGACGTGCGACTGCTCGACGGTGAGCCCGGAAGTGACCACCGCGCTGCACGGGGCCCTCAAGGAGCGGGGCGTCGATCACATGGACACGCCCATGCTGGGCTCACAGCCCCAGGCGGTGGACGGGCAGATCTTCTTCATCGTGGGCGGCGAGGCCGGCCGCCTCCCCGCGATCGCGCCGTACCTCGAGATCATGGGCAAGATGCACATGTACGTGGGCGGCTCCAGCATGGCCAACCGGGTCAAGCTCATCCACAACGGCCTGGCCGCGGTGACCTCGGTGGCGGTCGCGGAGGCGCTCGCGGTGTGCGTGCAGTCCGGCGTGGACCCCGGCACGTTCTACGACGTGGTGCGCAGCGGCGGCGGAATGGCCTACGGCACCTACTTCGACCGGCGGGCCAAGCGGATCTTCGACGGCGAGTTTTCACCCACGTTCATGCTCGAGCTGATGCGCAAGGACGCGATGCTCGCGCTCGCCCTGGCCCGATCGGTCCAGGTGCCGGCGCCGATGCTGGAAGAGACGAAGCGCACCTACGACGAGGCGGTCGACAGCGGGTGGGGGCGGGAGGACTTCTCGGCGGTCACCCACGTGGTGGAGAAGCGCATCGGTCGCCGGCTTTCGGGGCGGTAGCGTCTCCCCCCGGCCGGGAGTAGGATGGGCGCCGGCGCGCGGCCGGGCGCCCATCACCTACCCAGGAGGCTTTCGGTGCCCCTCGTCGAGCCGGGACGCAAGGCCCCCGCCTTCGCGCTGCCCGATCAGGACGGCAGGATCCACCGGCTGCGAGATTACGCGGGCCGGCCGCTGATCCTCTACTCCTACCCGAAGGACGACACCCCGGGCTGCACCCGGGAGGCGTGCGCCTTCCGCGACGCGCGGCCGGACTTCAAGGGCCGCGCCGCGGTGCTCGGGGTGAGCGTGCTCGACACCGCCAGCAAGGCGCGCTTCGCGCGCAAGCACGACCTGAACTTCCCGCTGCTCGCCGACCCGGAGCACGAGGTGGCCGACAAGTACGGCGTGTGGCAGAAGAAGAGTCTCTACGGTCGGACGTACATGGGCCTGGCCCGCATGACCTACCGCATCGGCCCGGACGGCAAGGTCGCGCGCCGCTGGGACCACGTCAAGGTCGACGGCCACGCGGCCGACGTCCTCCGGGCCGTCCGCGAGCTCTGAGAGGCCCCCCGATCGTGTCGGTCGTCGTCGGCGCGTACGAAGATGCCGCCTCCGCGGTGGAGGCGCTCGCCCAGGCGGGCGGCAAGCGGCCCGCCGCGGTGCTGCCGCGCGGAGCGGTCGACGACGAGGCCCGGCTGCGGCTGCGCCAGGCCCAAGTCGAGTGCCTCACCACGCTCGACGGAGGCGACATGGACGCGGCGCGGTGGCTCGCGGCCACTCTTGCCCAGGCCCAGGGCTGGGAGTCCGCGGATCCACGCGGGGCGCCCGCGGGCGCGAGTGCGCCCGGCGATGTGATCGGCTGGTGCGAGCTGCGCATCGGCTCGGGCGCGCTCACCACCGATCGCCCGATCACCCGGCTGCACGGAGCGCAGCAGTACATCGCCTCGTTCAACCTGCTCGGCCAGAGCCGGCTCAACCAGGCCTGTGGGGACCTGCTCTATCGCCGGTTGATGGACGACGGCATCGCGCTCGACGAGGTCTTCGACGTGGTGGTGTGCTCGGAGTCGAAGGCGGTGGGCATGGTGCAGGTGGTGGCGGAGTGCTTCGGCCAGGATCGCTACGTGGTGCTCCGCAAGGGCCTCAAGAACTACATGCCCCGCCGGCCGCGCGAGCCCCTGGTGGAGGAGGCGGTGAGCATCACCACCGCGGGGCGCCAGGCGCTGGTGCTGGACCCGCTCGACTGGCCGCTGCTGGAAGGCCGCCGGGTGCTGCTGGTGGACGACGTCATCGCCACCGGGGGCACCGCCCACGCGGCCAGCCGGCTGCTGGAGCGCGCGGGCGCGCGCGTGACCGCCGCGGCGACCGTGCTGCTGAAGGGCCCCGAGCCCGACCTGCCCCGGCTCGTGGTGCTCGCGCGCCCGCTGCTCTGAGGGGCAGCCATCTCTCCAATCTTCCGACGAGGACAAGGAGCCGATCCATGGGTCAGATGATCGATCTCACCGCCGAAGACAAGCACCGTCTCTCCGCCTACCGCGCGGCCCCGAGCGGGACCGCGAAGGGGGGCCTGGTGGTCGTCCAGGAGATCTTCGGGGTCAACCATCACATCCAGGCCGTGTGCGATCGCTTCGCAGCGGACGGGTACGTGGCGCTCGCCCCCGCCATCTTCGATCGGGTCGAGCCGGGCATCACCCTCGGGTACACCGCCGACGACATCGAGCGGGGCCGCTCGATCCGCGGCAAGGTCGACATCGCCGACATGGTCCGCGACGTGCGAGCCGCGGTGGAGGCCCTCAAGACGGAGGCGCTGCCGACTGGGGTGGTCGGCTACTGCCTGGGCGGCACCCTGGCCTGGCTCGCCTGCACGCGCATCGACGGGGTGAAGGCGGCGGTGGGCTACTACGGCGGTGGCATCGCAGAGACCGCGGGCGAGGTGCCGCGCTGCCCGGTGCTGCTGCACTTCGGGGAGACCGACCAGGGCATCCCGCCGGAGCACTGGGCGCGCATCCGCGCCGCGCACTCGGAGGTGCCGATCCACACCTACCCGGCCGGCCACGGCTTCAGCTGCGACGAGCGCGGGAGCTACCACGAGCCGAGCGCGCGGCTGGCCCGCCAGCGCACCCTGGGCTTCTTCACCGCCCTGCTCTAGCCCGCGGTGGGGGACCTTCCCGCGCCCTTCGACGCGTACCGGACCGTCGTCCGCCCCGAGTGGATCGACGACAACGGGCACATGAACATGGGCTACTACGTGGTGGTGTTCGACCTCGCCACCGACGAGTGGATGCGGTTCGTGGGCCTGGACCGGGAGCACCGGAGGGCGCGGGAGGTGACCACCTTCTGTCTCGAAGCGCACGTTACCTACCATCGCGAGGTCCGCGCGGGAGACCCGCTGCGCTTCACCACGCGGCTGCTCGACTTCGACGCCAAGCGCATGCACTACATCCACGAGATGTATCACGCGGACGCGGGCTACCTCTCGGCCACCAACGAGCTGATGTCGCTGCACGTGAGCCGACCGACACGCCGCGGCGCCCCGATGGCCCCCGAGGTCCAGGAGCGGCTCGCGCGCATCCGCGCCGCGCACGCGGACGCGCGCGCAGGATCGTCCTGGCCCGACGAAGTCCGACCCGATGAAGCCCGACCCGACAACCCCAGCCCCGAGGAGGCTCCCATGACACGACGTGGTGGCGTGATGCTCCTGGCGTGGACCTCGCTGCTCCTTTCGCTCATCGGCGGGCTCGTGGTGCCGCCGCGCGCCGCCGCGCAGTGGGCGGTCTCGTCGAACGACAACAAGGTGATGCTCGACAACGGAGTGGTGAAGGTGGTGCCGAACCCGGCGCCCGACACCGCGACCATCATCGATCTCGGGGTGACCCCGCCCAAGGTGGTGGCCGAGTTCCCGGTGCCGGGCAGCGTGGTGGGACCGCCGATGAGCGTGGCGCTCACCCCCGACCAGGGCCTCGCGCTGATCACCGCGTCGACGAAGGTGGATCCGGCCGACCCCACCAAGACCATCCCCGACAACCGCGTCTCGGTGGTCGATCTGCGCGCGACGCCGCCCCGGGTGATCGCCACCCTCGAGGCCGGCGCGGGCGCGGCGGGAGTGTCGATCAACCGGCAGGGCACGCTGGCGCTGGTGGCCAACCGCGCGGCGGGCACGGTGTCGGTGTTCACGATCCAGGGCAAGACGGTGGCGCCGGCGGGCCTGATCCGGCTCGGCGACGACAAGTCGGGCCCGTGCCACGTGGTCTTCACCCCGGACGGTAAGACCGCCCTGGTGACGCGGGACGGGGACAGCATGGTCTCGATCCTCGCCATCGACGGGACGAAGGTCGAGTACACCAAGCGCGACCTGAGCGCGGGGCTCCGGCCCTACGGCATCGAGATGAGCTCGGACGGGTCGGTCGCGGTGGTGGCCAACATCGGGCGAGGCGGCGGCGACAACGACACGGTGAGCGTCATCGACATGCGGGCCAACCCGATCCGGGTGGCGGAGACGGTGACCGTCGGCCAGACGCCGGAGGGGATCATGCTCTCGCCCGACGGCAAGCTCTGCGCCGTCCAGGTGATGAACGGGAGCAACAAGCCGAAGGACTCGCCGTTCTACAACGCCAACGGCAAGCTCCTGCTCTACCGGGTGGAGGGGACCCGGCTCCTGCCGGTGGGAGCGGCGTGGATCGGCCGGTGGGCGCAGGGCATCGCGTTCTCGGCGGACAGCCGGACCATCCTGGTGCAGAACATGGTGGAGCGGGACATCCAGGTGCTGCGGTGGGACGGGAGCACGCTCACCGACACCGGGCAGCGCATCAAGACCAACGGGGGCCCGGCCGCCATTCGCATCGCCCCCCGCTAGACGCGCCGGGTAGGCCGGACGGGGTCAGGTCTTGCATTCCGACATTTCCGGAATGCGAGACCTGACCCCTAGTTGTGGCCGTTGTTGGTGTGGCCGTTGGTGGCGGTGGCGGGGCCCCAGGGCGAGGTGGCCAGCAGCAGCGCGGGCACGCGCTCGCTGGCCATGGGCTTGGCGAAGAAGTAGCCCTGGCCGTGGTCGCAGCCGAGCGCGCGCAGGTGCTCGAGCTGCTCGGCGGTCTCGATCCCCTCCGCGGTGACCGAGAGGTTCAGGCTCTTGGCCACCGTGATGACCGCCCGCACGATCGCGCTGTCCTCCACGTCGTCGCCGATGCCCTTCACGAACGAGCGGTCGATCTTGAGGGTATCGACCGGGAACCGCTTGAGGTAGCCGAGCGAGGAATAGCCGGTGCCGAAGTCGTCGATGGCGAGCTGGACCCCGAGGGCCTTGAGGGCCTCGAGCTTGGCGAGCGTGGTCGGCGCGTCGTGCATGACCACGGTCTCGGTGATCTCGAGGCGCAGGTCGGCCGCGTCGAGCCGCGTCTCGCGCAGCACCGCCGCGATCTCTTCCACGAGGCCGGGCTGCTGGAGCTGCCGGGCCGAGAGGTTCACGCTGATCGCGAGCTTGCTGTCCGGAGAGGCGAGCTGCCACTGCCGCGTCTGCCGGCACGCCTCGTGGAGCACCCAGCGGCCGAGGGCCACGATCAGGCCGGTCTCCTCGGAGAGACCGATGAAGTCGGCCGGGAAGAGGAGCCCGCGCTGCGGATGCTTCCAACGCACGAGCGCCTCCACCTCGCTGATGCGGCCGGTGGGCAGGTCCACCACCGGCTGGTAGTGCAGGACGAACTCGCCCCGCGCCACCGCGTTGCGCAGGTCGAGCTCGAGGTCCATGCGCTCCTGGGCCGGCGCGTTCATGCTCTTGTCGAAGATCTCGTAGCGCGCCTTGCCCTTGCCCTTGGCGTGATACATGGCGAGGTCGGCGTCGCGCAGGATGTCCTCGGGGGTCATGCGCCGCGCGGTGCTCATCGCGATGCCGATGCTCACCGTGATCACGACCTCACGTCCCTCGACCATGAAGGGCTGCTGCAGCTCGGCGGTGAGGCGGTCGGCCACCGAGGTCGGCCCCTTGTCGTCCTTCACGTCCTCGAGCAGGATCGCGAACTCGTCGCCGCCCAGCCGCGCGATCGTGTCCTCGGGACGGAGACAGGCGGCCAGCCGCTGGAGAGGACCGCGAGCTGCTCGCCCCGCCGCTCGGTGCGGGTGAGGGCGTGCTGGAGACGGTCCATGAACAGCGCCCGGTTGGGCAGGCTGGTGAGCGGGTCACGGAAGGCCTGGCGCGCGAGCTGGTCGAGCCGGCGCGGGAACTGGTTGATCTCGTCGGTCTGCTGCTCGATGGTGGCGAGCATCTTGGCGAACGAGCTCATCAACGTGCCGATCTCGTCCTTGCGGTTCGGGACCACCGGGATCTCGGACGCCTTGGTCGCGGTCGCCAGCTGGGCGGCCCGCGAGATGGCCGAGGCCACGTCCCACACCACGAACCCGCCGCCCGCCATGAGCAGGCCGGTGAAGATGAGCAGGGCCGGCATCGTGAAGGCTTCGGTGTACTGGGCGATCGGCCCCAGCATCTGGCGGACCGGAGCCTGGAAGGCGTAGGTGAGGATGAGGAGCGGGATGACCGAGGCCATCGTCAGCGCGAAGATGACCTTCTGCTTGACCCGCTGTCCCGCGAAGGCGATTTCCTGGTTCAGATCGTTGCTGCTCACGGTTCTCCCATCGTGTCGTTCGGGGCGTGGTGACGTTCTTGGGTCAGCGGCATTAGGGGAAGCAACTGAAATGCCATTCATTGCAGAGGGAGGAGCCGAGTCAAATCAACAAGTTGAGGCAGAAAATTCGCCTCTTGCGGCGCTGCAAGTGTCAATTTTGCGTAAGGCGATTGACGGTTTGGATGAAAGCCGACGTGAGGGGGTGAGGCTAGACACATGACGAGGGCTTGGGTGGTCGGACCGGACCGCTCGGATGTGTTATACTCCGCGGGGTTTGGAGTCATTCAGGGAGGTTGCCAGTGGCGGGTTATCTGCCGGTCTTCATCTATCTGGCGCTGATCGTCGCCTTCGCGGTGGTGTCGCTGGCTGCGGCCTTCGTCCTGCGCCCGGCCCGCCCCTACTTCTCCAAGCTCGAGAACTACGAGTGTGGGGCGGAGCCCATCGGAGAGGCCTGGGTGCAGTTCCCGGTGGGCTTCTACCTGGTGGCCCTCATCTTCGTGGTCTTCGACGCGCTCGCCATCTTCCTCTTCCCGTGGGCGCTGGTGCTCCGGAGCTTCGGGCTCTGGGCGATGGAGACCATGGGTCTCTTCCTGGGCATCATCTCGCTCGGCTGGGTGTATGCCTATAAGGAGGGGATACTCGAATGGAAATAAAGGCGCCGATCCCGCAGATCCCGCCCGCGATCTGGACCGAGTTCAAGGATCTCCAGGAGTGGGAGAAGTACCGCCAGGAGCGACCCGAAGGGGACAAGCACTCCGCCCTCTTCGAGCGCGTCACCGAGGGAGTATTCAACTTCCCGGGCGGCTTCGTGGCGACCGGCCTGGCCGACGCGGTGCTCAATTGGGCGCGGAAGTCTTCGGTCTGGCCGGTGACCTTCGGGCTGGCGTGCTGCGCGATCGAGATGATGGCCACCTTCGCCTCGCGCTTCGACGTGGAACGCCTCGGCATGGTGCCGTGGGCCTCCCCGCGCCACTCGGATCTCATGATCGTCTCCGGCACGGTCACCATCAAGATGGCGCCGATGCTCAAGCGGATCTACGACCAGATGCCCGATCCCAAGTGGGCGGTCTCGATGGGCTCCTGCGCCAACTCGGGAGGGCCGTTCCGCCACGGCTACCACGTGGTCAAGGGTGTCGACCGGGTGATTCCGGTCGACGTGTACGTGCCGGGCTGCCCACCGCCGCCCGAGTCCCTGCTGAACGGGCTGCTGCTGCTGCAGGAGCAGATCGCGCACTTCCGCCAGACCGGAAAACGCGCCGCCCCCACCGAAAAAGTCGACTGAGCGCGTGACCCACGAGCCGGCGCGGGCCAGGATCCAGGAGCGCTTCGGTGTGGCTCCCGAAGGCGAGGGGAGCCTCCTCACCGTGACGGTGCCGCCGGACCGGTGGCGCGAGCTGGCCTCGTTCGCCAAGGACGGGCTCGGCTGTCTCTACTTCAACTTCCTGAGCGCGGTGGACTGGAAGGACCAGGGGCTCGAGGTGGTGACCCGCGTCGAGAACCTCGAGGTGGGTCTGGCCCTCATGCTCAAGACGCGGCTCGGCGCCGGCCAGTCCGCGTGTGCCTCGCTCGTGCCGCTGTACCCGGGCGCCGACTGGATGGAGCGCGAGTGCTTCGACATGTTCGGGATCCGCTTCGAGGGCCATCCCGACCTGCGCCGCATCCTGCTGCCGCAGGACTGGGAGGGCCACCCGCTCCTCAAGTCCTACGCGGTGGACACTCCTCACCCGCCGTACCGCTGACCGGAGGGCGACCATGATCTACGAGCTGCGCACCTACACCCTGATTCCGGGCAAGCAGGGGGAGTACCTCAAGCTCAACGGTGAGATCGGCCGCAAGATCCGCGGCGACAAGTACGGCAAGCTCGAGGGCTACTGGTCCACCGAGTTCGGCACCCTGAACCAGCTCGTGCACCTCTGGAGCTACGCCGACCTCGGCGAGCGCGAGCGCCTGCGCGCGGGTCTCGCCAAGGACGAGGCGTGGACCAAGGAGTACATCCCGAAGATCCGCCCGATGATGCTGGCCCAGGAGAACAAGCTCCTCTCCGCGGTGGTGCCGATGACGCCTCCCGCGGACACCGGCAACGTCTACGAGCTGCGCTGGTACCGCGCGCACGTGGGCAAGGCGGGGGAGTGGCTCTCCCTCTTCAAGGACATCCTGCCCTTCCGGGACAAGTTCACTCGCCGGGTGGGGCTGTGGCAGACCGAGGCGGGCCAGCTCAACGAGGTCGTCCACATGTGGGTCTACCGCGACCTGAACGACCGTGCGGCGGCCCGGGCCAACATGGCGCAAGAGCCGGAGTGGCTGAGCTTCCTCGCCAAGGCCATGCCGCTGCTGGCCAACATGCAGTCCATCGTCCTCATTCCCGCCGCGTTCTCCCCGATGCGCTAGCCCGGCCACATGGATCCCGAAGCGCGCAAGGTCGTCGAGCTGGGCTACGGGGGCAGCGAGCGCCTCACCATGAACATGGGGCCGCAGCACCCGTCCGCCCACGGCGTCTTCCGCGCGATCCTCTCGCTCGAAGGCGAGACGGTGGTGGGGGTGGACGCGGTGATCGGCTACCTCCACCGCTGCCACGAGAAGCTCGGAGAGACCCTTACCTACACCCAGTACCCGTCGATCGCATCCAAGACCGACTACGTGGCCGCGATGTGCAGCGAGCTGGCCTATGTGCGCGCGGCCGAGGCGGTGGGCAAGATCGAGGTGCCCAAGCGGGCCCAGTACCTCCGGGTGATCGTGAGCGAGCTGCAGCGCGTCGCCTCGCACTGCCTCTGGCTCGGCACCTGGTGTCTCGACATGGGCGGCGCGCTCGGGGGCGGCGCCACCGTGTTCCTCTACTGCATCCGCGAGCGCGAGTGGGTGCTCGATCTCTTCGAGGCGCTGGTGGGGGCGCGGCTCCTCTACGGCTTCCACCCGGTGGGCGAGACCATCGCCCTGATCGAGCGGCGGCTCATCGAGTACGAGGACATGCTCGAGCGCAACGCCTTCTTCCAGGCGCGCACCCAGGGCGTGGGCACCATCTCGCGAGAGCTGGCCCAGACCGTCGGCCTCTCGGGCCCGCTCATCCGGGGCTCGGGGGTGAGCTACGACATCCGCCGGCTCGAACCCTACTCCTCCTACGAGGATTTCGACTTCAAGGTGCCGGTGGAGACCGCGGGGGACTGCTACGCGCGCTACCGGGTGCGGATGGTCGAGTTCCGCGAGTCGATCAAGATCGTGCGCCAGGCCCTCGACGGGCTGCCGGAGGGCCCGGTCTCCTCCCGCCCCGGGGTGAAGTCGGTCGGGCAGGTGCGGGTGGCCAAGGGCGAAGGTTACGCGCGGGTCGAGGGCCCGCGCGGCGAGGTGGGCTGCTACCTGATCTCCGACGGCTCCGCCAAGCCCTATCGCATGAAGTGGCGGGGCGCGTCCTTCTCCAACCTCTCGGTGCTGCCGCACATCCTGGTCGGCACCAAGGTGGCCGACGTGGTCGCGATCATGGGCTCGGTCGACCCCGTCTTCGGCGAGGTGGACCGCTAGCATGCCCGCGCTGCCCCCGCTCGCCACGGAGGCGATCCACGCCTTCATCGTGGGATTCATCGTCCTCAACGTCATCATCGGCATGGTGACCTACGTCACCCTGCTCGAGCGCAAGTTCGCGGCGCGGATGCAGTCCCGCATCGGGCCCTACCGGGTCGGCCCGCACGGCCTGCTCCAGCCCATCGCGGACGCGCTCAAGCTGATGATGAAGGAGGACGTGGTCCCGCGGCAGGCGGATCGGCGGGTCTACAACCTGGCCCCGATCGTGTTCCTCGTGCCCTGCATGCTGATCTTCGCCACCCTGCCGTTCGCCCCCGGGCTCGGGGTCGCCGATCTCAACATCGGCATCCTCTTCTTCCTCGCGGTCTCCGCGATGGAGATCGTCGGCCTCTTCATGGGCGGCTGGGGGTCGAACAACAAGTACGCGCTGATCTCCGCGATGCGTGCGGTCAACCAGATCATCTCCTACGACCTGCCGTTCATCTTCGTGGCCCTGATCCCGGTGGTGCTGACCGGCTCGCTCCGGCTCTCCGACATCGCGGCGGCCCAGGCCGGGATGCCGTTCGTGCTCTGGGCCCCGTACTGGCTTCCGCTGGGTCCGCTCGCGTTCCTCGCCTACATCGTGACCACCCTGGCCGCCGAGAATCGGGTGCCGTTCGACATCCTGGAGGCCGAGTCCGAGCTGATCGCGGGCTTCCGCGTCGAGTACTCGGGCATGAAGTTCGCCCTGATCCAGCTCGGCGAGTACGCCCACGTGATCGGGACCTCGTTCCTGGGCGCGCTGCTGTTCCTCGGCGCGTGGTCGGGGCCGTGGTCGGACACGTCGGCCGGATGGGGCGCCACCTGGTTCCTGCTCAAGGCCATGTTCGTCTTCCTCCTGGTGACCTGGATCCGCTGGAGCTTCGTGCGCATCCGGGTGGACCAGATCCTCGCCATCTCCTGGAAGCTGCTCCTGCCCGCGAGCCTGGTGCTCCTGATGGCGACCGGTTTGGTGGTGGCCCTGCGGAGCACCGGCAATGGCTAGACCCCCGCTCGGCGAGAGCTTCTGGCGAGACCTCTACGAGCTGTGCCGCGCGGTGGCGCGCGCGATGAAGGTCACCCTGATCAACTTCATCCGGCGGCCGGTGACCGTGCACTACCCGACCAAGAGCCGGGCCTATCCGGACCGCTACCGGGGGCTGCTCGCGCTCACCTACGACAAGGAGACCGGCGAGGAGAACTGCATCGGCTGCCGCCTCTGCGAGTACATCTGCCCGCCCCAAGTCATCAAGGTGGAGATGCTCAAGGCGGAGAAGCGCAACTTCGCCAAGACCTTCACCCTCGAGCTCTACGCGTGCGAGTTCTGCGAGCTGTGCGTGCAGGTGTGCCCGACCGACGCCATCATCATGATGAAGTCGTTCGACATGTCGACCGCGGACCGGCGCGAGCTGCTGCTCGACAAGGACCGGCTGCACGACATCGGGCTCAGGTTCGAGCCGTCGTGGGCCACCGGGAACCTGCTGCGCGACATGCAGACGCCGCCGAAGGCGGCGAAGGCGGGAGGCCCCGCCGAGTGAGTCTCGAGTCGATCGCCTTCTGGGCCCTCGCGGTGGTGCTGCTGGCGTCGGCCCTCGCGGTGGTGCTGACCCGGAACCTGTTCCACTCGGTGCTCTACCTGGCGCTGGCGCTCACCGCGACCGCGGGGGTGTTCCTGTCGCTCGACGCGGAGTTCCTCGCCGCCATCCAGCTCCTGCTCTACGCGGGCGGGGTGGTGACGATCGTGGTCTTCGCGATCGTGGTCACCGAGCGACTGGTGGGCGACCGCATCACCCAGACCAGCCGGCAGATCGCGGCCGGCCTCGGCATCGCGGGCGCCCTGCTGGTGGCGATCCTGGCGATCTTCCGCCGGGCCCCGCTCACCGTCCCGCGGCCCGCGGTCTCCGGCGACCTCACCCGCGCGATCGGGCAGAGCCTGCTCACCACCTACGTGCTGCCGTTCGAGCTGCTCGGCGTCCTGTTCCTGGCCGCCCTGGTGGGCGCACTCTACTTCGCCCGGCCGGACGACTGACCGCGTGACGCTCCAGGCCTATCTCACGCTGGCCGCCATGCTCTTCTGCATCGGGCTGTTCGGCGTGCTCACCCGGCGAAACACCATCGGCATCCTGCTCGGCATCGAGCTGATGCTGAATGCGGTCAACATCAACCTGGTGGCCTTCGCCCGCTTCCTGGGCGACGTCTCCGGGATGATCTTCACCGTGTTCACCATCTGCATCACGGTGGCGGAGGTGGCGCTGGGCCTGGCCTTGGTCATCCTCATCTACCGGATCCGCCGCACCGCGGTGGCGGACCACCTGGACCTCCTCAGGGGCTAGCCTCACCATGGCCGCATCCGGCAACTTCGCGCTCTGGGCCTGGCTCGCGCCCGCCTTGTCCTTCGTCCTGCTGAGCCTGATCGTGCCGCTGCGCCGCTCCGGCAAGGCGGCCGCGTGGCTCTCCATCGTGCTCTCGGCGGGCGCGCTGGTCGCCGCGGTCTCCGCCTGGCGCGCGTCGGTGCCGGACATGGCGCGGCGGATGCTCTGGGAGTGGATCCCGGTGGAGGACGGGGTGCTGACCTCGGTGGGCGTGCTCGCCGACGCCGACTCCACCCTGATGCTGATCCTGGTGGCCCTCGTCTCCTTCCTGGTGCAGGTCTACTCGCTCGGCTACCTGGCCGACGAGCCGCCGGCCTCGCTCGGCCGGTACTACACCTACCAGTCCCTCTTCGCGTTCTCGATGATGGGCCTGGTGCTGGCGCCCAACTTCGTCCAGCTCTTCATCTGCTGGGAGCTGGTGGGTCTCTGCTCCTACCTGCTGATCGGCTACTGGTACGCCCGCCCCGAGGCGGCGCGCGCGGCGGTGAAGGCGTTCTGGGTCACCAAGGCGGGCGACGTGGGATTTCTGATCGGCATCGTCATGTTGTGGAGCCGCACCGGCACCTTCGACTTCTCCGAGCTGTTCGAGATGGCCCAGGGCGGGAGCGACGCCCTCACCGGTCTCGGCTTGGTCATGTTCTGCATCTACCTGGGCGCAGCCGGCAAGTCGGCCCAGTTCCCGTTCCACGTCTGGCTGCCCGATGCGATGGAGGGCCCGACCCCGGTCTCGGCCTTGATCCACGCCGCGACCATGGTCACCGCGGGCGTCTACCTGCTCTTCCGCACCGCGTTCCTCTTCGAGCAGGCGCCCGAGGTGCTGGCCGCGGTGGGCTGGATCGGGGCCTTCACCGCGCTGTTCGCGGCCACCCTGGCCTGCGTGCAGCGCGACATCAAGCGGGTGCTGGCCTACTCGACCGTCTCCCAGCTGGGCTACATGATGGCCGCGATCGGCGCCGGGTTCGCGAGCGCGGGCTTCCTGCACCTGCTGACCCACGGGGTGTTCAAGGCGCTGCTCTTCCTCGCCGCGGGCGCGGTCATCCACGCGGTCGGGACCAACGACATCTTCGGCATGGGCGGCCTCGCGCGGCGGATGCCCCAGACCTTCGTGATCTTCCTGGTCGGCACCCTCTCGCTGGCCGGCATCCCGTTCTTCGGCGGCTTCTTCTCCAAGGAGGAGATCCTGGGCGCGACGTGGGCGGGCGGGCTCACGGTGCCCTTCGCGATGCTGGTGGCGGCCGCGTTCCTCACCGCGTTCTACATGTTCCGCGTGGTGTTCGTCGCGTTCATGGGCGCGCCCGCCGGCTCCGCGGCCCACGGGAGCGGACCCGGCGGCCACGACGCGGCCCACGCGCACGACGCGCCCGCCATCATGACGGTGCCGCTCTGGATCCTCGCCCTGCTGGCCATGGTGATCGGCGTCGGCTTCGCGCGCTCGCACCCGGAGGCGGAGTTCGTGGCCCCGGACTGGCTCACCTCCCTCGCGGTGGGAGCGGCGCTGGGCGGCATCGTCCTGTCCGCGGTCGTCTACGCGCTCGGCTGGATCAGCCCCGCCTGGATCTTCCGGCGCCTGGCCGTGGTGGGCGACGCCGCGATGGAGCGCTTCTGGCTCGACGACTTCTTCGCGCTGCTCTACCGCCGCGGCATCCTGGAGCTCGCCCGGATCGTGGGCTGGGTGGATCGCTACATCGTCGACGGCGTCGTGAACGTGCTGAGCGCGTGGACCCTCACCCTGGGCGACCGGCTGCGGCGGATCCAGTCCGGCCAGGCCCAGGACTACGTCTACGGCATCGCGCTCGGCGTCCTCCTCCTGATGGTCTGGATGCGGTGGCCCCGGTGAGCGCGCTCAGCCTCTCCTCGTTCCCGGTGCTCTCGGTCATCACCTGGTCGCCCTTCGTGGGCGCCCTGCTGATCATGTTCCTCGCGCGGCGCAGCGCGCTGCTCGTGCGGTGGCTGGCGGTGGTGGCGACCGCGGTGCCGCTCGTCCTGTCGATCGCCATCTACGTGGCCTACGATCGCGAGGCGGCGGGCTTCCAGTTCTTCGAGGACGTGCCGCTGGTGCCCGCGCTCGGCATCAACTACCAGCTGGGAGTCGACGGCCTCAGCCTGTTGATGGTTCTGCTGACGTCGATCATCATCTTCGCGGGCGCGTGGGCCTCGTGGACGGTGAAGGTGCGCAGCCAGGAGTTCTACGCGCTCCTGCTCCTCCTGGTCACCGGGGTCTACGGGGTCTTCGTCTCCCTCGATCTCTTCGTGCTCTTCCTGTTCTACGAGATCGCGGTGCTCCCGATGTACCTCCTGATCGGTATCTGGGGCTCCACCGGCGAGGTGCGCCCGCAGGGCGTCTTCGGCTGGGCCTTCGGCCGCACCGGGGTCGGCACCAAGGAATACGCGGCGATGAAGCTGACCCTGTACCTGCTCTTCGGGTCCGCCTTCATCCTGGTCGGCATCCTGGCCCTCTACGTGGCGGGAGACTCGTCGTCCTTCTCGTTCCTCGAGATGGAGCTGACCCAGTTCGACCCCAAGCTCCAGTCGTGGGTCTTCCTCGCCTTCTACGTGGGTTTCGGCATCCTGGCCGGCATCTGGCCGCTCCACACCTGGTCACCCGACGGCCACGCCTCCGCGCCCACCGCGGTGTCCATGCTCCACGCGGGCGTGCTGATGAAGCTCGGGGCCTACGGGGTGGTGCGCCTCGGCATGGGCCTGCTGCCGGACGGCACGCTCCAGTGGTCGTGGCTGGTGGGGACGATCGCGTGCGTGAACATCGTCTACGGGGCGCTGAGCGCGATGGCCCAGACCGACCTCAAGTACGTCATCGCCTACTCCTCGGTCTCGCACATGGGCGTGGTCATGCTGGGCGCGGCCACCCTCACCGAGGTCGGGCTCAACGGCTCGGTCTACCAGATGTTCGCCCACGGGATCATGACCGGTCTCTTCTTCGCCCTGGTCGGCCTCGTCTACGAGAAGGCCCACTCGCGCGAGATCTTCAGGATGGGCGGCTTCGCCCGCTCGATGCCCGGCATCGCGACCGCGTTCACGATCGCGGGCCTCTCGTCGTTGGGGCTGCCCGCCACCGCCGGCTTCGTGGCCGAGCTCCTCACGTTCCTCGGAGCCTGGCAGTCGTCGCACGCGTGGTGGCTCTTCCCCGCGGTGATCGGCGCCTACCTCACCGCGATCTACGTGCTGCGCGTCACCAAGCAGATCTTCTGGGGCCCGCCGTCGACCGACCCGCACTTCCAGAACCTGCCGGACGCGCGCGGGCCGGAGTGGGCCGCGCTCTGGATCCTGGTCGCGGTGATCGTGCTCTTCGGGATCTGGCCGTCGCTGGCGCTGGGACCGGTGGACACCGCGACCATGCCGCTGCTCAATCGCCTGTGGGTGCTCCAGTGAGCATGCCCGAGGCGGGCAGTCCACTGCTGCTCGAGATCGGCCTCGGCATCCTCATGCTGCTGGTCTTCTTCGTCGGCCTCTTCACGCCCGGGGAGGACCGGCGCCGGGTCGGCGTGCTCACCGCCATCGGCCTCGTGATCCTCTTCGGATTCTCCTGGCGGTCCGAGGCGGGGGCCGAGCTCTTCCACGGGACCTTCGTGCAGGACGAGCTGGCCCTGTTCGCCAAGCGCCTCTTCTTCCTGGCCACCTTGATCGGGGTGCTCGCCTCGCTGCCGCTGCGCGCCGCCGCCTTCGCCCGGCGGGCCGCCGAGTACTACCTGGCCATCCTGGCCTCGCTGCTCGGCATGCTGGTGCTGAGCTCGGCGCGCGACCTGGTCCTGCTCTTTGTGGCCTTCGAGCTGATGTCGATCCCGCTCTACTACCTGGCCGGCTTCCTCAAGCGGGAGCCGGAGGCGGTGGAGGCGGCGCTGAAGTTCTTCCTGATCGGCACCGTTTCCTCCGCGGTGCTCGCCTATGGGCTCTCGTTCATGTACGGCATCGCGGGCACCACCGACGTGCGCGGCGTCGCGCACGCGCTCGGAGCGGGCCACCCCATGCTGCTGCTCGGCATGCTGCTGGCGCTGGGCGGGCTCGGCTTCAAGATCGCCGCGTTCCCGTTCCACATGTGGGTGCCCGACACCTACGAGGCGGCGAGCACGCCGTTCGTGGCGTGGCTGTCGGTGGCCCCCAAGGCGGCCGGCTTCGTGGTGATCTTCCGGCTCTACCTCGAGGGCATGGGGGACCGCGTGCTCTACTGGGTGCCCGCCGCGGCCGCGCTCGCCACCGTCACCATCATCGGCGGCAACCTGATGGCGATCCCGCAGCACAACGTCAAGCGCCTGCTCGCCTACTCGGGGGTGGCGCATATCGGCTACATGCTGATGGGCTTCGCGGCGGTCTCCGCCAACGGCGCCGCCATGATGCTCTTCTACCTGGTGGCCTACCTCTTCGGGAACATGGGTGCCTTCCTGGTGGTCGAGGTGGTGGCGCAGTCGGAGGGCTCGGAGGCCATCACCGCCTATCGCGGCCTCGCCCAGCGCTCGCCGATCCTGGCGCTCTGCATGCTGCTCTTCCTGCTCTCGCTCGGCGGCATCCCGTTCGTGGCCGGCTTCTGGGCGAAGCTCTACGTCTTCTGGGCCGCCGCGGAGCAGGGGCTCTACTGGCTGGTGCTGGTGGGCGCGGTGCTGACGGTGGTCGCGCTCTTCTACTACCTGCTGGTGGCCAAGCGCATGTACATCGACGCGCCGGAGCGACGCGAGCCGGTCCCGGTGGCGCCGCTGCTCGCGTTCTGCATCTTCCTCTGCGTGCTGGGGGTGGTGGTCATCGGGATCTACCCGAAGCCGCTGGTCGTCGCCGCCCTCCGCGCCGTCGGCCCGCTGTTCTAGAGGCCGCGGCCTGATATCCGACCCTCGGGAGGACTGCGGCCTGCAGCGCCGCCGGTTCTGCCTCACGATCGTGCAGGGGCTCGTCGGCATCGCCGAGGGCGTGTTCCTCCTCGGCTGCTCCCCACCGGGCCGCGTCGGCTCGACGATCGGATCGGTGAGTGAGTCGGTCGAGCCCGAGGCGGTTCGGTCCGTGATGACGCGCGTGGCCGACTCGCAGCTCGAGCGCCCCGCCGAGTATCCGCCCTACGACTGGATCGTCGCGCCGTTCTGGGTCGGACTGCTGACCTTCGCTCCGCTGTCGAGGACGCCAGCCCGCTACCTCGAGTCGGCCCGTGCGAACGGCCGGCGCAACGGGTGGCAGCCCGGGCCGGAGCCGTTTCTCGCGGACGACCTCGCGATCACGCAGAGCTACTTCCTGCTCTATGCGGTCGATCGGGACCGAGCCGAGATCGCCCCGGCCCTGGCGCGCTTCGATGCCCTGCTGGGCGAGCGGTTCGACGAGTCGCTCGAATTCTCCCACGACACCGCGCTGCGGGAGTGGGTATGGTGCGACGCTCTGTTCATGGCGCCTCCCGCCCTCGCGCTCGCTTCCCACGCGACCGGGGACCCACGGTACCGCGAGCTCATGCAGCGTCTGTGGTGGAAGACGACCGACTTTCTGTACGATCGTGAGACGCGACTCTACTACCGCGACAGCCGCTTCTTCGGTCAGCGCGAGCGCAACGGGGCCAAGGTGTTCTGGAGTCGGGGAAACGGCTGGGTGCTCGCCGGCCTCGCCCGTGTCCTGCAGTATTTCCCCCCGTACGACCCGGGGCGCGGGCGCTTCGAGGCTCTGTTTCGGGCGATGGCGGCGAAGGTCGCCGCCCTCCAGCGACCGAACGGCTACTGGTGCGCGAGCCTGCTCGACCCCGACAGCTGGCCGACACCGGAAACCAGTGGCACCGCGTTCTTCACCTACGCGCTCGCGTGGGGCGTGAACGAGGGCCTGCTCGAGCAAGGGCGTTACGATTCGGCGGTCCGCAAGGGCTGGGCCGCCCTGGTTCGCGCGGTCCAGCCGGACGGCAGGCTCGGCTACGTTCAACGCCCGGGTGACCGTCCAGCCGGTACGGAGCCGGACCACACGGAGCCATATGGGACCGGCGCATTCCTGCTCGCCGGCAGCGAGGTCTACCGCCTGGTGGTCCGCGCCGGCCAATAGGGAACTCTGCGACCTCGAGCGGCAACCCCCGGTGTGGCCAACCGCCTGCGCAGCAGAGTCTAAGTCGGCGATTCTATGGGCACGAATCCGTCTGGTGCGGACCTACTAGGCTATACTACGGGGGCTATGCCCGCCCTGGCCGTCGGCAAGCTTCCGCCCCAGCTCCTCGAGCGACTGCTCGGCAAGGTTCCGCTCACCGACCCGCGGGTCGTCATGGGCCCGCGGCTCGGCGAGGACGCGGCGGTGCTCGACATGGGCGACCGCTACCTGGTGGCCACCGCCGATCCCATCACCTTTGCCACCGACGAGGCCGGCTGGTACGCACTCCACGTCAACGCCAACGACATCGCGGTGCGCGGCGCGCGGCCGACGTGGTTCCTCGCCACCGTGCTGCTGCCCGAGGGCGCGGCCACCGAGGCCACGGTCGAGCGGCTCTTCGCCGATCTGGGTGAGGCGTGCGCCGAGCTGGGGGTGGCGCTGATCGGCGGCCACACCGAGGTGACCGCGGGCCTGCCGCGGGCCATCGTTTCCGGCTGCATGCTGGGCGAGGTCGAGAAGGACCGCCTGGTCACGACGGGCGGCGCGCGGCCGGGCGACACGCTGCTGCTCACCAAGGGCGTGCCGCTCGAGGGTGCGGCCATCGTCGCGCGCGAGCGCGCGGCCGAGGCCGGGCGGCGCGGGGTCGCCGCCGACGTGGTGAAGCGCGCCCAGGATTTCCTGCGCCGGCCCGGCATCAGCGTGGTGCCGGAGGCGCGCGCCGCCTGCGCCGCGGCGCGCGTGCACGCCATGCACGATCCCACCGAGGGCGGCGTGGCCACCGCGTGCTGGGAGCTGGCCCAGGCCGCCGACGTGGGGTTGCGCGTGGATCGCGAGCGCATCCCGGTGCTGCGCGAGGGCCGGGTGCTCTGCGAGGCCTTCGGCCTCGACCCGCTCGGCACGATCGCGTCGGGCTCCCTGTTGCTCGCGGTGGA
>WNFK01000338.1_pt1 | contig 26283 bp, 26 predicted proteins | sample 5400281 | NCBI WGS metagenome assembly WNFK01 (sample SAMN13153350, study PRJNA577476) | soil metagenome | isolation source: 20 cm soil on Douglas fir-dominated hillslope | place: USA:California | collected 2013-09-17
GTGGAGGACACGGGCGCCGGACTGGACCCAGCGGTCTCGCTACACATCTTCGAGCCCTTCGTCACGACGAAGGCCGACGGCCTGGGCATGGGGCTCTCGATCTGCCGCTCGATCATTCAGGCGCATGGCGGGCGGTTATGGCCCACACCGCGCGAGACGCACGGCACGGCCTTTCGCTTCGTCCTTCCCGCCGCGGTCGAGGCGCAACACGGGCAGCAGCTCGCGCGCCACGACGCGGCTCCGGTGGTCCGAACCGTCATGCCGTCGGATGCTCCTTGTGATCTCCCTCGCGTTGGGTCGGGCTGAGGGTCCACCGAGCCCATTCGCGATGCCAAGAGGTCGCTGGCATCGCCGCGCGCCTTGGCGCGGAAGCGATTCGATGGACATCCGCTACGGGGGCAGGGCAGAGCCTCGTCCACGCCGCTCAAACTCGGTGCGCCACGAGCTCCTACTGCCGAGATTGACGCCGGCCGGCAGCCTACGACCCCCGGGCAGCGCGGAGGCAGGGTATGCCCTGTGCAGTGCCCTGCGCGGCAGCGGGGCCGCCAAAGAGCAGCACGATACCGACCAGCATCTGGATCGCAGGTTGTTGTGCTCCATCCATACGACGAATGGGGGAGGTCAACGAAAATGAACTCGATGACTACGCACAGCAGGGTCGCGTCGCTGCCTCGTCACGCGTTCCTTGCCGGTATCATCGGCGCGATCGGCACCGACGCCTTCATCTCGATCGCCCAGCGGACATCGCCCGTCACCGTGTGGCAGTTCATTGCATCGGCGGCGTTCGGACCGGTCGCATTCAGTTCCCCAAGGTACGCTTTGATCGGCTTGGTGCTGCATGTGGCGATCGCGTTGTTCTGGGCATACTTGTATGCGTACGTCTGGAGCAGGGTGAACTCGTTGCGCAACTGGCTCCTGGGCGGCATCGTGCTGGGCATCGTCGTCGACGTGTGCATGGACGGCGTCATGGCCGTCCGCGGTGTGCTCGAACCGCAGACGCCGCGCGCAGTGATCTTCGGGCTGATCACGAACGTCGTCTTCTACGGGCTGCTCGTTGCGTTCTACCTTTCGCGCAGCGTTCGGACAACCGCCGCCACGAAGGAGGGACCGACGGCAGCGAGATCAGAGGGTGGACAGGACGCGGAGCAGCGGAGGCTCGGCGCGATGCCGGGCGAGCCCGCGCTCGGGCGCGGTCCGGCTCCGCGCGGCGACCATTCCCGCCATGAGTACCACCAACCCGCCGCTGGGTGGGGTGCCGCGCGCAGCGTCGGCCGCGTGCTCGAGCGCGCGGGGGAAACGCTGGAGGGTACGCGCGCGCTCTTCGTGATGAACCACGAGGACGGCGGCTTCGACTGTCCGGGTTGCGCGTGGCCGGACGATCCCGAAGGTCTCCGTCTCGACATCTGCGAGAATGGCGTCAAGCACGTCACCTGGGAGCTCGAGCGCGCCAAGGCCGATCGCGGCTTCTTCGCCGCCCATACCGTCAGCGAGCTCGCCAATTGGAGCGACTACGACCTCGAGTCGGTCGGACGGCTCGCGGAGCCGCTGAGCTACAATCCAGCGACCGACAAGTACGAGCCGATCTCCTGGGAGGGCGCGTTCAGGCTCGTCGGTGACGCGCTCCGATCGCTCACGAGCCCGCACGCGGCGTCGTTCTACACCTCCGGTCGGCTCAGCAACGAGGCGACCTTCCTCTACCAGCTCTGGGTGCGCGAGTTCGGCACGAACAACCTGCCGGACTGCTCGAACATGTGCCACGAGGCGAGCGGCGTGGCGTTGACGGCGGCGATCGGGAGCGGCAAGGGCACGGTGGACCTCGGCGACTGGGCGCAGGCCGACGCGATCTGGCTCATGGGCGACAACGCCGCCTCGAACGCTCCGCGGATGCTCACCTGGCTCGCCGAGGCCGACCGGCGCGGCGCGCAGCTCGTGCACATCAATCCGCTGATCGAGGCGGCGTCGCGGCGAACCATCGTCCCGCACGAGCTCGTCGACATGGCGACGTTCCACACGACGAGGATCGGCACGATGAACGTGCAGGTGCGCATCGGCGGCGACATGGCGCTGATGCGCGGCGTCGCCAAAGCGGTCCTCGAGGCAGCGGAGAAGGACCCCGGCGTCCTCGACCAGGAGTTCATCAAGTTCCACACGCACGGCTTCGACGAGTACCGCGCACTCGTCGCGTCAACACCGTGGTCGGACCTCGTCCGCGGCTCGGGCATTCCGGAACCCGACATTCGAAAGCTCGCGGACTCGTATCTGGCGTCCAAGCGCGTGATCATCGCCTGGTGCCTCGGCCTCACCCAGCACGAGCACGGCGTCGACACGGTGCGCGAGATCGTCAACCTGCTGCTTCTCCGCGGCAACATCGGCCGCGAGGGCGCGGGTCCCTGTCCCGTGCGCGGCCACAGCAACGTGCAAGGCAACCGCACCTGCGGCGTCAACCATCGGCCGGACGCGGCGTTCCTCGACCGACTCGCCGAGGTCTGCGGGATCGTCCCGCCGCGCGAGCACGGGCTCGGCACGGTCGCAGCGATCGAGGCGATGCACCGCGGCGACGTGAAGGCATTCGTCGCTCTCGGCGGCAACTTCGTCCTCGCGACGCCCGACCAGCCGTACACGTACGAGGCGCTCCGGAACTGCGAGCTGACGGTGCAGGTGAGCACCAAGCTCAATCGCAGTCACATCGTGCATGGCAAGGGGGCGCTGATCCTCCCCTGCCTCGCCCGCAGCGACAGGGACCGCCAGAAGAGCGGCGAGCAGGGGGTGACGGTCGAGGACGCGATGTCGATGGTACACATCTCCCGTGGCATGCAGGAGCCCAACTCGCCGCACCAGCGCTCCGAGTGCGCGATCATCGCGGGCATGGCGCAGGCGACGCTGCCGACGAGCAAGACGCCGTGGCAGGACTACGTGGACGACTACGACCGGATTCGTGACACGATGGCGCGCGCGCTGGAGGGCTTCGAGGACTTCAACACCCGCGCGCGCCACCCGCACGGCTTCCGGATCGCGCAGCCGGCGCGGGAGCGTGTGTTCAAGACGGCGTCCGGCCGAGCGGAGTTTGCGCTTGCCCCGCTTCCCGACGACGTCGACCCGGGCGAGGGACGGCTCCTGCTGACGACGGTCCGGTCCCACGACCAGTTCAACACGACGATCTACTCGAACGACGACCGCTACCGGGGTCTCAAGGGGATGCGTACCGTCGTGTTCATGCACGAGCAGGACATGAGCGCCCGCGGTCTCGCGGAGTTCGACCTCGTCGACGTCACGAGCTTCTCGCGGGATGGGACACGGCGGGCCGTGTACGGTTACCGGGCAGTGCGCTACGAGATCGCGCGCGGGTGCGCGGCCGGCTACATGCCGGAGCTGAACGTCCTCTGCGGCATCGCCGACGTCAGCACCGAGAGCGAGCAGCCGGTCACGAAGCATCTCGTCGTCGAGGTCACGCCGGCTCACTCGGGCGGATAGGAGCGGGAGGGGGAGGTCAGCTGAGCGGCAGCGTCTCAGGATTCCTTCGCCTTCCGGACGTCGTACAGCAGCGACGTCGCGCCGGCAACGGCGGTTCCCGCCGCGAGCCCACCGAGGATGTCGCTGAGCCAGTGGCGATCGCGATACAGTCGTGCGGTCGACACCAGCGCGCGAAAGGATGTACGCGATCGACAGCGCCTCCGCGGTGACGCCAGTGGTGTGTCCGCTCGGGAAGCTGGGCTCCGTGACTTCGCCGTTCGGCGCGTCGGACCTGTCTGGCGGATTCCGCTGTGCGAGAAACGTCGTGAAGCTCTGACCCGCGGCCGCCGCGACGAGGGGCGTGACCGCGGTGGCGAGCGCCGCTGCCGCGCGCCTCTCGTGTCGCAGCCAGAATGCGAGCGCCGCAGTCGCCGACGCGACCAACGGCAGTACGCTGAGGATGGTGACCGGCTTCACGGCGACGTCGAGCGCGTGAGTGCGGAGCGACTGCGCGGCCTCACGCGCGGACTGATCGATCGCGTGGACCTTCTTCGTCGCGACGCCGCGAGCGATGAGCGCGAAGATGCCGGCGGCGGCGAGAATGACGATGCTGTGATTCAGTGGCGATGTGGGCGCGCACGCGTCCGCCGCGGTCTCGGGCCTCGCCACGGCGGCATTGGCCGTCGCGCCGCTCATCGATGGGCCGCTGCGCGCGCGCGCTCGTACAGCAGAGCCGCGCCTGCGGCTGCCGTGATGCCGGTCGCCCAGCCCCCGACGACATCGGTCGTCCAGTGCGCGTCCGCGTACGCGCGGCTCACGCCGGTCGTGAGCGCGATAGCCGCCGCCATCGGAATCGACACGAGCGGCGGCGCGACGCGCTCGCGGATCGCGACGTACGCGAGGATGCCGACGAGCGCCGTCGCGCGCGTCGCGTGGCCGCTCGGAAAGCTCGGGTGTGTGTTCATCGGGCCGTTGGAGCCCGCGGGCCTCGGCCGACGCACCAGATACTTGAGCGCGAGCCCCAGCGCGGCACCACCGGCGACGGCGACGCCGATGGGCGCGGCGCGAGGTGCGCCACGTCGCCAGCCGACGCAGGCCATCGCGAGCGCGGTGGCCGGTGCGTACACGGCAGCGGTACCAGCACGCTCACCCATGCGGAGCAGGGTGCGGGTCCGGGATGCGCGCCGACGACTCAACGCCGCGCGGATCCGATGGTCGAGCGGCCATTGCTCGTCCACATCGAGCCGCGCGACCAGCGCGGACAGCAGTGCGACTCCGCCGGCCGCGGTGACGGTGAGCAGCAGCGAATGGCGGCGCGACGGCGTCTCGCGATCGCTGGAGACGTGGGGGAGGTTGCGCACCGAACGCGGCCACATGGCGCGCGGAAATGCACGTCCCGGGCCGAGGGCGCCTTGTCTTCTGCCGGCGTCAGCTCGCGATCCCCGCTGCGCTCGCGACATACCCGATAGTACGACGATCGGCGTGAGGCCCGCGCTCAGCGCGTGGGCTTCCTGGCGGGACCGAGCGGACGAAGGGCGGCGAGGAACAGCTCCGTGCTGGAATCGATCAACCGATCCGCGTCGATGGCGAGCGCCGGCACATCGCCGGCGTGCTGCTGCCACATGAGCTGGAGCATGAGCCCGGAGACGAGGACGCGCGCGCCGGCGTCTCCATCGGCGTCGAGGCGGAACTCGCCGCGCTCCTTGCCCTCCTCGACCAATGTCGCGAGGAGCGACCAGAGCCTCGCCGGCCCATCGCGCAGCCATCGGGCGTGCACGCGCGGTACTTCATGCGCGACGCCGCGAATGAGCAGTGTCAGCAGCTGATCGCCGGCGTCGGTCTCCCGGCGACCGAACACCTTGCGCATGAGCAGGCGAATGCGCGTGGCGGTCGGCACATTGCTGTCGCGGAGCGCCTCGTCGGCCCGGTCGAACGCGAGCGCGTGATAGTGCTCGATCACCGCGAGCAGCAGCGCTTCCTTGTTCTCGAAGTAGTGGTAGATCGCCCCCTTCGTCACGCCGGCGGCCTCGGCGACGTCGTCGAGACGGGCGTTGCGGTATCCCTGCCGCGAGAACACGAGCAGCGCAGCCTCGAGCAGCTCCTGCATGCGTGCTTCCGGACGCCGCTCGAGCCGCATGACCTTCGTCGCACACATCGGAGAGGCCGTCGAAAGGGTCACTTGATCCGCTACATACTCACAAGTATGTTATGACTGTCCCCAATCCTGGTCAAGTGAATGGGCGGTAGAGACGAGCGAGGTGCATCCCGACCCGCGCGGCGAGGCATCGCCCAGGGTTCGCCGGGTGAAGCAGCATGAGTGCGACAGCTGCCGCGCTCGAGCTCGACGTCGACACCGGATCCATTCCACCCGCCGCGGAGGCCGGCCGACGCGGGGCGAAGCACAAGTACCTCATCGCCGTGGCCGTCGTGCTCGCGGCGTTGATGCAGGTCATCGACTCCTCCATCGTGAACGTGGCACTGCCCGACATGATGGGGAACCTCGGCGCGAATCTCGACGAGATCGCCTGGGTCTCAACCGGCTACATCCTCGCCAGCGTCATCGTGATCCCGTTGACGGGATTCCTCGGTGACCTGTTCGGCCGCAAGCGCTACTTCGTCGGCTCCATCATCGTCTTCACGGCGGCGAGCTTCTTCTGTGGCGCCGCTCATTCGCTCACGACGCTGATCGTGTGGCGGATCATCCAGGGCGTGGGCGGCGGGGCGCTCATGACCGTGTCGCAGGCGGTGCTCTTCGAGTCCTTTCCGCCCGAGGAGGCGGGGACGGCGATGGCGCTGTTCGGCCTCGGTGTCATGGTCGGCCCGACGATCGGCCCGACCCTGGGCGGCTATCTCGTCGACAATTCGGGCTGGCCCTGGATCTTCTACATCAACATCCCCGTCGGCATCCTCGCGGCGACGATGATCGCCGCGTATGTGCACGACCCCGTCCATCAGAAGAAGCCGTCCGCAATCGACTATCTCGGCATCGCGTTGCTGACGGTGAGCGTCGGCTCGATGCAGTTCGTGCTCGAGCACGGCCAGCGCGAGGACTGGTTCGACTCACGCCAGATCCTCTCCCTTTCCATCATCGGCGTGGTGGGGTGGATGGCCCTCATGTGGCGCGAGCTCACCACCGATCATCCGGTGATCGACTTCCGCGTGCTGCGGCACCGGCAGATGTGGGTGGGTACCCTGCTGGGCGTGGTGATGGGCGTCGGCCTGTACGCGATGTCGTTCACGCTGCCGGTGTTCCTCCAGTCGAACCTGCACATGACGGCACAGCAGACCGGTATCGTCCTGCTTCCGGGCGCGTTGGCGACGGCGATCTCGATGGCCGTCGTGGGCCGGTTGACGAACCGGTTCGATCCGCGCCTCCTCATCACGGCCGGTGCGGTGCTGTTCGCGGCCGCCGCCTGGAAGCTGTCGCTGATCACGGGTGAGAGCGGCGCCCCAGATTTCTTCTGGCCGCTCATCGGTCGCGGCGTCGGTCTCGGCATGATGTTCGTGCCGCTGACGACGATCACATTGGCCCAGCTCGCGCCGCAGGAGCTTCCGCAAGGGGTCGGCCTCTACAGCTTCTTCCGGCAGCTGGGCGGATCGTTCGGCATCGCCGGCATCGCCACCCTCGTTGCGCGCTACACGGCCCAGGTCCGCGCGGTGCTCGGCGAACATCTCGCGATGAACGACCCGATGGCGCTCGACCGAATCCAGGCGCTCACGCGCGGCATGATGGCGCGAGGGGCGGATCAGTGGACGGCGCACCAGCGCGCGCTCGCGCTCGTGGACCGTCAGCTGTTCGGCCAGGCGAGCATCGTCGCCTACTCGCACATCTACGTGCTCGCCGCCGGGCTGATCCTGCTGCTGATTCCCCTGCTGCTCCTCGTGCGCGAAACGAAGAGTACCGGGGGAGACCATCACGTCATGGAGTAGCCGCACTCCCGACCAACCCAAGCCGGACCAGACTCGCCGTGTGCTTGACAATCAATAAGTGACGGCTTATTAATTCTGCATGCAGAGCCCGGCCGTGGTCGAAGACAGGATCTTCCAGGCGCTGGCGGACCCGAGCCGCCGGGCGATCTTCGTGTCGCTCACGCGTGGCGAAGCAGCGGTGAAAGACCTCACGGCGCGCTTCGACATCTCGCAGCCGGCGGTCTCGCAGCACCTCGCCGCCTTGAAAAACGCCGGCCTGGTGAACGGCCGGCGCGAGGGGCGCTGTGTGTACTACCGGGTGGAGCCGCGTGGGATGAAGCCGCTCATCGACTGGATCGCGCACTACCGCGCCTTCTGGCCGGAGCACATCGATCGCCTTCAACAACTGCTGGAGAAGATGGACGAATGACCCTCGTCGACAACACCGCACGATCGCAGAGCGACTCCATCTCGTTCGAGTTCGACCTGCATCATGCGCCGGAGAAGGTGTGGCGCGCGCTCACCGACCCCGCACTGCTCGCGGAGTGGCTTCTGCCCGTCGTCGATCTCGCGCTCGAGCCGGGAGCGGCGTTCACGTTCAAGCGGCCGCCGCTGCCCGGCTGGGACGGCATCGTGCATTGCCGCTTCCTCGAGATCGAAGCGCAGCGGAAGCTCAGCTACACGTGGGTCGTCGGCGACATGGATACCGTCGTGACGTTCACGCTCGTGCCCACGGCGTCGGGCACGCGCCTGTCCCTCATGCAGTCGGGCTTCAAGGTAGACCAGAAGCAGAACTTCGCCGGCGCGCGCTACGGCTGGAAGATGATGGGCGGGAAGCTCGTCGACCTGCTCGCGAGGATTCCATGAGCACTCGTACCCGATCCGCCTCGGGCTCACTTTCAGAGGAGGTCCCATTGAACGGGAACAAATGGGTTCGGCAGACCCACCGCTGGCTGTCCATCGTCTTCACGGTGACCGTCATCGCCAACTTCATTGCAATGACGCAGGGGCCGCCTCCGGCCTGGGTGACCTACTCGCCGCTGCTCCCGCTCGCCTTGCTGCTGTTCAGCGGTCTGTACTTGTTCGTGCTGCCGTATGCCACCAAGTGGCGTAGCCGAAAGGCCGCGCCGTCCACACACGAATGGCAAGGCGGACCGAGATGAAGCGGGTCGCGGCGAAGCCGATCCTCCTCGCGGGCGGCAATCCTCAGATCGCGAAGGCCGACGGCGACACCCCCGTGCAGGCCTACATCGCGGCCATGCCGGGCTGGAAACGCGACGTCGGGCGCCGCCTCGACGCACTCGTCGTGCGCACCGTCCCCGGCGTGCGCAAGGCGGTCAAATGGAACTCGCCGCTGTACGGGGTCGAGGGCCAGGGTTGGTTTCTCGGTTTCCATACCTTCACGAACTACGTCAAGGTGACTTTCTTCCGCGGCACGGCGCTGCGTCCTCTCCCCCCCGGCGAGTCCAAGAACAAGGACACGCGCTACCTCGACATCCACGAGGACGACACGCTCGACGAGGAGCTCGTGGCGAGTTGGATTTGGCAGGCATCCGAGCTGCCCGGCTGGGTTCCGTAGCGCCGGGTGACAAAACGAAGAACCGGAGAGAACATGAAGCCGACAAGTCGTCCGAATGGCGAGACCGCTTCAGCGAACATCACGGAGCGGATTCAAGAGCTGGGAGATTGGAGAGGCGCGACCCTCGCTCATGTCCGTCAGCTCATCCACGATGCCGACCCAGACATCCAGGAGGAATGGAAATGGGAGAAGCCCTCTTCCCCCGGGATTCCGGTCTGGTCCCATGACGGCGGCGTCTGCACAGGGGAATCATACAAGCAGGCGGTGAAGCTCACCTTCTTTCGCGGAGCCTCCATCGAGGACCCGAAGAAGCTCTTCAATTCCAGCCTGGAAGGGAGCACGCGGCGTGCGATCGACCTCCGCGAAGGGGAGAAGATCGACGAAGCTGCCTTCAAGCAACTCATCCGCGCGGCGGTGGCGGCCAACGCCGCAGCGCGCGCTCAACGGGCAGCCAGGAAGAAGTAAGCCCGGCTGCCGAAGCGCCTACGCCGACCCCGCTCCCGTGAGCTCCGCGCTCGTGAGCCACAGCCGCCGGCGCAGCTCGACGTCGCTCGATCGACGCGACGTGCGGACCCGTCGTCCGTGTCGATCGAAGCACTGGCCGGTGACACCGACGAGCTCCGGGGCCGACGCGGCGTAGACGGCGGCTCGCGCGCCCGCCTCCGGCGCGAGCAGGACGCGTGACCACAGGGCGCGTAGCCAGCGAGGACGGAAGAGCGCGTGCTCGCGCATCAGGTCTGTCGCGACGAGGCCGGGGTCGACGCAGTTCACGGTGACACCGGTGCCGGCGAGACGCTCGGCCAGCTCGTAGGTGAACAGGACGTTGGCGAGCTTCGATCGCGTATACGCGAGGATCGCCACCCACCGTCCCGCCGCACGCACGTCACCGACCGAGCGGGGTGGGCGCCCGAAGCGCTCGAACACGGACGTGACGGTGATGACTCGAGCACCGCCGTCGGCGGCGCCGCGTCGCAGCGAGGGCATGAGCTCGTGCGTGAGGAGGAAGGGAGCGAGATGGTTGACGGCAAACGCCAGTTCGATGCCGTCGCTGCTCAGGGAACGACGCGTTGGATTGACCCCCGCGTTGTGAACGAGCACGTGGAGCGCCGCATGACGCGTCGCGATCTCGAGAGCCGCCGCGCGTACGTCGGCGAACGATGCCAGGTCAGCGACCACGGTCGACACGTGCGGGTTCCCGCTATCATGCGCCACGTCGTCGCGCGCCTCAGCGAGCCGGCGCTCGTCGCGCGCGAGCATGACGACGGTCGCGCCGAGCCGCGCCAACGCGATCGCCGTCGCCTTGCCGATGCCGCGGTTGGCGCCGGTGACGAGGCACACCCGGCCTCGGAGTGGCGGATCCACCTGGGTCGCCCGTTCCAGGGCCGCGTCGTAAGTTGACCGTCCCGCCCCATCGCGCATTGGAGGAATATAGTGCTGCCACTCTCCCGCCTGCTCGCGATCGCTCTCCTCGCCGGCACGGCGCTGCTCGGTGTCGGCGCGGCGATGCATCCCATGCTGACGGGGGATGCGTCCGCCCAGCTCCGTCTCATTGCGGAGACGGCATACTTTCGTCCTCTGCATCTCGCGATGCTCGCGGGCTCCGGTCTGCTGATCCTGGGGCTCTGGACGCGCGCCGTGGACCGGGCCGGGAGCGTCCCGGTCCCATTGTTCGCCGCGCTGGGACTCATCTCGCTCGGCCTCTGCTTCAACGCGATCGACATCGCGTTCATGGCCGGAGCGGGGTCACACATGGCGACGACGTTTCTGGCGGGCCGCACGGAGATGAGCAGTCTCTTCGACGCCCTCCACATGCTCGGGCTCATGACCGCCCGTTTCGGCAACTTCCTCGTCGCGCTGGGCGCGCTCGTGCTGGGATGGGTCGAGAGTCACGACGCCGCCAGCCCGCGCTGGCTGGCGTGGCTGGCGTGGGTCGCCGGGGCAGGCGGGTTGATCGGCGTCGTGTTCTTTCCGGAGGCGAGCCTCGCAATCCTCACGGCGGTCGCGCTGCTGTCGGGGTGGCAGGTGGCCACCGCGATCCGAGCGCTTCGCGCGCCAGCCAATGCGGGGTGACGGTTCGCCCAGCGCAAACCGAGGATGCGTGTCGTGATGCGGCGCCGTCTACTGCGAGCTGCAGGATCCCGTGGACTAAGGCGCCGCTGTGCGCCGCGGCACCAGGTTCTCGATCGGCGGAAGGGTGCGAAGGTAGCGGTAGATCGCGCGCAGATCGTCGTTCGTCATGCGTCGGTTCGCGCGCCACGGCATGAACGGGTGCAGGCTGTCGCCGTTGAGGTTTACCCCCGTGCGGATCGTCCGGACGAAGTCAGGCTCGCTCCAGCGGCCGATCCCGGTCGCGTTGTCGGGGGTGAGGTTCGATGGGTTTGCGGGGAACTCCTTTGATGGATGCGCGTCGCCGGCGAAGAGCCGACGTCGGTCCGGCTTCGACTGGAGCCCTGTTCGCGGCGTGTGGCAGTCCGCGCACAGCGCCGCATGCTGCGCGAGATACTCGCCATAGGTCGCCGTCGGTCCAGGCGGCGGCGCTGCAGCGGAGCCGCCGGCGCTGGGCCCGAGGAAGAGCAGCTTCGCCAGCTTGAACCAGATGCTCGGCCGCTGCACCACGTCGTTGCGGATCGGTGGCAGCGTCCGGAGGTAGCGCGCGACGGCCAGGGCATCACGGTCGGACATGTCGTGCAGCCACCCGTACGGCATGACGGGCGCGAGGAGGCGTCCGTCCTTCGCCTCGCCGTTGCGGAGGGCGCGGACGATCTCCGCGTCGCTCCACGTGCCGAGTCCCGTGGCCGAGTCCGGGGTGAGGTTGGACGCCCGGACGGTGCCGAGCCGCCAGTCGCGGAACTCCCGCCCGCCGCTCAGCGCGCCGTCGTCGTCGTGGAGGGCGACGTCGGCGTGGCATCCGCCGCAGGCGGCGGCGTTCCGCACGACGTACTCGCCCCGCGCGAGGAGTCCGGTCGTGTCGCCCACGGCCGAGGCCGCGAGCGGCGGGAGCGGCACGTCGCGGCGATGGCACGCGAGGCCGAGGCAGGCGGAAAGGAAGACGAGGAGCTCGTGCAGGCGGCGAATCGGCGAGCGCATACGGCACCTCTCCAGTGGCGCCCGTAGCGATCGGCCGCCACAGAGCTCGGTCAATTGCGAGGATAGTGGCGGTGCTGCCACGCATATCGCATGACACAATCGCCCATGCAAGGGGACCAGGCGACCGCCTGGAAGTCGTACCGCGACGTGGCTCGGACGAACCCGCTTCCGAGACTCGTTGGCTGTGGTGAGGCACGTGTTCCCTGGCGGTGAGGCGCCACCGACACGCAGCGCCCTTGCCCACTCGAAAGCCGGAAGACCCGAAGTAACACCTTCGTCCACTATGGCGACTCCGGTGCCCTCGAAAAGATTGCGTCCACGCCTGGTGAAGCGGCATCCGTGCGAGGCGAAGGGATTCCGCGGACAATGCATCAGTCCGCGTCGAGCCCATTGGCATCGGGACGACCCAGGATGGAGATCACTGCAATTCACCGTTGGGCTGGGAGGCCACTCGTATGTCAGAGACGCCCGACATCAATCGCCGCCAGTTTTGCGCTGCCGCAGCGGCAACCGTCGCTTCAGGCCAGCTCGGTCTTCTCGGTTTTGCCAAGGGGGTTGGAGCCATGACTGATGCAATGACGGAAGTCGAGACGAAGCGTGTGAAAGCCGATATTCGCCCATTTCGTGTGAACTTTCCGGACGCGCAGCTCACCGACCTGCGCCGGCGCATCAACGCGACAAAGTGGCCTGAGCGCGAAACGGTGGCCGATGCATCACAGGGCGTACAGTTCGCGACGACTCGGAAGCTCGCGCGCTATTGGGGAACCGACTACGACTGGCGCAAGGTCGAGGCGAGACTGAACGCCCTGCCGCAATTCATCACCAGCATCGATGGGCTGGACATTCATTTCATTCACGTGCGGTCGAAGGAACCGAATGCGATGCCGCTCATCGTCACGCACGGATGGCCGGGCTCGATCATCGAACAGCTGAAGATCATCGATCCACTGACGAATCCGACGGCTCATGGCGCGAGCGCAGCGGACGCGTTCGACATCGTGATTCCGTCACTGCCGGGCTACGGATTCTCAGGGAAGCCAACCTCCCCTGGCTGGGACGTTCCCCGCATCGCTCGCGCATGGGTCGAGCTGATGAAGGGCCTTGGATACAACCGCTTTGTGGCGGCCGGCGGCGATTGGGGCGCGGCAGTCGTCGACACATTGGGCGTGCAGGCACCTCCGGAATTGCTCGGCATTCACACGAACATGCCTGGTACTGTTCCGGACGACATTGCCAAGGCGCTCAGTCTCCACGAGCCTCCGCCGGCCGGGCTCTCAGCCGACGAACGGCACGCGTGGGACCAGCTGGACTTCTTCTATACGAAGGGGCTGGGCTACGCCACCGAGATGGCACACCGCCCGCAGACGCTGTATGGGCTCGCGGATTCACCGGTCGGGCTGGCAGCTTGGATGCTCGACCATGACGCGGGCAGTTACGCGATGCTCGCGCGCGCGATCGACGGACAACCCGAAGGAGTCACGCCAGACGACATCCTCGACAACATCACGCTCTACTGGTTGACGAACACCGCGGTCTCGTCGGCGCGCCTCTATTGGGACAACGGCAACACGGCGAAGAAGGGCTTTTTCGATGTCAAGGGTGTGACCGTCCCGGCTGCGGTGAGCGCCTTCCCCGACGAGATCTATACCGCCCCGCGCAGCTGGACAGAGCGAGCGTATCCCAAACTCCTTCGCTACAACAAGCTCCCCAAAGGCACGCACTTCGCCGCGTGGGAACAGCCGCAATTCTATTCAGACGAAGTGCGCGCCGGCTTGAGACCACTGCGCCAGCAAATGGCGGGGCAGAGGAAGTGAAAGACGATCCGATCGACTCGATGGCGGAGCAGCTCGGCGTCAGGGTCCTCACAGCCTCCCAATCACAGGGCAATCGCGGCATCTCACCGGAGGGGGCTTATGAAGATCGGCATCATCGGGGCAGGTAACATCGGCAGCGCGCTGGCACACCGCTTTCGTGCGGCGGGACTCACGCAGCTCGCGAAGGAAACAGGCGCGCGTGCAGTCTCCGTCGAGGACGCGGTGCGCGGCAAAGACATCGTCGTCGTCGCCATTCCGGAAGGACGCGTCAAGGACCTCCCGCCGAAGCTGTTCGCCGGCGCGCCGAAAGAGCTCATCGTCATCGACACCGGCAACTACTATCCCCAGCAGCGGGACGGTCGTATCGACGGCATCGAGGAGGGCCTTCCCGAAAGCCGCTGGGTGGAGCAGGAGATCGGCCATCCGGTCGTGAAGGCGTTCAACACCCTCATCGCGCCCAGTCTGCTGGCGGAGGGGAAGCCCGCCGGAGCTCCCGGCCGCATCGCAGTTCCCGTCGCCGCGGACGACGCACGCGCGAAAGCCGTGGTGATGCGCCTGATCGACGAGATCGGCTTCGACCCCATCGACGACGGTACGATCGACGAGTCGTGGCGTCAGCAGCCGGGGTCGCCGGTGTACATCAAGAAGTTCGACGCCGACGCAACGCGTCGCGCACTTCGCGAAGCGCGCAAGACCCGGGATCCGGCGTGGCGCGCGACGTCGGGCAGCCCGAGCGCCCAAGCTCGATGACCCAATGACTCGCAACGCCGTCGGAGCCTCCGGTTCCGGCGGCGTTGTCATGGGTGCCGCAGCCTGCCGGTCCAGGCGCGCGAATCCCCTCCGTCTGATGCGTCTTGACAGGTGACCATTTAGTCACCTATTATTCGACCATGTCAGACGACGACCGCGTGTTCAAAGCCCTCGCCGATCCGACGCGGCGTTTTCTCCTCGACCGACTCTTCGCGCGCGACGGCCGAACGTTGACCGAGCTGGAGTCCGAGCTGGAGATGACGCGGTTCGGTGTGATGAAACACCTCCGCGTGCTCGAGGACGCGGGGTTGGTCGTGACGCGGCGGGCTGGGCGGGAAAAGCTGCACTATCTCAACGTCGTCCCGATCCGCCTCGTCCACGACCGATGGATCGACAAGTTCACCGAGCGCCGAGTCTCGGCGCTCACCGACCTGAAGCGACAACTGGAGGAAGACTCGGCATGACCAGCATCGCACCGACGGAGACGAGCACCACGACGCAGATCTATCGCATCTTCATCAGAGCCACCCCGCAGGCCATCTGGGACGCCATCACGACGCCGGAGTGGACGCAGCGCTTCGGCTACGGCCTGATTGACGAGTTCGAGCTGCGGCCCGGCGGCAAGTATCGCGGTCATCCCAACCAGGGGATGATCGCCATGGGGATGACCGAGGTCGTCGTCGATGGTGAGGTGATCGAGGCGGACCCACCGCGCAAGCTCGTGGTGACGTGGCGCATGGCGATGGATCCGCGTCTGGCCGCGGAAGGATTCACCCGCCTCACGTATGAGATCGAGGAGGGGAGAGGTGGCGTGAGTCGGCTCAGCGTGATTCACGATCTCACCGGAACGCCGGGCCACGCGGCGATGGTGGCCGGTATCAAGCAGGGACCGGGCGAGGGCGGTGGATGGGCGTGGATCCTCAGCGATCTCAAGTCGCTGCTGGAGAGTGGGCAGCCGATGTCGACGCATCAGGGCTGGTAGTCGGGACGGCATGCATCGGAGCACCCAGTCTCACGTCGAGATTGGTGTCGACGCATCGAGCAGCACGTGAAACGAGCATGGGGCCTGGCGCAGAGCCAGGCCCCACGTTCGTGCTGGACGCGCACCTCGGCGCGGAGCGTTCAGCCAACTCGCACCGGTGTCGTCATCAGCGAGGCGCGAAGGCCGCCCTTGGAAGAGGCTGCGGACGAGAAAGGAGTGCCCCCATTGCGTGGAGCCCCTGGCCTCCTTGCACGCCGCCGCCTGGTAGTCGCTGGAGAAGTGCAGTGAGGACGAGTCTCAGGACCTGGCTAGGAACTCGCCCCGCTGGCGGCTGACGCGGCCCTGACCGGCCACAGGCATCTCGTTGCGGACCCTGCCCGTCCAGCGCAGGTGATCCGCTCGACGGTGCGGCTGGGGAATCACCCATTGGGACGAGGTCATTCGGGAAGCGCTCGCCGGCGGCGACTTCGTCCTGGAATGACGCCAGTGGCTCCTGAAGGGCGACGTCGTAGCCATCCCTGGCGAGAATGTCGTGGAGCCCTCGACAGCCGGAGCCGTCCACCAAGGCGCCGTGAGCTGGAGCGATGCTGCCTATGTGTCGCACCACGTTCTGCGCTGGGAGCGGCCAGCCGGCCGACAGCAATAGTACAACGCAGAGGGACCGAGCCGTTCCTTGTGCTACTTGCATGGTTACCTCCGATGGCTGGGGATGTGTCGAGGGATGCTCGCGAATCCCGCGCGAGGAGGCCGCATGTCGAATCTCCGCGAATGGACGCGGCCGATCTTGCACGCGATTGTTGAGTGCGATGGCTCAGGAGGAGGCCATCGCCGCGATGTCAGCGTGACGGCGGCGACACTCGGAGGGCGATCGCTCCCCGTATCGCTCCGCCGCGATGCATCCTCGCGAGCGCTTCGTTGCCCCGATCGGAGCACCTCACGCACGTCACGGCGGGTGACGTTCGCGACGCTCTTGACGTCGCGCTCCATCCAGAGATCTCTGGCGTAGTCGAGCCTGGCCAGCTCCTCGTGGTCGGCCTGCACCTTCCGGATGGCGTTGATGACGAAGCGTCCGCCGGGTGCGAGATGACGCAGGGTGCTGACCATCGGCTTCCACGCCGGCGTCGTGTCGATGATCGCACTCAGTCGTCGAGGCGGCGCGTCGCCGAAGTCGCCCACCCATACGGCGCCGAGCTCGCGAGCGAAGGCTCGGTCGCCGGCATCTCTCGCGAAGACATAGAGCGGCGAGCTCGGATGCCGCTGCCGTGCGAGTTGCAGCACGAGATGGCCGGACGCACCGAACCCCGCCAGACCGAGCGGCTCACCCTCGTCGGGCGCCGCGAGCCGGAGCGATCGCCAACCAATCGCGCCGGCACAGAGCAGGGGCGCAGCGTCGATGCTCGTCAGCTCGTCCGGAATGCGGTGCGCGAACGTGGCACGGACCGTGACGTATTCGGCATATCCACCATCGACGTCGCAACCCGTTGCCTGGAAGTACGGGCACAGATTCTCCGTGCCAGCCCGGCACCATCGGCAGACGCCGCATGCGGAGTGAATCCACGCGATGCCGACCCGATCTCCCACTCTGAACGAGGCTTCCGCTCCCGCGGTGGCGACGACGCGGCCGACGACTTGATGCCCCGGGATCAGCGGATATCGTGGAGGCACGATACGTCCCTGAAGGATGTCGAGGTCGGTTCGGCAGACGCCACACACCGACACGCGCACGAGAATCTCGCCATCGCCCGGTGTCGGCACTGGCATGTCCGCGATATCGAGTCGCGGGTCCTCACTGTGTGACGGTCCGCGCAGGATCAACGCACGCATCGAATACATCATCGGCGACGAAACCGTAGCGGGCAACCCAGCTCGGCGGTTAGGACGATTGGGAGCAAGCGCTGCCTTGCTGGCGGCACGAAACGTTCTGGAAATCCTGCATGGGCTGGACTCACGCCCTGCGCCGGACCAGTGAGACGTGGGAGGTAATCACGATGGCAACCGAGATGCGGCACACCGGCGTCGACGTCGTCGGCGACATGCCCTGGGGCACGCACTTCTGCCTCTTCTACGACACGAAGGCGGATCTCCTCGAGACATTGGCCTCCTACTGCAGAGCTGGACTCCAGAGTGGAGAGTTCTGCATGTGGGTGGTGGCCGCACCCGTCACGGGGGAAGAGGCCGAGCACGCGTTGCGGCGGGCAGTTCCCGACTTTGATCGATACCTGACGGACGCCAGCATCGAGATCGTCGCGGCTCGTGACTGGTATCTCCAAGGTGGCACGTTCGATCCCCAGCGAGTGATCGGCGGCTGGAACGAGAAGCTCGTGCACGCGTCGGCCAGAGGCTACGCTGGCGTGCGGGTGACCGGGGATACCTTCTGGCTCGAGAGGAACAACTGGAAGGAGTTCTGCGAATACGAAGAGGCGATCAACGTCTCCTTCGCGAATCAGCGGATGACGGCGCTGTGTACGTATCCACTCCACAAGTGCGGGGCTGATGAGATCCTGGACGTGGTGCGCAGGCATCAGTTTGCGGTGACGAAGCGACGCGGGAGCTGGGAAGTCATCGAAACCGCGGGGTACAAGCAGGCGAAGGCCGAGATCGAGCGCCTGAACGAGGACCTCGAACGGCGTGTCCTGGAGCGGACCAGTCAACTGATGACGGTCAACCGCCAGTTGCGAGACGAGGTACTCGAACGACGGCGGGCCGAGGAGGCCCTGCGGCGGAGTGAGGCCTATCTGACGGACGCGCAGCGGCTGACTCATGCCGGCAGCTGGGCATGCAATGTCGCCGTCCGAGAGATGCTCCACTCGTCCAGGGAACACTCCCGCCTGTACGGCTTCGATCCGGACAGCGGACTACCGTCGTTCGAGGACCTTCACCGGCGCGTTCATCCGGAAGACCAGCAGCAGGTCATCGAGAGCCTGGAGATGGCGCACCGTGCTGGAACGGACGTCGAGGTGAACTTCCGAGTCATACGTCCGGACGGTACCACGAGAGACATGTGCACAGTGGGGCACCCTGTTCGCGACGAATCCGGCCACGTCGGTGAGTTTCTCGGCATCTCGATGGACGTGACCGAGCAGCGGTGGGCGGAGCGGGAACGCGAGACATTGCGCCAGGCACAGGCGGATCTCGCGTACGTGACGCGGGTGACCACGATGGGTGAGTTGACCGCCTCCCTTGCACACGAGATCAAGCAACCGATCACCGCGGCAGTGACGGATGCTCATACCTGCATGCGGTGGCTTGCGCGCGAAGAGCCCGACGTGGCGGAGGCGCGCGACGCCGCGGCGAGAATGATCAAGGACGCCACGCGCGCTTCGGACATCATCAACCGGATCCGCCGGCTGTTCAGGAGAGGCGCTCCGGAACGGGAGTCGCTCGACGTGAACGAGATCATTCAGGAGATGATCGAGCTGCTTCGCAGCGAGGCGAGCCGGCATTCGATCGCGATCCATCGCGAGCTTGCCAACGATCTGCCCAGGATCATGGCGGACCGTGTGCAGTTGCAGCAGGTATTGATGAACCTCATGCTCAATGGCATCGAAGCCATGAAGGACATGGGCACCGTCGGCGAGCTCACGATCAAGGCGCGGCAGGGCGACGACCGTCACCTCGTGATCTCCGTCGGCGATACGGGTGTGGGACTGCAGCCAGAGCAGGTGGACCGGGTCTTCCATGCATTCTTCACTACGAAGCCGCAAGGCACCGGCATGGGGCTGCCCATCAGTCGGTCCATCATCGAATCCCACGGCGGCCGTTTATGGGCCGGCACCAACAGCGGCGGGGGCGCCACCTTCCAGTTCACGTTACCCTTCAACCTCACTGCGCATGAGGCGGCGTAGAGCCGCGACCGGAGTCATTGCCCGGCACGACCTTCCACTTCACCGTGCCCATCGCGACGTAGCGTGATGTCACGCATCGTACTCGCGTTCTGGGTGCTGTGCCTCGGCCTCACCGCGCTCTGGATCGCCGCCGACCCTGTCCTCCTTGGCGCGCATCCGTTCTCACAGCTCCGGCTGCCGCTCATCAACTACACGGGCATCCTCGCCATGGGCATGATGAGCGTGTCGCTGCTGCTGGCGCTGCGATCCGTCGCGGTCGAGCCGTACGTCGGCGGGCTCGACAAGAGCTACCGGCTGCACAAGTGGCTGGGTGTGGGGGGCCTCGTCACGGCGATCGCGCACTGGTTGCTGATCGCAGCGCCAAAATGGTTTGGAGTCGCGACGGGTCCGGGTGGCGCGGGCGGCGCGCCTCGCGCCCCCGATGGGCTGGCGGTCCTGCGCAGTCTGAATGGTCCCGCGAAGTCGATCGGGACGTGGTGCCTGTACGCGACGGTCATCCTCGTCGTCCTCGCGTTGCTGCGCCGGTTCCCGTATCGCTGGTTTCTCAAGACGCACCGCCTGCTCGCGATCGTCTTTCTCCTGCTCGTCTTCCACGCCGTCGTGCTGCTGAAGGTCGCGTACTGGTCGCAGCCGATCGCCTACGTGATCGCGGCGCTCATGGGGATGGGCAGCGCCGCCTGCGTCTACATCCTCATCCGCAGGGTGGGCTGGACGCGGCAGGCGGTCGGTGAGATCGCATCCATCACCTCACACCAGGATGGGCAGATCCTCGGTGTGGAGGTCTGCCTGAAGGACCGGTGGGCCGGACACGAGGCCGGTCAGTTCGCCTTCGTCACGTTCGATGCGGCGGAGGGCCCGCACCCCTTCACCATCTCTTCGACGTGGAACGGCGACGGCCGGCTCGTGTTCCTCATCAAGGGCCTCGGAGACTACACGCGCGAGCTGTCGGCGTCGCTGCGCAAAGGGTCGCTGGTCACGGTCGAAGGCCCGTACGGCCGCTTCACCTTCACCGGCGCACGCGACCGCCAGATCTGGATCAGCGGCGGAATCGGTATCACACCGTTCGTCTCGCGGATGCAGGAGCTGGCGGCACATCCCGACGGCAAGGCGATCGACCTCTTTCACGCCACGGCGGCTCGCGAAAGCCGGTCCCTCGAGCAGCTGCGGGCGCTGGCTGTCGCGGCAGGGGTTCGACTGCACGTCTGGGTCGCCGAGGAGCAGGGCCTGTTGACCGCCGCGCAGATCATGCAGGAACTACCGGACTGGAAGTCGGCGGACATCTGGTTCTGCGGGCCAGTCGCGTTCGGAAAGGACGTGCGAAAGGCCTTCGTCGCCGCCGGGCTTCCCGCCAGCACGTTTCACCAGGAGCTGTTTCACTTGCGGTGACGCGTTGCCGTCGGCCCGATTGCAATGTTCGGTATTCCCGCGTCGGCCGGGGCCGGTCGGGGCGCTGACGCACAGCGACCGGTGCTGCATTACACGGAGGCCAGTGCCTAGAAGCGCTCCACCGCGTGCACGGCGACGCTCTGGACGTCGCGCCCATGGAAAAACACGGTCGACGAATCCTGGCCTTCGCCCGCCGGGTGCAGCATGACGCGCCACCGCTCGGACAACGGGAGGCCCTCGTCCATGGGGCGCGGCTGATCGGGGACGATCTCGAGTACGAGCACCACCGCGTGCGGGTTCAGGTTGCGGACACGCGCGGCCATGTGTCGGCCCGTCTTGCCCGTGTCATTGATGGAGTTGCGCACGGATACCTCGACGCCCGCCTGCGTGCACGTCGTGCAGGTCACGGCGGACCACTGCTTCGGGTCGCGCTTCGGGTCGACCGTCCACGACGACGGTGTGCTCGCGCACGCGGCCGAGGCGACCGCCACGGTGAGGAAGGCCGCCGCGGCGGTGCGGCGGACGAGCACGTGGATGCTGGATCGGATCATGTCGGTTACTCGTTCTCCGGGGAAGGCGCGCCAGCACCGGCGCGCGAAGGGGAAGGCTCGGCTCCCTCGCTGGTGAGGAGGCCGAGGTCGAGCGCGAGGCGCACGTAGTCGGAGCGGTCGGTGAACCCCAGCTTCTCATTGATGCGACGGCGATAGGTGTCCACCGTCTTGGCGCTGATGAAGAGACGCGCGCCGATCTGCGTGCCCGAGTAGCCCTGTGCCATCTGACGAAAGACATCGCGCTCGCGCTCGCTCAGCGCCTCGAACGCGCTCCGCGCCTGGTCCTGCGCGGCACGCCTCGTCCACCCGGCGGCCAGCACCTGCGCCGCCGCGGGTCGGACGTACTGCCGCCCGGCCGCAACGGTGCGGATGGCGTCCAACAGATCGGAGCTGGCGGCGTCCTTCACGATGTAACCGGCCGCGCCGGCCTCGAGGAGCGGAATGAGGTAGTCCTCCTCCTCGTGCATCGTGAGCGCGATGACCCGCACGTTGGGCAGGCGACGCGCGAGCTCGCGCGTCGCCGTGATGCCGTCCATCCCGGTCATCACGACGTCCATCACGACCACGTCGGGCTCCAGCCGCGTGGCCAGCTCGATCGCCGCCTCGCCGTCGGCGCACTCGCCCACGACGTCCATCTCGGCGTCGGTGGCGAGCAACGCCGAGAGGCCGAGCCGTACGACGGCGTGATCGTCCACCAGCAGCACACGGATAGTCCGCGTCATGCCCACTGTTCCTCCCGCAACGGCACCGTGGCGCGCACGACCGTGCCGCGTCCTGGGGTGCTCGTCACCGTGAGGTCGCCGCTCACCAGCCCCAGCCGCTCGCGCATGATGAACAGGCCCATGCCGCTGCGGCCGCGCTCCACGGCGTCCACGTCGAACCCCACACCGTTGTCCGTGATCTCCATCGTCGCCGTCTCCCTGTCGGTCCTGATCCTGACATGCAGCTCGGTGGCGCGGGCGTAGCGGACCGCGTTGTTGAGGGCGCTCTGCGCTACCCGGTACAGCACGCTCGCGACCGGCGCCGACGTGGGACGCTGTTCGTCCGAGTCCACCCAGATCGCGAGCTGACTCTGCTCGCGGGTGCGCCGCGCGAGGTGCTCGAGCGCCGCGACGAGGCCCAGGTCGTCGAGCACCCGCGGGTGGACGTTGTGCGACAGGGTGCGCACCTCGCCGAGCGCCTGCGTCGTGATGTCGCGCATGACGCGAATGCGCTCCAGCGTCGTCCCGTGCGCCGGATCCCGCAGCGCCGAGGTGAGGATCATCTCGAGGGCCGTGAGCGCCTGCGCCGTGGAGTCGTGCAGCTCGCGCGCGATGTGAGCGCGCTCCTCGTCCCCCGCCGAGATCACCTGGGACGCGAGATAGCGGACGCGTGCCCGGTCGGCGGTGAGCCCGTCGAGCAGGTCGTTGAAGGTGGCGCCGATCCGCGCGATGTTCCGGTCGCCCAGCACCGGCGCGCTGAATCGTGCCGCCAGGTTGCCCCGGGACACCCGCCGCGCCGTCTCCTCGAGTGTGCGCAGGGGGAGCAACGCCCAGTAGACGAGGAGTCCATTGAGTGCGAGGGTGACGACGAGGGCGCCGGCCAGGATCTCGGTGCTCGTCCCCTGCGGCGCGCGTTGGACGACGACGAGCGCGACGAGATTGATCAGCAGATCGGCGACGATGAGCTTCTTGACGAGCGGCGTCGACAGGACGCGGCGCACCGCCGCGCGTGCGACTCGCACGGGCGCGAACGCATCCTCCGGCACGGTATCACGCTCCGCGCGAACGCTGCCCGTCGACGCGGGCGTCATCGTCACCGATCCACTGTTCATCCAGCCCTCCTGGCTCGTTGATGGCCCGTGTCGGCGCCATCGGTCATCAATCCGATTTGCAGGTCTCGCAGCAACCCGTCCGACAGTCCGTACACCCAGCCGTGCAGCTGCAGCGGGCGTCCCGCTGCCCACGCGGCCTGGATCACCGGAAGCCGGCTCAGGTTGCGGACCTGTTCACGCACGTTCAGGTCGACCAGCGCCGCACAGCGCGCGGCCGGGTCGGAGATCGCCGTGAGCTTCTCCTGATGCAACCTCGCCACCGTGCGGACCTGTGCCAACCACCCCTCGACGTGCGTCGGTGCCGGGCTGTCCAGCGCCGCGCGGACGCCCCCGCACTGCTCGTGTCCGCAGACGATGATGTCACACACCTCCAGGACCTCCACCGCGTACTGGACGACCGCCAACAGATTGTTGTCGGTCGCCACCACCTGGTTCGCGATGTTGCGGTGCACGAACATCTCGCCGCCCTCGGTGCCGACGATGCGGTCGGCGGGGACGCGCGCGTCCGAGCAGCCGATGAACACGCAGTGCGGCTCGTGCCGCGCCGCCTGCCGACGGAAGTACTCCGGATCCCTTTGCGTATGCTCGGCGACCCAGGCGCGGTTTTGCTCGAGCAGGTGTCGAGGGCTCATGCTGGCTCTCCGTCAGTGATGGGACAGTGCGGCGGTCGGCTCGGGAATGCCCACGAGCCGGAAGGTGACGTGCTTGAGGAGGGCCCGCTCACGGAAGTCGTGCAGCAGCTCGACGACGTCGGGATCGATGTAGCGGCTCCGGCTGCCGTTCACGCTGGCGATGCACCCCTCGGGCAGCTCATCGAGCGCCTTGCTGATGCTCGCCTTGTTGAGGAAGGACACCTCCTCCGCGAGGTAGAGCGTCACGCGGTGATGGTCGTCCGACTCCTCGCGCTGGGCGAAGTACGCGTTCGCGTAGCTCTCGAGGAGCACGAAGAAGGCGCCGATCGCGAGCCCCACGACGATTCCCTTCAGCAGATCCGTCAGGAGCACCGCCGCGATCGTGGCGAAGAAGGGGACGTAGTAGTGCGGTCCCAGTCTGAAGGCGGCGCGCATCGCCGAGGGATGCGCGAGCTTCAGCCCGGTGTGGATGAGGATCACGGCGAGCGCGGCCAGCGGGATGTTGTTGAGCAGGCTGGCGATGGACACCACGGCGACCGCGAGGAAGAGCCCGTGGAAGAGCGCGGCGCGCCAGGTGCGGCCTCCAGCGTCCACGTTCGCCGCGCTGCGGACGATCACGCCGGTCATCGGCAGGCCGCCCACGAGTCCCGACAAGGTGTTGCCGACCCCCTGCGCCATCAGCTCGCGGTTCGCGGAGGAGCGGCGCTTGAGCGGGTCGAGCTTGTCGGTGGCTTCGAGGCTGAGCAGGGTCTCGAGGCTCGCGACGAGGGCGAGCGTGACCGCCACCTTGAGCACGAGAGGGTTGGTGATCTGGGGAGTGCCAGCGCCGGCGCGCCGGCGGCGACGGCGAGCGACGCGATCAGCCCGATCGCGACGACGGCGAGCGGTGCCGGGCACAGCGCCTTCGCCTTCCGAAACGCCGGACGATCCCACGCCACGAGTACGGCGAGGCCGAGCAGCGCGATCGTCAGCGCCGCGGGGCGGAGGTTCGACGCGGCGTCGGCGATGAAGGCGAGCGTGCCTGGCGACCCGCCGCCCAAGTCGCCCACCGGGATGACGGCGCCCAGGGCGTAGGGAAGCTGCTTGAGCACGAGGGTGAGTCCGATCGCCGCGAGCATCCCCTTGATGACCGACGAGGGGAAGAAGTACGCGATGACGCCCGCGCGGATGCGCCAGAGGACGAGCTGCAGCAGCCCGGAGAGGACGACCGCGAGGAGAAAGGCCGGGAACGAGCCCAGCTCGAGGATCGCGATCGCGACGATGGCCGTGAGCCCGGCGGCGGGGCCGCTCACCAGGAGCTGCGAGCCGCTGAGGCGCGCGACGATCACTCCGCCCACGACGCCGGTGATGACGCCCGCCATGAGCGGAGCGCCGGAGGCCAGCGCGACACCGAGGCACAGTGGCAGCGCCACGAGAAAGACGACGAGCCCCGCACGCAGGTCGCCGCGCCAGGTGGCGCCGAAGCTCAGGTCCACCGGTTCAGGCCGTACGCGCGCCAGATGCGGAGCGCGCGCCGGATCGTGCGGCGTGCCGGTGCGCGTCGCACCGGCCGCTGCTGTTGCACCACGTCTCACTGCTTCATCCCTCGTCGTTCGGTACGAGCAGATTACGAGGAGGCGCGAGGCGTGTCTGTCGGAAGCGGGCGCGATCTCTGTACGATCGCGGCGTACACGATTGTAGGTGGCGTGGGCCGTCTGTGACTCAGAGCACCAGCAGTAAAAGCATCAGCGCACTCGCCGCACCGCGACCATGTTCTGCGCGTACCACCCGCCATGGTCGCCGCCCAGGTCGAGATAGTTCACCCCGCCCAGCGCCGACGACGAGTGGATGATCCGGCCGTCGCCGACATAGATCGCGACGTGCGAGACGGCTTCGTTGGGCTCGGCGAACAGGAGCAGGTCACCCGGAAGCAGCGCCGCGAAGTCGAGAGCCACTCCTCCGCCCGCTCGCGCCTGCTCGCGGGAGGTGCGAGGAAGGAAGATGCCCTGCTTCGCGAAGACATACTTGGTGAACCCGGAGCAGTCGAAGCCGCTCTGCGGGGTGTTTCCGCCCCACGTGTACGGGACGCCGACGTACTGGTCCGCGGTCTCGAGCACGCGGGCGGCGGTCGCCGTCGGGGCAGGCGACCGCGGGATTCGTACGCCGGAGGAACCCGACGCGCCCGAGCCACGCGATCCGGCCCCTCTGGCGTTCGCGTCCAGCGCTTCGCCGATCATCACGGCTGCCGACATCACGGTCGACGGGGAGATGGACACCATCCCCTGCGCGCAGCCGCACAGCAGGAGCAGGGACGACGCGAGCGCAGGGTGGGGAACACGGCGGAGGCGCTGGGTCATGCCGGTCGCAAGGCAGCTTTGGCGCCACAAATGCTCACCAACTCAACGACTGGTTGCACAACGCGTTACGAGTTCCCGGCGACGCCCGGTCGGTGCCGCATCGTCCGCATTATCGGACAGAAGGGGTGCACTTAGTTGGACAGTCGCCG
>WNFK01210387.1_pt1 | contig 26158 bp, 19 predicted proteins | sample 5400281 | NCBI WGS metagenome assembly WNFK01 (sample SAMN13153350, study PRJNA577476) | soil metagenome | isolation source: 20 cm soil on Douglas fir-dominated hillslope | place: USA:California | collected 2013-09-17
CGCCGGCACCTGGCTGACCGACTGGCTCGGCCGCCCGTTGGTCCGGCTGAACTTCGACAAGCAGCGGTACGAAGCCGACTTCCGGTTCACCCTGATCCGGTTCCGCGAGAACACCGAGGGGGTGGCCCTGTACCGCGGCGAGTCGGATGAGTTCCGTGGCTTTCGCGAACGGTTCGAGGACGTGGTGGGCAACTGGTGGGGCATCATGCGCCGGCAGAAGCGGATGGCCTACTTCACGAATGCCTACGGGCTGGGGGCGTGGATTGTCCCGTCGATCGTGGCGGCGCCGCGCTATTTCCGGGGTGAGATCGGCCTCGGCGGCCTCATGCAGACGACCCAGGCCTTCCAGCAGGTCCAGGATGCGCTCAGCTTCTTCATCCAGTCGTACAAGGAAATCGCGGCCTGGAGCTCCGTGGTCGAGCGACTCGCGGAGTTCGAGCGCGCGCTGGAGCACGTGCGCCGGCAGTCGACCGAGAGCGGCGTCCGGGTCGCCGCCGGGCGCCCCACACAGCTCACCGTGGAAGGAGTCGATCTCTATCTCCCCGGTGGCCAGCCGCTCATGACGAACATCAACCTCTCGCTCCGGCAAGGCGACACCGTGCTCCTGGGCGGCGCGTCCGGCTCGGGAAAGAGCACGCTCGTCCGTGCCATCGCCGGCATCTGGCCGTTCGGACGTGGCGAGATCCATGTGCCGCAGGGTGCCCGCGTCCTCTTTCTGCCGCAGCGGCCGTACCTGCCGATCGGGGTGCTCCGGGACGTGGTGAGCTATCCGATGCCCGCGGGCGGCGTGGACGACAAGGCGCTGCGCGAGGCGCTCGAGGCGGTGGACCTCAAGGAACTCACCGGGCGTCTCGACGAGGCCGCCCACTGGGCGCTCCAGCTCTCCCCCGGGGAGCAGCAGCGCGTGGCCTTCGCGCGGGCCCTGGTCCAGAAGCCCGACTGGCTTTTTCTCGACGAGGCGACCGCGGCGCTGGACGAGGCGACGGAGGCGCGACTCTATCGGCTGGTGCGCGAGCGGCTCCCGGAGACGACGGTGTTCAGCATCGGCCATCGGGCGACCCTGGGTCCTTTCCATGCACGCCGGCTCATGGTAGAGCCCAGGGCAAACGGCCCCGCCTCCATCGTGGAACTGCCCGCTGCCCCTGCCGGCGCATAAGTCAGACCAACAGTTCAGTGCAGGATCCGTCGTGGTCCCCGGTGTCATGTCGCCTCCCTGTACGGATGGAGGCACGCCTGCTGTCGGCCCGGTCGTCGCCGGGACGGAGGGAACGCTAGATGCCGCGAGCGGGGGAGCGACTCAGGGGAGCGGCGGGATGGAAAGGCGTCACCTTGGCCTCCGATCGCGTTGTGCGGGACCGCCGGCGAATGAGTACGGGCGCGGCCAGGCACAACGTCACCAAGAGCGCGAGGGCGGCCGCGGTGCCGCCGACCACCGCTCCGGCATGGGCAATGCCAGCCAAGCCCGTGGGAACTACTCCACCGGCCACACCGAGCCCGATCAAGCCGATTGCGGTTTTCATGAGTTATGCTAGCGCTTCGGCTGCGGGGCCAGCAATTGGACCTAAGTCTGATAGGCTCGCCGTCCCGCGCCGCAAACCCTAACGCATGCGATCAATAGCAAGCAGAATGCCACTCCGCCCTGCGCGCCATCTAGCGAAGATGTCGTATAACGTGCGTGTGTCCATCAGCGTCTGCCTTACACGGAGGCGTAAAATCTACCCGGTCGCTTCTTCCTTACGCACCTTCGTTCGATGACGCTCTTCGGCCCCGAGCCTATCCGCGGCGAGCTCCTCAGCGCCGAGCGACTGGAACAAGTCGCCGAGTCCTTCGCCCGTCACCGCGTCTCGGACCGTGAGAGCGCCAGTGCCGCCCTCCTCGCCCGCGTCAAGGACAACGGACGGGTGCTTCTCCGGTACTACCGGGCTCTCGCCGCCGTCATCCACGAAGAGCGCGCCACGATGCCCGCCGCGGAGTGGCTGGTGGACAACTTCTACATCGTCGAGGACGTCCTCAACGAAGTCCGCACCGATCTTCCCCCCGGGTTCTACCGCGAGCTTCCCACGCTCATCGAAGGCCCGCTGCGGGAGGTGCCGCGCGCGGTGGGGCTGACCTGGACCTACGTCGAGCACACCGACAGCCGGTTCGAGCCCGCCTCCCTCCGTCGCTTCGTCGGAGCCTTTCAGCGGGTCGAGCCCCTCCTGATCTCCGAGGTCTGGGCGGTGCCCATCGCCCTACGTCTCATCCTGATCGAGAACCTCCGACGGCTGACCGAGGAGATCGTCGAGGGGCGCGCCGCCCGCCTCGAGGCGGATCGGCTCGCCGACATCCTCCTCGGCCAGGGCGGACGGCCGGCGGATCCCCAGGCCTTCGAGCGCCTGGGCAACGGGGTACTCACGTCCGCCTATGCGGTGCAGCTCGTCCAGCGCTTGCGAGACCAGGACCCCAACACCACTCCGGCGCTGGCCTGGCTCGAGAAACGGCTCGTCGCCGCCGGCACGCCGGCCGAGGAGCTGGTGCGCGCCGAGTACCAGCGCCAGGGGGCCGCCAATGTGACGGTGCGGAACGTCGTCACCAGCCTCCGCGTGATGAAGACCTTCGACTGGCGGGCCTTCTTCGAGAGCGTGAGCCTGGTGGACCGGATCCTGCGCGCCGAGAGCGACTTCGGCACCATGGACTTCGCCACCCGCGACCGCTACCGCAAGGCGGTCGAGGACCTGGCGCGTGGCTCGGGGCGGAGCGAGATGGAGGTCGCGCGCGCCGCGCTGGGCCTGGCCCGCGCGCATGCGCCGGACGTGGAGGATCCCGGCTACTACTTGATCTCACGGGGACGGTCGCGGCTCGAGGAGGCCCTCGGCTATCGCGTCCGGCTCCGCCGGCATCTCGTCCGCGCGTACGTCGCCTCCGCGACGTGGAGCTATCTCGGAAGCATCGCCATCGTGACGGCCTCCTTCCTCTGCCTGCCCCTCCTCTACAGCGGGGAGCAGGGGATCCCCACCGGCCTGGTGGTGGCGCTGGCCGCCTTCGCGCTCTTCCCCGCCTCTGACGTGGCCATCGCGCTGGTGAACCGCGCGGTGATGGAGGTATTTCCCCCGCGCGCCTTGCCACGCCTGGCCCTCGTCGGAGGCGTCCCGTCCCGCTTCAAGACCATGGTGGCGGTGCCGACCCTCCTCACCACCGAGGCGCAGATCGGCGAGCAAGTGCGCCACCTCGGCATCCATTACCTGGCCAACGCGGAAGGGCATCTCGCCTTCGCGATCCTCTCCGACTGGACCGACGCCGACGCGGCCACGGTGGCCGGCGACGAGCGCCTGCTCGCCGCCGCGCAGGCCGGCATCGACGAGCTCAATCGCCAGCACGGCCCCGCCGAGGATGGCGAGCCACGCTTCTACTTCCTTCACCGCCGGCGCGTGTGGAGCGAGAGCGAGGGCCGGTGGATCGGCTGGGAGCGAAAGCGCGGAAAGCTCCATGAGCTGAACCGGCTGCTCCGCGGCGCGACGGACACAACGTATGTCGCTACCGGCCCCGCCCCCCTGCGGCCGCCGACGGGCGTGCGGTTCGTGATCACCCTGGATGCCGATACCCAGCTCCCCCGGGGGGCGGCGGCTCGCCTCGTCGGGACGCTCGCGCATCCCCTCAACCGGCCACGGCTCGATCCCAACGAGCGGCGCGTCGTCGCGGGATACGGGATCCTCCAGCCGCGCATCGCGCCGACCATGCCCGCCGAGCGCGAGAGCTCACTCTTCCAGCGCATCTCCGCGGGGCCCCCCGGCATCGACCCGTACGCTTCCGCCATCTCGGACGTGTACCAGGACCTCTTCGGCGAGGGCTCGTACACTGGCAAGGGCATCTACGACGTGGACGCCTTCGAGACCGCGCTCGCCGGTCGGGTGCCGGAGGGCGTGCTGCTGAGCCACGATCTCTTCGAGGGCTTGTTCGCGCGGGTGGGCCTGGTGACGGACATCGAGCTGTTCGAGGAGTTCCCGGCGCGCTACGAGGTCGCGGCCTCCCGTCAGCACCGCTGGGCGCGCGGCGACTGGCAGCTCCTGCCCTGGCTGCTCCGCGGCGCGGCGGGGACCGGGGCGACGCGGGCCCACATCGGCCCCATCGGGCGCTGGAAGATGCTCGACAACCTGCGCCGGACCCTGTCCGCGCCATGCGCCTTCATGACCCTGTTGCTCGCGTGGATGCTGCCGGGCGGCGCGTCCGGGGTCTGGACCAAGCTCGTCCTCGTCTCCCTGGCGCTCCCCGCGCTCGTGCCCGTCACCACCGACGTTCTGCCGAAGCGCCCGGGCATCTCCAAGCGCGTCTACATCCGTTCCATCGCGGGAAGCCTCGCGCTGGCCGGCGCGCACATCGGGCTCGCCCTCACCCTCCTCGCCCATCAGGCCTGGCTGATGGGCGACGCGGTGCTGCGGACCCTCTGGCGTCTCGTCACGCGCCGCCGGCTGCTCGAATGGGTATCGGCCGCGCAGGTGAAGTCCAGCTCGAGCCTCGACCTCGCCCAGGTCTATGGGCGCATGTGGGGCGCAGTAGCGCTGGCGGTGCTCGCCGGGGTGGTGGCGGCATGGGGTACCGGGCAGGCCTGGTCCATGGCCTTCCCCTTGGTGGCCCTCTGGCTTCTCTCGCCCGGACTGGCCCGCTGGCTCAGCCTTCCCCCGTCCGCCCGCCCCGCCGAGGAGCTGCTGCAGGAGGAGCTCGACGTGCTGAGGTCGGTCGCGCGGCGGAGCTGGCGCTTCTTCGAGGTCTTCGTCGGCCCCGAGGACCACGCGCTGCCGCCCGACAACTTCCAGGAGGATCCCCGTCCGGTGGTCGCCCACCGGACTTCCCCGACCAACGTGGGTCTGTACCTGCTCTCGGCGACGTCCGCGCGCGATCTCGGCTGGATCGGCACGCTCGATCTGACCGAGCGGCTTGGCCACACCCTGGCCACCATGGAGCAGCTCGAGCGGTTCCGCGGACATTTCTACAACTGGTACGACACGCAGAGCCTGCGCCCGCTCGAGCCACGCTACGTCTCCACTGTGGACAGCGGCAACCTGGCTGGCCATCTGGGCGTGGTCGCCACCGCGCTCCGGGAACGGACGCGGCGCCCGCTCGTGGACCCCCGGGTGGGGCGAGGGATCGACGACGCACTCGTCCCCCTCGGCGAGTCGCTTCCGCGGGCGGACAAGGATGCGGCGCCCGTCGTCGCGCAGCTCCAGGCGGCGGTGGACGGGCTCCGCGCCGCGCTCGTCGCCGAGCCCACGACCGCCCCGGAGTGGGCCGGCCGCCTGCGGCGGCTGGCTGCCGCCGCCAATCCGTTGACCGAACTCGTCGCCGCCCTCGATGAGGCGTGGCGCGGCGACGCCGCCGCCTGGGTGGAGACTCTGCAGTCGACGATCGCGAGCCACCGGCGCGATCTGGACGAGCTCGCCCCCTGGGCGGAAACGCTCGACGAGGTGATGGCCGCGCTGCCCGCCGAGCTGGCGGCTGGCCTGCCGGCGGCTGGCCGGCTGCTCGGGGGCATGCCCTCTCTCGGAGAGGTACCGGCGCTGGCCGGCGCGGCGTCGCGCGAGCTCGCCACCCTCGTCGAGGGCCCGGCCGACGGTCCACGCCTGGATCGCGGACGCCTGGTGAAGACTCTGGAGGCCCTCGAGCGGTCGGCCCTCGACGGCGCGGCCGCCGCCCGGCGTCTGGAGGAGGCGGCGGGCGCGGCGCTGGCCTTCGGCGAGGCGATGGACTTCACCTTCCTCTTCGACGAGACCCGGCAGCTCTTCACCATCGGCTATCGCGTGGCCGACGGCGTCATCGACGAAGGGCGCTACGATCTCCTCGCATCGGAGGCGCGGCTGACGAGCTTCCTCGCGGTGGCGCGCGGCGAGGTGCCGCCGGAGCACTGGTTCCGGCTCGGACGGCCGATGACCCCGGTGGACCTTGGCACCGCGCTCGTCGCGTGGTCGGGGTCGATGTTCGAGTACCTCATGCCCGCGCTCGTGATGCGGGCCCCCGAGGGCAGTCTTCTCGACCAGACCTGCCGGCTGGTCGTCAAGCGCCAGATCGCCTACGGCGCCTCCAACGGCGTGCCCTGGGGCATCTCCGAGTCCGCCTACAGCGTGCGCGACCTGAACCTGACCTATCAGTACTCCGCGTTCGGGGTGCCCGGGCTCGGCCTCGAGCGTGGATTGGGGGAGGACCTCGTGGTCGCCCCGTACGCGACCGCCCTCGCCGCCATGGTGGACGCGCCCGCGGCGGCGCGGAACTTCGTCGAGCTCGCGCGGCTGGGCGGGCGGGGCGCGCATGGCTACTACGAGGCGCTGGACTTCACGCGCGCCCGCCTGCCCGAGGGCGCGCGCGTCGTGGTGGTCCGCGCCTACATGGCGCATCACCAGGGCATGACGGTGACGGCGCTGGCCAACGTGCTCCTGGGGGGGCTCACGCGCGAGCGCTTCCACGGCGAGCCCATCGTCGAGGCCACCGAGCTCCTCTTGCAAGAGCGCGCGCCGCGCGACGTGCCGGTGTCCCGGCCGCGGGGGGAGGAGGTGCGGGCGCCCGGGCATCTTCGCGAGCCGGCGGTCCCGGTCGCCCGCCGCTTCACGTCGCCCGCCGATCCGCTGCCGCGGACCCATCTGCTGTCCAACGGGCGTTACGTGGTGATGATGACGGCGGCCGGCGCGGGCTATAGCCTGTGCGGACCCCTCGCCGTCACGCGCTGGAGAGAGGACGTCACCCGGGATGCCTGGGGCTCCTTCATCTTCTTGCGCGACGCGCGGAGCGGGGAGGTATGGTCGGCGGGTCATCAACCCTCGGGGGTGGAGGCGGAGACCTACCAGGCGACCTTCCTCGAGGACCGGGCCGAGATCCGCCGGCACGACGGCACCATCATGAGCACCCTCGAAGTGCTCGTCTCGCCCGAGGACGACGCCGAGATCCGTCGGATCTCGCTCATCAATCTGGGCAGCGAGGCGCGCGAGATCGACGTCACCTCCTATGCCGAGCTCGTGCTCGCGCCCCTGCGGGCGGATGCCGCGCATCCGGCCTTCTCCAACCTCTTCGTGCAGACGGAAGCGCTGCCGGAGCTCGACACCCTCCTCGCCACGCGCTCGCCCCGCAGCCTCGAGGAGGAACACGTCTGGGCCGCCCACGTGATGGCGGTGGAGGGAACGAGCGTGGGAGGCTCGCAGCACGAGACGCTGTCCAATACCTCGGGGGCCGTGCTGGACCCGATCTTCAGCCTGCGGCGCCGGCTCAGCCTGGCGCCGGGAGCCAGCGCGCGCATCGTGTTCTCCACCCTGCTCGCGACCTCGCGGCCGGCCGCCCTGCTCATGGCCGACAAGTACCGCGATCCGGCCACCTTCGAGCGGATCGCGACCCTGGCCTGGACCCAGGCGCGGGTGCAGCTCCATCACCTGGGCATCGGCGCGGAGGAGGCGCACCTCTTCCAGCAGCTGGCCAACCGCATCCTGTATGCCGACCCCGGCATGCGCGCGCCCGCCGCCGTCCTCATGCGCAACGCGCTCGGGCCCTCCGCGCTCTGGGCGCACCGGATCTCCGGCGATCTGCCGATCGTGCTCGTTCGCATCGACGAGGTGGAGGACCGCGGCATCGTCCGCCAGCTCCTGCGCGCGCACGAGTACTGGCGGCTGAAGGGGCTCGCGGTGGATCTCGTCATCCTCAACGAGAAGCCGACGTCGTATCTACAAGATCTCCAGACCGCGCTCGAGGGGCTGGTCCGATCGGGTCGGCCCGCCCTCGGCGCCACCCAGGGGGGCTCGGTCTTCGTGCTGCGCGGCGACCTCCTGTCTCCTGGCGAGCGCGATTGCCTGAGCGCGGCGGCGCGCGTCATCCTCCTGAGCCGCCAGGGCAGCCTCGCCGAGCAGGTGGCGCGCGCCGAGCGGCCCGCGCCCGCGCGCCGGCGCGAGCGGCGCCCCTCGCCCGCGGGGCGGGCCGCGCCCGAGCCGCTGCCGCCGCGCCCCGCGTGGGAGTTCGACAATGGGCTGGGCGGCTTCGTCGAGGACGGCCGCGAATACATGATCGCGCTCGGCGAGGGCCAGTGGACGCCCGCCCCGTGGATCAACGTGATCGCCAACGAGCGCCTGGGCTTCCAGGTCTCGGAATCGGGCGCCGGCTACACCTGGGCGGAGAATAGCCGGGAGAACCAGCTCACGCCCTGGTCGAACGATCCGGTCACCGATCCCCCGAGCGAGACCATCTATCTGCGCGACGACGACACCGGAGACCTCTGGGGGCCGACCGCCCTGCCCATCCGCGAGGAGGCCTGGCCCTATCATTGTCGTCACGGGCAGGGATACAGCCGCTTCACGCATCGCTCCCATGGCATCGAGCTCGAGCTTCTCCAGTATGTGCCCCTCGAGGATCCCGTGAAGATCAGCCGCCTCCGGGTCGCGAACCGGTCGACCAGGGCGCGGCACCTCACCGTCACCGCGTATGTCGAGTGGGTGCTCGGGTTCTTGCGCTCCAGCAACGCGCCGTTCGTCGTCACCGGGCTCTGCGAGCGCACCGGGGCATTGCTCGCCCGGAACGCCTGGACCCACGACTTCCCCGGGCGGGTCGCGTTTCTCGACCTGCGGGGGAAGCAGACGGGCTGGACCGGCGACCGCACCGAGATCCTGGGACGGAACGGCACCCTCGACCATCCGGAGGCGCTCGAGCGTGGTCGGCCCCTTTCAGGGCGGGTGGGCGCCGGGCTCGATCCCTGCGGGGCGCTCCAGGAGACGCTCAGCCTGGCCGCGGGAGAGGAGGCGGAGGTCGTCGTCTTCCTCGGCCAGGGCGAGTCCGAGACCGCGGCCCAAGCCCTCATCGCGCGCTATCGGGAGGCCGACCTCGACGCCGTGTTCGAGGCGGTGACCACCCGCTGGGACGATCTCGTCGGGGCGGTCCAGGTGAAGACCCCCGACCGCTCCCTGGACGTCATGCTCAATCGCTGGCTTCTCTACCAGGCGCTCGCGTGCCGGTTCTGGGCCCGGACCGGTTTCTACCAGGCGGGTGGGGCCTATGGCTTCCGGGACCAGCTCCAGGACGCGATGGCCCTGACCGTGGCCGCCCGCGACATCACGCGCGCGCATCTCGTCCGCGCCGCCGCGCGACAGTTCCCGGAGGGCGATGTCCAGCACTGGTGGCATCCGCCCTCGGGACGCGGCGTCCGCACCCGCATCTCGGACGACCTCCTCTGGCTGCCCTACGCGGTCGCGCAGTACGTCGACGTCACCGGCGACCGGAGCGTGCTCGACGAGGAGGCTCCGTTCCTCGCTGGCCCGGATCTGAGCGATGAGCAGGCCGAGGCCTACTTCGAGCCCGGTGTCTCCGCCGAGCACGCCTCGGTGTTCGAGCACGGCGCCCGGGCCATCGATCGTAGCCTGGCCGTGGGCGCGCATGGTCTGCCCCTCATGGGCTCGGGCGACTGGAACGACGGCATGAACCGCGTCGGGCCCAAGGGGCGCGGTGAGAGCGTCTGGCTCGGCTGGTTTCTCTTCGCCACCCTCGAGCAGTGGGCGCCGATCGCGGAGGCGCGCGGCGAGCGCGCGCGGGCCGAGCGCTGGAGCGCCCACGCCGCCGCCCTGCGAAAGGCGCTCGACGCCCATGCCTGGGATGGCGACTGGTACCGGCGGGCCTACTTCGACGACGGTACCCCCCTCGGCTCGGCGGAAAACCCGGAGTGCCGTATCGACTCCATCGCGCAGTCCTGGGCCGTCCTCTCGGGAGCGGCCGACCCCGCTCGCGCCGCCCAGGCCATGGCCGCGGTGGAGGAGTACCTCGTCCGGCGCGAGCAGGCGCTGGTGCTCCTCTTCACCCCGCCCTTCACCCGTCCGCGTCGAGATCCCGGCTATATCCGGGCCTATCCGCCCGGCATCCGGGAAAACGGGGGCCAGTACACGCATGGCGCCATCTGGGCCATCATGGCGTTCGCCGCGCTCGGCGAGGGCGACCGGGTGGGGGAGCTCTTCTCCATCCTCAATCCCGTCAACCACACCAGCACCCGTGCCGGCCTCTATCGATATCGGGTCGAACCCTATGTCGTCGCGGCCGACGTCTACGCCGAGGCCCCCCACATCGGCCGCGGTGGCTGGACGTGGTATACGGGCTCGGCGGGCTGGATGTACCGGGCGGGCATCGAGTGGCTGCTCGGCTTCCGGCTGCGGGGAGCCGTGCTCTTCATCGATCCCTGCATCCCACGGGCCTGGGTCGGCTTCTCCATTCACTTCCGGTATCACGGGTCGCGCTACGAGATCACGGTGGAGAACCCGCGGGGCGTCACCCGCGGGGTCACGCGCGTGGAAGTGGATGACGCCCGCGTCGTCCTCGGCGCCGAGGGCCTACCACTGGTGGACGACGGCGCCATTCATAGGGTCCGCGTATGGATGGGCTGACGTTCCCGCGTGAACGTGAGGAGAATCTGATGAGTGAAAGGAAGACCTGGTACGGGCGTCTGGGTGGTCTCGGCCTTGGCGTTCGAGGCGGCGACCCAGACCGCGTGGCGTCGTGACGACGCTAATGGGGAAGGTGGCGCTCGTGACCGGCGCCTCACGCGGCATCGGCCACGCGTGCGCGATCAAGCTGGGAGCGCGGGGGGGCCGGATTGCCGTCAACTACAACAAGAGCGCCGCCGCGGCTGATGATGTCGTCGCGCGTATCAGGGCGGGCGGCGGCGAGGCCACCGCCGTGCAAGGCGACGTCAGCGACTTCGCCAGCGCGCAGGCCGTCGTCAACACCACCATCGCCTCCTACGGTCGGCTGGACATCCTGGTCAACAACGCGGGAACGACCCGCGACGGCTTGCTCGCGACGATGAAGGAAGAGGACTTCGACGTCATCATCCAGCTGAATCTCAAGAGCGTATTCAACTGCAGTCGCGCCGTTCTTCGCCAGATGCTGAAGCAGCGATACGGCCGCATCGTCAACATCACCTCGCTCGTGGGAATAATCGGGGGAGCCGGCCAGACGAACTACGCGGCCGCCAAAGCCGGGATCATCGGCTTCACGAGGGCGATGGCGAAGGAATACGGCGGAAGGAATATCGCGGTCAACGCCGTCGCGCCGGGTTACATCCCCACCGACCTGACGCGCGGTCTGCCGCCGGAGATCACGGAAAGCATCATCAAGCTGACCGCTTTCGGTCGGGCGGGGACGCCGGAAGAGGTGGCCAACGCGGTGGCGTTCCTCGCATCCGACGAAGCCAGCTACATCACGGGGCAGGTCCTGGCCGTGGACGGTGGAGTGGCATAGTGAAGCATCGAGATCAGTGGCCGCGGTAGACTCTGACCCGCCATGCTCATTCGCCGGACGCCGCTCGCCGTCGGGCTCCGCCGTCCGCATCCGGGGCCCGCACTCAGGTTCGGGGTGGACACGTTCGCGTTTCGGAACGACAGCCGGATCCACCACCGGGGGAAGCCGGATCTCTACGCGAGCTGGTGTTTCGTGCTGGCCCGGGCGGTCGTCCAGTTCCGGCGCTTCGCACACTTCGAGCCCGGCGCCCCGCGCCTCGCGGCGGCGGAGTACACCGCGCTGGTTCAGCGCATCACGCGCCGCGCTGGTTTGGGTCGCTGCATGAGCTCACGCGGGAGGCGGAGGCCGCGGTGAAGGCGGGGCTCCCGAGGCGGCTCTGGACCCTCTTGCACTGGACGAACTGGCGCATCATCTTCCCGCGCCCGCGCGCCCAGCAGGAGCGTGTCGCGGCCGAGATGGTCACCGAGCTCCAGGCCGGGCGACCGGTGCAGCTGTTGATCACGGACTTCCCTCGCATCCGCGTCAACCACTCGGTTCTCGCCTTCGACTTCCGTGCGAGCGGAGCGGACGCGGTGGACTTCAGCGTCTACGATCCGAACGACCCCACCGTACCCGGAGTGATCCGCTTCGACCGCCGGGAGCGCCGGTACCGGCCCGCACCGCTCTGCGGAGTGGACGTGCCGTACTTGAGGGCGTTTCGAATGTACTGCTCTCCGTTGCTGTAGAGCGGGTGTATCCGGCGTACGAAAGCTCGATTGAGCCCTCGCGGATCATGCTAGGCTTGCGCGTGGCTGCGCGAATGACGTCGAGCCTCGATGAGGCAGGGCCGCGCTGGTACGCACACGCCTACAATCGCCCGAATTTCTATCGGTTCGCGGCCGCGTTGAGCTGGGTGCCACGCCGATTGCGGCTTGCCCTCGCACGGCGTATCGGGCGTCTCGCCCCGTCGTTCATGCCAACCGAACGGGCCGCGATCCAGCAGGCGATGACGCGCTTCACCGGGGCCACCGGAGCCCGGCTGGATACTCTCACCGTTCGTGTGTTTACTGATTTCGCGATGTGCTTCAGTGACCTGGTCTCGACGAACCGGCAGCTCGCGGCGCATCGTCTCTCCCACGTCGGCCACGTGGAGGGCCTCGAGCGGCTGGCCAGCCTGTCGGGAGGACTCATCTCGCTGACCGCCCACGTGGGCAACTGGGAGCTGGCCGGACGGCTTCTCGCCGGACGGAGTGCCCGGCCGACGCACGTCGTCGTCGCTCCCGACGAGGCGCGAGAGCTGGAACGGTGGGTGCGGCGGGATGGCGAGGGAGTGCGCTTCGTCTCGCGCTCGCGTCCGACCGTGTCGCTGGAGCTGCTCGCCGCCCTTCGACGTGGTGAGGTGGTCGGTGTGCAAGGGGACCGGGCGCTCGGTACCAAGGGAGACGTCGAGATCTCCTTCTTCGGGCGACCGGCCCGGTTCCCCCTCGGGCCGTTCCGGCTGTCCAGCGCGGTTGGGGTCCCACTCTTGCCGGCCTTCTGCCTCCTGGACGCGCAGTATCGGTACGTGGTGAAAATAGCCGAGCCGTTCACCGCCGCGCGGGGCGAGGAGGAAGCCGCCGCGCACACGTGGGTCGCGGCCCTCGAGGCCATCGTGCGGGAGTACCCGACGCAGTGGTTCAATTTCTTTGACATCTGGGAGCCGTTCGGGCCAGTAGGATCACTGTCGTCCAGGTGAGATAGGGTGGAAACCGACAAGGTGCTCGAGGAGCTCAAGGGCATCATGGTGGAGCGGCTCAAGTTCGAGCCGAGCCGTCTCCCAGACCTTTCCCTGGCCACCGTGCTACCGAAGGACATGGAGGGATCGCTCGGACTTGATTCACTCGACTTCATCGAGCTGTCGATTGGCATCGAGGAGCGCTTCGGGTTCGTGATCGATGAGGCGCAGGATTTGGAGGCACACTTTCAGTCGCTCGGGACGTTGGTGGAGTACATCAAATCGCGCTTGGCCGACCGCTGACCACGGAAGTCGTGCCCGCGTCGCTACCAACGAGCAACCCGCCGGATCCATGAGTGAGGTCAGGGCCACGCAGGCGATAGGCGACATACACGCCAAAGCCGAAGCGGACGCCGCGTTGCTCCGGGAGATGATCCCCCCGTATCTCCGGCATGTCATCGACCTCTCGTTCCTCCGGTCGCACCTCCTGTACGACGAGTTCGTCTACCGCCTGGTCCTCGAGGTCCTCCGCGAGACGGGACTCGAGTCGGCGATGCGGGAGGGGGGCAGCGCCGAGGCGATCGCGGCCCGGAAGGGACTCGCGGCCGGCCAAGCCGTCGTGCCACTCGACTGGATGATGCGGCTCCTGGCTGCGCGCGGGGTACTGGAGGAGTTCCCCGGCGCGGCGATTCACGAGTTCCGTGCGCGGGGTCCCTTGCCCACGACGGATCTTGCCGCCGTTCGCGATGAACAGCTTCGACACGATCCATCGTGGATGCCTTCCTATGCCCTCGCGGAGACGGTCGCACAGGATTATCCCGCGTTCCTGCGGGGGGACGTCGCCGGGGAGGAGGTGTTGTTCTCTCCGCGGCGGCTTCGGCTCTGGGTCGACTACTTCTCGAACCAGAACGGCTTGTACGCCGTGAACAACCGGATTGGAGCGGCGGCCGTCGAGCAGTGGCTCCCTCGGGACGGGGGAGTAGTTGTTGAACTCGGAGGAGGGTTGGGCAGCGGGGCTATCGCAGTGCTGGAGCGCCTGGGAGCGGCGGGCCGGCTGAACACGATCCAGGAGTATCGGTTCACCGAGCTCATACCCGCGTTCCTCCGGCGCGGTGAGCAGGCGTTGCGGGCTCTTCGGCCTGAGAGCGTGCCCATGAGATTCGACGCCCTCGATATGAATCGCCCTTTCGATGCGCAGGGTATCGCGCCGTCCAGCGTCACCGCGGTCTATGCCGTGAATACACTCCACGTGGCGCACGATCTCGATTTCACGCTGGGCCAGATCCTGCGAACGCTCCGTCCCGGCGGCTGGTTGATCGTATCGGAGTGTATACGTCCGTACCCGCGCCAGGCCATCTATGCCGAGTTCATTTTCAATCTGATCCAGACATTCCGATCTCCGCGCCTGCATCCCGTCCACCGTCCTACCGGGGGATTTCTCACCCCGGACCAGTGGAAGGGGGCGATCGAATCCGCCGGGTTCGCGGACACGCGTTTCATCCCGGACGTCATGCGCATCCACCGGAAGGTTCCCGATTTCCTTGCCAGTGCGATCGGAGCGATCCGCCCGGATTGAGCTGGGGCATCGGCAAGCAGCCTGCGGTCCTCGCGCGCCGATTCTGACCCAGGCACCGCTCGCTGACGACAAGCTGGCACCCGCCCGACCCGAGCTCGCGCTGTGCCTGCTCAACTCCGCCTGAGCCTCGCCGCGCGAACCCCGCGGGCGGTTGCCCGTGTCAAAGGGTCCAGACGCGAGCAATCGAGACCGCCGTGGGGGAGGGACTGATGGAGTATCGGCCGCTGAAGGGGCAGACGGCGCTGGTGACGGGCGCCAGCTCGGGGATCGGGCTCGGGGTGGCGAAGGCGCTCGGGGCCGCGGGAGCCGACGTGGTCGTGAACTACGTGTCCGCGCCCGAGGCGGCCGAGCAGGCGGCCGAGGAGATCCGCGCGGGAGGCAGCCGGGCGCTCGCCATCCGGGCCGACGTCTCGCGGGAGGATCAGGTGCAGGCCATGTTCCGCGAGATGATCGGCGCGTGGGGCGGCATCGACATCCTCGTGAACAACGCGGGGCTGCAGAAGGACGCGGCCTTCGGCGAGATGACCCTGGCGCAGTGGAACACGGTCATCGGGGTCAATCTGACCGGCATGTTCCTCTGCTCCCGTGAGGCGGTCCGCGCCATGACCCACCGGGGCCCGTGCCCCGAGGTCTCGCGGGCGACCGGGAAGATCATCTGCATCTCCTCCGTGCACGAGGTCATTCCCTGGGCCGGGCACGCCAACTACGCGGCCTCCAAGGGCGGCGTGAAGCTGCTGATGCAGACCCTCGCGCAGGAGCTGGCGCCCGCCCGCATCCGCGTCAACTCCATCGCTCCCGGGGCGATCCAGACCCCGATCAACCGGGAGGCGTGGGAGACGCCCCAGGCGCTCAAGTCGCTGCTCACCCTGATTCCGTACGGCCGCATCGGCCAGCCGGAGGACATCGGCCGGGTGGCGGTCTTCCTCGCCTCCGACGACGCCGACTACATCAACGGCCAGACCATCTTCGTGGACGGCGGGATGACGCTCTATCCCGAGTTCGCGCACGGGGGTTAGCGCCATGCACTACGACGTCGCGATCATCGGCACCGGGGCGGGGGGCGGTACCCTGCTGCACGCCCTGGCCGCGACCGGCAAGCGCATCCTCGTGCTCGAGCGCGGCGGCTACGTGCCGCGGGAGAAGGCCAACTGGAGCACGCGCGCGGTGAACTTCGAGGGGCGCTATGGCACCAAGGAAGTCTGGCGCGATCGCGACGGCCAGCCGCTCCATCCCCACACCAACTACTATGTCGGCGGCAACACCAAGTTCTACGGCGCCGCCCTCTTCCGGCTCCGCCAGGAGGACTTCGGCGAGATCAAGCACTGGGGCGGGGTCTCCCCGGCCTGGCCGATCGGCTACGACGACCTCGAGCCCTACTACACGCAGGCCGAGCGCCTCTACCACGTCCACGGGGAGCGCCGGGAGGATCCCACCGACCCGCCGGCGAGCGCGCCGTACCCGCACCCGGCGGTGAGCCACGAGCCGCGCCTCCAGCAGCTGCACGACGACATGGCCGGGCTCGGCCTGCGGCCCTTCCACGTGCCGCTCGGGGTGATGCTCGACGAGAAGAACCCGCGGGCCAGCCGCTGCATCCGCTGCGAGACTTGCGACGGCCATCCGTGTCTGGTCTCCGCGAAGTCCGACGCCCAGGTCGTGTGCGTGGACCCGGCGCTCCAGCACCCGAACGTGACGCTCCTCACCGGCGCCTACGTCGAGCGGCTCGAGAGCAGCGCCTCCGGGCGCGAGGTCACCGGCATCGTGGCGAAGCGGGACGGGGTCACCGAGCGTCATTCGGCGGACGTGGTCGTGGTCTCGGCGGGCGCCATCAACTCGGCGGCGCTGCTCCTCCGCTCGACCAGCGACCGCCACCCGCGCGGGCTCGCCAACGGCTCGGACGTGGTGGGGCGGCACTACATGGGCCACGTCAACTCGGTGCTGATGGCCATCTCCAAGTGCCCGAACCCGACCGTGTTCCAGAAGACGCTCGGGCTCAACGACTTCTACTTCGGCTCGCCGGAGTGGGAGTACCCGATGGGCCACATCTCGTTCGTGGGCAAGCTCGACGCGGACACGCTGCGCGGCGGCGCGCCCGCCATCGCGCCGGGATGGACGCTGGACCTGATGGCGAAGCACTCGATGGATTTCTGGCTCACCTCCGAGGATCTGCCGGATCCGGAGAACCGGGTAACCCTCGATCAGGAGGGCGGCATCGTCCTGTCCTACCGGCCCAACAACGAGACCGCGCACCACCGGCTCACCGCCAAGCTCGAGCAGCTCATGAAGCGGCAATCCCGGTGCGGGGTGCACGGCCACGAGTGCCATGAGGGGCTCTTCTCGCGCAACCTGTTCCTGGGCCAGCGCATCCCCCTGGCCGGGGTGGCCCACCAGAACGGGACCATCCGGTTCGGCCACGACCCCCGGACCTCCGCGCTCGACGTGCACTGCCGGGCCCACGAGGTGGACAACCTCTACGTGGTGGACGGCAGCTTCTTCCCGTCGAGCGCCGCGGTGAATCCCGCGCTCACGATCATGGCGAACGCGCTCCGCGTCGCCGACCACCTGAAGACCCGGCTGTGACGCCATGATCGAGTTCGGGCGAGAGTTGACCGGCCGGGTGGACGCGGCCCAGGGGCGCGAGTGGCTCTGCGCCAACGGCCTGGGCGGGTTCGCGTCGGGAACGGTGGCGGGCGGGGCCACGCGGCGTTACCACGGCCTGCTGGTCGCCGCGCTCACGCCGCCCGTCGGTCGCACCCTGGTGGTGAGCGGGCTCGACGAGCGGGGGGGGTATGGGGACCGGACCTACGCGCTCGCGACCACCCGCTGGGCCGACGGCACCCTCGAGCCCGACGGGCACCGCCTGATCGAGCGCTTCTCCCTGGACGGCACCACCCCGGTGTGGCACTACGCCTGCGCCGATGCCCTGATCGAGAAGCGGGTGTGGATGGAGCCGGGCGCCAACACGACGTACGTGCGCTATCGCCTCCTGCGCGCCACCGGACCGGTACGGCTGTCCCTCGGCGCGCTGGTGAATTATCGCGACTACCACGCGACCACGCGCGGCGAGGGCTGGCGGATGCGGGTGGAGCGCGTGCTCCACGGTCTCCGGGTGACCGCCTTCGAGGGCGCGCGTCCGATCCTGGTGCTGGCGCCCGGCGCCCAGGCGGAGCCCGCCCACGACTGGTACCGGGGCTTCCGGCTCACCGCGGAGGAGGCCCGTGGGCTCGACGCGCTGGACGACAATCTGCGGGTGGGCGCGTTCGACGCCGCGCTCGAGCCGGGCCGCCCGGTCATCTGCGTGCTGTCGGTCGAGGCGGAGCCCGCGCTCGACGGGGAGCAGGCCTGGCAGCGGCGGCGCGCCCACGAGGCCCTCGTGCTGCTCGACTGGCGCAAGACGCAGCCCGCGGCGGGAGACGCGCCGCCCTGGATCGAGCAGCTCGTGCTCGCGGCCGATCAGTTCGTGGTCGGCCGCCCGCTCGCCGCCGACCCGGACGGGCGGTCGGTGATCGCCGGGTACCACTGGTTCGGCGACTGGGGCCGCGACACCATGATCGCGCTGCCCGGCCTCACGCTGGTGACCGGACGTCCGGAGACCGCCCGGCGCATCCTCTCGACCTTCGCGCGCTTCGTGGACCGCGGCATGCTCCCCAACGTGTTTCCGGACGCCGGACAGGCGCCCGAGTACAACACGGTGGACGCCGCGCTCTGGTACGTGGAGGCGGTGCGCGCCTATCACGCGGCGACCGGCGATGACGCGGGACTACGGGAGCTCTTTCCCGCCCTCGAGCAGATCGTCCACGGCTACGTGGCGGGGACCCGCTACGGCATCCGGGTGGACGGCGATGGTCTCGTCACCGCGGGCGAGCCGGGGGTGCAGCTCACCTGGATGGATGCCAGGGTGGGCGACTGGGTGGTCACGCCCCGCATCGGCAAGCCGGTCGAGATCAACGCGCTCTGGTACAACGCCCTGGTCGCGATGGCGCGGCTCGCCGGACGCCTGGGTCACCCGACCGACGGCTGGGAGGCGATGGCCGAGCGGGCGGCCGCGGGCTTCGCGCGGTTCTGGAACGAAGCCGCCGGCCACTGCCATGACGTCATCGACGGGCCCGACGGCGACGAGCCGGCGCTCCGCCCGAACCAGATCCTGGCCGTCTCGCTGCCCGCGAGCCCATTGTCGCCCGAGCGGCAGCGGCGGGTGGTGGACGCCTGCGCCCGCCACCTCCTCGTATCCTACGGCCTTCGCAGCCTCGCGCCCGGCGAGCCGGGCTACCAGCCGCGCTACCGCGGCGGGCCGCGTGAGCGCGACGGGGCGTACCACCAGGGCACCGCGTGGGCCTGGCTCCTCGGCCCCTTCGCGCTCGCTCACCACCGCGTCCACCGCGACCGCGAGGCCGCCCGGGCCCTCCTCGAGCCGATCGCGCAGCACCTCACCGACCACGGCCTCGGCAGCATCGCCGAGGTCTTCGAGGCGGAGGCGCCGTTCCGGCCGGACGGCTGCATCGCGCAGGCCTGGAGCGTGGCGGAGACCCTCCGCGCCTGGTGCGAGCTGGCGCCCCGCGCCTGATCCAGATGATGCCGACCGCACTTGCCGAGCCCCGGATGCCCGCTGCCGTGCCCCCTGCCGCAATGAGCGCGGCCCCGGCCGGCGGGCGAGCGCTGGCGCGTCCGTCCACGTCGCTGGCGCCGCGCATCCTGATCCTGGGCGGTGGGTTCGCGGGCGTGACCGCGGCGCTCGAGCTGGCCAAGCGCTGCCGCGGGCTCCTGCCGGTGCACATCACGCTGGTGAGCAAGCAGAACTTCTTCCTCTTCACGCCGATGCTCGCGGAGGCCGCGACGGGCGCGGTGGAAACGCGGCACATCCTCTACCCGATCCGGCCGCTCTGTGGCCGGTGGGGCATCGAGTTCGGCGAGATGGAGGTGGAGGCGATCGATCTCGCGCGGCGGCGGGTGACGGTCCGGCACCACCGGGCCCCGCTCCGCCAGCAGGTGCACTACGACAAGCTGGTGCTGGCGCTCGGCGCCACGCCCAACGTGTCGATCGCCCCGGGCGCCGCGGAGCACGCACTGACCTTCAAGGGCGTGGGTGACGCGCTCACCATCCGCAACCGGGTGATCGAGCTCTTCGAGGCCGCCGCGCTGACCGACGACCCCTGGGCGAGGCGGCGGCTGCTGACCTTCGTCGTCGTGGGCGCCGGGCACGCGGGGACCGAGCTGATGGCCGCGGTGGAGGAGCTGACCCGCGGCATCCTGGTACGCCACTATCCGAGCGTCCCGCCCGAGACGGTGCGCCTCGTCCTCGTCGGCAGTCAGGTGCTGCCCCAGACCGCGACCAACCTCGCGGCCTACACGAAGGAGAAGCTCCTCCAGCGCGGGATCGAGCTCGAGACCGCGCGGGCCGGCTCGGTCACCCCGGAAGGCCTCGCGCTGCAGGACGGCCGCTTCATCCCGTCGAGCTGCGTGATCTGGACCGCGGGGAACCAGGTGAGCCCGGTGGTGGCGGCGCTGCCGCTGCCCAGGACGCGCGACGGCCGGCTCGCGGTCAACGGCTTCTTCGAGGTGGAGGGCGCCCCCGGCGTGTACGCGCTCGGCGACAACGCGGCGCAGATCGATCCGCATTCGAAGGCCCCTTACGTGGCGACCGCGCAGGTGGCCCTCCGCCAGGGCCGGGCGCTCGCCGCCCAGCTCGAGGCGGAGCTGACCGGCCGCGCGCGGAAGCCCTTCGCCTTCAAGCTGCTCGGCGAGATGGTGCCGCTCTCCCGTCACACCGCGGTGGCGGATCTCTCGGGGCTCAAGCTCTACGGGTTCCCGGCCTGGTTCATGTGGAAGACGATCTACATGATGAAGCTGCCGACCCTGGCGGCCCGGCTGCGGGTCGTCCTCGACTGGACGGTGGAGCTGTTCTTCGAGCGCGACGTCTCCGAGCTGAGCGTCGAGGCGCGGGAGGAGAAGCCATGAGGATACTCGGACGGCTGCCCGTCTGGCGACGGCTCGGGTGGCGACTCACCGTGGCGGTGCTGCTGCTGACCGCGCTCGGCATCCTGGGCAGCGGGCTGCTCCAGTACCGGGCGCAGGAGCGATGGCTGCGGGAGTCCCTCGGCGCGCTCCTGCTCAACATCGCCCGCACCGGCGGCCTCCTGGTGGACGGCGAGCTCCACGAGCAGGTGGTCCGTGCGGGCCGCAACGACACGCCCGAGTACCAGGCGCTACGCGATCGGCTGCTGCTGATCCAGGAGACCAACCAGCTCGGCGACGCGGTGTACACGCTCTCGAACATCGACGGGGAGATGGCGCGGTACGGGGTGATCAGCAACGGCCTGGCCCCGGTGGGTCAGGCCTATCGCCTGGCCCCCGAGACGCGCGCGGTGCTGGCGCGCGTGCTCCGGGACGGCCAGGCCGGCTACACCGGCATCTACACGAGCGAGGACGGCACGTGGATCACCGCGTTCGCGCCGATCCGCAACCGGGCCGAGCAGACGGTGGCCGCGCTCGAGGTGGACTTCCGCGCCGACGTCTACCTGGCCCAGCTCCGGGCGGTACGGGCGCGCCTCTGGGCGCACTCGCTGGTGGCCGCGCTGCTCGCGGTCGGGGCCGGGGTGCTGATCTCGCGCCAGGTCACCCGGCCGGTGGGGCAGCTCGTGGCCGCGGCCCAGCGGGTGGTCGAGGGGGACTTCACCACCCCGGTGCGCGTGAACGCCCGCGACGAGATCGGCCTGCTCGGCAACGTGTTCCACCTGATGGTCGACCGGCTGCACGCCTCGCACCGGAGCCTCGTCGACGTGCTCGTCCGGGCGCTCGAGTCGCGCGACGGCGAGAGCGGCGCGCTCTCGCGCCTTCAGCGGATGAGCCTCGCCCTCGCGGACGGGCTCGGTCTCGACCGCGCCCAGCGGGAGGCGCTCGAGCTGGGCGCCCTGCTCCACGACATCGGCGAGATCCGCGTCCCCGAGGCGGTGCTGCGCAAGCCGGGGCCGCTCACGTCCGAGGAGCGGCTGCTGGTACAGGGGCATCCGCAGGGCGGCGTGGAGATCCTCGAGACCGTGCCGCTGCTCACCCCCGCGCTCGACGTGGTGCGCGCGCACCACGAGCGCCACGACGGCGGCGGCTATCCCAACGGGCTCAAGGCCGACGAGATTCCACTGGTGGCGCGGATCTTCGCGGTGGTGGACGCGCTGGACGCGATGACCCACGATCGGCCCCACCGCGCGGCCCGGCCCCTCGGAGAGGCGCTGGACGTGCTCAAGGACGAGGCAGGGCGGCAGTTCGATCCGCGTGTGGTCGAGGCCGCGCTCGGGCTGCCCGTGGATCGGTGGCGGGAGCTCCTGGCCTGACCCGCCCGCCGCCGGACTCGGTCCGCGATTGCCCGATATGCTAGGCTCGCCCTCGTGGAGCATGCCGGACCGAGCGCCGCACATCAGACGCTGCTCGAGATCAACAATGCCATCATCTCGAACCTGACCCGCGACGCGCTCTTCCACGCGATCGCCGAGGCCCTCCGCCGCGTCATCCCCTTCGAGCGCACCGCGCTGTTCCTCCACGACCCCGAGCGCGACGTCCTGACCCTCTCGATCCTGGAGTCCTCGCTCCCCACGACCTACTTCGCGGTCGGCCTCGAGATGCGGCCGGGCGAGAGTCACGTGGGCTGGGTGTTCAAGGAGCAGAAGGCGCTGCTGCGACGCGACCTGGACACCGAGCGGGTCTATCCGGCCGACGACCTGGCCCACGCCGACGGCGTGCGCTCCTACATGATCGTGCCGATGGTGGTGCGTGGCCGGAGCGTGGGGACGCTGGCGGTGGCCAGCACGGTGGCCGGCCAGTACACCGAGGCGGACGCCGCCTTCCTGCAGGAGGCGGCCAAGCAGGTCGCGCTCGCCATCGAGAACATGCAGGCGTACGAGGCCCTGACCCGCGCGGAGGAGATGGTCCGGGCGATCGCGGAAGGCACCGCCGCGGTGACCGGCCGCGACTTCTTCTACTCGCTGGTGCGCCACCTCGCCTCGGCCCTGCGAGTCCGCCACGCCTTCCTCACCGAGTGCCTGCCCGACGGGCGCAGCGTCCGCACGCTGGCGTTCTGGAAGGACGGCGCGTTCACCGAGAACGTGGAGTACGACGTGACGCCCACCCCGTGCCGGCTCGTGCTGGAGGGAGAGGCGACGGTGTTCCCGGCCGACCTGCAGCGGCTCTTCCCCGACGACCACGAGCTGGTCGGCCTCGAGGCCCAGAGCTTCCTCGGCGTCCCGGTGCTCGACGCCACCGGCCGCGTGATCGGCCACATCGCGGTGCTCCACGACAAGGTGTTCCGCGACGCCGATCGCGCGGTGCCGGTGCTGCGGGCCTTCGCGGCGCGCGCGGGGGCCGAGATCGCGCGGCTCGAGGCGGAGAACCGGCTCCGCGCCGCGCTCGCCGAGGTGGAGGCGCTCACGAACCGCCTGCACGCCGAGAACGTGTACCTGCAGGAGGAGATCCGGGGCGAGCACAACTTCGTGGAGATGGTCGGCAGCAGCCCCTCGCTCCTCGCCGCGCTCCGGCAGGTCGAGCAGGTCGCGTCCACCGACTCCACCGTGCTGATCCTGGGCGAGACCGGTACCGGCAAGGAGCTGATCGCGCGGGCCATCCACAGCCGCGGCGGGCGGCGCGACCGGCCGCTGGTCAAGGTCAACTGCAGCGCGATCTCGGCCGGCCTGGTGGAGAGCGAGCTGTTCGGGCACGTCAAGGGCGCCTTCACGGGGGCGATCGAGCGCCGTATCGGCCGCTTCGAGCTGGCCGACGGCGGCACGATCTTCCTCGACGAGGTGGGCGATCTCCCGCTCGAGACCCAGGTCAAGCTGCTCCGCGTGCTGCAGGAGCGCGAGTTCGAGGCGGTCGGCAGCAACCGGACGCTCCGGGTGAACGTCCGGGTCATCGGCGCCACCAACCGCAATCTCGAGGAGGCGGTGAAGGCCGGCCGCTTCCGCTCCGACCTCTTCTACCGGCTCAACGTGGTGCCGCTGCGGGTGCCCGCGCTCCGGGACCGCCGGGGCGACATCCCGCAGCTCGTCACGTTCTTCCTGGCCCGCTTCGCCAAGGAGTTCGGCAAGCCCCTCGATCAGGTCTCACAGGCCACCATGGCCCGGCTGGTCGCCTACGACTGGCCCGGCAACGTGCGAGAGCTGCAGAACATCATCGAGCGGGCCGCCGTCCTGTCGTCCGGCCGCGTGCTCGAGCTGGGGCCCGACCTCCTGCCGGTCGGCTCGCCGACGGTTGGCCCGGCTGCGGCCGTTTCCGATCGCGAGCCCCGGACCCTCGAGGAGATGGAGCGCCACCACATCCAGGGCGCCCTGGATCAGAGCCGCTGGGTGATCGAGGGGCCGGCGGGAGCCGCGAAGAGCCTCGGGCTCCACCCGAACACCCTGCGGAGCCGGATGGCGAAGCTCGGAATCAACCGCTCCCCCCACCGCCGATCGTAGCTCCCACGAGCCGTCGGGGGCGCCCGCCCGGGCGCGCGGAGCGGCCGTCTCGCAATTAGTTGATTCGCTGTTGATCCGGAAGCTCTCATCGGCTCATCCCGCCCGGCACGACCCTTGCCCCTGGTTGGCGCGATGCTCAAGATCGACGTGGCGAATCAGGCAGGGCCGCGGATCACCGTCAGCCTCGAAGGGCGGGTGGTGGGGCCGTGGGTGGATGAGCTTCGACGCGCCTGCGAGCCCTATCTGGGCAACGGTCACGCACTCACCCTGGACTTCGCCGGAGTGTCCTTCATCGGCCGCGAGGGGGTAGCCCTCTGCCGCAGCCTGCGGCAGGGCCACACACGCTTCAGGAACTGTTCGCCCTTCATCAAGGAGCAGCTCGATGCATGACCAGGAAGCGAGCCTCGCCCAGCCGGCGTCGTCCGAAGCGGTCCTCATCGCCCGGCTGCGCGCCCGGGACGCCGGGGCGCTGGAGATCCTGATGGAGCGGCACGCGTCCCGGGTCTTCCGGGTCGCCTACGGCATCACCCGCAACGAGGCGGACGCCGAGGAGGTCGTGCAGGACGTGTTCCTGTCCCTCTTCGAGAAGATCGGCGCCTTCGAGGAGCGCGCCGCCCTCGGCACCTGGCTCTACCGGGTCACGACGAACGCCGCGCTCCTTCGCCGGCGCGGCAAGCGTCTGGAGCTGGAGGTGAGCCTGGAGGACCAGCTCCCGAGCTTCAAGGACGACGGGCACCGCGCGGGCGAGCGCTCCTTCCTCCTCGCCGACTGGTCGGCCAGCGCGGAGGAGGAGATGCTCGCCGGCGAGATCCACGATCACGTCCGGCGGGCCATCGACATGCTGCCGCCGCACTACCGCGTGGTCGTCATGCTGCGCGACATCGAGGAGCTCTCCAACGAGGAGGCCGCCGAGATCCTCGGGGAGCCGGTGTCCTCGATCAAGTCCCGCCTGCATCGCGCGCGCATGGCGCTGCGAGAGCAGCTCACGCGCGTCCTGCCCGCCGCGACCCCCGCGCGCGTCGCCCGGTGAAGGGGTAGACTCCGGTCATGTCCCTCAAAGCCGAGCTGAGCGCGCTCCGGACCCGCCTCGAGGCCGGCCGGCCCCCGGAGGTGGTGGCGGCCATGCACCGGGCCATCGAGGAGCTGCGGTCGTCGGGCGCGCCGGCGCGCGTGCTCTCGATCGGCGACCCCGCCCCCGCCTTCACGGTGCCCGACGCCTACGGCGAGACGGTGGACTCGCGCCGGCTCCTCGAAGCGGGCCCGCTCGTGGTGACCTTCTATCGCGGTCGCTGGTGACCGTACTGCAACGTAGAGCTGGTAGCTCTACAGGGCATCCTCGAGGAGATCCGGGCGCTCGGCGCGAGCCTGGTGGCGATCTCGCCGCAGCTCCCCGAACATAGCCGCGAGCTGATCGAGCGCCGGCACCTGACCTTCCCGATCCTCGCCGATCCCGGTAACGCGGTCGCGGCCGCGTTCGGGCTCCGGTTCAGCCTGCCGGACTACCTCCGCGCGATCTACCTGACGTTCCCGCTCGACCTGGCCCAGGTCAACGGGGACGGCTCGTGGACCCTGCCGATGCCGGCTCGCTTCGTCATCGGCCGTGAGGGCATCGTCCGGGCGGCCGAGAGCGATCCGGACTACACCACGCGGCCCGAGCCCGGCGACACCCTCGACACTCTGCGCCGCCTCGCCCGGTAGGCGCCGTCCATGGGTCGCGCCGCCACTCAGTGGCGGGCCGTCGCGGCCTCGAAGTAGTCGGTCAGGCGCTGGCGCACGCTCATCCGGGCCTGGTGCAGCCGGCGTCGCACCGCGGTCGTGGTCTCTTCCACCGCGTCCGCGACGTCCACGATGGACAGTCCCTCCGCGTCGACGAGAGCGGCCGCCCGGTGCCGGGGAGGCAGCGCGTCGAGCGCGTCCCGCAGCGCCTCCATCGCGCCCGGGGACCGCAGATATTCCTCGGGCAGGCCGGACCAGTCGAAGCGCAGGGCCCAGGGATCGTCGCGCCGGCTCCCGGCCGCGGTGAACGTGGGAAGCGATCGCGCGAGCCGCGTCTCGGCGGCGCCGCGGTCGCGGCAGCGGGCGAGGGCCTGGGCGATGGTGAGCCGATCGATCATGCGCCGGAGCACGGGGCCTTCACTCGCCCCGGGCGCGCGGGATGGCGCCGAGAGACTCGCGCAGCGACCACACCGCGATCCCCAGCAGCAGGACGTCCTTCAGCAGGAACACGGCCAC